>Ga0181537_10000714_pt1 | contig 30851 bp, 26 predicted proteins | sample PEATcosm2014_Bin_39_FD_119765 | JGI IMG/M metagenome (GOLD analysis project Ga0181537, IMG submission 119765) | Peatland microbial communities from MTU Mesocosm Facility, Houghton, MI, USA - PEATcosm2014_Bin23_10_metaG | ecosystem: Environmental > Terrestrial > Soil > Wetlands > Peat | place... | reverse complement strand
TCTCCGCCCCCGCCACCGGATGCACCAGCGGCTCGGCCAGCGTCCCACCGATCGTGTAACCCACGCCCTGCGTTCGCGTCAGCTTGAGATCAAGTTTCCCCTGCAACGCCGCCGTCCCGCTCACCCGAAACCCTCCGGCCGGGGACTCGAGCTTCAACTCCTTCATCTCGATCGTGCCCGCATGCAGCCGCGCCTGCCCGGCAAGCCGCGTGACCTGCAACGCCTCGGCATCGTCCCCCAAAGCGACGCGCGGCCAGCTTCCATCTCGCATCTCAAACTCTACTGTGCCCTCGGAGGCCGTCATAAACGATGTCAGGAACGAACTCAAGGAAAACGCGCTAACTTCCGCCGGACACGTTCCCTTCACTTCGTAGCTCGCATTCGCAGTGCCGGTGAACCCGCCGTTCTTCATCGCCTCCGCCAGACTCGTCAGCGAAATCCCCGTCACGCTGCCGCGCCCGCCGCACACCGCCGGCTTCACGCTGAAGTCGGCCAGCCATTCCCCGTTGTGTTTGCCGCCGAGGACGTCCGCGTCCAATTCCGAGATTCGCAATTTCCCGCTGTCCACGCTCACCTTCGCGGAGACCCGCTTCGCCGCCACCTCCTGCTCCTTTAAGCCCTGCTCTTTTAGGCTCTGCACTTTTGAGCTCAGCACCCGCAAGCGGTCGACGGTCAATTGCCCCGACGCGCGCAAACTCCCAAGGAACGACGGCCCCGCCTGCCCGTTCGACTCCAGCACCCGGTACCACGGCCGGTCCTTCGCGCCCGGACTCACCCACTCGCTCAACTCCCCGAGCGCAATCTCATTGGTGTTCAGATTGAAGTGCACTTCGCAGGCCCCGGGAGTTCCACACCCGCGCGGCATCTCCAGCCATCCCGTCCACACCGTGTCGGCCGCGTGCGCGTTCAACTTTCCGATGCGCACTTTGTCCGGCAACAGTTCCATGTCTGCAGAGACAATCTCGACCGCGCCGCCTACGCCGCGAACCGGGACGGTCACGTTCCGCAACCCGGCCGTCCCCATCACTTGCGGTCCCGCAAAAGCTGAAGATGTCCCCTGGCTGCGCCCCGCCCCTGCCCATCTCCCCGCAATTTGCAGATCAAGCTCGGCCGTGCCGCCCGCGCCGGTTTGCAACGCCGCCAGTCCGAACATGCGTGCGACCCGCAAAGCCTCCGGAATGTCGGCTTCGCCCGCAACCCCAAGTTCGTAACCGTCAAGATTGATCCATCCTCGCGCCGTCGCAGGCACGCGCCCCATAGCGACCGGAAACGGCCCAAACTCAACATGCGGACCCGCCGGAACCCGCATCCCTGGCGCGCTCACGCGAGTGGCCGACTTGTGCGGCGCCGCGTTGCCTGCTGAATTTCCCGCCGTCAGGAAAAAGGGAACCGTCTGCGGTCCAATCTCCGCCTGATTCGCAGCCGAGGCCAGTCGCAAGTCGGCAATCTTTCCCCGCCCTTCGAATCGCAGCTTCGACCCAGTCGCCGGATCTTGCTCGATCGCCACGCTCCCGCTCAGGATTCCCTCCGCCACCAGATCTTCCGGCAGATTTTTCTTCGCCCGCTCCACCAGAACCGCCAGCCCACTCGCCGGAACATTTTCCGCCGCCAGCTCCAGCCGGTAGCTGCGGCTTCCCGGAAGCCCCATATCCCCCTTCAACGTGATCAGTCCGCTTCCCGCCGGGGCCGCGCACTGCAGCCCGTGAATCGCGTGATCAGTCGAACTGTATTCCGCGTCGCAGTGCCCCGCCAGCCGCAGCGCCTGTCCGCTGGTAATGTCGTAACGACGGAAATCCTGAATCGATTCATCGCTCGCTATCTGCATCTTCGCCGGAGTTCCCTCGAGCGTCAGATCCAGCTGCACTTCTCCTCGCCAGCCCTGGTCGTTTCCTGTGAAGAATTTTGTCAACTGCCCCAGTTGCGCGCGGTTCCACTCCACGATGAACTTCATCGGCGTATCGCGCAGCGCTTTCGCGCGCTGCCACGTGCCGCTCACCTGCACCATGCCGGTGTCATTCAAGTTCAGATCGGTGCGGAAGGGCTGCGCTTTCAGCCGCACCCCCCAGCTGTTTTCCGATTCTTGCCACAAAGAAAAATCCGCGTTAGTCAACGCGTACGGTTTCTTCTCCGGCCCGTTCTTGAAATTGATGCGTGCCGACGTGGCTTCAATGTAGGGAAATCCTGGCCGCGGTTCCGACTTCGCTTTTGCCGTCGGGGCCAGCGGGATGCGGGCCGTGCGCTCCAGCAGCGCTTCCAGGTTCCAGCCGCCGCTCGCGCCGTGAACCAGATTCAGGCTGGGTTCGGTCAAGTCCAGCCGTGCCACTTCCAGCCGTCCCCGCAGCAGCGAGGTCAGCCGCAGCGCCGCCGTCACTTCGCTCGCGCGCAGCATGGGCTCGGCTCCGAATGCGGGATCCTCGTACACCACCAGATTTTCCAGATCGAATCCCGGACGCGGCAGCAGTCGGATGTGCACCGCCCCAATCTCCACCGGACGGCCGATCGCCGAACTGATGGAAGACGCGATCCGCGATTTCAAACGCGATGCGCCCGGCCGCAGCACAAACAAAGCCAGCACCACCAATGCTGCTAAAGCTGCGATTCGCCGCTTGGAGGAAGGTAGCTTCACCGCGCCCTTACTGAGGAGTTTTTAGAGGGGATCCGTCTTGTATTACCAACGACCTTACAGATTCTTGCCAATTACTTTACAAAATTCAGAGTCCGCTTCCATCGTGTCTTATCGAAAAAGTGCAGAACTACCTGACCTAGAAAGAATGAAACGCGATCCGAAACGGAGGTCTTGCGATACTGATCGCTGGGCGTCTCAAACGACCAGTAAATGAACATCGGTCTCCCGATAATGTTCTCCTTCGGAATAAAGCCCCAATAGCGGCTATCCAGGCTCACTCCGCGATGGTCGCCCATGGCGAAATAATGCCCCGGCGGCACCACCAGGTCACCGCCGTGAATATTCGAAGGCAAATCCACCATCCAGTTCGCCGACATGTTGCCGTCGTCCGACGGCTGGACAGCAGGGAACTCATTGCGGTACGGATCGAAGGTGTCGGCGTCGTGCAGCACATAGGGTTCGTCGAGCGCCACGCCGTTGCGGTATACCACGCCGTTGCGTAGATGGATGCGGTCGCCCGGCAGGCCAATGATCCGCTTCACCACGTAGATGCCGTTCTGCTGCGGGTCAGGATGCAGAAATACCACAATGTCGCGGAAATGTACGTCACGATAAGGCAGCAGCGGCCCCACCCACGAACTCTTCGGAGCGAACTGGATCCGGTTCACGAAAACGTGGTCGCCAATCAGCAGCGTGTTCTCCATCGAACTCGACGGAATCTCAAACGCCTGCACCACAAACGTGATAATGAACAGCCCGGTCACCAGCACCGCCGCGAGCGACGAGAGAAACTCCACCGTAGTTTCCTTCGGCTTCTCTTCCGCGACGTTCTCTTCTTCGACGATGATTTCGCTCTTCGCCACTATTTTCGGGCCTCGCACCTTCAGTGTACCAGCCGCAGCGTGCGGTTCCACCGGGTCAGCTGGAAGATGTGCGTGATCGCATACGCCGCATGATACAGCCGCCCCGCTATCGAAGCCGAAGGGCTCCGGTCCCAGTCCTGCACCGACCAGTAAATCACCAGCGGCCGTCCGATAATATTTTCCCGCGGCACGAATCCCCAGTAGCGGCTGTCGTCGCTGTTGTCCCGGTTGTCTCCCATCACGAAGTAGTGCCCCTCCGGAATAATCAGCTGCCCGTCCACCACCAGTTTCTGCATCGCCAGCCACCAGTCGCCCTCCAGCCTCGGCGCCGCAATATCCACGCGCGGGAAGTCGTCGCGGAATAGATTGTTCCGGGGCTCCAGAAACCGCACGTAAGGTTCATCCAGCGGCTGGCCATTGATCAGCACCTTCTTGTTCACCATTCGGAGATGGTCGCCCGGCAGCCCGATCACCCGCTTCACGAAATGCTGCTGCGGGTCTACAGGATAATGAAACACGATGATATCCCCGCGCTGGATTCTCTGGTATGGCATGACACCATTACCCAATCCATACCCGCCCCGGCCCTCGCCGTAGCACAGCTTGTTCACCAGCAGGTAATCGCCCACCAGCAGCGTGTTCTCCATCGATTCTGAGGGAATCTGGAACGCCTGCACAATAAAAGTGATCACGAAAATCGCAATCACCACCGTGCCCATCAATGACTGCATCGAGCCGACCACGTCCGCCCCAAAAGTCGTCACGAGCCGCCGCTGCGCCAGTGGAACGCCCACCCCCGGCGAAAATACAGGACGCTCATGTGAGGTTTCTGCCGGCGCTTCACCTGGCTCATCCGTCGCAACCGGCGGCTCTTCGGGTACGGCAATCGGACCTTCGGGTCCGGCGATCGGCATGTGTGGCGATTCCATGAAGTCTACTTATCTGACCGATGAACTTCTGTCTGATGAATTTCTGTCTGATGAATGGGTGCCCCATTTCTCGCGTCCTTTGCGAGAAGTGGGGATTCTGCCGCGTCCAAAGGAGCGGTCGCTTTCGTCTCCCCTGCTTTCGACCCGGAAGCCAGAAACGTCAGCACTTGCCGCGCCGCATCCTGTTCCGCCGTTTTCTTGGTCGAGCCCTGCGCCCGCCCGACAAACTCCGAGTCCTTCCCGTTCTTCGGATGCAGCCGCGCCTCCACCGTAAAAGTCTTACTGTGTTCCGGCCCCGCTTCTTCTACCAGCACGTACGCGGGTTGAGGCAATCCCAGGCTCTGCACCGCTTCCTGCAGTGCCGACTTGAAATCTGTAACCGGCAGCGTGCCGCCGCCGCGCTCCATGCGCTCCAGTTCGGGTACGATAACGTTGCGCACCACAAACTCCCGCGCCACTTCGAGCCCGCCGTCCAGATAAATCGCCGCCAGAATCGCCTCCAGCGCGTCCACTAGCAGCGCGGTTTTCCCGCGCCCGCCGCTCTTTTCCTCGCCGCGCCCCAGCCGAAGATAATGGCCCAGTTCCAGCTGCTGCGCCACCCGGATCAAATGCCTCTCACTTACTAGATGCGCCCGCAGCTTCGAAAGTTCGCCTTCCCGGAATTGCGGAAAGCGCTGGAACAACTCCTCGCTCGTTACCAGGGCGAGCACCGCATCGCCCAGAAACTCCAGTTGCTCGTTGTCGCTGACCTTGTACTTGCTCTCGCCCGCCTGCTGCGATTCCTGTTCCCGCGCCTGCGAACTGTGCGTGACCGCCTGCTCAATCACGCTCCGTCGCCGGAAATGGTACCCCAGCCCTTGTTCCAGCGCCGTGATTTCCCGTTCCTTCATAAATTGGGACAGCGAAATGTGGGAAGCCAAATCTGGAAACAGCCACTAGGCGAAAAGTGAAGCTAGCCCCCGAGGGATTTATGTGGGGACAGCCGCCCCGGCTGCCCGGCGAGCGCAGCTCGCCGCTTTTCCCCGCCGCCCTGCTCGGACCCTAATTCTTCTTGGGAGCCCCCGGCGCCGTCCCGCTGCTCAGCTGCATCAGCCGGTTCTTCTCATCGCGCGCCGCTTTCCCCACGCCCGAGTCGGCCCGATCCTTGGTCAACTCCACCGCCTGGTCCACATACTTCGTGGCCTCCGGATATTTGTTCTGCATGTCCAGCGAGATCGCCAGCTCCAGAATCGTGAACGCATCCGGCTGCAGCGGCAGCGCCTCCACCGACTTTCTCAGATTCGTCTCGGCGTCCGGCCAATTACCGGCCCTGTACGACAGCATCCCCAGCACGAAGTACGCGTCCGATCGCACTCCGTTCTTGAACCCGTTCACCTGCTCCGGAGTGTAGCCGGCGGTGGGTACGTCGGTTTCAACCGTCACCAGGCAGCGCTCCGCGTCCTTCCGCGCCTCGGCGATTTTCTGGTCTTTATCCAGATCCGTATCGTGGGTCGTGTCGGCCAGCCCCTGCGCCGTCCGCACCAGCGCCGCCGGATCATCCGGGTCAATTGCCAGAACTTTCTTCGCCATATCCATCATCTTGTTGGCGTCTCTGGCCTGGTAACGCTCCATGGCCACGGTATACAGCCCAGCCCGCAACTCGCTGTCAGGATACTTCGTGGCGAAGTCGTCGGCCGCCTTTTCGAGGGCCGCCGGATCGGTCAGCGCGATGGCCGTATTGTAAGCGTCGTACTCCGGCTTCGTCTTAGCCGCCGGCTTCCGTTTCCCCTGCGGCGCGGCTGCCTGTCCCGGAGCCTGCCCGGGAGTTTGTCCCGAAGCCTGCCCCGCCGCCGGCGCTGCCGCTCCCGTCGCCGGTTTATCCGTGCTCTGCCCCAAACTCCAGTTGCACATTCCCAGCCCTGCCACCACCACAAAGATGACGACCGCTGCTCGCTTCATGCTTTCTCCTCGACCAAGAGCTTCTTTCCGATTTCCCATCCACTCGCGACAACCGTGCATTCTATCCCAGCGACGCGGAACCTACGCAGGTTTTACTGAGAGCTGAGGGCTGATAGCTGACAGCTTCACTGCGGCTTCGCCGGGGGCTCATACGCCTGCTGCAGCCCGCGCTCTGCCGCGGCCTTCACTTCCGGCAGTTCCGCGGGGCTCGCCGCCGACGCCAGCGCCGCGCGGTACTCGGTCAGCGCGGCCTCGCGCTCTTCTTTCATGTCCAGAATTCTTCCCAGGTACACATGCGACCACGCCACCACCTTCTGGTCTTTCGTCTCCTGGATCGCCTTCTGGAAATTCTCCAGAGCCCCTTCGCGATTCTTGTTCATCACCGCCACCTGCGCCAGGATGAACAGCGCCCGTCCGCGATCTCCAATCTTTTTATCCAGCGCCTGCTGCGCCAGTTCCTGCGCGCTCTTCGGATCGCCCGCCGCCAGACGCTGTTCCGCGGTCGCCAGCATCCTCCGGTCTTCGAGGCGCGACAGTTGCACCAGCTCCGGCGCCGTTACATCCATGTACTGGATCTCGTTCGCCGCCTTCGCCTCCGCCTTCAAATCAATTCCATCGAGCATCTCCTGATACGCCGCCCGCAGCCCCGCCGGATCTTTCTCGAACGCCACCAGCGCCGTGTAGAAATATTTGGTCAGGATGTATCCCTGCTTCACCGCGTCATCCACCGCCTGCAGCCGCATGGCCTCCGCCGTCTGCTTGGTTCCGGTGGTCCGTATTTCAATCGCCCGCACCATGCATTCCGTCACCAGCAGCGAAATGTCGCTTCGGAAGCCTTCTTCCAGAGGCGCGCGCTTCACCGACTGCAGGAGTGGTTCAATCCGCTTGATCGCGCCGAAATGCTTGTCCGCCAGCGGATCCAGCAGGTAGTGCAGATAGGCATGCCGGATCTGCGGCATCTTCAGCGGATCGGTCGAGTTCGGGTCGGGCGACGGAAACACCACCACGTCGTAGTCCGTCCCGTAATTGCGCGCGTTGGCTTGATTCGGATCGCCTAGAAAGTCCAGATACACCGTGAACGTCCGCCCCAGATATCCTCCCGATTGCATTTTCAGGTAGATATCGGTGTCGAATACCATTTTCGCCAGGGGCACGTGGTAACGCTCCACCAGCGCCGCATAATTCGCCCGATGCCGCTCCCAGATCGCGTGCAGGCCCGCCTTGTCGTAGAACGGCTCCAGCACCGTCCCAAACGCCGCCAGCGCCGACGCATCCGGAGGCATGTCGTCTTCTTTCACCCGCGGCAGAAAGTGCGGCGGCCCCTGCAGGTACAGCGCCAGCGACACGTACTGCGACAGATCGTGCGCCGCATCCCGCGCCCGGCTCGACACATACCACTCACAGACCTTAGCCTCCGCCTCCTGCGCCTCGGCCGAGTTCTTGACGTTCTTTTCCACTTCCGCCCGGATGTTCAGCCGCTGCGCATCCGAAATACTCAGGTCCGCGTTGTAGCCGCACGCATTCATCGCCGTCAGCACCGCGAACAGCGTTTCACTGGTCTCCAGCGTGATCGGATTATTGTTGTCCGCCACACACACCGGCGCCAGCAGGCCCAAACAGGCCGCCACCACCCAACTTCGAAGCCGAAAACTCAGGGAGCGACGCACCAGGAAACCACTCAGGAAGAAACGGCTCAGAAAACCCTCCCGCACGCGCGGCTGTTCATTAGCTAATCTCGTCAGCCACGATTCTTGAAATAGGCGGAGAACACCATTCAGTTTACGGTCTCCTCCGCAGAGGGTCAAACCCCGCCCACCCCAAGCGGGCTGGAGCTAACACGGAAAAGGCTGCCCCATCCGTCGCGGTTTTCAACCGATGGGCACCACCAGCCTCAAACCTATGTTTATTAGCCCCGTTGTAACGGCTGCGTCTCCAAACGCACTACTAGAGTAATGCAATGTCATGCGCGGACTGCTCTTTCGCAAGCGGCAGTCCACGCCGCGGAGGTTCATAGTGTTTGCTCGCAAGGTTGCGGTTCTTCTTCAGCCGAACGCACTCCCGCTCTTCACTCATCTCATGGAAGCCAAAGTCCTTCCCTGGCTCCGCCTGCAGCCCGGTTTCCTTGATTGGATCATCCTCGCCGCTCCCGGCGGCGGCGAAGTCGCCACCCTCAGTTTCTGGGGTCAGGAAGCCGACGCTCAGGCCTACCACGCCGGCGGCTATCCGGAGGTGCTGCAGATTCTCGAAGAGCTTCTCGACGGCGTTCCCTACGTCAAGACCTTCGAAGTGGTCAGCTCGACCTTCCACCCGGTCGCGGCGGAATCATCCGATCTCGCCGAGGCCGAAGTCCCGCTATTGCCTCATGCTCAACCCGGGTGCCCCGTTTCTCGCCCGTCCGGCGTGCGGGAAGTGGGTATTTAAGTGTGCGCGTGAGTCCCCCTCGTTCATTTTCATTGACAATGCTCCCAACCTAGGCCAGACTTCGCTATCCCCCAAAATTACTGAACCGATTCTGTTTCCAATCCGCCCGGACTTGGCTCAAGTTTTCTGAGCCAAACTGACCCGGATGGGCTGCAGACGACATCCTCATTCTCATTATTGGAGCGCAGATGAAAGCCAGAATCCTTCCTTGGCAACACCCACGATCATGGCTTGCGCTGTGGCTCTGCTTGCTCGCATCCCCTTCATTCGCCCAGATTTACACCATAACGGACCTGGGCACGTTGCCCGGAGATAGTTTCAGTGCGGCCACTGGCATCAATTCATTCGGTCACGTGGTCGGCTATGGCAGCCACGCCTTTCTCTGGACGAAAGCCCATGGGATGCAGGATTTGGGAACCCTGTGTACCTGCGGACCAAGCTGGGCTTCGGCGATCAACGATCTGGGCCATGTGACGGGCGGTTCCTGGATCAACGAGTCGGATAACGGCGCTTTCCTGTGGACCCCCGAAGAAGGCATGCAACAGATCGTTTATGTCGGGGACGGCCAAGGAGGCCTCGCTATGAACGATTTCGGTGAGGTCGGCGGTTCGACATCGGTCGAGCCCCCGGAACCTTTTCTGTGGACCAAGCAAGGCGGCGAAATGAATCTGGGTCCGCTGCTGGGCGCTGTCGAAGGCGTGGTGAGCGGCATCAACGATCGACGGCAGGCCGTCGGCTTCTACATTCCAGTCGACACCACGCAAGCTTACCTGTGGAGTGAAAAATCGGGAGTCGAAGACTTGGGTGAAGGTTTCGCGAACGCCATCAACTTCGCCGGCAACGTGGTCGGGTCAAATTCAGCAAACCACGCCTTTTTGTGGACCCGGCAGGCCGGCATGAAAGACCTTGGAACTCTGCCCGGCGATGAGGTGAGCTCGGCGGCGGCCATTAACTTCTTTGGCGAGGTCGTCGGCACGTCCGGGTCTCGCGCTTTCCTGTGGAGTCCGTACGCCGGAATGCTGGATCTGAATACCTTGATACCGGCGGGCTCGGGGTGGACTCTCTCCAGTGCCACCGGAATCAACCTCTCCGGCCAGATTGTGGGAAATGGCACGATCAACGGCCAACAACACGCTTTTCTTCTAACCTGGAAAGGCTGGCGATAAGCTGGGTGCTTCCTGCAGCGGCAAGCGGATGACGAGAAGCTTGGAAGAAAGCTAAATGCAGATAGCTAGAAACCGGAAACTAGAAACCAGAACTCCCTACCCCCTGACACTAATCCTCGAAAACGACAGCACCGCCCGGCTCGGCGTCGGACGCCCCATCGACAGCGCCGGACGAAACGTCGTGAAGATCAGCATCTGCTTCACTTGCGGCAGAACTTCCTTCGACGCTTCCGTGTCTGACAGTATGCGGTAATCCTGCACTCGCCCATTCGCGTCCACGTAGGCTTCAATCACCAGCGAATCCGCGTCAATCGTATCCAGCCTCATGCCAAACGCGCTCTGCTGCAGCTCCGGAGCCGTGTTCACCATCACCAGCGGCACATCGTTGTCCGCGCGCAGCGTCGACGGCGCAACAAAATACACCATTGCGATGCCAAAAATGATCAGTGCGCTCAGAAACCCCGCCGTCGCCGGAACCATGAATGCCTGGAACGCATTTTCCAGCCGCACTTTCCAGCCCTCGAAGCGCGCCCGCCGCGCCGGTGCGGCTTCCCGCGAAACTGCCAGGCGCAGCTTCAGCGCCAGTTCCGCCGGAACCTTCGGCCGGCTCACGCTGGCCAGCAACTGCTGGGTCCGCCGCAACGCCTGATACTCATGTTCACAAGCCCCGCAATCCGACAAATGCTTCTGCAGCGCGAGCATCTCCGTGCCCGTCACCGCTCCATCCAGATACGGCGAAAACAAACGCTTCGCCCCGGGGCACTGCATCTCCCTGTTGTTGACTGTGCCCTTCATAAAGTCACCTCGACCCTTCTACCTCCACCTGCAACCTGATTTCGCGAAATCGGCTCCTGCGAAATCCGGGCCCGGCCCTCGTGCTTGTCCTGAGCCGGTGCCGTCAATCCCAGTTCATTTCCCACCTCGCGCACATACGGCGCCAGCCGTTGCCGCAAGGCATCTCTGCCGCGGGTCAGCCTCGATTTCACCGTGCCCAGCGAAATCTCCAGCACCTCGGCAATCTCCTCGTACGACATCTCTTCCAGATCGCGCAATACCAGCGTCGTGCGGTACGGCTCCGGAACCTTCCTCAACTCTTCTTCCACCCGGTGCTGCACCTCGTGATGCGCCACGCTGTCAAACGGAGACTCCGCATGATCCGTAAGCGCCACCTGCATCGCATTCTCGCCAGGGCTCGGCCCATCCGACTCCACCGGCTCAATCGAAGTCTCTTTCGCCTTGTGCCGGAACCACCAGCGCCGCCGGTTTGCCGCTTCATGCAAGGCAATCCGGTAAATCCACGTCTTCAAACTTGACCCGCCATGAAAATGTTTCATCCCGCGAAACACTTTCAGAAACACATCCTGCGTAGTATCCGCGGCGTCCGCCGGATCATTCACAATCCGGTACACCAGTCCGTACACCGGCTGCTGAAATTCTCCAATCAGCCAGGCATACGCCGCCTCCGAGCCTGCCTTCAGCTCCGCGACGATCGCTGCTTCTTCCTGCGACCGGATTCCGATTGCGCTTGCCAGATCACCCAAGGTGGTTGCTCCCGCCGTAACGGCGTCCCCGCTATACCTGCGACCCGCTGGACTACAAGATAATTATAGGTTTTTCCACCCTCATGCGCTCCTAAAATCCACTGCCTCTACCCGCTCCAGGCCAGCCCGGCAGCCGCGTCGGGGCCGGGACTTTACTAAACCCTCACAATAGAAGATAGACTCCGCCCACCCGCCCAGAGTTCCCATTTGTAAGTGATTTATTTTCAGCAAGTCAGGTAGCTATGCCAGAACCAAGGCTCGGCGCGGGGAAGGAAAGCCGAGGTCGAAAGGCGGGAAAGGTCACGCGGCGACGGTTACCACCGATTGCTCCAACGATCCCCTACTTCTCCCGCAACAACACCACATCCGAAGTATCGTGTGCCCGGGCCACCGCCAGCGTCTTTCCATCCGGCGACCACTGAAACTGCGCGATGTGCTCCGAGGTGAAGTTGGTGATCGCGTGACCCGGCGAGCCATCCAGCGCCTGCACAAAAATGTTGTCCACACCCTGGTCGCGAATAATGTAGGCCACGGATTTTCCATTGGGCGTGAAGGCCAGGCTATTGGCGAAGCCCGTCCCGCCCGAACTAGCGATGCGTGGATCGGGTTCCAGCAACCGCGGAGACGTCTGCGTACTCGAGTCGAGGTTGACCACTGCCAGCTTGACGCTCGCCGGCCGCAATCCTTCCGGGACATTCACTTCCGCTTGGAAAACCAGCTGTTTTCCATCCGGTGAAATGGCCTCGGCCGACATCGCATACATGCCTTTCACGTCGCTTCCTGGCACCGGTTCCGCCGTGCCGCCATCCAATGGAACTCGCATGGCAAAATGGCCCTGCGGACCGCTGTAGTAGGCCCATTTCCCGTCGGGCGAGCAAAGCGGGGTCCGCGCGAAAGCCTCGTTGGTGAGTTGCTTCGGGTTGGTTCCGTCGGCGTTCACCCGCCAGATCGAGGAGTTGTTTGTGCCTCCATGAAAAGCCCAGGCGAGCAGAAAGTAACGCTCGCCGCAACTCGCCATGTCCATAATCCAGGAGTTTGGATCATTCAGCAGAGTGGACTGCTGGCTTCCGTCCGGGTTCATGCGCCGCACCGCCTGCCCGTCGGAAAGGAGCAGTTTTCCGTCAGACGTCCAGGCCACGGATTGCGCTTCCTGCACCTGCGCCACCGGTGGCACCGCCGCGCTTCCATTTATTCCAGCACCGGGGAGCAGGTTCAGACTGCTGTTCACCTTTACCTGTACCGTGGCCGCAGTCTTGCCGTCGGCTGAAATTGTCAGCGCGTCGTACCCGTTCGTGTCCCGCGTGACTGGCTGAATCGGTCCCCCCGAGCGTGGAATAAGCCCGATTTGCGCTTGGAGATAGCTCGGCCCTTTTTCGTTGTACCGGACCAGCATCCACCGGCCTCCCGGCAACCAGGCAATCTCAAAAATCAAGTTGTTGCTGAAAGGCTCGAAAAGCTCCGTCTGATGGCCGGCAACGTCGAACTGCTTGATCGCGCCCAGATAATCGCGCAGCTGAAAGGAGCTGAAGATGATTTTTTTTCCGTCCAGTCCCCAGTTGACGAAGCGCGGCACATCGTCGAGCTCCATGATCTGCACCACTGTCTCGTCGCCGCCATCCAGATTCGCGGTGAGCCAGCGGTACTTGCCCACCTCCGGGTCGTTGGCTCGTACATATGCTATACGGCGCCCGTCGGGAGAGAATGCAATGTTGGTATCCACATCGCGCACAATCATCTGCGGCGTGCCGCCCAGCACAGGAGTGCGGTAGACATCCCACTCACTCTGCGTGCCCACTCCCGCCTTGCGGAAATAAACGTAGTTCCCATCCGGCGAAAAAGCCAGAGTGCGATACACCGCGGCCGCCGGCGGAACAATCTGCGTGTCGCTCCCGGTCGGCACATTGCGCAGCCACAGGCTCTGCAGCCCATTGTCGTTCTGCACGTTCAAAACGTACTTCCCGTCCGGCGAAATCGCCGCTTGCTGCGCCTTGCCCGTGTTTGTCACCTGCGTAATGCTGAAATTCTGAAACGGCGTCGGGCCGCTCCGGTTCAGCATGGTGTACACGCCGAATCCGCCCACCGCCAGCAGAAGCAGCACCACCACCATGATCGCCGCCAGACTGAACTTGTGTTCCCGCGCCACCGCGCTCACGCTCGAACTACTACCCGCGCCCGGATGCGTCGACACTTGCGCTGAAGACGGCTGCGCGGAGGACGCCTGCGCCGCCACCGGAACCGTTCCTCCCGCCGGCGTTAACGAACTCCCGCTCTGCGGCGGACGTTCTCCGCTCTCCTGGCTTTGAATCGCAATCTGGCGTCCGGAACCACTATCCCGCTGCAGCCGCTTCAGGTCGCTGCGAAGGTCGGAGGCATGCTGGTAGCGCATGTCGCGGTCTTTTTCGAGCGCCTTGTTGATGATTTCTTCCAGCCGCGCCGGCACGTCCGGATTGAAGCGCAGCGGCGGCAGGGGCGCGCGATTCAGAATCGCGTCAAAGATCACCGCCGAAGTTTCCCCGCGAAAGGGCACGTTCCCCGTGACCATCTCGTACAGCACTGCCCCAAACGAAAACAGGTCGGTGCGGATGTCGAGTTCCTTGCCCTTCGCCTGTTCCGGCGACATGTAGGCAACGGTCCCAATCGCTGTGCCAGGACTGGTAAGGAATTCAACGCTCACGCCCGCCGTGGCTTCGTTCTCACCGGTCTTGCCCGTCGCCGGCGTCAGTTTTGCCAGGCCGAAATCGAGAATCTTGGCGTGTCCCCGCTTGGTGACAAAAATATTTGCCGGCTTGATGTCGCGATGAATAATTCCTTCGCTGTGCGCGGCATCCAGCGCGTCGGCGATTTCAATCGCCAGATTCAGCACTGTCTCGGTTTCCATGGGACGCCCGGCAATCCGATGCTTGAGCGTCAGCCCATCCAGAAACTCCATCGCGATGAACGCCGGCTCGCGCTGGTCGTCAATTTCATAAATCGTGCAGATGTTGGGATGGTTGAGCGCCGAGGCTGCCTTCGCTTCGCGCTGGAAGCGGCTGAGCGCCTGCGGATCTTTGGCCACGTCGTCGGGCAGAAACTTGAGGGCCACGAAGCGGCCAAGCTTCACGTCTTCAGCCTTGTACACCACCCCCATTCCCCCGCCGCCGAGTTTTTCGACGATCAGGTAATGCGAGATGGTCTGGCCAATCATGGAGTGGCCGTAATCTTAGGCGGGAGGCGAGCAGCAAGTCAACGAAAGCGACGGCATTGCGCGGCGGCAGTCACTTCGCTGCAGCGGAGGCTGCCAGCGGAACCTCCAACTTCAGCGTCCGCACGATTTCCGCCAGTGCGGCCAGCAGCTTGTCGCTTCCTTTGTCCAGCCCCAGTTCCGCTTTTTCCAGAAATGCGGAAGCTCCATCCTGCTGCAGCCGGCCTGCATTTTTCTGCGACAGCCCCGTCAGTACCACCACTGCAATTCCCGCCGTCGCCGCGTCCGCCTTCAGCGCCTTCAACACGTCCGGTCCCGCCATCTTCGGCAACAGCATATCGAGCAGGATCACGTCCGGCTTTCGTTCCCGCGCCATCTCCAGCGCGTGCTCGCCGTCCGCCGCCGTGCTCACTTCATACCCCGCTCGCGACAGTGCCCGCTCCACGGCCAGCCGCAGAAACTTGCTGTCATCCACCAGCAGAATCTTCGTCATTCGCGCCCTATCTCTAACGCTGACTCGATCTTGATTCGCCCGTCGAATCTTTCACGCGCATCAGGGCTCGCGTTCCGCGCGGACCCCGGCCCTCGATTCGCCGGCCTTCACCTCTTTCTATCGGCAGAAATGCGAAATAGAACAGCAGCCGGCAGTTACCGAGGAGATGACTCTAGGAATAATCTGCAGGAACAGCAGCAGGAATAGATTCAGATGAGTTGTTTCTCAGGTCGCGGCCGGCTTGCGACCATCCTCGACATGTTTGCCCGCACCGTTCTGCGAGAAATGTCCCGCTCCTTCAAGCAGCGCTTTCACCGCCGCCCGGCACGCGGCCCGCAACTCCTCCTGATGCCCCTCTGGAATCGACTCCGACAGCAGCAGCATGGTGTTGCCATGCATCAGCGCCCACATCGCCAGCGCCAGTTGCGTGTGATCCTCCGGCTTTCCTCCCAGCCGTTCCGCCAGGCGCCGTTCCACCAGGGCAAAGTTCGGCCTCGATTCCCGGATCGGCCGGGGCAGCCCTTTTCCTTTGCGCGGCGAAAGCTCGCGCCCGTAGGTGTAAAACAGTTCGTACTCGTGCGGAGCGGCCAGCGCGGTTTCCACGTAGGTCTCGGCCAGCCTCTCAATCGTCTCCTCGGCGTGGAAGCTTTTCCCGATGCGGTTGACGGTGCGTAGCAGCAAGCCGCGCACCAGGTCGCGCCGGTTCTTGAAGCGCCGGTAGACCGCGGGCGTGTTCGTGCCTGCTGCTTTCGCAACCGCCCGCAGGGTCAGCGCCTTGTCGCCTCCCCGCTTCCACAGCGCCTGCGCGGATTTCAGAATGCGTTCTTCCAGACCAGGATCAGGATGCCGGGGCATTGCGCCCTCCTCGGGGCCCGGGGAAAGTATTTCCGGACGAGCATTTTATTGACGACGTAGACATAACACTGTGATACCTGCTAACACAAGCCCTCCCCCGTTCACCTCCTGGGTTCCCTCTAACCCCCTGATGTCAGGAAGCGTCGTGAAGGGGTTGGCTCACCTCAGCACCATCGACCCCAGCCCGCCCCACGCTTCGCGATTTTCGACGGGGCAGCACGAACGAGGGAATCAGGCAGTCTTCTCGCCCGCATCGCTCTCGCGCCACGACCACGATCCTGGGAAGGAAAATTAAGATGCGATTATGCGGTCCGTATTGATCAGTCCTCCATTCGGAATTGGCTGATAGTGGAGTTACCACTTTCGACTCGAACGCGGAGGTTTGGGAGGACAACAACTATGTGGCAAGTCAAAAGCGCGGGCCCCTCGGTCCGCAAATTACGGGACGGCAAGTTATCGATCCGCAAATTCGCGAAACGCAGTCTGCTTCTGGCGGGTGCAACCGCCCTGCTGGGGCCGTTGGTCCTGGTACCGGCGGCCAAGGCGCAGGTTGTGGTCAGCCTGACTCCGCCGGGTTGTGCCTACGGCTACTACGAGTACGCGCCGTACGGCTGCGCGCCCAGCGGCTTTTATGGGCCGGGATATTTCCACAACGGCATCTTCCTGGGTGTAGGCCCCTGGGCGAACTGGGGATATGGCCACGGCTGGGGTGAGTATCGCTTCCGGGGAGGTGGCGGTGGACGCTACGTCGCGGGCCGCGGTGGACGAGGGTATGCGGCCAATCGCGGACGGGGCCCAGGTCCGGCACACGCCAATCGCGCTCATACTCAGGCTCATCCCGCAGTGGCGCATGGCGGTGGTGAACATGGCGGCGAACATAAGTAATTAGCAGCCCGGTGCCCCATGTCTCGCGTTTTTGCGAGACGTGGGGATTTCTGTGATAGCCGCATTAGCGGCGCAAGAACAAAGTCCAGAGCCTGCCCTCAGCGGACCAAAAGGGATCCCCATCCCATCGACCGAGCTTGCGAGGCATCAGGGAGTTCTCACGGCACGTACACCCAGCGGGGTCTAGAATGGAGGAAAGGGTTACCCCCGCCATGCCAGACGAGCCAGACGACTCCATCACGATTTCACCCGGCCCCCAATTCCGGGCCGCCATGCTTCTGGCCATCGTCGCCGACGCATTCCAACTAATAGTCTTCCCTTTATTTGTGGCGGGCGCGCTCTCTCCCGCTGACGACGTACTCGATCTCGGTATCGGGGCCCTCATGATTCACCTGCTGGGCTGGCACTGGGAATTCTTGCCATCGTTCTTGGCCAAACTCGTCCCCGGCGTCGATCTGGTACCCCTGTGGACCTTGGCCGTCGCCAACGTCTGGCGCAAAGCCAAGCTCGCGGCCGAGGTGCCGGAAGAAAAACAGCCGCTGCTTCCATAAAGAATGCCCCACCTGGTCGCGCCTTCCGCAACAAGGTGGGGCTTATGCAGCCTGACAATTTTCAGGGCACCTTCACTCCACTTCCAGGATCTGTACGAACCCGATTCCAGGACGTGGCGGCAGGCTGCGAGAACGGTAGTCCGTGCAGTACAGGACATCCAGCTTCATCTCACGAATGCCGCCGGCGAAGGTGCAAGAGATCGCACGCCGTCCGCAGACGCCATACTGAATGTGCGCGAAGGCGCACTCGGCGCAGAGCGGCTTGGGCTTCGGCGCCCGCTCACGGCGGACGAACGCGTTCACTCCGGCCATCACAATACGCAACAGCGCGACCAGCAGAATCGTTGGCACACGATCTCCTTTCCGGGCAGTGCCCGCTTTGCAATTCAGTTGAGAGCGGGGAAGAGCATGGTCTAGCATGTCTGCCCCGCTCGTGTTGTGGTTGCCGGGCTACTCCATCGACGAGATGGAATCTTCCTCTTCCTCGTCCGCGTCTTCCTCGCGTGCGTCTTCGGAGGCAGCGAAGCCGGGGCCACCGCGGAAGCCCGCCGGCTTGCGCGCGGGATCGAGATTGATGAGCAAAGCCATCTTCTCGAGCTCCCAACGGTACGGCACCAGACGGTTCGAATAGTCGGTGCAATCCGCGACTTTGAACGGCACTGCGCGGAACTGTCCCCAACTGCAGAAGATCACTTCTTCGCTTTCGCGGAATCCTTTCTGGATGTGGGCGTTACGGCAGCTGCGGCAAAGCGATTCGCCCTCGACCAAAGTCCCGTTCTTGATTTTCAACGTGATGCTCATATGCTTTTCGTTTCTAACCAGCTTCGCCGGAGGTGAAATTGAAAATGCGCCGGTTCCCCTCCCGCGCAAACGAGAAATGCGTCACTCGTCCATTTCGGGACGGAGACGGGTTCCTATATGCGCGGCAAGGCCGATGCGAGTTCTGGTGTGATTGCGGTTACAGGGCGCTGGAGGCTAACTTGCGCAGCCGCAGAACGCCCAGCAACAACTGAGGCCGGGTATCGGCATCCGTTGCCCACTTAGCGATTTGTAGTTGTCATGCGCCAAATCGGGCGTCCTTTCGTAAGAAGATGTCTGAAGATGCCATGAGTTCGGGAAATGCGCAAGCGGAAAATTGGTGTTGCGATCGGAAAATTCAAAAGCCCCACCCCTTCGCAAACAACGCGACAAGGATGGGGCCCCCGATTCTTACTGGCCACCGGCAGCTGGCCTCTGACAACTGTTCTTACGTTCCTTCGTTCCACCCCGCCAAATATTCTTCCTGCTCAGGAGTGAGTTTGTCGATTTTGATGCTCATGGATTCGAGCTTCAGTTTGGCGACGCGTTTGTCGAGTTCGTCGGGAACTTTATAGACCGTCTTTTCGAGCTTCTTGTGGTTCTTGACCATGTATTCGACGGAGAGAGCCTGATCAGCAAAGGACATATCCATCACGCTGGCGGGATGACCTTCGGCGGCGGCGAGGTTGATCAGTCGGCCTTCACCGAGCAAATTAATCTTGCGTCCGTCTTTGAGGGAATACTCTTCCACAAAGGTGCGGGTGGTCCGCTTGGAGGACGACATCTTCTCTAGCGCCGGGATGTCGATTTCGACATTGAAGTGGCCGGAGTTGGAGATGATCGCCCCGTCTTTCATCAGGTCGAAATGTTCCTTGGTAAGCACGCTCTTGTTGCCGGTGACGGTGCAGAACACGTCGCCGAGTTTGGCGGCTTCGGCCATGGACATCACGCGGAAACCGTCCATGACAGCCTCGAGGGCTTTGGTGGGATCGACTTCGGTGACGATGACTTCTGCGCCAGCGCCGCGGGCGCGGGAAGCGAGTCCGCGGCCGCACCAGCCGTAGCCGGCCACGACGAACTTGGAGCCGGCCAGAAGGAAATTCGTGGCGCGGATGATGCCGTCGATGGTGGACTGCCCGGTGCCGTAGCGATTGTCAAAAAGATGCTTGGTGTCGGCGTCGTTGACGGCGACGATCGGGAACTTGAGTACGCCTTCCTTCGCCATGGCGCGCAGTCTAATGACGCCGGTGGTGGTCTCTTCGGTGCCCCCGATCACGTCGGCCAGACCGTCGGTGCGCTTGGTGTGAAGAAGCGAGACCAGGTCGGCGCCGTCGTCCATAGTGATGTGCGGTTTGTGGTCGATGGCGGCGAGGATGTGGTTGTAGTAAGTGTCGTTATCCTCGCCCTTGATGGCGTAGACCGGAATGGAGTGGTCCCGGACCAGGCTGGCGGCCACGTCATCCTGAGTGGAGAGAGGATTGGAGGCGCAGAGCACCATGTCGGCTCCGCCGTCGCGCAGGCAGATGGCCAGGTTCGCGGTCTCGGCGGTGACGTGCAGGCAGGCGGAAATCCGGATGCCCTTGAGTGGCTGGTTCTTAATGAACTCCTTGCGGATGATCTGCAGCACTTTCATGGACTGGTTCGCCCACTCAATGCGCTTCTTTCCCAGGTCGGCCAGTTCTACGTTCTTGATGTCGCAATTTACGGCTGCTGTTGACATGCTTCTCCTCGATTTGCTCTAGCGCTGTGGCGCGTTTGAATGCGACAGAAAAACTAGCTTGATGACGAATGAAAAACGAAGGCCCCGTGTTGCGAAGTCCCGATTTTCGTTTTCGTAAGAATACACGAACTTGGTGGTGCGGTCAGCGTGCCCGATTGCTCGTTTGGTGTGGACCTTTCGGCCTACGCCCGGAATGGCACTTCGGTATGAGTTGCAAGTTTGTCATCCCGATCTCTCTATCACTTGTCATCCCGAGCAAAGCGAGGGACCTGGGTTCTTGCTTGCCTCGAGGGATCTCTCAGCGTAAGCAAACGCCGAGATCCCTCGCTTTGCTCGGGATGACAAACCAGATGGGTTACAAATCCAATGGCATGACAAACCGTCAGGATGACAAACCGATGGCGTGGCAATCCGTTGCTACCCGCTGCTACTTGCGAACTGTTTGTTCTACCGATTCCCGCACCCCGGCATCGCTGGCGAGTTTCGCTGCTTTGTCGGTTGCCTCCCAGGTGAAGTCGGGATCGCTGCGGCCGAAGTGGCCATAAGCTGCGGTCTTTTTGTAAATCGGACGGCGCAGGTTGAGCGATTCGATGATTCCCCGGGGAGTGAGCTTGAAATGGGCGCGGATCAGGTCCGGAATGATTTCCGGATCGACCTTGGCGGTGCCAAAAGTTTCGACCAGCACGCTGACGGGATCGGCCACGCCAATGGCGTAAGCCAGTTGCACTTCGCAGCGCCCAGCGAGTCCGCCGGCGACTACATTCTTCGCGATGTGCCGCGCCATGTAGGCGGCCGAGCGGTCAACCTTGGTCGGGTCCTTACCGGAAAATGCCCCGCCGCCGTGACGCCCCATGCCGCCGTAGGTGTCCACGATGATCTTGCGGCCGGTCAGTCCAGTGTCGCCCATGGGCCCGCCGATGACGAAGCGGCCGGTGGGATTGATGTGATATTTCGTGTCCTCATCCAACAGATGAGCCGGAATCACCGCCTGAATCACATGCTTCAGAATCCCGGCGCGCAGTTCGTCGTTGGCGACGGTTTCAGAATGCTGCGTGGAAATGACGACGGCATCCACGCGGAGAACTTTTCCGTTGGCGTCGTATTCCACTGTCACTTGGGATTTACCGTCGGGGCGAAGGAAGGGAAGTGTTCCGTTCTTGCGAACCTGCGCGAGGCGCATGGTTAGCTTGTGCGCGAGTGAAATGGGAGTCGGCATCAACTCCTCATTCTCGTCCACCGCATAGCCAAACATCATTCCCTGGTCGCCCGCGCCGCCGGTGTCAACGCCCATGGCGATGTCGCCAGACTGTTTGTTGATGCTGGAGATGACAGCGCAGGTGTTGCAGTCGAAACCGTGGAGGGCATTGTCGTATCCGATGGTCTGGACGGTGCCGCGAACGACCTGCTGGAAATCGACGTAGGCCTTGGTGGTGATTTCGCCGGCGATGACGACCAGCCCGGTGGCGGTGAGGGTTTCGCAGGCGACGCGGCTCGAGGGATCGTCGGTGAGGCAGGCATCGAGAATGGCGTCGGAAATCTGGTCGGCGATCTTATCGGGATGGCCTTCGGTCACGGATTCGGAAGTAAATAAATATCGGTTCTTGGATGCCAAGTTGTGTTGTCTCCTTCGGTGCACGGCGTCGTGCAGAAAACTTATGGACAAACTTATGAACTCTGGATCGGGTGCGACCCGGGGGAAATCCACGCGGCCGCAACGGAGCGAGCGGCGAAAAGGAAGTCCTATCGAAAAGGCTATCAGACCCGTTCGGGGCACGCAACGGTTTTGGGGTTAAGTGGCGAGGGATGAGTTCAAGCGCAGAAATTTGCGGGTGGATGGAAGGAATGGGACGGTGGGCGGGAGGTGAACGTTCGAGCAAAACGCCTCTTCATCGCGGAACGGGTGCCCACTCAAGCCGTTTCTTGGCTTGAGTGGGCACGCCCAATGGCAGGTGACCTGGGCTTTTGATCTCGCTGCCATCCGCAACACACTGGGTGCCCCATGTCTCGCGTCTATTGCGAGAGATGGGAGGAACGGCAGAAAAAGTGAGGATGCAAACGACTCCTTAATGTCCCGGGATCATTTCTTTTCAATCGCGGGGATCAGGCCATGGCCTTTCCACGGAGTGACTAGAGGATTGGCCCCCGGCTTGTTCGCAGTTGATTGCGCCGTCTTCGATTCAGCCAGCTTTGCACTGCTGGTTGTGGTCTGCGGGCACGTGGAACTGAACGACGTCAGAACATTATTGGCCGCGGTGAGAATGCAGACCTGGTTGACGCCCGCCGAGTCGGTGTTGTTGAACAACTGCGAGGACGACTGGCCGGTGTTGCCGAGAAGGTCGAAGTTGGAATCGAACTCCAACGTGTCGGCCGAGGAGACGGCATTGGTGAGCAGTCCGGTGTAAATGGTCGAACCGCTTTGTTTGGTGGAGCTTTGCACGTCATAGGTTTGCCACGAGGTGCTGGCCTGGTTGATTCCGCCGCTGGATGTAACGTACTCGTAGATGTCGAAGGTCAGCGGGAATTGCTGCTTGCGAGTGTAGGTAACCGCGGGCTGGCCTTTGGCGGAGACGGTGGTCGAGGAATTCACGCTGCTGGTGACGTTGATCTTCTGCTGGTATACGGAGTCGTTGATGACAAAGGATTCCCCGTTCGTGAAGTCGACGGTTTGAGTGACTGTGGTCGTGACTTTCCCCTTCGACGTATTGACGTATCCCGCGATAGTGAAAGTGCGGTTGGAAGTCGTCTTAACGTTTCCGGTGATGGCGGAGCTCGTAACGTTCAGATTTTCCGTGGTGACGGGATTGGGAGCGGAGGCGAGAGTGTTCTTCGTAGTCGCACCGGTGACGGTCGACGCCCCGGGATCCTGATAGACGAGAAGATTAGCGGTGTCGGAGAAGTATCCGTTGGCGTTGTAGACGCTGATAGAGACGGTGTGGGGCTGGCCGTTGCTGAGCGTGGCGGCGAACGGAGTCAGATCGACGCGGTAAGGAATGAAATTGAGAGTCTGGACACCGGGCAAAGGGAACCAGAGCCAGGGATCGATGCCGCCGGTGTAAATCCAGGGGGAAACCGGAGCGACGCCGGCAGGAGTTCCGTCGAGCGAGACTTCAGTTTCGCGGAAGCCGGTGTTGTTGCAGCTTTCCAGTTCGTCGGCAACGTCGTTGGGAACGCAAGTGTACCAGAACTCGTCGTTCGACTGGCTCTGAGAGTAGATGTCGAGATAGGCGTTGGTGACGTTAGTCGGGAAAGTGAAGGTTCCGGAGAGTTGATCGGTGGTGGTGTTGAGGGCGACGGTGCCACCAGTGGGTCCCCCAGAAAGTGAGTAAACCTGACTGGCCGTGGCGGGAGCGGCCTGGCCGGAAGCGAGCGGGTAGAACTCAAGGGTAGAAGAAGCATAGATGGTGGAGGTGAGGCCGCAGCACAGGGTGTTGCCAATGACAGCGGTGCCGGGCTGCGAAGTCAGGAAGAGCGGGCTCATTTCGGTGAGGTCGCTTTCGACGTGCCAGGAAGGGCCGAAATCGGTGGATGGTTCGGCGGTGGTTCCGAAGTAGATGGGGGTGGGTCCCAGCCAGAAGTTGGCGGTGCGGTCGTACTGAATGCCGGCGTTCAGGCTGATGTCTGCGGTGAAGACCACCTTGGCCCAGGGGCCGGGGCAAGCTGCGGGCGGGGTGTAGGTGAAGGTGGCGTTATTGAAGTCGTAGAAAGAGGCGTTATCGAGAAGGGTGACGACACAGGGTGTTGTTGACGGACGCGTGACCGGAAAATTGGCGGTGACAGTGTTGGATGATCCGATGTTGTAGGGGCCTTGGGCAAAGGCTGCAGGAACCAGCGCAGCCGTCGTTAATATCAAGATCAGGATAAAGACACAACGAGCATTGGGGCAGAGGGACTTGGACATTGGGTGGGCCTCCCGGAAAATAGTTGAAAGCCGCGCCAGACACGGCTTTTCAGGGTCGAGGCGCGGTGGGGGAAAAGTTTGGCAGGTTGGAGGAGGGGTGTCAAGCCGGATCGTGGGCGACAAATCCATGGGGAGAGACGTGACAAGGCGAGGGTGGTGAGGCCCACGTCTCGCGGAAAACGCGAGACATGGGGCACCCATTGTGTTGGTGATGCCGGCGAGATCAAAAGCCTGGGGCACATGCCTCTGTGGTACCCACTTGTCGAAAGGCGCGACAAGTGGGGCGGTCTCTTCGGTGGTGCTGCTCCACAAGAACTCGGGTTATTGCGGGGGAGTGGAGGCGATGGTGCGCATGCCGGTGGAGTCGAACACGAAGGTTTTGACTTCGGCTTCGGCGCCGTTGGCGGGGATTTCCTGGCCGTTCCAGAGGAAGGTGACTCCGGCGGCGTTGCCGATGCGAGCGACGATTTCGTGGGAGGCGCGGACCGAGGCGTGGGCGGGGGCGATCAGAGTTTCCTGGCTGACGGGTTGGCCGTCGGCGAGGACGGAGATCCAGGAAGTTTCGTCGGCGCGGATTACCAGCCTGAGAGGAGCGGTTGCGGCGTCGGATGACTTCGGATTTGTTTTGGCGAAGGAGCGAACGGTGACGTCGTTCTTATCGTTATCGCCACCGTTTACCTGGGCGTTTGTGTCGCTCGCACTTGTCTGATTCGTACTCGTGTGGGGGTTCAGGGCGGCAGCCGCGACCGGCGATTTGGCAACTGGGGCGGCTTTTGTGGCTGCGGGCGGTGGCGAATTCGGGGCGGACGAGCGCGCCGGGTTGGACATCGAGACGGGAACGGGCTGCGTGGCCTGCGCCGTCTGAGCGGGCGATGTGCTGGCGGCCGCGGTGTTGATCTTGTGGGAATGGCGGGTCCAGAGCATGACGGCGAGAATGACCACTGCGACTGCGGCGGCGAGGATTCCCCAGGGAACTTCGAAGCTGGAGTCGCGAACAATGTTATTGCGGCGGGGGCGGATATCTTCGGCGCGCGGGAGCTGCAGGCCGGGGAGTTCCTCGACCGTCGCGGGCGCTTGGGCGGGGCTCGGCGTGGGCTGAGAGCGGATGGGTTGGAGCGGGCGCGGCTTTTCCGGTGCGGCCGGGCGGGGGGGCGCTGGCGGCGCCGGCTGCCAGACTTCGTGGGCGTCGATCTGGGCCTGGCGCAGGCAAGCGAGGTAATCGGTGACAGCCTCTTCGTCGTTGAGTCCGAGATGCTTGGCGTAGGCGCGGATGAAACCTTTGTTGAAGACGCCGCCGGGGAGTTGGTCGAAACGCTCCTCTTCGATGGCCTGGAGCATGCGCGAGCCGATTTTGGTGACGTTGGAAACGTCTTCGAGCGAGAGCTCTTTTTTCTCGCGCGCCTTGCGGAATTTGTTGCCGAAGTTGCCCACGGTTTTCCTGCCGAGGACATCATAGGACATGCGGCTTAGGGCTGCCACTGCCAAGAGTTCTAGAGCGAGGTAACTGCCGGGGAGGGGCCACACGGGTTTGACATTCGCGGGTGAGGGGCTGAGAATCGGCGCTCAAACTTCATGACTACGGCACTTATTCTCGGGCTGGTCGGGGGTCTGTTGATGCTGGCCTTCCTGGCGAACCGCGTGTTCCGCGTGACGCGGGTGCCAGATGTCCTGGTGCTGATGGCGCTGGGGCTGGTGCTGGGTCCGGTGCTGGGGCTGGTGAACCCGGCCCATCTTTCCTCGACCACCAATGTGCTGGGTACTCTCGCCATCATCCTGGTGATGTTTGAGGGCGGGCTTGAACTGGACCTTCGCCGCACCTTGCAGCATTTTGCCGGCAGCCTGGTTTTGGCGGTGCTGGCCTACGGCTTCAGCATTGTGCTGGTGGGCTTGATCGTCCACAAGGGTTTGGGGATGCCGATGACGACGGCACTGGCCGTGGGAGCGGTCCTGGGGTGCACCAGCAGCACGGTCGTGCTGCCGGTTTTGCAGCAACTGGGTGCGCGCGAGCCAGTCCAGGTCACGCTGATGCTGGAAGCTTCCTGGGGCGATGTGCTCGCCGTGTTGACGGTGGGGCTGCTGCTCGGGGTGGGCAGCCAGGGTGGCGCTGTGGCGCGGCACCTTCTGCAAGGCGTGGCGACGCAAGTGGGAGTGGCGGTTGTGTTTGCCGCGGCCGCGGGAATTTTGTGGTCGCGGTTGCTGCCTGTGCTGTCGGATGCCCGCTTCTGGCAGGTGATGACCTTTTCGATTGTGTTGGTGCTCTACGCGGGAACGGAGGCGATTGGGGCGAGCGGGCTGATCGCAGTGCTGACGTTCGGGCTGACGCTGGCGAACTTTCCGGGAATCGATCCCCGCATCCGCGCGATCGAAGAGGAAGCGTTCTCTTTTCAGTCGCAGGAATCGTTGTTGAGTTTTCATTCGGAACTGGCGTTCCTGGTGCGCTCGTTTTTTTTCGTGCTGATCGGGGCAATCGCCGACCTGGGAAGCTTTCGCGGCCACGCCGTGCTGATCGCGGGTACGCTGGGCGCGCTATTCGTGGCGCGCTGGCTGGCTTTGCAGGTCAGCCGGCTGGCCTTCAAAGACGTGACAGCCAAAGAGCGAGCGCTGATGTTATGGATCATGCCGCGTGGACTGATCACGGTAGTGCTGGCGATACAGGTAGCGTCGGCGCGCACTGAAGTTAGTTTCCTTTCGGCGGTCGCCTTCGCCGTGATCCTGGTGACGAACGTGATGGTGGTGGTGGGGAGCCTGCAAGCCAGCCGGGACGCAGTGGCGAACGCAGAGCTGTCACCTGCGGCCATCACGGATGAGATAACCGAAGCGCAACTCGGCGAAGCGCCGGTTGTTCCCGCGGTGGCCAAGTCCAAACGATGGATATTAGACGCTGTGCTGCTGGTTCTATTGGGGCTGGGCGCGTGCATTCTCTGGTATGGCAACCAGCCTCTAGAGCAGCGTCCGCGCAGCTTGCAACACTGGGTACAACTGCATCTCCACCGGGCCCGGTGAAGCGGCGGCGGGGCAAACAATCGTCACGGTTTTTTGCGGAGGGTGACGGTGAGTTGAGTTTTGCAGGTAGTGGCGGGGTCGTCGAAGGCTTCGGCGGAGAGGTCAGCGGAGGAGGCCTCGAAGAAGAGGCCGCGCTTGGTGCGGTCGGGGAGTCCGGTGAAGCGAGCTTTGCCGTCGTTGTTGGTGCCGATCTCTAGGTCGAGTTTGCGGAGGTACATGAATCCGTAGGCGATGTGGACTTTGATGTCGGCGGCGTAGACGGGTTTGCCGTCCGGGTCGGTGATGAGGAAGTCAGCGGAGCAGGGGCCGACGGCACCGTCTATCACAGGGACGGTCTTGGGGTCGGGGCCGGGCGTTTGCGAGAAAGCTGAGATCGAGAGGGCGAGAAGCGTAAAGGGGAGAATGCGGTTCATGGTTTCTTGTCCTTGGAGTTAAGCATACGCCAAGCGCGGGTGCGTTTCCTCCGGGTCCGGGTAGCCCATACTGATCTCGCCGCCCTTTGGCGAGATGAGAGTGGGGATTCGGATTTTGACTTTTATTGCCAGTCCGCAGGGATTCGGATTTTGATTTCGATTCCGACCTCCGCATCCCCACTCGGTCCCAGGATCCTTCAGCGGGCCGCGAGCGCCCAATTCAGGATGACAAATCAGCTGGGTGTTGGTGCTGGAACAGACTGATGCGGTTGGCTTTAGGGGTTCCTATTACCAACGTTCATTGCCCCTCGGCGAAACTGACTTATATAATTTTCGAACACCACCCGTCCACCGAGGAGCACAAGGTATTTCTGCATGCCTGAGGCCGGCACTCAATTGACGCGCCAAAACCAGGAGTTGATGATTTTTCACGATGTGGCGAAAGCGCTCACGTCGTCGCTGGACCTCGATTCGATTCTGCAAACCATCATGGAAAAGATGGCGGAATATTTCCGTCCGGATACCTGGTCGCTGCTGATGGTGGACGAGCGAAGCGACGAGTTGTACTTCGCGATTGCGGTGGGCGACAAAGCGGAAGCCCTGAAGAACGTCCGGCTGAAAGTGGGCGAGGGAATTGCGGGATGGGTGGCGAAGCACGGGGAAGCGCGCGTGGTGCCGGATGTGAGCGCGGATCCGGATTTTGCCAGCCGCGTGGACAACGCGACCCAGTGGGAGACGCGATCGGTGATCTGCGTGCCCTTGCGTTCGAAGCTGCGCGTGCTGGGCGTCATCCAGCTGGTGAATGTGGATATGAACCGGTTCAAGGATGCGGAACTGTTCTTTCTGCAGTCGCTGTGCGATTACGCGGCCATCGCGATCGAGAACGCGCGCTGGGTGGAGAAGATCCAGGAACTGACGATTACGGATGACTGCACGGGCCTGTATAACGCGCGGCATTTATATAAGACGCTGGAGACTGAAGTTTACCGGTCGTCGCGATTTGGATATGAGTTCAGCATTCTGTTTATCGATCTCGATCACTTCAAGTCGGTCAACGATACGCACGGGCATTTGATTGGGAGCAAGCTGCTGGCGGAGATTGGGTATTTGATCAAGGCGCAGCTGCGGCTGATTGATTTTGCGTTTCGCTACGGCGGAGACGAATTTGTGGTTCTGCTGCCGCAGACCAGCAAAGATCAGGCGCTGGTGGTGGCGCGGCGGTTGCGCGACGGATTGCGCGCCAGCAGCTTCTGTAAGGATGAGGGATTGAACCTGAATGTGCGGGCGTCGATCGGGCTGGCGACGTATCCGCATGACGCGCGCACGGCACATGATGTGATCCGACAGGCCGACGGGATGATGTATGTGGTGAAGAATTCGTCGCGCGACAATATTGGAGTGGCCCAGCGGGGAATGTTGAAGGAGTAGGGCAGTTGAGTTTCTGGTTTCTAGTTGCTGGGTGTCTTGTTTCGAGTAGTCAGTTTGTGCGTAACACGGCTCGGGTGTTGGGCCTCGTTTTTCCTCCTTCAATTCCTCAAACCTCAATTCGGCGTGGCCGCGGGAGCTGGTTTTGAGTCCGGCTTTGGCTCGCCTTTCGGGTCGTTTTTTTGTTCTGGGCGGGTAGGTTTCCATGGGCTGGGATTTTCGGGGGCTTTGGGGTTGACGCCGAAATCCCAGACGTAGAGGTTCATGCCTTGTTTGCCGACGCCGTCGGCCTGGCCGATCATTTCGATGACGGCGTATTCGCCGGGCGGAAGATTATCCACGGGAGTGAGTTTGAACCAGCCTCCACTGACGCGGGTGATGGTGGTTTTGACGATGTGCTCTTCCTGGCTGATTTTGCCGGTGACCTGGCGCTTCACATCGCCGAGGATGCGCTTGCCGTTCTTGACTTCGGTGCGGACGATGTGGAAACGGTCGAAGGGCACGGAAGCCTGCTGCGGCTGCTGGGGCTGTTGCGGACCTGAGTGCGAACTCTGTTGCGAACTCTGATTCACGCGAACCGAATCGGAAGGCACGTCCGGCGCGGCGTCCACGTTGATGTAGAGCGAGGGAACCTCAACGTGGGACTGCACGGCGGCGTGGGCGCCCTCCAACTCAATGGTCTGCTTGAGGCCGGTGAGCGCGCCGCGGAAGATGTTGGCTTTGGAGCCTTGGTTGACGTCGCCGGCGGTCTGCTGCACTTCAACGATCTCCGTCTCACCCTGAAAACTGTCGAGCAGAAATACGCCGGAATCGTCGGGCAAGCGAAGGCCCGGGGCGACCTCGGGCAGTTGAGATTCTTGCCGGTCGCGCTCCTGTTCGATTTCCTTGTCGAGCTGAACGGCTTCGGGGGCCGACTGTCCGGCGACGCGGTCCCTTTCGTATTTCTCGGTGGCGGGCCAATCGACCAGGTTGGCGGGGAGTTCCTCCCAGTCATCGCGCTCGGCACTGAAGTAGCGGACGCGGTCACCTTTGACTTCATATTTTGTGACCACTTGGTAGGAGCCGTCTTTCAGGATGAGGCGGCGCGCGAGATCCTGGGCGTGGATTGGACATGCGAGGAGTATGGCGAGCAGCAGGGCCCGAAATTTGTGCAGGGAGCGCATTCGTTGAATCATTATCGTACCGCGGCGTGGTGCGCGCCAAATTATGGGCACCCGGCCTTGGGATTACGCTCGTGAACGGTTTGTAGATGGTTGTAGTATGCTGATCGTCGTCGCGACTGACTCTGACAAATGAAACTTAAGCTTCGCATCCCGCTATTCGTATCTTCATCAGTCGTATCCCCGTTATTCATGGGCATAATTTTGTTGAGCGTGACGGCTGCGCTAGGGCAGGCGGGCCCGGCAGCTGGAGGTGTGCCGACCGGGACGCAACAGGCCGAGCCGGTTTCCTACGCGTCGGTGACGCAGTTGAACGGGATGCTGGCGCAACTGGAAGCGAGCTCGAAGGATACGCAGGCCGACCTGGTGAAGCTGCGGATCGAGCACTGGAAAACCAGCACCGCGTCGAAGAAGGAGACGCTGGCCAAAGTGGATTCCATTCAGCGCAACCTGCAGGGTGCGCTGCCGGAAGTGATTGGGCAGTTGCGGGCGGCGCCCGAGGACTTGCCGACGACGTTCAAGCTGTACCGCATTCTGGATGCGCTGTGCGACGTGGTGGGGAGCGTGGCGGAGGATACGGGGGCGTTCGGGACGAAAGACGAATTGCAACTGGTGGCAAACGATCTGAACGGATTTGACGCCACCCGAAAGCAGATGGCGCAACGGATGGAAAGTTTGTCGTCGGCGAAGGAAGCGGAGATTGTTCGGCTGCGGACGGATTTGAAGACGGCGCAGGCGGCGATTCCGGCGGTTCCTCCGAAGAAGACGGTGGTGGATGATAATGCTCCGCCTCCGAAGAAGCCGGTGGTGAAGAAGAAGCCGGTGGCGAAACCGGCGGCTCTGGCTGGAACTCCTGGCGCGGCTCCGGCGGGGCAGACTCCGCCCGCTGCTGCTCCCTCGAAACCGCAGTAAACCCAATTTAGAAATTCGATCGAGCAACAGTGGCAGGTTCTAGCCGCGCTTTGTGCGGCTAGAGTGGGGGATT
>Ga0181537_10000709_pt1 | contig 30900 bp, 29 predicted proteins | sample PEATcosm2014_Bin_39_FD_119765 | JGI IMG/M metagenome (GOLD analysis project Ga0181537, IMG submission 119765) | Peatland microbial communities from MTU Mesocosm Facility, Houghton, MI, USA - PEATcosm2014_Bin23_10_metaG | ecosystem: Environmental > Terrestrial > Soil > Wetlands > Peat | place... | reverse complement strand
CGGCTCCGACCACATCATCAACCCCCATGCCAAGCCCCACGTCCGGTGCGCCATTGTGACCCCCTTCAAGCGCTACAACCTCCCCAGGCAAGATATGGAAGCTCGCTTCCGGAAAGCCTGCAAAAACTACCTCCGCACCAACATCCCAATTTCCGACCCTCCCCCCAGAGGCATCCCCGGCCTCAGCAATCCCAGAGCCGCCAACGGAAAATTCGAATGGGTCGGCATCGAGATATCGAAAACAGGAAAAATTCGGACGCTCTCCGTTTGATGTCCCCCTCGGAGGCTAAAGCATATTCTTTCTTCTATCCCCACTGTCGTCTCATTCATTCGATGGTCGATGAGCGTTTCCGCACTGACACCAAAAATTAAATACTCCCGAGTTGGGCTGGATATACTTGAGTTTCAGAAATAAATCCAGCATTCTGGAAACAGAGATAGAAATTCTATTCCTACCCTGTCCGCTTTTTGGAGGTTATTGCCCATCGATTTCGCATGTTTCATCGAGTCAATCTCTTGGATTGAATTCCTCGAAGCTTGCTTCGACTTTTCTTTCGGTTTCAGTTTGTCTTCCAAAATGCCTCGGAGCTTGCTCCGAGGTTTTTACTAAACGTGCTCGGTAGATTGCGGAAATACGGTAGTACAGTAGATGATGATACCATGGTAATTAAAGAGGATTTTATCAAAGTTACGCTAAATATTACTATGTGATTGCTATCTGATATTCTAGGCGTACAACCATCTCTACCACAGGAGGAAGTCATGTACGAACAATTCGGTTTCAGTCGCACGGCAGCGGGAGATCAGATTCAACTTTTCGTTCCCGACAATACCATTGATCCAACTCAATACGCCCGTGGCGGGCCGAGTCGCATCGTAGAAGTGCGGGTCGTCTCCAATTTTCAAAATCAGATCAATAGCGCGGCAACGAACTGGGATTATCCATCGGGGCTGGTCATGACACAGACGAAAAATGCCAACGGCTACCTCTATTCCTACCGTTTTCCCAACCCGCTTCCCGATGGCTATTATCAGTACCAGTACGTGGTGAAGTTTCAAGACCAGAGCGTGAGGTGGATTGGAGACCCCTGCACAAAATATGGTGGCGATTTTGATGATCGCTCGGCTTTTGTCGTTGGCGGCAGCCCCGTTGTAGCCAAAGGACTGGATAAGCGGCTTCCAACAAAGGATCTGCTCATTTACGAACTCATGATCGATGATTTTACTAAAAATTATCGCGCTGCGGAGGCCCCTCTTGATGCCGTTGTCAGTAAATTGGATTTCCTAGTCGGACTCAATCTCAATGCGATCGAGTTCATGCCATGGATTGCCTGGCCTGACGACATTGCCTTTAGCTGGGGCTACAATCCTGCCTACTTTTTCTCCGTCGAGTCCGCCTATATGACCGGCTCGGGCAGCCCGCTCGAACGACTGTCCCGGCTGGCGAATCTTGTCAACGAGTGTCATAAGCGTGGCCTCCAGGTTATTCTGGACATTGTCCTCCAACATGCGCTTCAGGGGTCGAAAACCAACGGATTCCCCTACTACTGGCTTTGGCAAAACCCGGGAACGGAATGCCCCTTTGTGGGCCAATTCGTCAACACGAATAATTTTGGCATGTTGCCGCTGGACTACGACAATGCCTGCACTCAGCAATTTGTCAGCGACGTTTGCAAGTACTGGATGGACCGATTCAACTTGGATGGATTCCGTTTTGACCAAGTCACCGGCTACAACAATCCCCAATTTCCGCTGAAGGGGGCTCCCGGTCTGATTGCCGATCTCACCAACCACATTACGACGACGGGCAGAACCAATTTTTCACTGATTCTCGAAGATAGTTGGGATTTTACTGCCATCGCAGATTCCAATGTGATCAAGCCGACCGGAACGTGGTTTGACGGGTTCCGTTCCGGCCCATTTGGAATCTTCAGCGGGTACGCCGTCCCTGGTCAGCAGGTCACGACCGCATACATGCGGATTTTGAACTCGGCTTTCCAATTCAACTGCCCGATTGGGCCGGTCATTTACATCGAAAACCACGATCACGGAAGCGTTACGTGTCGGGTGGGAGGCCGGGATCAGTGGTTTAAAACTCAACCCTACATGATCGCCTTGGTTACCTGCCCAGGCGGCATCATGTTGCACAATGGCCAGGAATGGGGACAGGTCGAGGACATTTGGGAAGATGACACCAATGCTCCGCCTGCGGATGCGCGCGTCCAATCCCGGCCCTTGGACTGGGGTGAAGCCGTTGATCCCACGGGCCAGCTCATTGAAGATCGCTACCGGTTCCTCCTCAAGATTCGCAAAGATCATCCCGGCCTCCGCAGCCCCAATTTTTACCCCGATTATTACGATCAGCAATGGACCTCCTTTTCACCGGACGGATATGGCTTGGACGTATCAAGCCAGGTGGCGATTTACCACCGCTGGGGAAATAACGACAAAGGTCAACTGGAGCGATTCATCGTCGTGCTCAATTTTACCGACAACACCCAGTGGGTAAATGTCCCCTTCCCCGGTAATGGCAACTGGACCGATCTCCTCAACGGTAACGAGGTCGCAAACGTGGGAAATTACTGGCTCACGAACTATCCGATCCCGTCGAATTGGGGGTGCCTATTTTGGCAATAGCTTCATTTGTTTGGAGCGACCCTTGCATTAAGTAAAAAAATTCTTGCGAATACCTAGATAAAGAAACTTATGGCACAAACATCAAAAGCTTCTGATAGAAAGAAATCGGCAACCTCAGAACCGTTGCGTTTTGCTCATCCGTTTTACGCTTCCAATACGGCTCCCGCAAAACGTCCCCCTCAAGCTGGTTATGGCCAAAGAATGCTGGATCATATCGCGAAGAATCTAGCCAAGATCCCAAAAGTGAAAAACACAGGCCCAATGACCCTAGCGGCAATCATCGGTGACACGGCTGCTAGTGAAATCCAAAAAGCCGGAAAAATCAGGTTCCATGTGGGAGGCGATTCTGGCGTACCGGATGTTCTGGACCGGGAAACCCGCCAAGTCATGGTGTCTGACGCCATGACCAGTGACTTCAACACAACTGATTCTGCCGGGAGTCCGGCTTTTCTCTATCATCTTGGCGACGTCATCTATACCCAGGCGAAGGGCAACTACCTTTCCGAGTTCTATGTTCCCTATAAACATTACCCCGGAAAGATCGTCGGCATTCCCGGTAATCATGACGGTGAAACACCGGAAAAAATAGCCGACTTCCAGAAATATTTCTGCGCCGATAATCAGACGGTTCCGGATGTGGCTGGAACCATCTTTCGCCAAACCATGAATCAACCCGGTGTCTATTGGCTGCTAGATGCTCCCCTGGTTCAAATCATCGGCCTCTATTCGAATTGCGCCGAGAACCCGGGTTACATTTCCGGCGCTGTACCTGGGAATGACCAAAAAAAGTGGCTAATCAGTACTCTCAAACAGATTGCTGGTGAGCGTAAGAGCGGAAATCGCAAAGCACTCCTCATCACCACGCACCATCCTCCCTATGCCTCAGGTGGTCATAGTGGCAGCATTGACATGCTGCACGATATTGATGATGCCTGCAAGCAGGCGGGTATCATGCCAGACGTACATCTTTCCGGACATGCGCATTCGATTCAGCGGTACACCCGCAAAGTACCATTTGGCGGCAAAGTGCTTCAGATTCCCTACCTGATTTACGGGTGCATGGGCCACGGTGGCCAGGCGGTCTCACCGAAGTTCCCGTTAACCCAAAATGATCAGACCTATGAGTTCGGGTACAAAGGCTGGGGGTACGCCTTGGTTGAGGCGACGGCTCAAGCCCTCACGCTCACAGCCTACGGCGTTGATTGGGATGCCAATCAGAAGGCCATAAAAACACCGATCGACAAAATAATCGTTAGCCTCGCCAATAACACTGTTCAGGCAGTCAAATTGCCGCCTGCTGGTAGTCGCAAGCCGAAGCAATAGGTTTGATCCCAAAGTAATCTATTATGGTTATGTCTCATCGCCTCGACAAAGCCCTAGCCTGCCTGTACTCTGCTCTAGCCGCCCTGTTAGTTGCGGGTTGTACTGCTAATGCTCCCTACCGTGATCAGAATCTTCTGAGTGATCCCGCTAGCTTTGGCGGATATATCGGCAACGAACCTCAGCAAAAGAGTTTTTATGGCCGAACCCTCAAGGATCCTTACGACCTTGCCTTTATCGAATTCGATGAGAAGGGGGATTTTTGGGATCGAGAACAGCTTGGCTACGCCTACGAGCAGATCGAGAAGTTGGCAGGCAATCCAAGCAAGCCGCCTTTATTATTTATCTACATTCACGGCTGGCAAAACAACGCCAGTGACAAGACCCATGACGTAGCGAACTTCCGAGGCTTACTTTCTCGCCTAGCCCTCAACCCGCAAATCTCCCGAAACTATCAAGTATTCGGCGTCTATCTGGGATGGCGTGGTCTTCTCGTCCCTGGAGGCAATGACCCCCTCAGCCAAGCCTTCTATTTTGTGCCTCATGAAGCCAGCTTCTGGTCACGCAAGGATGACGCCACACGCGTGGCCGGAGAACCCATGTCGGAAGCAATCTTTGCCATGGTCCATGCTGCCCGAAAGACCAATCCTCAAGCACGCACTGTCCTTATTGGACACTCCTTTGGCGCCCTAGTTTTGGAAAAGACCCTGGCTCAAGCGCTACCCGCCGCTTTCTACGCGCAAGAAGACTCCGAAGGGAGTAATTCGAAGCTCCTACCGCCAGCAGACATGATTCTGCTACTCAATTCGGCCTCCGAATCAATTTACGCCAAAGAATTAATGGATATGTTTCGGCGAGCCCATTTTAGCGGTGATATCTCAGCTCGTCGGCCCCTAATTCTTTCCGTCACTTCAGAGGGGGATGTTGACACCGGGGATCTCTTTCCCATTGGGACCACCTTGTCCAACGCTTTTGGAACCTTCCGTGAATACCAACGAAATCAGAAATACGATGGAGTGACGGAAAAGGTAGATCAGAACAAATTTTTTACGACCACCCCAGGGTGGAATGATGATCTTATTTCCCACCAAGTCGTATGTCTTAATCCCCAGGAGTTGAAAAACGTGACAAACCCCAATGGCAGTGAGGCGGGTTCCGGTAGCTTGGATCCTGCTTTCAACATAAATTTGTCCCACCCGAATTCTAATTTTCTCAAGTTTTGCACGGAACCAGAAGGTCACCAATTGTGGTGGGAGATCGAGGCAAGTAAGAACTTCAAACAGACACCGTACTGGATTATCAAGGTTCCAAAGGAAATTATTCCGGATCATACCGGGATCTGGTTTGACAGTTCGCTGGACATGATGGCGGCGCTGTACGTCATCGCCACCGACAATCAAATCAAGAGCGCACCGAGAAGCACCACTATGACAGTCGACCATTGATCAAGTGCTATGAATACCCCGTCAAGAACTCCACAAAACGCACTGACCGTACTCGTCGACGTCCTCGAAGGACGTGAGGGCGCGCTGATCAAGCTTTTGAAAGAAGTTGGAGAGAATATTGATACTAATAATCTAATCGATTTTAAACAGCTTACGACGACACATTTTCTCAAATGGGTGATTTTGCCTGCGGATATATCGAAGCTTCATCCCAGTCGCGTCTTCCCCGCCCATCTTGTTCTGGAAAGCAATTACGACGGCGATCTCGATGATTATCTCAAAGAACTCTGGGAGGTGATTTCGAAAGCCATAGAAAGCTTCTATTCACACTGCAAGGGGTTTCCCGCTGATTGTGACTTGGACAAGTTTAAAGCCTACTTCAAACAACACGTTGTGCCTATAGGCGCATTTTACGTGGGTTTACCCGGAGAGTCCGTCCAACGAACACAAGCCGACGAGGCGCTCCGAAAGAAGCTTCAAGACTTTCTCGATAAGTTTCAAAGATCACCAGCTTACAATCCCAGCCCGGAGGTCATTCATAAGGAACTCTTTGATCGGGCGCTGGACGACCCAGCGACTGAAGCTATGCCCGCGGCCAAAACGCTTTTTGGGCAGCCATCCAAGCCGCTTTTTAATCTCTCGCTTCCCGTCTCGGCCGGTCTGTTCTTAGGCTTTATCGTGATAATCATCGCGGGGATAGTATCAGGTTTGTGGTATCTTCATTTCCACGGCGCGGCCCTTCTCATCCTGGCAACGATTATCATTTCATTAATAGGCCTTCTCGTTCGTTTGAGAATCCTCGAAAAGCATGATGCCCTCGCTTGGAGAATGGTCCCCAATGCGCTTTCCATCGTACCGGAAAGAGAAGACTGGGAGGTACAGAATCCCATGACACATCTCGTGGAAATCAAGCCCGGTTTCCTCCGGCTGCTCTTGTTAAAGGTTGTCTTATGGGCCATTAACCAATTGGCCAAAGTCACATATAATCAAGGCAATCTTGGCGGTATTCCCACTATTCATTTTGCGCGCTGGGTCATCATCGATCAAAACCGCCGCCTGCTTTTCTTTTCCAACTACGACGGCAGCTGGGAAAGTTACCTGGGAGATTTTATCATGCGCGCAAATGTCGGTTTAACCGGGGTATGGAGTAACACGGTGGACTTTCCTCCTGCTGAGTGGGTAGTAAACCAGGGCGCTAAGCATGCGGATGCCTTCAAAGAATGGACCCGCCGTCACCAGGTCGAGACCCAAATCTGGTATAGCGCCTATCCCAATAGCTCGATCAGTAACCGCACCAAAAGCCGGGATATTCGCAACGGCCTTCTTAATGAAGAGCTTTCCAGAAAGAACGTCACAGATCAGGAAGCGGCAGAATGGCTCAAACTATTCTAAAAGCACAAGGAACATTATGGAACAGCCGAAACTCGGGACTGGAGATATTCAAGGATTAATCGTAAGCGGTTACGATAAAATGAAGGAGGCAACCTTCCTGCTTTTAACGATTACCGATGCAGCCGATGGACGCAAATGGCTGTCAAGTCTCCTCCCTCATATTACCCCTGTCCGTGAACGCTCGGAGCTTCTCCGATTGGCTCATCGCACACATGTCAACATTGCCTTTACTCACGAAGGCTTGAAGGCGCTCGGGCTTGGCAATGATGGATTACAAAGTTTTCCAACGGAATTTCAGCAAGGCATGCCAGAACGGTCTCGTATCCTGGGCGATACCGGTCTAAGTGCCCCTGAACAATGGGAACCCTGGTTCAGCGACGCTACCAAAGTTCACGCGCTTCTCCTACTCTATGCACTGGATCTGCCTGAGCTCAAAACGCTTGTCGACTTACAGAAATCGCTAATGGTGCCGTCTATTCAGATTCTCAACGAATTCAAAACCACACCGAAAATTGCCGAAAAGGAACATTTCGGTTTTAGAGACGGTATTTCCCAGCCCGGCATTGAGGGGGTTCGGGACGCTTCAGGTCAAGATGTGCTGGAAACAGGCGAATTTGTCCTCGGCTACACAGATCACCAAGGAGAATTACCAGAGTCTCCCACGATTTCCGCTGTGCAGGATGTTCATCATCTACTACCGAAAAGTCAGCAAATTGGTGCCGAGGGACGGAAGGATTTGGGTAAAAATGGAAGTTATCTTGTTTTTCGAAAGCTATATCAGGATGTTGGTTTCTTTCAGTCCGAGATGGAAGAGAAGGCAAAGCAAGTTCCCGATTCGATGGTTCCCAAGGAAATGCTTCCGGTCGATTGGCTAAAGGCAAAGGTGGTGGGTCGCTTTCCGAACGGTTCGCCTCTCGCGCTGTCTGATCAGCCCTCTAACTCCACTGAGAAGGCGAATTCCTTTGGCTATGCAAAGGAAGACCCGGAGGGGACGAAATGTCCGTTTGGGAGCCATGTCAGGAGAGCGAATCCACGGGATGTTTTGCCTTCAGCTGACGGTGCCGTCATGTCTAAGGATATTGTTGACAATCATCGCATTATTCGGCGGGGGCGAATTTACGGTCAATATTTTACACCAGAATCAAAAGACGAAGATCGCGGTCTCTATTTTATCGCACTCATGGCCAACATTTCGCGGCAGTTCGAATTTGTGCAGCAGACCTGGGTTAATAACGCAAAATTCGGAGGCCTTTTCGACAATGTCGATATTCTCGTAGGCAACAACCCAGATCCCAAGCATTGGAAACAAGAATCTGGTGCGCCCCCTTTACCGCCCGGAGTCCCTCCCGATGAGAATACGAATATCATGACCATACCGGGTGCTCCCGCCCGCGCGAGGATCTGCGACTTCAATCGATTTGTCCGTGTGAAAGGTGGCGCCTATTTCTTTATGCCGAGTTTGCGAGTCATCAGATTTCTAAGTGAAATCTAAGCCAGAAAATGGGCCTATATGAGCTACCTCCCGAGTTTTGTCGCTCCAGCGCCCAGGCTAATAGCCATTGCCCCCAGCCAGACCACGGAAGTCGTGCGCTGGTCGCTGGATCGTTTGGGCATCCCGTACCAGGAAGTGGACCACGTTCCCTTCTTTCATGTTTTCTTCACCTTCCTTGCGGCTGGCACCGTCAACATCCCCCTCCTCCAGCTGGGCGAAATCACGTTGACGACCAATCGTACCATTTTGGACTATTATGAGGCCCGTTGTTTGGAGGTCGACCGACTGATTCCACCAGAGAACACGCAAGCCGTCCTGCAGAAATTTGATTTTTACAACGGAGATTTTAGCCTGGCTGTGGCCGTTTGGTCTTACGCCTATCTCCTGAAGGACCGCAGTACCACACTCCTGCTCTGGACTTGGCATGTCGGCTGGCTGGAACGGTTTCTTACCTTCTTTGTTTATCCTCTGCTTGCACTTATACTCCGCAAAGCTTGGAATATCTCTTCGAACAATGTCGAAACAAGCCTGGGGAAGATTCAAGAGGCTTTTGCCGAAGTGGAAACACAGTTAAGCGATGGCCGCCCCTACCTTTTCGGGAACACATTCACTGCGGCAGACATGGCTTTTGCTTGCAACTCGGCCCCTCTTCTTCTCCCTGACAACTACGGCGGTCCACAGACCTCTTTTGACACCTTGCCGGCGGAGATCAAGGCCCAAATTGAGAAATTTCGGGAAAGCGAAGCCGGAAAATGGGTGCTGAAAATATATAAAACCAAGCGAGCCACAATTGCCCAACCGGCTCTACCGTCGATCAGTTTCGGGTCGCTTTTTTATCGGACACTAACAAGCTGGACGGTTCCCTGGTTCGGCAATTTCTTGGTTCGTGCCGGCTTCAATTTACTGCGCTCTTTCTTTCCTTTCTTCAAATTCGCAAAAACCGTAATCGTCTCCGATTTTCACCAGGTTACAGAAGTGCTCGGCAATGACGAAGCCTTTTCCATCTCTCAGATCAACGCCCAGAGAATGGAAAACACCGTTGGGCCGTTTGTCCTTGGCATGGATGCGTCCAACCCGAGATGGCGTCCGGAAAAGGACCTGCTCAATGCAGCAGTGGGGCGAGCGGACCTCGAATGGATTCCCTCAATTTCTCAAGGACACGCGCTTCCCCTACTCACAGCCGCGAGTAACCTGGGTCGGATAGAAGCGGTTAACGGTTATACGCGACTCGCCGCTTTGAGGTTCGTCCGAACCTACTTTGGCATTCCCGGACCGGACGAACCAACCATGGCGCGCTGGATGCGAACGCTTTTCAACGAACTCTTCCTGAATATTGGAAATGATCCAATAACCACGAAAATTGCCAAACAATCGGCTGCGGAACTGCAGGTTTATCTCAGAAAATTCATCTCTGAACGGATCGAACAACAGATTGAAAACCCCAAACCTCCAGTGGATGTGCTTGGTCGCCTCCTCGCCCGGTGTCCAACCGGCGATCTCATGCCCGGAGACGAAGCCGTTCGTCGAAGCATCTCCGGGTTGATTATCGGCGCGGTAGACACCACCTCTGCCGCCAGTATTCGCGTCATCGACGAGTTACTCCGCCGTCCCCACTGGCTGGAACAAGCTTCTCAGGTCGCCCAAACCAACGACCTGAAAGCCCTCGACGGCTACGTTCTGGAAGCCCTCCGTTTCAATCCGCATAATCCCCTCCAGCTCCGCTACTGCGCGAACGAATTTGCGCTTAACTCTAAGGGTCTGGTTCCAGGCGGTTCAACCGTAGTGGCGGGAACTTTGGGTGCAATGTTCGACCAACAAGTGTTCCCCGCCCCTCATACTTTCGATCCCAACCGCGATCAGGCTAACTATCTCCATTACGGTTATGGGATGCACGCCTGCCAAGGCCGCTATATTAACGGCCTCCAAATTACCACCTTAGTCGGAGGACTTCTAAAACTGAAAAATTTGCGACGTATTTCTGGATCTTCTGGACACCTGCTCTTTGACGGCCCTTTCCCGGATCAACTCGTTCTCGAATTCGACCCGGAACCCTAATCCTAAAATAACGCCTTATGGTTAAGCAAAATATTTTCATCATCATCACGCCCTTAGGAGTGACAGTTAGTTTTATAGGACAGCCCCCCAACCTGCCGCCGCTATTCGCTGACTGGACTTGGGCCTCTGTTGAACAGCTTGCCGCACCAGAGCCAAACTCAATTACAGATGTCGTAACCGCCAACCTCCAGCGCGTCACCCGCCTCCGCCAGTCCATCCTCCAAAAGGCATTCGCCCATGGGGAGAGGTACTAGATATGTCGCGTCTTGGCTTTTGTTACTGTTTTCATGCCGTCGGGCAGGGGCTGTTTGCGTCCGGTCGACTGGAGGATGGGGAGAAGCGAAGACGATTCGATTGGGTGTTCGATTGTGGCACCTCCAGCAGCCAAGCCTATATTGCGCGAGAGATTATCCACTACCAGAGCCAATTTCGGCCCAGCCAGATCGATCTCTTTTGCATTTCGCATTTCGACCAAGACCACATCAACGGAGCTTTCGATCTGCTGAGAATACAGCCAATAAGGACACTAATCCTGCCCTATTTTTCCATAGTTAACCGGATGCAGATCGCCTTGTCCACGCGAAATATTTCCGGCGCTTTTCTGAACTTCCTGATTGATCCCGCAGGCTATCTAAGCACGCTGGCCGATGCCAATATCGGTGAGATCATTTATATTGTCGGCGGTGGCGAACCTCCACCAGAAGCGGGTGTTCCTTCGCCGGATGACGATCGTCCTCAGGGCGACGGCCCTCGCGATTATAATTTCGAGGGCGATTTCAAGCTCCATGATTTGAATATCCCACCGCCGATACCTCCGGTCGAGCCTCCGGTTACACTTGCGGGAAAAGGCGCCGCCGGGAGGGTCCGCATGCTCAGCCATCTCCAGGCTTTTTCCGTCAGCCGAGTCTGGGAATTTGTTTTCTATAATATCAATAAGCCGAACTCGATCCTTGCCCCATTGCAGGGAAAGGTAACGCAAATTGTAAACGCAAATCGCTATAGTGACGGTTCCTACGACGGCAAGAAGATGGTGGAGGAGCTCAGAAAAGAATACGACAACGTTTTTGGGAAGTCGGGGGCGAAGAGAAACGCCATTTCCCTCGTTGCCTACGGAGGGCCTCAGCGTGCCTCACGGGTTCGCAATGGAGTGCTATTGGGTAGCGACGTCCCTCTTATGTCGCCTGCGCCACGTTCGCTGTACCCGGCAAATCAGCAGTATACTCAAATGAGAGCCATGAGCTGTATTGGCATTCGCTATTTTGGCGACTTTCCTCTCGATTCGCCGCCAATGCTTCTTCCGATTCGCCAACACTTTGGGATTCCCAGATGGAACAATCAAAATGTCCTTCAAGTTCCCCATCATGGTTCCCGTCATTCCTGGTATTGCGGTGCGGTTCGCGAATTTCCGTCAGGAGCCAGTGTCTTTTCTTCTAGGATCACGTCAATAAAACACCCCTCACCAATAGTGTGGATTGATTTGGCCGGTCGAGGAATAATGGCGGTCAATGAATATCACCGAGCCTTTTTCCGGGGATACCTTGATTTCTAGCGGCGAGAAAACCGATCCAAAGGACGACGATATGGCAAAAGAATCCACTCAGTTCGACTTCTACGAGTTCGCCGGAATCCTTACTCCCGGCGCGATCATCCTGTTTGGCCTGTCGCTCATTTATCCCGATCTGCACCTGCCCGGCGACAGCGATAAGATGAACATTGCGGACTTGGGATTATTTACCGTTTTGGCCTACGCTGCGGGCCATCTAATCCAGTTGCTTGGAGATGGCATCGAATGGCTCTGGTGGAAGGGGTGGGGTGGCATGCCCACCGATTGGATACATGATGGCAAAAGAGACCTGATTAATCCTGAGCAGAGAACGCGGATTTTATACCAGTGTCATGTCTTGTTTGGGCACAAGATACCCCCGGAACCCAATGCCCCGACCGGTTTAAAGGACATTCCGATGAAAGATTGGAGTCCCCTCGTGCGGGAAATCTACGCAGCGGTCGCCAAGGCTAAGCGCTCCGACCGCGTGGATGCTTTTAACAGGACCTATGGAATGCTTCGCGGTTTGGTCGCGGCACTGGTGGTCATGACGATAGTTCTCTTTTGCAAAAACGGTTGCGCTGCTTGGACAAACGGGACATTGATATTGCCAGTGTTGGCAGTAGCGGCAGCAGTGAGGATGCACTTGTTTGGTCGGGGCTACGCGCGGGAATTGTTTGTACAATTTCTGCTGGTGAAGAAGACGGAAATTTAGCCCCAAAGCGCCTGATTCTCTTTCCTTCATAACCGCCCCTGCTCATCTCGTCCAAAAGCTCTGGAATTACTGCCACATCCTGCGGAATGATAGGCTATTTTAAGGCGATTACGTCGAGCAGTGCTTCACTCGCCTCCGTCAGTTTATCCTCCTTAAAGCCTTCATCTGACGGCTCGTTTGCAGTCAAATGGTATAATAATAGCGAAGAAAGTTCTTTCTAGTGGAGCTTACTACGCTCATACTGTACTGAAATGAGTGAGGCACAGGGCATCTCGATAACCAATCGGGAACGGTTGGAAGCACTGCATCGGCGGATGAAAGGACCGTTTTCGGTGTCCGAAGCGGCAGCAGTTTGGTCTCTGGAAGCGACGCGGGCGCGGCGTTTGGCGGCATATCTGGCAGCGCGGGGTTGGTTGAGCCGCGTGCGGCGTGATTCGTACACAACTGTTCCGCTGGGCGCGACATCACCCAAGCAGTGGCGGGAAGATCCGTGGGTTGTGGCGGCGAAAACTTTTGCCCCATGCTATCTCGGCGGCTGGACGGCGTGCGAACATTGGGGGCTGACCGAGCAAATCTTCCGTGAGATTATCGTATTCACCACGCGCCGCGTGCGGCATCGGCAGGAGGAAATCCAGGGCACTCGCTTTTGTGTCAAGGTAGTCACCGCAGCGCGGATGTTTGGCTTGGTTGATGTCTGGCGCGCGCAGAATCAGGTCAAGGTGTCCGATTCAACGCGAACGATTGTGGATTTGTTGAATGATCCGGTGGTGGGCGGTGGTATGCGACAGGTCGCGGATGTGCTGAGAAACTATTTCGAGGGAACTTTCAGAAACGACGACCAACTCGCTGACTATGCTGCCAGGATTGGAAACCGCGCTGTCTTCAAGCGGCTGGGCTATCTGCTCGAAACGCTGGAAATCCGTTCGGCGAAGCTCACGGAGCTTTGCGCCAAGCAGATGAGCACAGGCATTAGTTTGCTAGACCCGAGCGGGAAACTAACCGGACCAATACTCAATCGCTGGGGATTGCGCGTGAATGTGAACCTGAACAACGGAGTAGAATGATTACTCGTCTGGACATTGAGGAGCGTGTGCGTGAGTGGAAACTGCGCGAGGACGTAGTCGAGAAAGATTACGTCATCGGTTGGATGCTATGGGGTATTGGCGCTGATGAAACACTTTCCACGAGTTGGGCGTTCAAAGGTGGCACGAGTCTAAAGAAGTGTTACTTGGAAACCTATCGATTCTCGGAAGATTTGGATTTCACGGTGCTACCGGGCGGCCCGATCCGTGCCGAGGAGTTGTCGCCCATTCTCCAACGTGTGCTGGAGCGGGTGCATCAGCAATCAGGCGTCGTGTTCACGGATCGCCCGCCACTGTTTAAAACGCATGTCTCCGGCAATTACACGGAGGGACGTGTTTACTACCGCGGACCACGCAACGCTCCCGAAGTGGCGAGTCTCAGAATCGATCTCAGTGCCTCGGAGAAGGTGGCGCGACCAACGGTGTTGCAAGAAATTTCTCATGCGTATCCAGACAAGCTACCGACACCCGGCACGGTGCGGTGTTACAGCTTCGACGAGGTGTTCGCTGAGAAAATCCGAGCGATGGGTGAACGAAGCCGTCCCCGTGACCTTTACGACATTATCAATCTATTCCGGCGCGACGATCTTCGCAGCCACCCCGAGGTGATTCGCCAAGTGTTGGTTGAGAAATGCGTCTCGAAGGGCGTGCCCGTACCAACTTTTGAGTCCTTGGAATCGTCGCCACACCGAGCCGATCTCGAAAACGAATGGGGAAACATGCTTGCGCATCAGTTGCAGGAGCTTCCACCGTTCGCGAACTTCTGGGAGGAATTGCCAGCGCTGTTCGACTGGCTTGAGGGGCGTTTAGTTCGCGAAGAACTGGCATCCGCGCCACAACAGGGTGAGGAAACAGATGAATCGTGGACGCCGCCCACCACAGTCTGGACTTGGGGCGAAGGCGTGCCAGTCGAGTCGCTTCGTTTCGCGGCCGCCAACCATCTGTGTGTGGATTTGGGCTATGGTGGTTCGGTCCGACGGATTGAACCCTACGCATTCCGTCGTTCTAAAGTTGGCAAGATTTTGCTCTGTGCGGTGAAGGTTCAGACGCGCGAATCGCGCACGTATCGCTTGGACCGCATCCAATCCATCAAAGTAACGAACCAACCGTTTCAACCGGCGTTCCGTGTTGAAATTACGGGCGGTGGCCATCTCTCCGTCCCACAGTTGGCGAGAACAACAACTTCGCATCCATTCCGAGCGGCTTCCACTTTTCACGGGCCACACACGCGTTATATCATCAAATGCACCACTTGCGGCAAGGAGTTCAAACGAAGCAAAGCCGATTACACGTTGCGCCCACACAAAGGCCGTGGCGGATGGCAATGTCCATCGCTGACAGGCTATCTAGTTCGCACCAGTTACGAATGAAAGACAATGTCTAACTCAGCACATCAACTCGTTCAAAAGCTCTGGAATTATTGCAAAATCCTGCGGGATGGCGGATTCTCCTGCGGCGACCACGCCGATCAGCAAAGATAACGCCTTCATGATGGGGCGAATGGTATGGATATCGGAGGAATATCTGCGTTGTTTAAATATATTTTGATTATCAGAATCACCGAGTCGGTTTTAAGACTAAGACGCCTCTTAACAGCATTTTGCCCAAATGAACGCTTTTCGGCCGACCCTCGATTAAAAACTTCCGCTCGAACGGACTCCATGCCCTGGGGATATCGCTATAGATTAGCGGCTAGTTTCCGCGTACAAACGTCTGTACAGGGAAGTAAAAATGGCTTTTCAAATGGCCAATTTGTCTTCGCAATGAAGCTTGAGCCTGTCGGTTTGCCGATCAAAAGTGAGATGGCCTTTCGCCGTTTCAAATCCACCTTCGAGCTGTTCAACCACGGCCATTTGTAAAGCTTCCTCGACCACTCCGCGCATCGGACGGGCGCCGAGCCGATCGTGAACGCCTTTGCGGACAGCGTATTCCACCGTATCGGAGCCGTAGGCGAGGTCGTGGCCGAGTTTGGCCAGCCTTGCCACCTCCCGCCCAATCATGTCCATGGCCACTTGGCGCTGAGTTTGAATGCCCAGCGGCATGAAGACCAATTTTTTCTCGAAACGGCCGATAAACTCAGGCCGCATGTAATCGTAAAGGGCCGCTTCTACCGCGTCTTCGACCGCCGCGCCAGGTAAGTGGGATGCCTCCAAAATTCGTTCCGAACCGATATTCGAGGTGAAAACGATATAAAAATTCCGCAGATCATACGTGCGGCCCGTCGCATCCGTCACTCGCGCCGCGTCCAGAATTTGCAAAAAGGTGTCGAAGATTCCGCGGTAAGCCTTCTCGATTTCATCAAAAAGGAGAAAACCCTTGGTATGCCGGCGCAGAAGATGCCCCAGCCGGCCCGGATCATCGGACCCGGCACCCAGGAAAAACATGAAGGTATCGGGGTGCTGGAACTCCGACATATCCATGCAGATCGGTTCACAGCCAAAAAGATATTCCGACAGGCAATTGACGGTTTCGGTTTTGCCGACACCGGTTGGCCCCAGGAAAAGCAGGCTGCCACGCGGGCGGTGAGCATGGGTTAGCCCCCACTCTCCCCGTTTCACCGAACGGACAATGGGGGAGATTACGCGATCCTGCCCTCGAATCCTTTGTTTTAAAAAAGACTCAAGTCCGGCCAGTTTTGGGCGATTTTTATCTAAGGATTCCGTTGTTCGTAATTCTTGCATGTCTGTTTGTAAAGATTTTGCTTTACGCTTTCCAGCTTTTTACTACGATCCGCGCTCGCCCGTACAAACAGGAGTACAGGCGCTTGTCTTTCATCGAACAAAAACCATAAACCCTCACCTCATTCACCCTCTAACCCCCACCCCATTATGTTGACACCCACCTCTATTGCTAAATTTTACAGTGTTGGATTGAACACCGGATTATTTTTCGCGCAGACCACAACCTTTGCAGCCGGCGCAAACACCGCCATGGGCTATATCTTCATCATTGGTGCGATGATGGCCATGGTGGGGGTTATGGCCGGAGGATTCATGGTCATGACCGGCAAGGGTACGGAAACCGCGAAAATGGCCGCCCTTGGCGCGGTGATTATCGGAGGAGCCGCCGCCCTCGTCAGCGGAATCTTTGGCGCATTCGGCATGAACCAGGCCGTTCCCACGCCCACCTTCCAATAACAATTATGGAAGTGCCACTCCGCGAAGTCGCGTGCGATCAGGCGCAAAATGAGAAAGGCCGGATCATGGGACTGGAAGGAAATCTCATCGTTGTTCCGATGCTTACCCTCGTACCGGGAGTTTTGGCTTTCTCGGCCTGCGATGTATTTCTCGGGGTCATGAACGTATTCACCCTCATCTTGTTCCTGACGCCGTTCTTTCTCGCTACTCTGTACATTTGGCTGCTCAAAAATGGCAAGCCGGGAGGGTACGACATCGAAGTATTGACTCATTTTCTCGTGAGGGATTCATGGGAATTTGAGCCTCAATACGAACCCCGGAGGCACGTTTTAGACGAGGAATGACGCTATGCCGCCCGTTCTTGACGCTCTCAAAATCTTTTTAGGGACGCCGCCTGTCGCACAGGCGGCCAAAGGCCTGTTGGTTTTTGGGGACCTCAACAACTCCGGGTACGTGTCCCAGGGCTACAAGCTGCAAATCCCCACCATGCGAAGCCAATCGAACGGGGAGAAAAACACCTTTGCCGATAATATCCGGCGCTTTCTGGTCAGCTATGAGGCCGACACCCACCTTCAATTTGTCTTTAGGCGGGATTCGGACTACATGGCCGAGGTCAAAGCCTACGACGCCGACACCCGGCGTCTGGCCACCAATGAATGGACCAGGATGGTGAGAAACGAACGCACGCTTCGCTATCTGGAGGGGATCAAGAACCGCACGCTCAACCGGAATCATCTCTACCTTTTTGTTTCCAAGAAGATCAACCAGAACCCGCCGCGTTTGGCGGGTACAAAAAGCCTCGAACGGTTTCATCGGGAAATTTTGGAGGAGCATGTCCGGCTCTTTCGTGAAAGCGCCAACCTTGCCACCACCTCGCTCGGCGATTACGGAAAAGTTGCCGAGATGGACGACCTCGATTACTTCGCTCTTTATCGCAAATGGTACCGGCCCACGCTGGCCAATGAGGTGGAGACGAATCTGGCCGACGCTTACCTGCCGCTGCAAAGTCTGACCCGGCAATGCTGGACATCGGGTTGCCGGGGAAATCGCACCTTCGGATTCACCATGGACGGCCATTTTCACCAGATGTTGGTGCTTTCGCGTGCTCCCAACAAAACCTATCTCGGCATCAGCGACTACCTCACGCGGCTCGATTTTCAGGAGTACGCCATCGTCGTTAACGTGCGCCCTATTTCGGTCGGGAAGGAGATCGACAAGGAGGAGAACAAGCTGGAACGCATCCAGTCCGATTATTTGGCCGAAGGCAAATATCGGCTCCGTAATCGCATGGAACGGTTGCAGGAAAAGCTCGATGCCCTTTCACGCGGCGACACCTTTCCCTTTTACATGGATTTCATTGTCCACGTTTGGGGTTCCACGGAAGACGAACTTTTGACCCGAATCGCGAAGATCAAGGAGGCCGTGGAGTCGATGAATCGTGCCCAGTGGGCCGAACCCAATCTTCCGACCACCGCCCAAAATCTTTTTTATCAGAGCACGCCCGGTTGGGCCTGGGGCAATTACACCTTTCGCGAGTTGTACATGAAGGATGAAAATCTCGCGCATATCCTGCCTCTTTCCTCGACGCCGACGGCGCAGTTGGATGGAGCGGAAGTCCTTTTTGACGGGGAGGACGGCGGCCTGGTCGGAATCAAATTCCAAATCGACGGCACACCGCAGAACGGCACTTGCATCGGTCGGTCGCGCGCCGGAAAGAGCGCGCTCATTTGCGAAATCCTGAGCCAGTCGGAATGCTTCTTCCACTATTCGTTTCTGGTCGATGAGGGCGATTCGTATGCGACCTACGCGCAGACAATGGATACCCAATCGGTCATTTTTTCGCCCGATGCCGACATTACCCTCAATTACTTCGACACCCAGGGAACACCGCTCACGGGCCAGCAGCTTACCTTTGCGAAAACGCTGGCGAGCCGAATGGCGGGAAGCGCGGCGAGCGAGGAAACCTTGCAGGTGCGGCAGAGCCTCCTGGCCCATTACATTCAGATGGCTTACCAGAATGCCTACCGGCATTGGCTGTCAAAAGATTCCGCGCGGGAGTACGAAGTGGCACTGGAAGCCCTAGCCGTTGTGACTTATCGGAAAAAAATGTGCCCATTCGGGACCGAAATGATTGAAGCATGGTCCGATCTCAAGGACTGGCGGATGCGGGAGCCGGACAAATACGAAGAATTTGTCAGTCAACTTACCGAAGAAGAAGTAACCAATTTTCTGAAGGAGCCGGAGACCCGCCACCTCGTCATGCGCCAAGCCTTCTCGCACTTCACGGCCAGCGAGTTTCCCATTCATAGCACGCTCCTGCAAACGATGAGCGTTTACCGGGAAAAGAGCCACAATCCGGAGACGATCAGCAATCTTTGCGCTCTATTGAAGGAATGGAGCTATCAGGGATCAAACGGGAAACTGTTCGACGGATTTTCCAACCAGAACTTCAAGGGAAAGTTGACCGTTTTCGAGCTGGGCCGCATCAGCGAGGCCGCGACCCACTTGAAAAATCTTTCGGGTTTCCTCGTTGCCAATTATATCCGGCAACACATCGTCAGCCTGCCGCGCCGCCACCGCAAGCGAGTCATCTTTGAAGAGGCGGCCCGGTTCATGGGGATTGACGGCGGAGAAAAAGTCATGAGCGAAATGTACGCTCAGCTTCCCAAATTCAATTCGTGGATATTGTCCGTCGTCCAGCAGTACGGGCGGTTCAAGGAATCGAAGATCGCCAACGCCGTCTTTGGCAATTCCAACCAGCATTATCTTCTCGCTCAAAAAAGTCCCGAGGACGTGGACGATCTTGGCCTCCGCATTGGCCTGCCGCAAACGACCAAGGAAAGCATTCTTGGCCATAAAATGCCGCAGATGATCAAAACCAAGCCCCGTTATTCGAGCTTCACCTATTACCAGGTCGATGAACGACGCCCGATGATCGTCAACACCCGCAATATCAGTTCACCCGAAATGCTCTACGTCTCGTCTTCCACCCCCGCGGAATATGACGACCGGCAACGGACGCTCAAAAAGTACGCATCGGTTTTGGACGGCATCATGGCCGAAACAGCCAAGACTTCTTTGTCGGAAACAAAATCAACCACCTCATCCTGAAAAAATTATGCCCAAACGACTCCTGCCTCTTGTTTTTGTTGTCATCAACCTGACCGGATGTTCCAGCGTCGGCAGCCGGGGCGTCGTCGATTCAGCGGCGGCCGTGGGCGCGGGTGGAGTTGCCTACGAAGCTTCCGGCCACAATCTTCCCATCACCGCCGGGGCCGCGATCGGCGGCGGCATTTTGGCCGATGCCGCCCAAGGGAGCATTGCTAATAGCAAGCAGCAAGCTTCCGCGCAGGGTTATTCGCTGGGGCAGATGGACGCGACCAAGCAACTCTACTGGGCGAGCCGCAATCTCCAAAAGAGCGCATCGTCCAACGCCGGCCAGCAGCAAGTGGAACTCTATGACGTGAAGCTGCCCGCGCAGGAGATCAACGGCGTCAAAACCGAAGAACAAACCATCACCATTCCCATCACCAGAAACTAACCAACCACCAGAGTAAAACATCATGAAAATCACCCTGCTCCTTATTCTTACCGCGCTCGGCATGATTCAGGCCCGTGCTCAGTACCCGGTCATCGACGTGACCGAAATTAGCGTCATTCAGAACTCGAATCTCCAGCAGTTGCAGCAATGGGCCACGCAACTCCAGGACATGAACCAGCAGTTTAACCAACTGACGCAACAGCTCACGCAGTTGCAAACGCTCAATCAGGTGATCGGAAATCCCGCTGCCCTTGTCGGAAAGATCAACGTCGCGCCGCTCAACAGTATCATCAACAGCACCGGGTTTGGCCAAACCATCCAAAGTATTGACCAGGCGGCCAATGGAGCCAAGGCGCTCCAGCCGGATGCCGAAGGGCTTTATCAGCCGGTCAGCACAACAACTCCCAGCGGCAACACGTACACGCCCAACCTGGCGGAGTTTAAACCGTATGCCGCTCTGCAAAGCGCCCAGGACAATCTGGTCAAAGTTGTGCAGACCAACGAACCGCAAATGCAGCAGCTTATGACGCAAATTCAAGCCCTGCAAACCCAGGCCCAGACCGCGCCAACGCAATCCGAGGTGCAAAAAGTCCAGGCTCAGCTGCAGACCGCGCAGACGGCCTACGACAATTTACAGGGCCAGATCAACACGGCGGCGCAGCAGGTTGCCGCGCAAAAAGCGGCGAACGACTCGAACCAGCAAAAGCAGGACCAGGCCAATTCCGAACAATTCTCGACCGACATGGATCAGGAGGTGCAGCAGCTCTCCACCAAGCTCCAACCCCCACAACTTCAACAATGAATAAGTACCTTCTCATCGCCCTTGTTCTCATTGTGGCCGTCATTGTCGCGGTTGTTGTGATTCAGCATCAAAGCCATTCAGGTGAGGTGCCCAATCTCGACGCCGCCGCGATTCAAACCGGCAAAAACCTACACCCGCCGAAACTTAATCCATGAACCCCACCGACGCGACCGCCAGCGCGTTTTGTTCCACCCTGCACGATGCCCTGATGCCGTGGGCCTTCGTCTTTACGGTGGCCGGATTCATCTGGAGTTTTAAGGACATCCTGACCTCGCCTTTTGCCCAGCCGCAAAAGGCGATGATTCTTCTCGTGGAAGTTTGCATTATTGCCGCGCTTTTAGCGGGCTGGAAGGCTCTCTATTTCACTTGGCTCGAAAGTACGGTCGATTCGGTAGCGACCCAGGCGGGGGAAACTAATCAGTTCATTTTCATCTCACAGGTCTTGGTCAAGTCGGGTCAGGCGTCGCAAAGTTTTTTCACCTTCGATTGGAGCAGAGTCCTTTATCTCGCCGTCGCTTATGGCTTCCTGAAAGCCGTGACCTATTTCGCCATGGCCGTGCAATGGGTCATGGAAGTCTTCCGCGTTTTCTTCATCAATTGCATGTATGCGCTCTCTCCGCTTTTCGTTCCGATGATTATTTTTCGACCGCTGAGCAGTACGGGCAGCAGGTTCATTCTGACGGCCACGACTCTCCATTTTTGGAAAATCGGTTTCGTCCTCGTTGATGTTGGTTCCTACGCCATGTTTGAAAATGCGGAGACGGGCACGAGTAACGTCGTGGATGCGGTGGCCACCATTTTTCCGATTTTTCTGGCATCAGGCTGGATCATCATTGGCTATCTCGGCACGCCTTTTGCGATTCGTGCCCTGACCCAGGTCGGTTCTTCCTTTGCCGGAGCCATGGTGGAAGGAGGTTCCAGTATCGTCTCGGGATCAGGCGTCGTGAGGGCCGGGGCGAACACCCTGAGCAATGCTGGCAGCAGCTTGACAGGGTTTTTCGCGGAACGGAGCACGTCCACGACCAGTACACCCGGACCCGCTCAGGGCGGCACCAGTGCTCCACCGGCCACGACCTCCGCCCCCTCTTCCGGGACTGGCACCGTGGTGGCGGTTCCGGCCCAAAGCCTGGCTGGCAGCGGCACAGGAACGACGGCCCCAGCCACCGGAGCGGGGGCAGGTGCTGCACAAGCCGCGATGGCCCGGACTCAGGCGCAAATCGACGAGATGATGATAAAGCCTGTCGCGCAGACGTCGGGTGCTCATCCGGGATCGTCGCCCTCTTCGTCCGTCGTTCAACCACCGGCCACAAACGATCAACTCTCCAACCCGACGACCAGCTCATGAGTGTTTCCCCAGAACCCCCGCTCAAAATGGCCGAAGTTGATCCGCAAACCCATCGGCATCTGCGGCGCTCCATCGACCCGAGCCTTGACGTGTTCACGAACCGGACCTTTGCCGCGCGGTTCTGGTTTGTGATTTCCGTCATGCTTTTCATCGTGGTGATTGCCCAGCCCTATTACATCACGATGGCCAATCGCATCTCGCAAAAGGTGGCGATTGTCGATCCGGCCGGCGATGTCCACATCACGCCGCTTCTCGATTTTGAAAGTGCCGCCGGTTTGCACGAAGAAATGGCAACCTGGGCCTGCCATGCTCTTTTCATGCGCGGCCCCAAAGGCCCCGACCTGCCGAAGTTGCTCGATGCGCTCTATATCGAGCCCGCCCGTACCAGGGCATCCAAATTGATCAATGATGAAAGCAAAAGATTTCAGGACTTTGAAATTCACCAGAAATGCGAGGTGAGCGAGTATATCCCGATCCAGGTCAAAGCCGACACGGTTGTCGCCACGGTGAAAGGCCAGCTTGTTCGCACTGTCATGGTTTCCGGCGAAGTCCAGAGCTATGGCGTCCCATTCGTCGCGAACCTCGTCATGGTCCAGAACCCCGATTACTCAAAAAAGGGGCGTTTCCCTCTCGGAATTTATGAAATCGAAATCCAGTACCCGCAGGGCAATATCTTTCCTCAGTAGCCTTTCTCTTATGTTGGGCGTAGTGGTTCACGCCGAAACGCACAACAGCCGGGAGATTAAGACTTTTGAGTTGGACGAGAATGTCGTTTACCACCTGAAGGTGGGAGTCAATGACACCACCACGGTGCTTTTTCCCGGCGAGATTACCGCCATTCAGGGCGGCGCGGATGTCACCGCCGCACCGCAGACACCCGGAGCCCGATTTCTCGTCTCGTACCTCCCCAAGCAATTTTTCTTCGGCGTGAGAGCTTTGCAAGCCGGAGAAGACCGAACGATCAAGATCATCTATGCCCACAAGGCTTACACCATTGAATTGACGCCCGATAAAGCGCCCTACGAAACGGTCACCTTTTATTACGGCACCGCCGATGACGGGCACATGCTCAATCGCGTGACGCCCGATACGCTCATCGGTCTTCTCACGAAAGCCAAAGCCTACGATCTCCTCAAAAGCAACGGAGACGACAATGTGGCCGACATCGCGACTTATGTCCCCAATCCGGCGAGGATCATCTACTACCCTGATTTCCACGTTATTATCAATCAGGTCTTTCGCTTCGATGAACAGGACACGCTCGTCTTCCGCCTGACCCTCCAAAACGAATCGTCCAAGCCGATCTATTACGATCCGACGATGACCCAGGTCCGCGTTGGCGATCAAATTTATCCCCAATCGCTGGTCGATATGAGCGGGATTCTTCCGCCCGGCCAGCCGGAGATGGATGACAAGGGAAATTTTATGAGGGACGGCCACAACAACGTCATCATTGATCCGGGCCCGGAAATGACCGCTTACATGACCATTACCGGAACCCCGCATGGTGGCCGCAACAATCTGACCGTCGATAATCGTTGGAACATTCTCATTTATCGGATTGACCCGGAAAATTTGCCCTTGCCGCCGCCCGAGGTGAAGCCAGCTGATGCCGATGGCAAGGACATGATGGAGCTTCGACCGACCGGAAACCCCGTGGCCAGCAATAACGAACCCTCCAAGTAAATGCGCGGCATATTCACGTTTTTTAAAACTGACACTGGCAAGATCATCTTCCTGGCCGTGGCGGTGATAATTGCCTTGGCGTTCTACTGGCGTTCTTCCGCCAGTCGGCAAAAACTGGCCGAGAAAACCGTGATCGTGACCCGCCCTCTCATTCAGGAAACCACCCATCATGACGAAAATTTCAGTGAGGTGGGACTACCGAGCGCCCCGACGCCCGCACAAATTCCCCAAGGGCAAAACAATACGAAGCCCCAACGGGTCATCACTCCGATTGATATTTTCAATACCGTTGATGACAGCATTAGTCCTGAGTCACTTCCTTACGGACGGCTGATTCGTTGCCGCCTGATCAACACCATTGATTCCTCCAAACTGAGCACTCCCGTTGTCGCGATGATTATGAACGACCAGTGGCAGGACGACCGCCTTATCCTGAAAGCGGGCACGGAAATTCACGGCACCGCCCAAAAAGACCGGACGCGAGACCGGATTTCGGCCGAGGGAGTGTGGACGATTGTTTGGAATACCGGCGATCCCGACCGCAACGGCCAGGAACTTAACGTCAAGGGTTTGGCTCTCGCTGCGCTCAAAGACCCGAATAGTCCCAAGTGGGATATCGAAGACGGTTCTTCCGGCATTCCCGGCGTGGTGATTAAGACCGACAACCTCGCGGAGTTGAAGCTCTTCGCCGCGACATTTCTTTCCGGCGCGGCCTCTGGCTTGGAGGACACGTCAGAAAGTGCATTTGGCACCTATACCCAAACCGGGAACATCAAAAATGCGGGTCTGGCTGGGACCAGCGCCGTGCTCAACGACTACGCCCATCAGATTCAACAGCAAATTGAGCAGGACGGTTTTTACGTCCGCTGCACGGGCGGAACGGAATTTTATTTTTACAACCTGGAGCCGATTGTGCCGAGCAAAGCCACCATCGGCGGCAGCCAGGTTCGCGAAACCAATATGAACACAAACCCATGAAAATCCCATTCTTCGCCCTCAGTCTTACCGTCCTGGCCCTTGCCGGGTGCGCCTCTTCCAAGCCGGATGTCACCTACATGAATCCGGCACCGGTGGCCGGAAACACCGTAGCCTCCAATTCCATCGAAAGCGTGCGCACCCAGGACGTGATCAAAGCCTATCCCAACGGGCGTTACGTGGATCCGAATGACGGAAACGTGATGTACGGGCAGGGAGTGGCCTATCAGGTGCAACAAAACGGCAATTGGAACCTGAACAACAACGATCCGGTGCATGTTCCCCTGGGGCCGGTGACCGAGTACACCACGCCCGCGGGCAATCCCAATGCCACATCCCCGGAATTGGAACAGAGATTGAGGGAGGAAGATAGCGTGGTCAAAGTTGTGACTTCTGAAAACGATCGGCTTATGCAAGAACTGGACAAACTCCGTCTGGCTCTGGCCGATGCCCAAACGGACAAGGCGAAGTTGGCAGACCTCGAAAACCAACTTAAAGTCCTCGAAGATGAAAAAGCCAAAGAAGACGCCGCCCAAGCTTCCCCGCCGCAAACTCAGCCAAGTCCGCCACCCAAAAAAAGCTGGTGGGGACTCTGACGATAAGGAAATTGCGAAACTGAAAAAAGACGTGGGCTTTATTGCGACCGGCGACCTGGCGGCGAAGGCGATCATTCTGGCTTATTATGTCAACAGTTCGATGCTGTTTGCCCGGCAGATCAATGAAACATTCGAGCAGGACCGCACGATTCAGAGGAAACTCAAAATCGACTTTAAAAACAATCTCCTGGCGTATGTCCGATGGATCAATTCTCCCGGCAATCGGGTTCCCCTTCATGCCAATGCGAGACTCGCTAAAACGGGCCAGAGAGAGATCAAGCAGCATGTCGGTTTTCGCGCCCTGGGAATAACCGCCGCCAAAGCCATCATCCTTGGCTATTACCACCCTTACGCGCACCTGTTTCAGGAGGTGATCTGCCGCCAGTTTGACCAGGAAACGGTCATCCAAATGACTTTGAAAAAAAATCATAAAAATGACTTGTATGCCTATGTGGATTCGTTGTATTGTTACAAATAAACATGCAATAATCTATCATGAACTCCATCCTTAACATTCAGATCGACGTGCCGGAACGTGTCCAAACCAAAATCGAAGCCGCTCAAATTGAAATCGAAAGGGCGACGGGCTTTCCTCCCTCCGTCAATGAGCTTTATATTTTTACGCTCACCCAGGGGGTCGAAGACCTCGCCCAGGAGTATATCGACGCGGTGATTATCGCCCATGAACGGTCGAAACAGCGCGATTTGCCCCTTTCGGATTTGGCTCCTTTCAGTAAATAACTCACCGCGGCACACGGTACCCGCGTTAAACAGGTCCGAAACCAACGCTCATTAGAGAAAACAACTATGCCTACAACACCCAAAAAACCATCCGTCAGCGATCAAGTCGAATATAGCCTCCAGCAGCAGGCCACTACCAGCGTGCCCGCCATTACCCGGTCCATCGTGCCCGAAGTCGAGGCCGAGGTGAATGCCTGGATTGAAAAGAATCCGGAGAAATTCAAGCGCATCCTGAATGAGGGCATTGAAACCCTCGCTCGCCGGGAAGCGCTGCGCACCTTGCGCCGTGAGGCCGTGATCGATAAGGAAGCCGAATTGATCCTGGCCAAATTGAAAGAGAATCCAACCTTATCCGCGCGCGTGGAGGACAGAATCCGTAACGTGCCCGAAGAGCGCAAGGCCAGGGCGAGAGTCTCCGTGGCGAAAGATTTGATCGCTCGGGACGTGGTGACGCAACACCTGACGGCCTGACCCAGCCAAGCTCGTGGCGCATTCCTGCAAAATTAACCAGCCCGAAGCGGCTGCTTCGGGCTGGTTATGCGGTGCCCACAAAACCGTGATGCCGTGGCCCTGTGCCATGTAGGCAGGAAAGAGGCGTCAATTCGTGGGTTTAGGTTTCAGGCGGATTTTTAGGTTCAGCCGAACCTTCTTTTGTTTCGGCAAAATCAATGTTTCCACCGGAATTTCTTTCGGGTGGAGATCTTCGGGGATAAGTCTCCAGATGTTGAGACTGACATATTGCTGAATTTTGCGATTCTCTCGTGTCGCGGCTACCGCCAGCGCGTTCAGGGCGGACTGGTGAACGTACCAGTGGACCAGCTCGAATCCCAATCCCTTGCGACGAGCGCGCAGATCATTGACGTATTTGGCCGAATCATACAACTTCGCCTTTTTTTTAGCGGAGGCTGGAGCGGATGAGGGCATCGGTGGCAACGAGTTCGGTTAGGTTTTCCATGAGGGTATCGTATTCGGTCACGTCCAGCGGATAGTCCGAATCAACCACGCAGGGATGATTCTTGATCTCAACCACCAGTTCACTGAGGGTGGTAATGGGGCCGGCATGGTCGAAAGGAAAGACTTCGCGCCAGGCGGCGTCGCTCTCATCGTCCGCGTAGGCCCGAACCAGATGAAGGGAAGAGGTGGCATGGGCTTCACCCTCGATGGTTAGAAAAGACTGTACCATGACTGGTCTCGTCGGCGTCTTCCATCCTGTCCACTTCTGAAATGGAATAGAAACTATTCCCATGCTCGATTGAGCGAGCTTTTCGCTCATCACCTCACGGAAGGTTCGATAGTTCATTACTACAATCTAACATGCAAGATTAGATATGACAATAATAAATTGAGTGTGTGTTACGCTCTCAATACATTCTATTTTAAGCGGTAATGTTCAGAGCGCAAGAAGATAGCCGCATATTTGCGGCATATTCAGAACTGCTTTAGCGCCACATTCACGGCGTGACGGTAACAAAACGCTTGGGGCGCAACATACACAAGCTCCGGGTTGAATCCCAACTGACACAGAACGAGCTTTCGGATCTAGCCGAAATCGATCGTAGTTTCATTCAGCGCATCGAAGCTGGTAATAACAGCCCGTCCGCCGAGGTGCTGGTTCGGTTAAAACGGGCTTTGAAATGTACGTGGGATCAACTTTTCCAAGGCGTGGACGACGATCCTCCCCAACATCCATGATACGGTTTCCGTGTCAGCCGCTCTTTTATCTTCTTTTTTGGAGGGGAACGCTTTCCCCTCGGCCCTAGCTTCGCTACGGGCCTACCCCTTCTAACGAGGGAGGAAACCTCCCTCGTAACGCTCCCTCCGCCCCGGCCAAGGGAACCGCTTGCTAGCGACTCCCTTGGCCCTCCCCCTGCCATCCGCGCTCAGGCCGCGGCGGCCTAAGCGCCGATCCCCCGCAGCCAGGGTCGCGCCAGCAAGAAGCTGTCACGCCCCTGGCTTGCCCCGATTCATTCGTGGCGGCTTGCTCGCGCCCCCAAGGGAACTTGGGGGGGCGCTCCCTGCGCCGCAGGTTGGGTAGAGGGTTGAGAAAGAAGGCGGAGAGGTCTCCGCTGGCCCCGGCAGGCCTCTGCGCGGCCCGCCCCGTTTTGCCGTGCCCGCGCGTTCTGTGTGCAGACGTTTGCACACGGAAAAAAGGATCAAAAACCTCATTTTCTCTTTGACATACAATAGCAGATATAGTATGTTATATCCATGATGACCAAAGGGTTATCCGATAGCCAAAAAACTCAACCGCCAAGGCCGGGCGCAATCACAGGCCAAACAGACCATGTCCATGACTCAAAATCTTAACAGTTCGCGTTACACCCTTCGCGGCGGCTCCGCCGAATTGAGCCGCGAGCAACTGATGACGGAAACGCCGTCCGCTTATGCGGAAAAGGCGTACACCGGCACCAGTGAACGCTATAGCTTATTTCCCACCGATACGGTGATTGAAGCTTTGCGGGAAACGGGTTGGGCTCCGGTGATCGCCCAGGAACAGCGTGCGCGCAACCAGGAGCGTTTCGGTTTTCAAAAGCATCTCGTCAGGTTTCATCGCCGCGAGGAGCTTGGCCGTGCTTCGCTTCATGACAGCCGCTTGGAACTGGTCCTGATGAACTCGCACGATGGCGGTTGCGCCTTCCGCCTTTACGCCGGAGTTTTCCGCCTCGTTTGCAGCAATGGCCTTGTGGTGGCTGATGCGTCCTACGGTTCCGTTTCGATCCGTCATACGCACCGCACGGTCGATCAGGTCATTGACGCTTCCTACACCATTGCGGGGGATTCCGACCGCATCGGCGGCCACATCGAGGCTTTCCGCCAACGCACGCTGTCAGAAGGGGAACGCACCGATTTCGCCACCCGCGCCCTGAATTTGCGTTACGACTCCATCGACCTTTCTCCGGTCCGGCCGGAAATCATCCTCCATCCCACCCGCCGCGAGGATGCCGGAAATTCACTCTGGCAGACGTTCAATACGGTTCAGGAGCGAATGATGCGTGGCTCCGCGCCCGACTATCGCAAGGCCCGCATGGAAGGCCGGCGCGTTGCTCGCGTGCGAGGTCTCACCGGCCTTGATGCCCAATTGAACCTTAACCGCGATTTGTGGGAACTGGCCGCAAGTTACCTCAACTAACGTCAGCCTCTTTTTTACTCATAACATACAATAGCGGCTATAGCGTCCGATCCGCTCTGGCCCCAGCCGTCGAGGCAGGACGTTAAACTCGCCATCATTACCATGAATAAACCAGAAACCGAAAAAATCCAGTCCTTGGCGTTGGCGGATATGTGTCCGTCATCCACCAACCGAACGATATTCAAGCAGGCGGCCCTTGAGGAACTGGCTGTCTCGATCAAAGAACGAGGAGTCATCCAGCCTATTATTGTTCGCCCTGTTTCCGCGATTGAAAATGTGGAATACCGGAAGGCCGCAGGTAAAGCGGCCTATGAAATTGTCGCAGGGGAACGCCGTTGGCGTAGTTCCAAGATCGCCGGGAAGAAGGAGATTCCCGCCGTAGTGCGCGAGCTTTCCGACCTTGCCGCGTTGGAAGTGCAGGTGATCGAAAATGCCCAACGGGAAGACCTCGATCATTTGGAAGAAGGAACCAGTTACGACCGCTTGCTCAAGTCGGGGCAGACCATCGTTGAAGAATTGTGTGCGAAAATCGGCAAGAGCCGTGCAACGGTCTATGGCCGGATCAAATTGTTGAGCGCACCGGAGAAGGCCAAGGAAGCATACCGGGCGGGTAAGCTCTCGCCGCAGGTATTGCTCCTGATTGCCCGCATTCCCAATCCCAAGGTAGCTGAGGAGGCGACCGACCGGATTTTGAAGGGGCAGTACGGCGAACCGATGTCATTCCGGCAGGTGCAAAACCTGATTGCGTCGGAATACATGACGCAGTTGAAGGGCGCGCCCTTTGACCCGAAGGACGCCGCGCTTGTTCCCGATGCTGGCCCTTGTGCGGCCTGCCCGAAACGCACCGGCAACCAAAAGGAGACGGAGCTTTTTGCCGACGTGGGACGTGCAGACGTTTGCACCGATCCGGTTTGCTTCCGGTTGAAGTGTGACGCCACGCGTCTCCGGTCGATGGCCAAGGCGGCGGGCGAGGGAAAGATTGTGTTGCCGCAGGAGGATTCGCAGACCCTTTATCCCCACGGCAGTTACTTGAGCCACGAAGCCCCGGTTATCGAGTTGGCGAAGCCGTGCCCGTTTGCGTCCGGCAAGACATGGCAGGACATGATTGACGAATTGCCCGAAGAGGAACGGCCTACGGTCATCGTCGCCGTTGACCGCGAGGGCGCTTTGCATGAACTCATCGGCAAGAAGGAAGCCGGGGAAGTGGCCCGTGCCCTCGACTTGGCCACGCCGGGAGAAACGAGGGGTAATCTTTCACCCGAGGCG
>Ga0181537_10000708_pt1 | contig 30921 bp, 24 predicted proteins | sample PEATcosm2014_Bin_39_FD_119765 | JGI IMG/M metagenome (GOLD analysis project Ga0181537, IMG submission 119765) | Peatland microbial communities from MTU Mesocosm Facility, Houghton, MI, USA - PEATcosm2014_Bin23_10_metaG | ecosystem: Environmental > Terrestrial > Soil > Wetlands > Peat | place... | reverse complement strand
CCGCCGCGCGTCGAATACAGCCTGACCCCGCTCGGACGCTCGCTGGTCGCGGTGCTCGAGACCGTCACCGGCTGGGCGGAAGCGCACACGCAACAGGTGCTCGACGCGCAGAAAAAATTCGATCAGCGAAAGGCAGCGGCGGCAACGCGTGGGCGCTGAACACCTATTTCGACGGTGCTCGCCGAACTCGCGCGCAGGCACGCCGTTCGCGACCGAGGCCGCCGTCCCTCACCCTCCGGAGCTGCGCTCCTTGATCGCCTGCTCGCGCTGTTCGAGGCGAAGATCGCCGATGTCATCGTCGGTACTCAAGGATTCCTCGCTATAGCGTTTGGCGTCGCTGGCGCTTTCCGGCAGCGGTTTCAACGCGCCTTCCGTCGCAATTTCGGTGGTGTCGCTCGGGAGGCCGTCATCGACGTCCGCGCGCGCTACGCTCTTGCTTGCGTTTTTCGCGCGTTTGGTGCGCTTGCTGGCGGGCTTGGCGTCCGCATGCACTTTGCGGCGGGGCTGGATGTGCGTGGCAGTCATGGTCTCGCTCCTTTGCGTGAATGGTTGGGGCTGTTGATATGGCTGGGCCGGATCTGTTCATTGATCGCCGTCGCCATGGCGGCAGCCGCGTTGCAACGCAAGCTGTCATAGCCGACGGCGTTTTGGATTCTCGGTGCCCTCGTGTGCCAAGGCGTGTCGTGGGTCGGGTTAGCGTCCTTTGACGCTTCGGCAATATGGCTAGCGCTTAGCGTGGACATAGTTGGCAATCGAGTCTGTACGGGAACACACTTAGGGAAGGTCTTCATGACCTACGCGGACACCGCCGCGGCCGGAATTGTTTCATCGACTCGCCCGCGGCCCCTGAGCGAGTTTTTGGCAAAGCAGAGGATCTCCTCACGCTGCCTGGAAGCTGCCGCTCACTCACAGCCGCTATGAGTCGAGCGTGGCCTTGGCGGACGACTGTTTTCGCGAGAAAATTGCAACGACGAATCTCGGCCAGAATTTGCCGTAAATGCACTGGCCTCGGCAACCTGAAATCAGCCGTTAGCTACCTGTGGTCACGCCCATTGCCTCGATGTCTTCGATGGGCTTGTTTGCACGCACTGGGGAGGTCGGCATGAAGTCGGCGCCGGAGCCGGTCAGGGCTTCACGAACCGATAGGCGAAGCGATCGGTCTTGCCCTTGATCGAAGGATCGAACACCTTGATCGAATGCGGATCGTCCTTGTTCGCGAGCAGGTTGCTTTCTGCGTCCAGCACGAAGCCGGCCGCCTCCACCTCCGCGCGAACGGATGCAGGCTCAATCCGATGCAGCGACTGGGCGTCGCTCGTGCCGGCCCCCACGGCGGCGGCGTGGTCTACGATGACGTAGGATCCACCTGGCTTCAGCCGCTCGTAGACGGCTCGATTGAAGTCGGCCGCCGTCGCGCCTTTGGCCTGCATCAGCGCGGTGTGGAGATCATGGTAGAACAGGTGCAGCCACATGACATCCGCTGGTTGCGTGGACCCCGGCGTCGCCACGAGGTCCGCCGTGATGGCTTCCACGTTCTCTCGGCCCGGCTCTTTCGCGAGCGCCCGCATGCGGCCGACCGGATCGTTCTTGAAGTGGGCGACTTCGGCCGGCACGAAGCTATAGACCCGTCCTTCGGGTCCCACGACGTCGGAGAAGAGGCGGGTCCAGTCGCCGTCGCCTGGGTAAACGTCGATGACAGTGGAGCCCGCATCGACTCGTGCGAACCGGATCAACTCGGATAGTTTGGATTGGTCGTACATCGGGATCTCCATTGCAGTTGGCCGATATTGCCGAAGCCGATAGTTGCGTGGCTCATGTATTCTCCCTCGGTAAACAGCGCCCTACGGGTTCCGAATATCGAATGGAGTGGCCGGCCGGGCGTAGCGCGTCAGATTTGTGCCAGGCCGCCGTCGACGGCGACCTCGCTGGCGGTCATGAAGCTGCTGTCTTGCGAAGCGAGAAAGGCGGCCACCGCTCCGATCTCCGCCGGATCGGCCATGCGCTGGAGCGGAGTCATCGCGGCGAATGCCTTCTGGCCTTCCTCGCCTAGCGCTGCCTTCGCAAGTTCGGTCGCAGTCGCCCCGGGCGACAGCACATTTACCCGGATGCCGGTGCCCTTCAGGTCCTCCGCAAAGGTCCGTGCGAGATTGCGAACTGCCGCCTTGCTCGCGCTGTAGACGCTCATTGTCGGGGCGCCCGTGGTGCCGGCGCTCGATCCGGTCAGGATGATCGAACCGCCCTGACCCATCAGCGGCAGCGCCTTCTGGACCGTGAAGATCGTACCCTTCACATTGGTGTCGAAAGTTTCGTCAATGTGCTCGGCGGTGATCTTACCGAGCGCAAGCGGGCTTCCGGCCCCGGCATTGGCGAAAACGATGTCGAGGGTTCCGCGCTCGGCCTTCACCGCCGCGTAGAGTCGGTCGAGGTCGGCCAGATCGGAGACCGAGCCCTTCACCGCGCGGGCATTGGGCCCGAGGTCGGCCACCGCGGCGTCGAGCGCTTCCTGCCGGCGGCCGAAAATGAAGACGAAGGCGCCCTCCTCGATGAAGCGCTTTGCCGCGGCGCGGCCGATGCCGGTGGCACCACCGGTGATCACAGCAGTCTTCCCCTTCAGTCTGGTCATGTCGTGAATCCTACCTTGGAGTGGTACGGAAGCAGGAAAACTGCTTACTGGGGTGGCACGCCTTATGAAGCTCAATCCTAAGCTGGTACAGCTCAATGAGAGCTTAGGAGTTTCTCTTGGAGCAGTATGTGCGCAAGCGATCATAGCGGTGGTATGGCCGATATTAAGAACTGCTCACGACTATATTGAGCCGTGCACGGTCTTGGCGAGCGGCCGTTTTCGGGAGACGATCGCGTCGGCGATTCCCGGCCAATATTAGCCGTAAGCGACGACCCTATAGTTCAACCCGAAATTAGCCGTGGCCAACGATGGTCACGCTTGTATCGCGACATATTCTCCGCATTGTCTGCGTCTGTGAATTCGACATGCGGTTTCCGAGCCAGATTCGTTACTGATTCAGCCGCGGAATCGCGGATGCGGCCCCGGTCGCATTAATCCCTGTCTCAGACATCCGCCCAGCGCTCCGCGTCAAATGATTGAAGCTGGTCGAGCCTGCAACTCCATCCGGGTTGACGATCGATAAATTGCGTTCTATATTGTGTTCTGCTTGACGTAACTGTGTTCTGTCAGATAGAACCTCTTTAGAATGTAGGGTCGATGAAACAATCAGTTCGGGATATAGAACAGGTGTCACGGGCCGAGAAGAGCGGGGTCGACGTTCTCGACCGCGCATTTTCCATCCTGTTCGCTTTCCGCCCTGGGGACGAGTCACTTAGTCTCACGACCCTATCGGCGCGGACAGGTCTTTACAAAAGCACTGTGCTGCGGCTCGCCAATTCCCTTATCCATCATCGCTTCCTGGACAAGCTGGTCGACGGACATTACCGCTTGGGATCGGCGCCCCTTACCCTGGGCTCGGTCTACCAATCGAACCTCAACCTAGGTGAGGCGCTGCTGCCGCTTATGCGCGAGCTCAATCAGGCTTACGGAGAGGCGGTTTCGTTCCATGTGCGCGAGGGAAACCATCGCGTGTGCCTGTACCGAATCAACTCTCGTTTCGCCATTCGGCCGAACGTACGCCAGGGTGACGTGCAGCCATTGGAACGCGGCTCGGGTGGACGGGTGCTGCTGGCATTCTCGGGCAAGGTGGGCGCGCAATTCGAAGAGATTCGGCGTAATCACATTTACGTATCGGTGGGAGAGCGCGACCCCGAAATGTCTGGTGTGGCAGCGCCGGTGTTTGGGGCGCAGCAGATCCTGATAGGAGCGCTGAGTATCGTAGGGCCGGTCAATCGGCTTGGCCGTCCCGAATTGGAGTCGTTGCGTGGACCGCTTCTCAACACGGCGGCTCGGGCGACGGATCAGCTTGGCGGCGACCCGGCAGGCCTGCTTGCCGCGGCGACGGCAACGATAGACGCACGATCACCACGAAAAAGCAAAAAACAGTCTTCATAGAAGGTTCGAATGGAAACAGGAGGGGTCATGAGGCTTCAGATCGATAAGATCATCCGGCACGCCTCGTGCCCGCACTCTTCGCCTAAGCGCAAAGCGGGAATACCGACTTTCATAATCTGACGTCTCAGCCATTTCGTGGAATTTGGCAACCGGGAGAATGGACATGAAATTGGTTTCAGCACTATTAGTGTTGTTGTTGATCTCATTGGGAGCCGGCACGCAGCGGCCCATCATAGTCAAATTCAGCCACGTAGTGGCCGAAAATGCCAAAGGGTAGCCAATATTAGAAAACAGGAGAGATCACATGCGAACCTTCAACCGCATTAGCCTGGTCATTTTTGCAGCCGCCTGCGTTGCCGCGTTGCCTGTTGCACACGCGGCGTATCCCGATAAACCGATACATCTAATTGTCCCATTCCCTCCTGGCGGACCGGCCGACAACATCGGCCGCGCAGTCGGTGCCAAGTTGGCGGTTGCGCTGGGACAGCCAGTCGTGGTCGAAAATCGCCCTGGCGCGGACGGCGGCATCGGGTCTGCTGCCGTCGCCAAAGCCGCCCCGGATGGTTATACGCTCCTGGTCAACACGGCTGCCAGCCAAACGATCAATCCGGCAATCTACAAGAGGCTAACGTATGACCCGGTCAAGGATCTCGCGCCGATCACTGTCCTGGCAACCCACAGTTACGTGCTGGTGGTGAATCCAAAGCTCCCGGTGAAAAACATCAAGGAGCTGATCGATCTTGCAAAGAAGAAACCTGGCGAAGTAACGTTTGGATCTGCGGGAAACGGTTCCCTGAACCAATTGTCCGGTGAATTGCTGGCGGGCATGGCCGGTGTTCGCATGCTGCACGTGCCCTACAAAGGCAGCGCGCCGGCGCTGGTGGGGGTGATGAGCGGCGACATCAGCTTCATGTTTGACGCGCTTTCCTCGTCCCTGCCGCAAATTAAGGCCGGAACGGTGCGCGCCATCGCGTGGGGCGGCCCGACGCGCTCGCCGCTGCTGCCGGACGTGCCGACCATCGCCGAATCAGGCGTGCCTGGATACAAGGTGATCGCCTGGTTCGGCCTGCTTGCCCCCGCGGGAACCTCGCGCGAAATTGTAAGCCGGCTGAACAAGGAAGCGACAAGAATTCTCGGTTTGCCGGAATTGAAAGCGATGCTTACGGGTATCGATCCGGCGCCAAGCACGCCAGAACAGTTCGCCGAACTCATTAAGACGGATACGGCGACTTGGGCCAAAGTAATTAAGGATTTCGGCGTCCATGTTGATTAGACATGGCGAGGAAAAGTCACACTAACTACTGTCGCAACTGACCAAGATGCGAACGAGTAAGCTCCACCCGACACGGCTTGAGACGCCCAATATTTGGACGCGCTAATGGCCGAAACGGGTTATTTCGCCATCAGCACCCGCAAATTTGGCCATCCTATTGCGGGAAATGTCGGCCATCGCCAACGTGGCTCAGCTTTGGTTTTGCCTTTGACCGGCGTCAGGCTGAACCGGATCCGGAATCTTCTCTCTTCTTGGCTTCCTCTTCCTTGAGCCAGCGCGCCTCGCGATAGCACCACACCGCAACCAGCAGCGACACGACCGAAATGAGCCCGGCCAGCCTGGGGCCGTGGAACCAGGTTGCGAGCCAGCGGTTAAACCGGGTGGTGAATACCAGCGCCTTGCCGCCGATTCTTTCCAGGTCGAAATCCTCGCGCTGCGCGCTTACGGGGTCGTATACCTCGCAACTCGGGTCCGCAGGATCGAAACACTTGTCCGCCGGGCTCGCCAGCAGCACCCCGGTCCAGACTGCACTGGCGAGGCATATGGCGCCGGCAATTCTTCCGGTCCAGAGAAACGAGTGCGCGCGCGATTTCGCCAAGGCGTTTTCTCAGCCGGTCAATGCGATCCTGAATCGCAGGCTGCTTTTCCCGCGATACCAGCTGCATCGGCGATCATGGCGGGACACTGCGGGTCAGCCAGGTCAACCAAGTGCCACGCGCGCGTTGCGGAACATGCGCATCCACGGGCTGTCTTCGCCCGCCGCCGGCGGGTGCCACGATTGCTGCACACTGCGGTGCACCCGCTCGGGATGCGGCATCAGGATGGTGAAGCGGCCATCTTCGGTAGTGAGACCGGTGATGCCCTGTGGTGAGCCGTTGGGGTTCAGCGGATAAGTCTCGGTGACCTGCCCGCGGTTGTCGACGAAACGCAGGGCGACGATGGCGCTGTTCTGCGCGGCGGCGTCGGCGAATTCCGCGTAGCCCTCGCCGTGCGCCACCGCGACCGGCAGGCGGCTGCCCGCCATGCCGGTAAAAAACAGTGAGGGGCTCGCGGTGATTTCGGCCATCACGAAACGCGCCTCGAACTGCTCGGAGCGGTTGCGCACGAAATGCGGCCACGCCGCGGCGCCGGGAATCATGCCGGAGAGGTTGCCCATCATCTGGCAGCCGTTGCAAATGCCGATGGCGATGCTGTCTCGGCGCGCGAAGAATGCGGCGAATTCGTCGCGCGCGCGCGGATTGAAAAGAATGGATTTTGCCCAGCCTTCGCCGGCGCCCAATACGTCGCCGTAGGAAAATCCGCCGCCGGCGGCGACCACTGCGAATTCGCGCAACGACATGCGACCGGCGATGACATCGCTCATGTGCACGTCGATCGCGGCAAAACCCGCGCGGTCGAACGCCGCCGCCAGCTCGATGTGGCCGTTGACGCCCTGCTCGCGCAGCACCGCGACCTTGGGCCGCACACCTTTTGCAATGAATGGCGCGGCGATGTCTTCCGCGGGGTCGTAAGTCGGCCTGGGATCGATGCCGGGATCGGCAACGTCGAGAATGCACCCATATTCCTGTTCCGCGCACGCCGGGTTGTCGCGCAGCTTCTGCATATGAAACGTGGTCTCGGACCAGGCGCGATGCAGGGTGACGCGGCTTTCCTTGAACACCGGCTTGCGGTTATGCGTAAAGCGGATCTCGCCGTCCGCATTAGGCGCACCCACCAGATGCGCGTGTCCGCCGAGGCCGGCTTCGCGAAACGCGGCGAGCACGGCGCCGCGATGTTCCGTGCGCACCTGGATCACCGCGCCGAGCTCTTCGTTGAACAGGGCGGCGAGGATGCGGTCATGGCTGCGCCCGCTCACCACCATAGGCTTGATTTCGTAGCCGTCCGCGTCCGCGGTCTGCTCGTCGTAACACAACAGGTCGAGGTTGACGCTGACGCCGGCGCGGCCCGCAAAAGCCATTTCGCAAACCGCCGCAAACAGGCCGCCGTCCGAACGATCGTGATAGGCGAGTACCGTGCCGTCGGCGATGAAACGCGCGATCAGCGCGAAAAATCGTTTGAACAGGACCGGATCGTCGAGGTTCGGGCAATCGTTGCCGGTCGCGCCGTAGACCTGCGCCAGGATCGAGCCGCCAAGGCGGTTACGGCCTAAGCCGAGGTCGATGAGGATGAGTTCGGTGTCGCCGCAATCGGTACGAAGCTGCGGGGTGACGGCGCGCCGCACGTCGGTGACCGGCGCAAATGCCGACACGATCAAGGACAACGGCGCCACCACTTCCCTGGCCTCGCCGTTCTCTTCCCAGCTCGTTTTCATCGACAGCGAATCCTTGCCGACGGGAATCGACACGCCGAGCGCCGGGCAAAGCTCGAGCGCGACCGCCTGCACCGTGTCGTACAGCGCGGCGTCTTCGCCCGCGTGCCCGGCCGCGGCCATCCAGTTCGCCGAGAGTTTGACCTTGCCAAGGTCATCGACGCCGGCGGCGGCGAGGTTGGTGAGCGCTTCGCCCACCGCCATGCGGCCCGAGGCCGGAGCATCGATCACCGCGAGCGGCGTGCGCTCGCCCATCGCATACGCTTCGCCACGGTAGCCGGAAAAATCCATCAGCGTCACCGCGCAATCCGCCACCGGCACCTGCCAGGGTCCGACCATCTGGTCGCGCGAGCACAATCCACCGACGGTGCGGTCGCCGATGCTCACGAGAAACGTCTTGTCGGCCACCGCGGGATGGCGCAGCACGCGGAACGCCGCCTCCTTGAGCTCGATGTCCGCAATGTCAAATGCGGCGTGCGCCGCGGGCCGAGCATGCGCCACCTCGCGCCGCATTTTCGGCGGCTTGCCGAGGATCACTTCGAGCGGCAACTCGACCGGCTGGTTGTTGAATTCGGTATCGTCGACTTCGAGGAAGCCGTCGCCGGTCGCGGCGCCGAGCACGGCAAACGGGCAGCGTTCGCGCTCGCAAATCGCCGCGAACAATTCGAGATCATTGGGCGCGATCGCGAGCACGTAACGCTCCTGCGCTTCGTTGCACCAGATTTCCTTCGGCGCCATGCCGGGCTCTTCCGACGGCACCTTGCGCAAGTCGAGCCTGGCGCCGCAATGCGCCCCGTGCACCAGCTCCGGCAGCGCGTTCGACAAGCCGCCGGCGCCGACGTCGTGAATCGACAGGATCGGGTTGCCGTCCCGTAGCGCCCAGCAATGGTCGATGACTTCCTGCGCGCGGCGCTGGATTTCGGCGTTGCCGCGCTGCACCGAGTCGAAGTCAAGATCCTCGGTGTTGGCGCCGGTCGCCATCGACGAGGCCGCGCCGCCGCCCATGCCGATCAGCATGCCGGGCCCGCCGATCTGGATCAGCAGCGTGCCCTCGCCGAATTCGCGCTTGATCGCGTCGCGCGCGGCGAGGTTGCCGATGCCGCCGGCGATCATGATGGGCTTGTGATAGCCGCGCCAGCTCGGACTTCCATCAGCCGCTGGAATGTTCTGCTCGAAGCTGCGGAAATAACCGGCGAGGTTGGGGCGGCCGAATTCGTTGTTGAACGACGCGCCGCCGATCGGGCCTTCGAGCATGATCGACAGCGCCGACGCGATGCGCGAGGGCCGGCCCGCGTGCTGCTCCCAGGGCTGCGTGAAACCGGGAATCATCAGGTTGGACACTGTGAAGCCGGTAAGACCGGCCTTGGGCTTGGCGCCGCGCCCGGTCGCGCCTTCGTCGCGGATTTCGCCGCCGGAACCGGTGGCCGCGCCCGGAAACGGCGAGATCGCCGTCGGGTGGTTGTGCGTCTCCACCTTCATCAGCGTATGCGTCTCTTCGGTGTGAGTACGGTAGCCGCTGTCGGCGCCCGCGTAAAAGCGCGCGACGGCTGCGCCTTCCATGATTGCGGAGTTATCCGTATAAGCGAGCACCGTGTGCTGCGGGTTCCTGCGTTCGGTTTCGCGGATCATGCCGAACAGGGTGTGAGGTTGCGGCTTGCCGTCGATCACCCAGCTCGCGTTGAAAATCTTGTGGCGGCAGTGCTCGGAATTCGCTTGCGCGAACATCATCAGCTCGACGTCGGTGGGACCGCGGCCGAACTTCGCGAAATTATCGGCCAGATACTGAATGTCGTCTTCCGACAGCGCCAACCCCATCGCCCGGTTCGCGTCGAACAGCGCCTTGATGCCCTGCGACATCAGCGGCACGCTTTGCAACGGGTTCGGCGTGACGCGCTGGAACAGCGCATCGGCGGCGTCCAGGCCGTCGAGCACGCTCTCCGTCATGCGATCGTGGATCAGGGGCAGCAGCGCGGCGCGCGCCGCCGGCGCGAGCTTGCCGCGAGCTTCAGCTTTTTGCGCGGACTCGCCGCGCGTCCCCGCATACCAGGCGATGCCGCGCTCGATGCGCTTCACCGCCGGCAGTGCGCACTGGCGCGCGATGTCGGTGGCCTTGGAAGACCAGGGAGAGATGGTGCCGAGCCGCGGCACTACCAGCAGCAACTCGCCGCCGCTCGCGACCGGCCGCGACTGCGGGCCGTATTCGAGCAGCCGCTCGAGCAGCTTCAGTTCATCGGGGGCGAGCTCGCGCTCGAGCTCGGCGAAGTGCCAGTACTCGGCGTCGATGGAAAGTTTCGGGGGTGGTGACGAGGCGCCGGCGGCGCTTGCTGCGAGTTGACTTTGGAGTTTGCTGAGGCGGAAATCCGAAAGCGCTGCGCGTCCGCGCAGTTTCAAGATTCGAGGCATGGCCGTTTGAGGCGGTCAAAGATGCATTATACAAGAGACTGAAGGAGCCGAAGGTAGACCCTCAAACCGTGCCCCGTTCTACCCATCGACAGGCTCAGGGTCGCTGCGCGACCCCAAGGGGAAGGTGACGTTCCACCCCCATCCCAACCTTCCCCCCTCGAGGGGTCCCTTCGGGACCCCAAGGGGCAGGTCACGATCCACCCCCATCCCAACCTTCCCCCCTCGAGGGGGAAGGGGTTAATTGGATTCCCGCTTGCGCGGGAATGACTGTAACTGGGCCGTGCCCCGTTCTACCCTTCGACAAGCTCAGGGCGAACGGGATTGGGCGCAGCAGCGTTTCAGGGGAACATGATGAGGTCGACCTGTCCGCCAACCCCGCGGACTCGCTGCCCCATCAACACCTGCATCGAGTTGGTCGACGGCACGTAGCCCTGGCGCAGCGCAAGGTCGTAGACCTTGTAGGAGGCGACGCCGCTGACGTTGTCCTTGCGCGTGTGCGCCTGGAACTTGGACGCGTAATTGACCGCGGTGCCGATCACCGTGTACTGCAGGCGCGAGCCCTGGCCGACGATGCCGATGCTCACCATCCCGGCTTCGAGCCCGATGCCGATTTCGAGCGGCACCTGGTGCCTGGCCTGGCGCTCGGCGTGCCAGCGCCGGAACACATCGATCACCTGCTCCAGCGCGCGCATGGCGTCGGCAGCGTAAGTGTCGTTGCCCTTGACCGCGCCGAAAGTCGCCAGCACGCCGTCGCCGATGTAGGACGACACGCTGCCGCGGTTGGCCTGGATGATGGGAACGATCAGGTGATGGTGGCGCGCGAGAAGGTCGAGCACTTCCTGCGAGGTCAGTTCCGCCGCGATGGTGGTGAAACCCTTGATGTCGATGAACATGGCGGCGCATTCGGCGTCGCGGCCTTTGCCTGGGTCCATCAGCGCAGTGGCGTCCATCACGCCCTGCGCCAGCTCGGGCTCGAAGAACTTGGAGAGCCGCAACGCCGCGCTCTGGTCGAGCAGGGAACGGAACATCAGCGAGCGCCCGCGCGCGACGCCGATCGCCAGCACCACGGTGACCGCGAGCAGCGCCATCATTTTCTGCAATTCGATGCCGAAATGAATGGCGGGCCCGCTGCCGTAAAGGCCGTAGTCGCCGGTAAGGAACTGCTCGGCGCCGGCGCGCGTGAGCGCGTAGATCAGGAGCAGCGCCCAGCCCGAAATCGCCGCGAAGCCCGTGAACAGCACCTGCCACGGCTCGTAGCTCAGGGTGCGCAGCGCAATGATGACGAACAGGAACAGCATGACCGGCGATTTGAGGTAGCTGGCGGCGGGCTGCGCGTACTGCAGGTGGGTGCTCCAGATGAAACCGAGGATCAGCGCGATATCGAGCAGGATCGACATCACTTCGAGGCCGGCGCCGACCTTGTTTTCCGCCGCCAGCCCCATGCGCACGGCGGCGAACGCGGTATAGGCGATCATCAGCGCGGGGACGAACGAGGGCAGCACGGCCACCGGCGACACGGCGGGAATGGTGAAATACAGGACGCCCATCGCCAGCACGATCGCAAGCTGCAGCCAGCCGATCAGGAGCTCGCTTTTCTGCCGCTGCTGCTCGACCTGCTTCATCAGGTCTTCGGGCAGCGCGCGCGGCGTGCCTGACAGCCAGGTGAGCGCTCGCGCGCGCCAGACGTTGATGCGATCCGCGTTGGTTTTCGGCGGATCGACCGGCGCGGCCATGTCGTCGGTGGATTCAGCCGCCGCCATCAGGCACCTTTCCGAATCCGCCGCCGCCCGGCGTCTCGATCACGAACACGTCGCCGGCCTGCATTTGGGTTTCGTCGCAGGATGCGAGTTGCTGCACGCTGCCGTCCACGCGCTCGACAAAATTGCGGCCCACCGAGCCCGGCTCGCCGCCGGCCATGCCGTACGGCGGCACCAGGCGGTGCCCGGACAGGATGGCGGCCGTCATAGGTGCCAGGAAGCGCACGCGGCGGGTGGCGCCGTTGCCGCCGCGCCAATGGCCGGCGCCGCCGCTGCCGTGCCGGATGGAGAAACTCTCGAGCAGCACCGGAAAGCGCCATTCGAGTATTTCCGGATCGGTGAGCCGTGAATTCGTCATATGCGTCTGCACGACGTCGGTCCCGGGGAACCCCTCCCCTGCGCCGGAACCGCCGGATATCGTCTCATAGTACTGATAATCGGCATTGCCGAATGTGAAATTGTTCATAGTTCCCTGTGAAGCACCCATAACGCCGAGCGCCCCGTACAGCGCATCCGTTACGCACTGCGAGGTCTCGACGTTGCCGGCGACCACCGCCGCCGGGTACCTGGGCTTCAGCATGCTGCCCTCCGGCACCAGTACCGTTAACGGCTTCAAACAGCCGGCATTGAGGGGAATATCGTCGTTCACCAGGGACCGGAACACGTACAAAACCGCGGCCATCGCGACCGCGGTGGGAGCGTTGAAGTTGGTTGGCAGCTGGTCCGAGGTGCCGGCAAAATCGATGATGGCGCTGCGCCGCGCGCGGTCGATGGCAATTTTGACCTTGATCAGCGCGCCGCCATCCATCGCGTAGGAGAATTCGCCGTCTTTCAGCACGTCGATCACGCGCCTGACCGATTCCTCGGCGTTGTCCTGCACGTGCCGCATGTAGGCGTGCACCACGTCCAACCCGAAATGCGCGACCATGGCGCCGAGTTCCTGCACGCCCTTTTCGTTGGCGGCGATCATTGCGCGCAGATCGGCCATGTTCTGCTCGACGTTGCGCGACGGGTACTTGCCGGAGGACAACAACGCGACCGTCTCCTGTTCGCGCAGCCGGCCCTGCTCAACCAGCAGGAAATTGTCGATCAAAACGCCTTCTTCCTCGACCACCCGGCTGTTGGGCGGCATCGAACCCGGCGAAATGCCGCCGATGTCGGCGTGGTGACCGCGCGAGCCGACGTAGAACAGGATGGTTTTGCCGGCGTCGTCGAATACCGGCGTAATGACAGTGACATCGGGCAGGTGGGTGCCGCCATTGTAGGGCGCGTTCAGCACGTAGACGTCGCCGGCGCGCATCCTGCCCTGGTTCTCGCGAATCACGGTGCGGATGGATTCGCCCATCGAGCCCAGGTGCACCGGCATGTGCGGCGCGTTGGCGATGAGGTTGCCCTCGGCGTCGAACAGCGCGCAGGAGAAATCGAGGCGCTCCTTGATATTGACCGAATACGCGGTATTGGCGAGCCTCAACCCCATTTGCTCTGCGATCGACATGTAGAGGTTGTTGAAAATCTCCAGCATCACCGGGTCGACCTGGGTGCCGATGGCGTGGCGCCGCGGCCTGGCTTCGATGCGGGTCAGCACCAGGTGGCCGAGTGCGGTGACTTCCGCCCCCCAACCCGGTTCCACGACCGTGGTCGCGTTTTGCTCGGCGACGATGGCCGGGCCTCTGATGCGGTCACCCGGCAGCAAGGCATCACGCACATAGACCGGCGCGCGATGCTTGCTGCCGCCGGTCCACATGTCGACGGTTTCGACCGGCTCGGTCGCTCCGCTGCTGCGCGCGGCTGCAGGGGCGCTTCGCGCCGGCGCCTCCGATTGGCCGATGGCCTCGACCGACACCGCCTCGGCGATCAATGCGCGGCCCGGCATCAGGAAAGAGTAGCGCTTGCGGTAGGCGGCTTCGAAACTTTCGACCATAGCGGGAATTTCGCCGAACGGCACCACCAGCGCCGAGTCGGTGCCGGCGTAGCGCAGGTGGATGCGCCTGACCACGCGGATTTTTTCCTGTTCGACGCCCTGGTTCAGCAATTCACCGGTTGCCGCCGCCGCCAGCTTGTCGAGTTGTGCGGCAAGCACAATACGGTTTGCTTCGTCGAGCGTAAGCTCGGTCGCGAGCTCGCGCATCGCGGTGACGTCGGCCAGGCCCATGCCGTAAGCCGACAGCACGCCGGCCAGCGGATGGATGTAAATCCGCGTCATGCCGAGCGCGTCCGCCACCAGGCAGGCGTGCTGGCCTCCCGCGCCGCCGAAGCAGCACAGCGTGTATTCGGTGACGTCGTGCCCGCGCTGCACCGAGATGCGCTTGATGGCTTCCGCCATGTTGCCGACCGCGATGTCGATATAGCCCTCGGCCACCTGTTCCGGCGTGCGCTTGTTGCCTGTGGCAGCCTGGATTTTTTCCGCCAGCGCCGAAAATTTCTCACGCACGGTGGTGGCGTCGAGCCTCTCGTCGCCCTTGGGGCCGAATACCGCGGGGAAGTATTGCGGCTGGATGCGGCCCAGCATCACGTTGCAATCGGTGACGGCGAGCGGGCCGCCGCGACGGTAGCTCGCCGGACCGGGATTCGCCGCCGCCGAATCGGGGCCGACGCGGTAGCGCGCCCCGTCAAAATGCAGGATCGAGCCGCCGCCCGCGGCCACGGTGTGGATGCTCATCATCGGCGCGCGCATGCGCACCCCGGCAACCTGGGTCTCGAACACGCGCTCCATGTCGGACAAATCGTTGCCGGCGAAATGCGACACGTCGGTCGAAGTGCCGCCCATGTCGAAGCCGATGATTTTGTGAAATCCCGCCTGCATCGAAGTGCGTACCGCGCCGACGATGCCGCCGGCGGGCCCGGACAGGATCGAATCCTTGCCCTGGAAGCGGCGGGCATCGGTGAGGCCGCCGTTCGACTGCATGAACATCAGGCGCACGCCGGCGAGTTCCGCCGCCACGCGGTCGACGTAACGCCTGAGGATCGGCGACAGGTAGGCATCGACCACGGTGGTGTCGCCGCGCGACACCAGTTTCATCAAGGGGCTCACCTGGCTTGACACCGAAACCTGGGCGAAACCCGCTGCGCGCGCGAGTTCAGCCACCATGTCTTCGTGCTGCGTATAGCGGTAGCCGTGCATGAAAACGATGGCAATGGAATTGCAACCCGCCTCGCGCGCGGCTTTAAGCTCGCGCCTGACTTGTTCCGCGTCGGGCGCGCGCAGCACCTTGCCCCTGGCGTCCACCCGCTCGTCGACTTCCACCACCCGCGAGTACAGCAACTCGGGCAGCACGATATGGCGGTCGAAAATGCGCGGCCGGTTCTGGTAGGCGATGCGCAGCGCGTCGCGAAAACCCCTGGTGATGAACAGCACCGTCGGCTCGCCCTTGCGTTCAAGCAGCGCGTTGGTCGCAACCGTGGTGCCCATTTTCACCGACTCGATGGCGTCACCGGGGATCGCGGCGTCACGGCCGACACCCATCAGGTGGCGGATGCCGGCCAGCGCCGCATCCGGGTACTGGCCGGGGTTTTCCGACAACAGCTTGTGAGTGGCGATGCTGCCGTCGGGGCGTTTCGCCACCACGTCGGTGAAAGTGCCGCCGCGGTCGATCCAGAATTGCCAGCTTTGCTTAGCGGTGCTCATCTCGGTCCTATAGCGAGGTCGCGGCGCGCGCGGCCTGGTCGTACATGCCTGAGAGGAAGCGCAAAAATGCCGCCAGCTCGCCCAGGCGCGCATTGTCGGCGCCGTCCTTGGACAGCGCCGCGACCAGGCATGCTTCGCGCACTTCGCGGTAGCGGCTGATCTGGCCCTGTCCTTTTTGGGTGGTGAAGTACACCACTTCCTTGCCGCGTTTCGCGGTCCCGACCAGGCCCAGGCCGACCAATTTACGCAACGAATACGACACGACGTGGGTGTCCTCGATATTCATCATGAAACTCACGTCGGCGAGCTTTTTCTCGCGCGCACGGTGGTTCACGTGGTGCAGCAGCAACACGTCGAGCGTGGTGAGGTCCTTGAGGCCGGCGGCAGCCATGCAGCGCACCACCCAGCGGTTGAAGGCATTGCCCGATATGATAAGGCCGAACTCGAACTCGGAAAGCTGCTGGCTTTTCGGCGACACCAGGTGCGAGGAGGAGACGAACAGGCGCGGCGCGACGGGTTCCGGCGCCTGCGCCGCCGCCTTCTTCGCGCCGGCGCCGCGCGGGCGGCGCGCCCTGGCTGCCGCCGCAGTCGCGGGATGCTTGAGATTGGACATGATCGTGGCCTCGGCCTGCCGGCGGTGTGGGAGCATCCATATTTGCATAACGTTGATAAATTATCAACATTTTGTTGACATCATTTTTCGATGCGGATAACCTTTGCCTGGCCGGGGTTTATTATGGCGGTGCCGGGAGGCAATCGCCGGGCCGCACCGATCGCTTCAGATTCCGCTTCAACCTGGGGGAAACATGAAAAGAATCATGGTCTGCCTGTCCACGCTGGCATTGCTCTTTTGCCTCGCGCCCGTCGCCTGCGCGCAGGAGGAAATCCGCATCGGCGCGGTGTATCCATTGACCGGCGCTGCGGCCTCGACCGGGCTGGAAATGAAAAACGCGCTCGAAATGGCGGCCGACCTCATCAACAACGGCTCGCAGGGCCTCAACCTGCCGCTGTCCGAAGGCAAGGGCCTGCCCCGGCTGAAGGGCGCCAAAATCAAGCTGATTTTTGCCGACCACCAGGCCAACCCGCAGTTGGGTGCGAGCGAAACCGAACGCCTCATCACGCAGGAGCATGTAGTCGCCATCATCGGCTGCTACCACAGCAATGTGACGCTCACCGCGAGCCAGACTGCCGAGCGCTACGGCATCCCTTTCCTGTCGCCGGAATCCTCCTCGGCGACGCTCACTGCGCGCGGCCTCAAATGGTTCTTCCGCACCACGCCGCACGACGAGCTGTTCATCGCCAATTTTTTCGAGTTCTTCAAGGATCTGGAAAAGAAGAAAGGCGTGAAGCCCAAGCGCATCGCGCTGATGAACGAGAACACGCTGTTCGGCTCGGATACCACCAAGCTCGAGGAGAAATTCGCCGGCGAGCAGGGTTACAACATCGTCGAGAAAGTGATTTACGCGGCGAAAAGCACCCAGCTCACCTCCGAAGTGCAGAAGCTGAAAGCCGCCAACCCGGACCTCGTGATGCAGGCGTCCTACGTGGGTGACGCCATCCTGTCGATGAAGAGCTACAAGGAACTGGGTTTCAACCCGGATGCGATCCTCGCCAACGACGCAGGCTTCAACGACAGCGAGTTCCTGAAGACCATGGGCAAGGACGGCAACTTCGTGCTGTCGCGCGAAGTCTGGGCGCTCGACCTCACGTCGCGCAATCCTTTGATCAAGCAGACCAACGACATCTACGCCAAGAAATACAACACCGATTTCAACGGCAATTCGGCACGCTCGTTCACCGGCCTGTACGCGCTGGCGGACGCGATCAACCGCGCCGGCTCGACGCAGCCGGAGGCGATTCGCAAGGCGCTCACCGAGACCAACATTCCCGGGAGCAAGCTGATCATGCCGTGGAAAGGCATCAAGTTTGACGCCAATGGCCAGAATACCGAGGGCTCCGGAATCATCGTGCAGTTCATCGACGGCAACAAATACACGGTGTGGCCGTTTGCGCTGGCGAGCAAAGACGTAGTTTGGCCAATGCCGCATTGGGACAAACGCTGAGAAAAGCTGCTGCGCTTGGCAATACTGCGTTGCGCCCGTCAAAAAAATGCTCGCGTACTTACGTGTACGCTCCGCTTTTTTTGCCGGCCGCGCCTTGTCTTGCCTGCGCTCGCGACGCTTTTCGTGACCGCCTGAATTCGCTTTAGAGCGGCGCGGATGACCGGCGAGATCCTCCTGCAGACGCTGCTCTCGGGCATTCTCATCGGCCTGGTGTACGCGCTGGTGGCGGTCGGGCTCACCATGATTTTCGGCGTGATGGACATCGTGAATTTTGCCCACGGCGAGTTCCTGATGTTCGGCATGTACGCGAGCTTCTGGCTGTTTTCCCTGTACGCGCTCGATCCGCTGTTCACGCTGCCGCTGACCGCACTGATGCTGTTCGCGCTGGGCGCGGCGGTGTACCACGTGGTGATCCGCCGCATTATCGACGCGCCGATGCTGTCGCAGATTTTTACCACCTTCGGCCTGATGATCCTGTTCCGCGGCGTCGCGCAGTTCCTGTGGAAGCCGGATTTCCGCTCGGTGGAAAATTCGCTGGTGTCCGGCAGCGTCACCCTCGGCAGCCTGCATTTCGGCCTGCCGCAGATCGTCGCCGGCGCCGGCGCGATCCTCGCCACCGGCGCGATCTGGTGGTTCCTCAACCGCACGCGGCTCGGCGCCGCGCTCGAAGCCACCGCCGCCGATCGCGAAGCTGCGCAACTCATGGGCATTCCCTCGCAGCGCATGTTCATGCTGGCCTGGGGCATCGGCGCGGCTTGCGCCGGCATTGCGGGATCGTTGCTCTCGACGTTCATCCCGGTGTTTCCCGAAGTCGGCGCCAATTTCGTCCTCACGGCTTTCGTGGTGGTGGCGCTCGGCGGATTCGGCAGCGTCACCGGCGCTTTTCTCGCCGGGATTATCGTCGGCGTGGTCGAAGTGCTGGGTGGCCTGTTCTGGCCGCAATACAAGCTGGCGCTTGTGCTGGTGCTGTATTTGCTGGTGGTGCTGTGGCGGCCGCAGGGCCTGCTCGGGCGGGCGTGAGCAAGCGCGGCCTGCTGGCTTGCGCGATCGCGCTGGCGCTGGCGGCCGTCGCGCCGCTCGCGATCACCAGCCCGGCGTACCAGAACATGCTGATCGTCGCGCTTATGCTGGCGCAGCTCGGCGTGGCGTGGAACATCCTCGGCGGCTACGCGGGGCAAGTGTCGCTCGGCCACGCGGCGTTTTTCGGCATCGGCGCGTATACCTCCACCCTGCTGCTGATGCACTTCGGGCTTTCGCCCTGGCTTGGCATGCTGGCTGGCGGCGCGCTTGCGGTGGCGTTTGCGCTCGTCATCGGCTGGCCCTGCTTCCGGTTGAAGGGCCATTACTTCGCCATCGCCACCATCGCAGTCGCGGAAATCCTGCAGGTGGTGTTCACCAACTGGGATTTCGTCGGCGGCGCGGTCGGCCTCACCGTGCCGATGCGCGACACCGGCCTCGCGGCTTTCGTGTTCAATTCCAAGCTTCCGTATTACTACATCTCCCTGGCGTTGCTGCTCCTTACGCTTGCCGCAAGCCGGGCCATCGAAACCAGCTACCTCGGGCATTATTTTCGCGCCATCAAGGACGAGCCGGACGCCGCGAGGAGCCTCGGCATCGACCTCACGCGCTACAAGCTCATCGCGATTGCGGCGTCGAGCTTTTTTACCGCCTGCGGCGGCACGCTTTACGCGCAAAAGGAATTGTTCGTCGACCCCGGCTCGGTGATGGCGACTTCGCTGTCGGTGAAAATCGCGCTGGTCACCATCCTCGGCGGGGTGGGCAGCCTCATAGGCCCGGTAATCGGCGCCGGCATCCTTACCGCCATCGAAGAGAGCACCAGGCAGATTTTCGGCGGCAGCGGCCGCGGCACCGACCTCATCCTCTACGGCTTCATAATTGTGGTGGTCGCGGTGTATTACCCGCAGGGCGTGGTCGGCGGCATCCGCGCCTGGCTCGCCCGCCGCCGCAGCCCGCCCGCGCCGGGCGTGGAGCGCGCGGCATGAGCGCACTGCTCGAAGTCAAGAACCTTGGAAAACGCTTCCAGGGCCTCGCCGCCAACGAGGCGATTTCATTTTCCCTGAATGCCGGCGAAATTATCGGCCTCATCGGACCCAACGGCGCGGGCAAGACCACGCTGTTCAATTGCATAGCGGGATTCCACAAGCCGAGCGCCGGCAGCATCGTGTTCGAAGGCCATGAAGTCACGGGCTCGACGCCGGAAAGCATGGCAAGGCTCGGTGTCGCGCGCACGTTCCAGATCGTGAAGAGCTTCGCTTCGATGAGCGCGCTGGAAAACGTGACGGTCGGCGCGCTGCTGTATGAAAAGCGCGTGGCCCTGGCGCGCGATCACGCCATGCAGTCGCTGGAATTTTGCGGTATTGCGCATCGCGCGCGGCTGGCGGCCGGCAACCTGACGGTGGCCGAGCAGCGCCGGCTTGAAATGGCGCGGGCGCTCGCAATCAATCCGAGCCTGCTGCTGCTCGACGAATCCATGGCGGGGCTCAATCCGGCGGAAGTGCAGGATGCGGTGAAGCTGGTGAAAGCGATCCAGAAGCGCGGCATCGCCTGCCTCATCGTCGAGCACGTGATGGAAGCTATCATGCCGATCGCCGACCGCATCCTCGTGCTCGACTATGGCCGCAAGATCGCCGACGGCACGCCGCTTGAGGTGCGCAGCGACCCTGCGGTAATCGCGGCGTACCTGGGCGACTGAACATGCTGAGCATCCAGCACATCGCGATCCACTATAACCGCGTGCCGGCAGTGCACGACGTGAGCCTGACGGTGGAGGCAGGTGAAATCGTCGCGCTGCTCGGCGGCAACGGCAACGGCAAATCGACCACGCTGCGCGCAGTGGCGGGGCTCAACCGCGCGGCCAAGGGGCGCATCGTGTTCGACGGCCGCGATATCACGCTGGAGCCGGCGCACTTGCGCGCGGCCGGCGGCCTCGCACTGGTGCCGGAGGGACGGCGCCTGTTTCCGCGCCTCACGGTCGAAAAGAACCTGCGGCTCGGCGCTTACACGCGGCGCGATGCGCACGAAATCGAGGAGAGCCTCGATAAGGCTTACGGCATGTTTCCCGTGCTCAAGGACCGGCGTACGCAAATGGCCGGCACCATGAGCGGGGGTGAGCAGCAGATGCTGGCGATCGCGCGCGGCCTGATGGCGAAGCCGCGGCTCCTGATGCTGGACGAGCCATCCTGGGGCATCGCGCCCAAGCTGGTAACGAAAATTCTCGACACCATCCAGCTCATCAACGCGGCCGGCATTACGTTGCTGCTGGTGGAGCAAAACGTGCAGCGCGCGCTCGCCATCGCGCATCGCGGTTACGTGATGCAGACCGGACGCATCGTCATCGAGGGCGCAGCGCGCGACCTGCTCGGCAATCCGATGGTGCAAAAAGCCTATTTGGGCATGTAGGCCGCCATGCGCATTTCCGTAACCCCGCTGCCGCCTTCCGGCCTCAGCGCACGCGCGGTGCGCGCGGGCTGCCGCAAGGGCAGCTTCACCGGCCCCACCTCGGGGCAGGCTTACGGCATGGTGCAGGCCAACCTGATGATCCTGCCCGCGGCGTATGCTGACGATTTTTACCGCTTCTGCGAATTGAATCCCAAGCCCTGCCCGCTGATCGAGGTCCTGCAGCCGGGCGAAGTCGAGCCGCGCGCAGCACCCGGCGCCGATATCCGCAGCGATCTGCCGCAATACCGCCTATATCGCGATGGCAAGCTCGAATCCGAACCCGGCGACATTCGCGGCGAATGGCGCGGCGACCTGGTGACGTTTCTCATCGGCTGCAGTTTTTCGTTCGAGGAGGCCCTGCTCGCGGCCGGCGTGCCCTTGCGCCACCTCGAGCTCAAGCGCAACGTCCCGATGTATCGCACCAATATCGCCTGCCAGAGCGCGGGCCGCTTCAGCGGACCGCTGGTGGTAAGCATGCGCCCGTTGCCGCAGTCATTGGTCGAGAAAGCGACGGAAATCACCGCGCGCTGCGCAAAAGTGCACGGCGCGCCGGTGCACGTGGGATCGCCTGAATCCATCGGCATCGCCAGCCTGCAGCACCCGGATTACGGCGATGCGGTGCCCCTCGAAGCCGGCGAGGTCCCGGTGTTCTGGGCTTGCGGGGTCACGCCGCAGGCGGTAGTGGCCGCGAGCGCGATCCCGTTCTGCATCACCCACGCGCCGGGCAAAATGTTCGTCACCGATTTGAAGAACGAGGATTTTGCGGAGTAACCGCTTGATCCTGCGTCACGCGGCGGCTTAGCCTACAAGAACACCGCCCAGCGCGACATAGACTACGCTCGCTGCGAACAGCAGCGCGAGAACGCCGAGACCGACCCAGTTCCCCAATCCCGTTGTAGGCGCGGTGTCGGCTGCTTCGTGCTGCGCCGCTGACGGTCTGGTATTTCCCATGTGCACGTGCAGCGCAGGCTCCGCCCGTTCCTGCGGCGCCGCACGCGCTTCGCTCCCGGCGCGGCCAACCGGCTTCGCGTGTTCCATCTGGTACTTGTTCGCCGTCGATAGTGCATTGGTCATGGTCATTTTGCGGACTCCTCGAATTAGCCTCGGTCGGCTACGCCGATAGTGTGGGCGATGGCGGCCTGCCGTTTCGACGGCACAATCGGCAGCAAATCTGTGGAATATTCACTACGACTGCGCCGGGCCCGCAACCAATAATGATGTGCGCGTAACAGGCGCCGGTGCGGCCTGCGCGTACTGCGGCGCGGGGTCGTTGGGTGCGGTGGCCGCGCCAAGCAGGACCACGATGACGCTAGCGGCAAGCGTGATCGAATAGGCAACGTTGTCCATGCCGAATGCGGGTTGCCAGTTGCGAGGGGATTTCATGTTCATGATCGAGCTCCTGGTTGACGGCGTCCACCGAATGGCGTTGCCGGTAGCTCAACTATCGCCGGCGGCGGCAGCGCGGTCCTTTAGCGGCTCTTAAAAAGGCTTAAACATGAAACAGACCGTCACCAAGACATCGCAAGCGCCGCACCCGCCGCCAGCCGGCGGGACGCGGCCCTGGGAGGATCCGGCGACGCGGGACTATCGCTTCGGCAATATCGAAGTGCGGGTTCCGGAGCGCGCCCTGCTGGTCGACGGCAGGCCGGCGGCGCTGGGGGCGCGCGCCTTCGACGTCCTGCGCTATCTGGTCGAGCACCAGGGCCGCGTCGTCACCAAGGACGAATTGCTCGAATTCGCCTGGCCCCGGCTGGTGGTCGAAGAAAACAATTTGCAGGTCCAGGTCTCGACTCTGCGCAAGGTGCTGGGCCAGCACGCGATCGCCACCATTGCCGGGTACGGCTACAAATTTTCTCTGGAGGAAACCGGCGCCGGCCCGTTGTCGATCGTGGTGCTGCCGTTCGCCAACCAGACCGGCGACCCGCACAAGGGATACGTCGCCGACGCGCTCACCACCAGCATCACGTCCGACCTGCTGCGCATCCGGGATGCGTTCGTGATTCCACCGGCCACCGCGTTCACTTACCGCGAGCGGCCGGCGCCGGTGCAGCAGGTGGGCATGGAACTTGGCGTGCACTTCGTTTTGCAGGGCAGCGTTCTCAGCAGCGGCGAGCGCATCCGCATTACCGCGCAATTGGCGGATACCCATTCCGGCGCGCAGCTATGGAGCGACACTTTCGACGGCGAGCTTGTCGACCTGTTCGCCCTGCAGGACATGGTCACTACGCGCATTGTCAATTCCATCGACCGCGAAATGGTGGTGGTGGCGGCGCGCGAGAGCGAGACGCGCAAGAACAGCCCGAAAGTCGCCGACCTCATGCTGCGCGCCCGCGCGCTGAACCTGAAGCCGCAATCGCTGGGCAATCATCAACAACTCGAAGCCTGGTATCGCCAGGTGCTGGCGCTGGATCCCAAGAACGTCGGCGCCATGGTCGGGCTGGCGTGGTCGCTGGTGCTGCAACCTGACAATTTCGGTTCCGGCATGGACGTGCGCGTCAAGGAACACAAGTACGCTGAGGGGCGCGACCTCGCGCTGCGAGCGAAAGACCTCGACCCCGCCCATCCCGGAGTGCACCTGGCGATGTACGTGTACGCGGCCAATCACGACGACTTCGGCGGCTACCGGCAATCCGCCGAAGCCTGGCCGCTGCTCGAACCGAAGAATCCGCGGGCGATCAATGGGCTCGCGCTATCCTATCTTCGCGGCGGGGAGCCGGCGAAGACGATCGAACTTTTGACCAAGGCCATCAACCTGGACCCAAGGCAACCGGCCGACGTCATCCTGCTCAACATGGGTTGCGCGCATTTGCTGCTGGAAGACGAGGATGCCGCGATCGTCTGGCTGCTCCGGGCCCTGCAGACCAATCCGGGGCTGCCCGTCGCGCACGCTTACCTCGCGCTGGCTTACGCGCTCAAACAGAACGACGCGAAGGCGCGTGAAACCGTCCACGACCTGCACCGCATCGACCCCGGTTTCAGGTTCACGTCTTTCGGCAAGCCCTACTCGTCCAACCCCGCCGCCTACCGGAACTACTGGGACAGAAAGCTGCTGCCGGGCGCGCGCATGGCGGGGTTGCCGGAATAAGGGCGCGTTCTATTTTGCCGCGCGCGGGTTGGCGCGGTAGCGCTCCAGCAATTCGCGTCCCGCAGGGCCTGTCTTCACCAGCCAGTCGTCGATGGCGCCGGCCGCCGCCTCGTCCAGCAAATCTCTTAATTGGGACGGAAACTCGGGCTCGATGGTCATGCCGTGCTCGCGCATGCGCTGGTAATTTTGCGCACTGCGCCCCGCCATTTGCCGCCACTGGCGAGCCATGGTCTCGTCCGCCGCGGCCGTGATGACATTGCGCGTCGGCGCGTCGAGCAAATTCCAGGTCGCGAGGTTGATCGTCACCAGGCTCAACGGGACCGCGTAATTGATTTCGGTAAAGTGGTCGAGGTATTTCCACAACTCGCGCCCCGCTCCGCCGTCGCCGGACGACAGCACCGCGTTGATCTCGCCGGCTTCGAGCTTCGCCGCCACTTCGGCGAACGAAAGGTTCACCGCTTTCGCGCCAGCGCGCTGCATTACCTCCGCGCCAGTCTTGTCGTAAGTGCGAATGACGAGAGAGCGCAGGGCGCCCGCGCTCGTCACCGTCTGCCTGGCCCAGATGCCGGAAGCCGGCCACGGCGAAACGAACAGCAGCTTTTGCCCGCGTTTTGACAGCGCCGCTTCGTAGGCCGGCCGCGCGATCTCGAACAGCCGGCGCGCGTCGTCGGCAGTGGGCGTGAGAAACGGCAGCGACGACAGCAGAAATAACGCGTCTTCCTCGCCCAGCGCACCGGCGAAACTGTCGGCGAGCATGATCCTGCCCGCCGCTACTGCCGCAAGCTGCTCGCGCGACTTGTAGCCGGCCGTGCCATCGAAACGCGGGACGATATGCAGCCCGCCTGAAGTGCGCGTCTCGACCAAGCTGGCGAAGTACGCATCGCCCTCGCCGGCGAGCGAGCTCGCGGGATATTCGTTCGCGAGTTCCCAGGTGACGCTCTGCGCCGCCGCGTTTTGCAGCGGTCCCGTGGACATCGAAAGTGCCAGCAAGGCAGTTGCAAAACGCATTTTGGTCCGGTCTCCCGTGACACGCATTCCCGACTGTGCCACAGTTCCGGTGCTGCGTTCAACGTGCGGTGCGGTCCGTCCCTTCAGCTTGCCGGTGCATCGCGGGCCACGGCCCCGGCGCTGCGCCATGGAGTAATATGTGCGCAAGCGTACAGACCGCAGTCCATGCCGCGATCAGACTGTCCGGCTGTCCCGGCGTCGCTGGCACAGCGGCTTCAACGATGGTTTCAAATACCGACGACCGCCGACAACGCCAAGTGGAACCCGAGCCCAAAACCCCTGCCACTCCCGCGACGCCCGCCGCGGAGCCGCGGTCCTTCTTTGAGCGCTACCGGATCGCGCTGATCGTGGGCCTGCTGCTGTTGGCCGCCCTCATTGCCGCGTTCCTGTTCGGCTGGATCGGCAAGTCCACGGCGAAAGACCCGTCGCACCTGGTTCTGCATGGCAATGTCGACCTGCGCCAGGTCGAGCTCGCCTTTAACAACAGCGAGCGCATCGCCGAGGTGCTGGTGCAGGAAGGCGACAGGATCAAAGGCGGCCAGGTGCTCGCGCGGCTGGATACCAGCCGGCTGCGGCCGCAGATGGCCTCCGCCCAGGCCGAAATGGAAGCGCAACAGGCGGTGGTGCAACGGCTGCACCACGGCAGCCGTCCCGAGGAAATTTCGCAGGCTCAGGCAACCGTCGCTTCCGCCAGGGCCGACCGCAACAACGCCGAGCAGCAATGGAAACGGCAGGTGGCGCTGGCGGAAATCACCTCCGGCAAGGCGAGCAGCCAACAGGACCTCGACAACGCCAGGGCCGCGTTCGAGGCGGCGCAGGCAAAGCTGGTCGTGGCGGAGAAAAGCCTCGAGCTCGCCTTGCGCGGCCCCAGGCAGGAGGACATCGCACAGGCCGAGGCGCAACTCAGGGGCGACCAGGCGAAGCTCGAACTCCTGCGGCGGCAGCTTGCCGATTCCGAGCTGGTGGCGCCGCGCGATGCTATCGTGCGCTCGCGGCTCCTGGAAAGCGGCGAGATGGTGTCACCGCAAAAGCCGGTGTTCAACCTCGCGATCGTCGATCCGAAGTGGGTGCGCGCGTATGTGTCCGAGCCCGACCTCGGAAAAATCCGCAACGGCATGAAAGCCGCAATCAGCGCCGACAGTTTTCCGGGACAGAGTTTTGCAGGCTGGATCGGCTTCATCTCCTCGGTCGCCGAATTCACGCCGAAAGCGGTCGAGACCGAAGAGCTGCGTTCGAGCCTGGTCTATGAAATCCGCGTGTTCGTGCAAGACCCGCAGGACCAGCTTCGCCTCGGCATGCCGGCAACAGTGACCCTGGACGTGCAGCCGCCGGCCCGCGAGCGGAAATAAGGCCGCGCCGATGCGTATGCGGTGGAACACGTTGCTTCGAGGTCTGCTGCTGCTTTGCCTGGCTGGCATGCCCGGCTGCACGATCGGCCCCAACTATCATCGCAGCGATCCGCACGCTCCCGCCGCCTGGACCTCGCCAGCGGTCAACGGCCTGAACCAAGGCGCGCCCGCCTCGGCTTCCTGGTGGACTAGCTTCAACGACCCCGAACTGGATTCGCTGGTGCGGCGCGCCCTCGCCAGGAATCCGGACCTGCGCGCGGCGGAAGCCCATCTGCGGCAATCGCGCGCAGTGCGCGAAATGAACTCCGCCAACTTCTGGCCCACGCTGGATGCCACGGCCTCCGCCGCGCGCGCCAAGCAGAGCATGAACCAGCCGTTGATCGGCCAGTTGCCGCTGCCGCCCGGGTTCCCGTTTGAATATACCGTGTACAACGCGGGCTTCGATGCCGCGTGGGAAATCGACTTGTTCGGGGGCAAGCGGCGCGCGCTCGAAGCCGCCACCGCCGACTGGCAGGGCGCGATCGAGGCGCGCAACGACGCGCTGGTGAGCCTGCTCGCCGAAGTCGCAAGAAACTACGTGGAATTGCGCGGCAATCAGCGCCGCCTCGACATCGCGCGCCGCGATTTGAAGCTGCAGGAGGAAGCGCTCGATCTCACCCGCGCGCGCTTCCAGACCGGCCTGGTGAGCGAGCTCGACGTCACGCGTGCAGCAGCGCAGCTGGCGGGCATGCAGGCGGCGATCCCGCCGCTCAACGCGGCCGCGCACCAGGCCATGTACGCCATCGCCGTGCTGCTCGGTGAGCAGCCGGGAGAGTTGCTCGCCGAGCTGTCCGCGCCCGCCGCGGTGCCGCCGGCGCCGCCCGAAGTGCCCATCGGCCTGCCCGCCGACCTGCTGCGGCGCCGCCCCGACGTGCGCCGCGCCGAGCGGGCGCTCGCGGCCGAGACCGCGCGCATCGGCGTCGCCGAGGCCGAGTGGTTTCCCAAGCTTTCGCTCACCGGCGACGCCGGGTTTGAATCGGTGAGCTTCCGCAAATGGTTCCAGCCTGGGAGCGAATTCTGGTCCATCGGCCCCAGCCTCAAGTGGCGCGTGCTCGATTTCGGCCGCGTACGCGCCGAGGTGAAAGCGCAAACCGCGGTGCAGGAGGCGGCGTTGGCGGCGTACGAAAAAGCCGTGGTGGTGTCGTTGCAGGACGCGGAAGACGCTGTGGTGGCGTACGCACAGGAGCAGAACCGCCATCAGGCGCTCGCCGATGCGGTGGCCGCGAACGGCCGCTCGCTTGGCATGGCGGACAACCTGTTTGCCAAGGGCCGCGTCAATTACCTCGACGTGCTCGACGCAAGGCGCACGCTGTACCAGTCGGACGACTTGCTGGCAGCCAGCGACCAGGCGGTCGCGATCGATCTCATCAAACTCTACAAGGCGCTCGGCGGTGGCTGGGAGACGCTCGCCGCGCAATCGGCCGCGGCGCCCGCGCCGTGACCGGACTCGCTGCCGCTCCGGCATTGCGGCTCGACGTCGTGAGCAAACGCTTTAAGCGTGAAACCGGCGAAACGGTGCACGCGCTCGACGACGTCTCCTGTTCAGTGCAGCACGGCGAACTGTGCGGGCTGGCCGGACCGGATGGCGCCGGCAAGACAACCTTGCTGCGCCTGCTCGCGGGATTGATGAAAGCGGACGGCGGCACGGTGACGGTGCTCGGCATCGACGCCGCGCGCGACCCGCAGGCGATCCAAAACCGCATCGCTTACATGCCGCAGCGCTTCGGGCTCTACGAAGATTTGAGCGTGCGCGAGAACATGGACCTCTACGCCGACATGCACGCCGTCGCCGCGGAACTTAGGCAGATGCAATACGCGCGCCTCATGCAAATGACCGGCCTCGAAGCGTTCAAGCAGCGGCTGGCCGGAAAGCTCTCCGGCGGCATGAAACAAAAACTCGGTCTCGCCTGCACGCTCATCGGCTCGCCTGAGTTATTGCTGCTGGACGAACCGACCGTTGGCGTCGATCCTTTGTCGCGGCGCGAGCTGTGGGAAATCATCCACCAGCTCGTCAAGGACGGGCTGACGGTGTTTATCAGCAGCAGCTATCTCGACGAAGCGGAAGCCTGCGCGCGGGTGCTGGTGTTGAACGAAGGTAAAGTGCTGGCGGAAGGACCGCCCGCCGAGGTAAGCCGTCTCGCGCAGGACCGCACGTTTCTGGTGGAGCCGCCGCATGCGATGAAAGCGCGCGAGTTTCAGGCGACACTCCTCGGCAAACCCAATGTCATCGACGCGGTGCCCGAGGCTGGACTGGTCCGGCTGGTGGCGCAGCCCGGCGTGAAGCTCGCCGGATCGGATAACTTCGGCGGCGCAGCGGCGCATCCGACACCCGCGAAATTCGAGGACGGCTTCATGGTGCTGTTACACCAGGCCGGGGCCGGAAAGCAGGATTCCGGCGCGGCGCAGCCGCCGCAGGAAAACCCGGCCGGTGCCCGCGGCGAGGCCATGGTCGAGGTGCACGATCTGGAGCGGCGCTTTGGCGATTTTGTCGCGGTGAATCACGTGAGCTTCAGCGTCAAACGCGGAGAAATCTTCGGATTGCTCGGACCCAACGGCGCGGGCAAGACCACCACCTTCCGCATGCTGTGCGGTCTGCTGCCGGCTTCCGGCGGCACGCTGACAATCGCCGGCGTTGACGTGCGCAAAGCCCGCGCCTCCGCGCGCGCGCACCTGGGTTATGTCGCGCAGATGTTCTCGTTGTACGGGCAGCTCACGGTCGGCGAGAACCTGGATTTTTTCGCCCGCGCCTACGGCCTCGGCGGCGACAGCCGGCGTGAGCGCGTGGCGTGGGCCGTCGCGCAATTCAAGCTCGAACCCTTCGTCCCATTGCCGAGCGCGCAACTGCCGGGCGGATTCAAGCAGCGCCTGGCAATGGCGGTCGCGTTGCTGCACCGGCCCGAGATCCTGTTCCTGGACGAGCCCACCAGTGGCGCCGATCCGTTTGCCCGCCGCGAGTTCTGGCGGCGCATCACCGCGCTGGCCGCGGGCGGCGTCACCGTCATCGTGACCACGCATTTCATGGCCGAAGCCGAATACTGCGACCGCGCGGCCATCCTCGACAACGGCAAGGTGCTGGCGCAAGGCAGCCCGGCGGAGCTGCGCGGCCAGGCGCAGGCGGTGCCCGGGCATACGCCGACCATGGAGGATGCGTTCTGCGCGATTGTCGGCAAGGCGCGCGGCACGCCGTCGGCAGGCGCGGGGGCGGCGGCGCCATGAAGGCGTGGGCGGCGAAACTGCGGCGCGTCCGCGCGCTGACGGTGAAAGAAACGCGTCAGATCCTGCGCGACCCAAGCAGCATCGCCATCGGCATCGTGTTTCCGATAATGATGATCCTGCTGTTCGGCTACGGCCTTTCGCTCGACATCAACCGAGTGAACGTCGCGGTGGTGGATGAGGACACCTCGGCCGCCAGCGCCGCGCTCATCAGCCAGTTCCGGCTGTCGCCCTACTTCGCGGTCACGGTCACGCATTCGATGGTGGAAGCGCAAGCGCTGTTGCTGGATCGCAAGGCGGACGGCGTGTTGCGCATTCCGCCCGATTTCATCCGGCAGGCGCACCTCGGCCACGCCCAGCTTCAAATACTCGTGAACGGGACCGATGCGAACCAGGCGCGCATCATGCAGGCTTACGCCGCGGGACCGGTCGCCTTGTGGGGCCTCGCGCAGGCCGCGCCGGGTGCGCCCGCAGCCGCCGGACCGGTGGTGGTGGTCAGCCGCCTGTGGTTCAACACCAATAACGACAGCCACTACTTCCTGGTGCCGGGGCTCATCGTATTGGTGATGACCATCATCGGCGCATTCCTCACCGCCATGGTGGTCGCGCGCGAATGGGAACGCGGCACGCTGGAGGCGCTGTTCGTCACGCCGGTCGAGCCCGGCGAAATTCTCATGAGCAAAGTGGTGCCGTATTTCGTATTGGGCATGATCGGTTTCATGCTGTGCCTGCTGGCGGGTAAATTTCTGTTCCAGGTGCCGTTGCGCGGCTCGCTCCTGCTGCTGTGCCTGGCATCGGCGGTCTACCTGCTGGTCGCGCTCGGCATCGGTTTGCTGGTGTCGACCCTGGTCAAGAGCCAGTTTCTCGCCAGCCAGCTTGCAATGCTGCTGACCTTTCTGCCGGCGATGATGCTATCGGGCTTTCTGTACGACCTGCGCAGCATGCCGGCCTTCATCCGCGGCATTACCTACCTGCTGCCCGCGCGCTATGCGGTGGCGCTGATGCAGACGCTGTACCTTGCCGGCGACGTCGGCAGCGTGGTGTGGCCCAATCTGCTGGTGCTGGTGGCGATGGCGGCCGCGCTCCTGACCCTGACGCGGCTCGCCACCCGCAAGCGGCTTGACTGAATCATGCGCGCCTCGTTACTTCGCATTTTCGCGCTGGTGCGCAAGGAATTCCTCGCGGTTCTCAAGGATCCGCGCAGCCGCTTCATCATTTTTCTGCCGCCGCTCCTGCAGTGCCTGATTTTCGGCTACGCGGCCACCTTTGACTTGAATTCCGTACCCTACGCCGTATTCGACCAGAGCCGCAGCGCCGCGTCCAT
>Ga0181537_10000707_pt1 | contig 30922 bp, 27 predicted proteins | sample PEATcosm2014_Bin_39_FD_119765 | JGI IMG/M metagenome (GOLD analysis project Ga0181537, IMG submission 119765) | Peatland microbial communities from MTU Mesocosm Facility, Houghton, MI, USA - PEATcosm2014_Bin23_10_metaG | ecosystem: Environmental > Terrestrial > Soil > Wetlands > Peat | place... | reverse complement strand
GCCATGTGCACGATCGCCTTCGGTCAGGTGTTCTATTTCATCGCTTTTCAGTGGTTCTCGCTCACCGGCGGCGACGACGGCGTGAGCGCCTGGCACCGCGTGCCGATCGATTTCGGCTTCGCCACTCTCGACATCCTCAACAACAACAAGGCATTCTATTATTTTGTTGTCGCCGTTTTTGCCATCTGCGTCGCCGCCATGGCGTTTCTGCTCCGCTCGCCGTTTGGTCGCACGCTGCTTGCGATCCGAGAGAACGAGCGCCGTGCCCGCTTCCTCGGTATCCCGGTCGACTACCACATCTGGATGTCGTGGGTGATCTCGTGCTTCTTCGTCAGCGTCGCCGGCACGCTGTTCACGCTGATGAACGATTTCGTCGATCCACGCGCCTTGCGCTGGGACCAGTCGGGCAACTTCGTCATCATGGCGGTGCTCGGCGGCATGCGCAGCTTCTGGGGGCCGCTGATCGGCTCGGCGATCTTTCTCGTGCTCCAGGACTACATTTCCAGCGAAACGGAGAACTGGATGTCGTTCGTCGGCCTGTTCTTTGTCATTGTCGTGCTGTTTTTTCCGCGCGGCGTCCTTGGTCTCATTCGGCGAAAGGCGACATCGTGAGCCTGCTTCAGGTCCAGAACGTCTCCAAGCATTTCGGCAGCCTGGTCGCCGTCAGCAACATCTCCATGACGGTGGAGCCCGGGGAATTGCGCGCCATCATCGGTCCGAACGGCGCAGGCAAAACCACGTTCTTCAACCTGATCACCGGCTTCTTCACGCCGACCTCCGGCCGCATCGTGTTCGACGGCGAAGACATCACCGAACTGCTTCCGGCGCGCCGCGTGTGGCGCGGCATGGCGCGCACCTTCCAGGTCACCGAGATTTTCCCCGAACTAACGGTACGGGAAAATCTGCGCATTCCGGTGGAGGTGGCCTCGGGGCTGCGGTTGCGGCCCTGGCTGTCGCAGGCCGACGACGAGAAAATCCGAGCCCGCGTCGAGGAGCTGCTCGCCATGGGCAACATCGCCGACAAGGCGAACAGCCAGGTCGGCGTACTCTCCCACGGCGATCAGCGCGCCACCGAGATCATGATGTCGCTGGCGCTAAAGCCCCGCTTGCTGTTGCTCGATGAGCCGACGGCCGGCATGGGCGACCAGGAAACCTATGACATCACCCAGCTCATCCGCCGTCTGCACAAGGACCACAAGCTGACGATCGTGTTGATCGAGCACGACATGCGCGTAGTGTTTCACCTCGCCGACCGCATCATGGTGCTCGATCAGGGCAAATTCCTCGCCGAGGGCACGCCGCGGGAGATCGCGGCCAACGAGGCGGTGCAGACCGCCTACCTCGGCCAAGCCGCATGAGCGAAGCCGAATGACCGCCGCTTTGATCGCCGAAGGGCTGCACACTTATTACGGCAAGAGCCACATCCTCCACGGCGTCAGCCTGGAGGCTGCCGAAGGTCAGGTTACGGCGCTTCTCGGACGCAACGGCGCCGGCAAAACGACGACGCTGCGCAGCCTCATGGGGCTCACGCCGCCCCGCGAAGGTAGCGTCACCATCTTCGGCACCAACACTACTGGCTGGCCGCCGTTCCGCGTTGCCGAGCTTGGCGTCGGTTACGTTCCGGAAGGCCGCAAGATTTTTCCCAATCTCACGGTCGACGAGAATCTCCTGGTGCCGCTGGAGCGGCCGGGGCCGTGGACGCCGGCGAGCGTCTACAAGCTGTTCCCGCGGCTCGAGGAGCGTAGGTCGAACCGGGGTCGCCAACTCTCCGGCGGCGAGCAGGAAATGCTGTCGATCGGCCGCGCGCTCCTGCTCAATCCCAAGCTGCTCATTCTCGATGAGCCGTCGCAGGGCCTCGCGCCGCTCATTGTGCGCGAGGTTTTCCGCATCGTATCGCAGATGCGCGCACAGGGAATTTCGGTCCTGCTGGTCGAACAGAACGTCCGTATGAGCCTTGAAATCGCCGACCACGCTTTCGTGCTCGATGACGGCCAGGTGGTCTATTCCGGTCCGGCGAAAGAACTCGCTGCCGACGAAGCGCGCGTGCAGTCGCTCGCCGGCGCCAGCGCCGAGGAATGGTCGCCGCACGCGTAGCGGGCGTCAGCTCGATTTATTTGGATCGAGACCGTATTTGGCGCACATCTTGGCGACAATCGCTGCGTCCTTGCCGCCAGCAATCAAGCCCATGACGGCAGAGGTGACGTGATTGCCGACGACCTTGGCTTCGATGATATAGGCTTGTTTGCCGTCATAAGCGGCAAACGGGCTCTTGGCGTCGACGACGCTGCAATAATTGACCGAGTCGTCGGTTACGACGACGGGAAACTTTGCCCATCTGTATTTCGCCGAATTCGGGTCGCGCAACGATGGCGCCACCGCATCGACAATCGCTTTCTTCTCCTGCGGGGTGAGGTCGCGCTCCGGTCCGGGAGCTACCGCCGCGACATTGTCCGAACTCGCCAAAGGCCCCTGCGTTCCCGTCCCGGTGGTCGCGCAGCCGGATAAGGCCATTGCAGCCGCGAACGCGGCAATCACGCTGAACTTGAATTCTCTCACAGCTTTTCCGTCGTTTTATTGCGGCGGCGCGGCCGAAGTCGCCGCGCCCGCCGGCTTGTTATTCGACACGCGTAGCGCGCCGATCGTGACCTTCGGCGACGACGTTGCTGGCGCCGTCGCGGCGACTGCCGATCTCGGCTGGCCGTCCGGACCGATGGTGTAGATGTGGTTGATGATCATCGCCCTGCCGTCGCGCGTCGGACTGGCCATCTCTTTCATGTTGTCCGCGGCCAGCGTGTCGTTAGCGTCGGCATGGCCGGTGTTGAGCATGCGCAGGTGATTGACGAAGATTTTCGGGTAGATCAGCGTCGATGACGGCACCGAGAGACCCATATATTGCGCCACATCGGCCACGAAAGCGTTGCAGTTGTAGAGCTCGGCGCTCCACATGTGAGATTGGCCCTGCAGCTGTTTGATGTGGGCGAGTATGCGATCGTATTGGTCCTTGCTCATCAGCACGCGATAACGGGACGTGACGTATTTGTCCTCGAGATCGCCGTCGGTCCAGCCGGTCTCGGCGGGTACCGGGACGTAGTGCCCGATAACCCAGGCGGTAGCGTCGTCGCCGACCGGAGAGAGGCCCGCCACGCTGCTCTTGGTCGGCGTCTCGCCGACCCGGCCATAAACGATATAGGTGTGGCCGTAATCCCATGCGTAGCGGGAGCGGAACTCGATGTAATAAGGACCAGAGCCGCTGGTATAAACCGACGTCTTGGCGCTCGCCGACCGCAGAATCTGTTGCCGCGTCGTGGCGTCCGGCGCCACGGCCTGCGCCTTCGCCGCGGTGAGGCCGGCAAGAAGCCCCGATAGGATCGCGATGGCGGCAGCGACCCCCAGCCACAGAGGACGCCGGCTGTTCAGCTTTTGCTGCATGATGCCCTCCGCGTGACTATACCGAGCCATCGAGGAAACCCGATTCGGTAGGCCCGGCCGAGGCTTACGCCCCCAAGTCCAGTTCGCCATCGCATCGAGCCGCGATGGTACCAACTATTGGCCTTTTCCCGGTGGCAAATGTTCGGCGGACATTGTGGATTTCTGGCTGTGCGGCATATTTGCAACGCCCGGCGAGTACCTTGGGAAACGGCCGAATCTCGGCAGAAACGCACCGAAAGGTAGGCCTTTGGCCGACTACGACGGCAATGTGAACCCAAAGAGGCACGTTTCCGGGAATGCTCAATCCTCCTGCCTGTGGACAGGTACGAATTTTGGCGATGGAACCTCGGGTGTGGCGCAATCAAATCGAGACTGTGGCTTTTCAGCACTAGAGGACCGGGTGCCCCCTCTGTATGGTTAAAACGTCATGACAAGGGGGAGTTTCTTCATGAAGAAGATCGTTATTGCGACAGCTGCGGTGATGGCTCTCCTAAGCATCGCCGGCTGCGCTGACACTGGCAAGGGCAAAGCCCCACCGCCGGTCGTTACAAAGGGGTAAGCCGTACGGCTATTGTATGGGGGAAGGGCCGGCCTTGTGCCGGCCCCTTTCTTTTTCGCGGCTCTCAAACCGCCGAATGCAGCTAGCGATCGAGATCTATTCCGCAGCGCGTTTCTGCACGAGCGTAGCCGCCGCCTTGTCGTAAACTTCCTCGCGGCGAAGCACGTCCTTGAGCCCGACCAGTTCGTAATAATCGTCGAGCGGCAGCAGATGATCGAACGTCGCTGTCAGCGAGTTCTCGCGCTTGAGGATACGCAGCACATTACGCACGGCGTGCGCGGCGGCGAAGAGCGCGACCGAAGGGAAAGTCGCGGCAACCACGCCAGCCGCCTCAAGCTCCTCCAGGCTCCGCCGCTTGAGTCCCGCGGCCTGCGACAGTGTGGCCATATGCGGCCCGCCCACTTCGCGCATGACGCGCTTGATGTCGTCGACTGCATCGACGCCCATCGGCTTTGCCATATCGGCGCCGGCTTCCATGAAAAGCTGACAGCGTTCGATCGCCGCGTTGAGGCCCTCGACGCCCGCGGCATCGGTGCGGCCGGCGATGTAGAAGTCCGGATCGCGCCGCGCATCGAGCGCGGCCTTGACCTTGGCCAGCATCTGTTCGGCCGGGATCACCTGCTTGCCGGGAAGATAGCCGCAGCGGTTGGGAAACACTTGGTCGCTGATGAATATGCCGGCGACACCGGTCGCTTCGAAAGCCCGCACCATCTGGCGGACGTTGTTAACGCCGCCAAAACCGGTATCGGCATCGACATAGACCGGCAGATCGACCGCCGCGGCAATGCGTCCATAATGATCGGCGTAGTCGCGCATATTGGACTGGCCCATATCGGGCTGCGCCAGCATCGAGCCGATCGCGGCATAGCCGCCGGCGCAGATCGCTTCAAAGCCCTCGGCCTCCATAATGCGCGCGGAAAGCGCGTCGTAGGCGCCGGGCATCAGCGTGAGCTTCTTGCCCGCCATGATCGCCCGGAATTTCTTGCGCGCATTCATGACAATGTTCCCTTCGTTGCAGCTTGCCCCGCCACTGGCTTGGCATAAAAATGAGAAGACAATGGAGCCTGCTATGAGAATCCGGCAGTGGCTGTTCGCCGCCATTCTAGCCCTCGTCCCATCGCTCGCAAGCGCGGAGACCGTTGACGTTCACGACGATCTCGGCGGCTTGGTATTTATCTATCAAGCGAAATGGGAAAAGCTTGCCACGCAAAAGGTTGACGTGCGGATTTCGGGCCGCTGCACGTCCGCCTGCACTATTCTGATGGGTTACATCCCGCGCAAGGATATCTGCGTCACCGAAAATGGCAGCTTCGGTTTTCACCTTGCCACCATGCAGTTCGCGACTGATCAATTATGGAAGGCGTATCCCGACGATATCCGCGCCTGGATCACCAAGAACGGCGGCCTGAAATTTATCGAGATCATGTGGCTGCAAGCACCCGAGATCTTTCACTATTTCCACAAGTGCACGAGCTGAGCATGATCCCGAAAAGTGGAAATCGGTTTTCGGACAAGATCATGCTTCACTAAAAATCAATCAGCGCCGGTTGTCGGCCGCCGTTTGAAGCCAAGGCTGCCTCGTCTTGGCGCGCTTCTCCCAGGCCACGATGTCGTCCATGTGCCTGAGCGTGAGCCCGATATCGTCGAGGCCTTCGAGCAGCCGTGTACGGTCGGCAGCCGGGATTTCAAAAGCGATATCCGATCCCCCCGGACCACTGATGCGTTGCGCCACCAGGTCGACCATGAACGGGGCTTTGCCGTCTGCAACGACGACACGGGCGATGAAGCCCTCGGCGTCCTGCGCGCCGAGCGTCACCGGCAGCAAGCCGTTTTGCAGGCAGTTCTCGCGATAGATGTCGGCAAAGCTCTTGGCCACGACGACACGGATGTCGTTGGCGATCATGCTCCACACCGCGGACTCGCGTGAAGAGCCGGCGCCGAAATTATGCCCGGTGACCAGAATCCCAGCGGCGCGGAACTGCGGCTTGTTGAGCACGAAATCGGGATTGTCACTGCCGTCCTCGCGCTTGCGGGCACGGTGGAACAGCATCGCCTTGTAATCTTCCTTGAGTCCGCGCGAATGCAGCACTGGCGCGATCTGATCGGTATTGATGTCGTCCTTGATCAGCGGCGCGGCGATGGCGCTATGGCGCAGAAACGGCTGCATCATGCCGCTCCAGCCAATAATTGCCGCACGTCGGTGATGCGGCCCGCGATTGCCGTTGCGGCCGCGGTCGCCGGGCTCGCCAGATGCGTGCGCACCTTGGGCCCCTGGCGGTTTTCGAAATTGCGGTTGGTAGTCGAGACGCAGCGCTCGCCGGGCTCGCCGCGGTCGCCATTGCCGCCGGCGCACATCGAGCAGCCCGATTCGCCCCAGAAGAAGCCCGCATCGCGGAACACGCGGTCAAGCCCCGCGGCTTCGGCCTCGCGCTTCACGCTCGATGAGCCCGGTACGACCATCGCGACGACTCCTGGAGCGACGCGCCGGCCGCGCACGACCGCGGCGGCCGTTTCCAGATCCGGCAGCCGGCTGTTGGTGCATGAGCCGATAAACACGCGATTGACTGGCAGTCCGGCGAGCGGCGTTCCCGGCGCGAGATCCATATAGGCAAAAGCGCTTTCGGCGGCGGCGCGCCGGCCCGGCTCGACCGCGCCGGGTTCCGGCACGCGGCCGGAAATACCGACGACCTGGCTCGGATCGGTGCCCCAGGTGATCTGCGGCTCGAGCGTGCTGCAATCGAGTACGACCTCGCGGTCGAAGGTGGCGTCGTCGCGCGTCTTGAGCGTGCGCCAGTGCTCGAGTGCGAGATCCCATTGCGCACCTTGCGGCACATAGGGCCGGCCGGCGAGCCAGGAAAACGTTGCATCGTCCGGCGCCACAAAGCCGGAGCGGCCGCCCATTTCGATATTGAGATTGCACAGCGTCATGCGCTGCTCGATCGGCATCGCGCATGCGGCGGCGCCGGCATATTCCACGGCATGACCGCGCGCGCCGGCGACGCCGATTTCGGCGATGATGCGCAGCGCGACATCCTTGGCGTTGACATGGGCGCCGAGCCGGCCGTCGAGCCGCACGCGCATCGATTTCGGGCGCTTGAGCGCCATCACCTGCGTGACGAGAATATGCGCCAGTTCGCTGGTGCCGCAGCCGAAGGCGAGCGCGCCGACGCCGCCGACCGTGCTGGCATGACTGTCCGGCACCGCATGTGTCGCGCCCGGCAAGACGATGCCGAGTTCCGGCGCTACGACATGTGAAATGCCCTGTTCGGGATCGCCGATATCGAACAGCCTGATGCCATTCTTGCGGCAGCCGTCCCGCATGGCCTGGATGAAAGCGGTCCCCGATGGATTGGTCGCATCGTCCCGGCCGGGCTTGGTCGCCACCGTATGATCCTGCACCGCGAAGGTAAGATCGGGCCGGTGCACGGCGCGCTGCTGCCGCACCAATTGCGCGAATGCATGATGCGCATGCAGCTCGTGCAGAACGTGACGGTCGATATAGATGAGATCGCGGCCGTCGCTGCGCTGTCCGACGCGATGCAAATCCCAGATTTTGTCGAACAACGTTCGCGGCATGGCGTTAATATCGCTCGCGGCTCGGATGAGAGCAACCCGACGGGAATAAGCCCATGCCCCGCGTCGTCGGCATCGACCATCTGGTTCTGAGCGTCGGCGATTTTGCGCGCTCGAAGGACTTTTACGGCAAGCTTCTCAAATTTCTGGGCTTCAAGCTCAAATACGACTACGGCGACATGGCCGGGTGGAGCAACGGTAAAACGCTGTTCTGGATCGCCGCCGCGGACGCGGAAGGTCGAAAGCACAAATACCGCAAAGGCAATATCGGCTTTCATCATTATGCGTTCGAGCTTTCGAGCCGCAAAGACGTTGACGAACTTGGCGCCTTTCTCGCAGAGAACGACATGAATGTGGTCGATCCGGCGGGCGAATATTACGGCCGCAATTATTATGCGGTTTATTTCACCGATCCCGACGGCATGAAGCTCGAAGGCATGATTTGGGCGCCGCCAGAGGCGAAGCACAAGCCGGCGGCGCGAAAAAAAGCGAAAAAGAAGCCAAAATCCTGATCCGCAGCGATGCCCTTAAGACGCTTCCTGCAGTAACACCAGCGTCTCCGCGACGACGTTGTTGCGGCCGCGTCGCTTGGCGGTATAGAGCGCGCTGTCGGCTGCTTCGATCAGATCGGCGGGCTGTTGGAATTTCGCCGGCACCATGGACTTCACGCCGATGCTCACGGTGACGTGGCCGCATGGCGATTCGGAGTGATGGATCAGGAGCTCTTCAACCGACCTGCGCGCGTCGTCGGCCAGCGCGGTCGCCTCGTCGATATCGAGGCCCGGCAACAGCAGAGCAAATTCCTCGCCGCCGTAGCGCGCGACCAGCGCATTGCAGTCGAGCGAAACCAGCGACAGCGTCTCGCCGACCGCGCGCAAGCAGGTGTCGCCGGCGACATGGCCGTAACGGTCGTTGAACAGCTTGAAATGATCGATATCGACCATGATCAGAGCCAGCGGCTCCTGGCGCTCCAGCGCACGCTGCCAATCGCGCTCGAGTTGACGATCGAAGCCGCGCCGGTTGGCAAGGCCGGAAAGCCCGTCGAGGCTCGCCAATTCCTCGAGATGCTGGTTGGCAATCTGCAATTCTTCTTCGCGCGCGGCGAGCTTGGCCGCCATATCGTCAAGCGCGGCCGCGAGTGGCGCGAATTCGGCGACCCACGGTTCCTGCGAGGCGCGCACATGCAGGTCGCCACGGCCGAATCGCGCCGCCGTGCGCACCAATGAACGGATCGGGCGCACCACGAGCTGCTCGCCGCCAAACCACGCCAGCAACAGGACGATGGTGCCGATAGCGCCGAGTTGCACGTAGGCAAGGTCGACTTCACGGTCGATGCCGCTTTGCACCGCGGCTTCGTCGAGGCCGACGGCAAGCCGCGCGTGCGTCCACGGCACACGGACATAAGCATAAATACGGCGAATGCCGTCAAAACCGGGCGCGGTAATCGTACCCTCGTCATTGGCGAGCATCGTCTTTGCCAGCGCGTCGCCGGCGAGCGATTTACCGATAAAGGCCCGCTGGTCGGCGGAGCCGGCAGTCAGGGTGCCGCTGCCGTCCAGGAGCATCACGGAAGCGCCGGAGCGCTCCGCGGCCGTTGCCGCGAGATCATTGATCCATTGCAGATCGATCAGCGCCATCACGACCCCTTTGACAGAGCCGCCATCCTGTATGATCGGAAACGTGGCGACGAGGCTCGGCAACTGGTTGAGCCGGTTGATCAGATAATTGCTCAGCGCGAATTCACGCGAATTCAAAGCATCCTGAAAGTGCGGACGATCCGACACATTCAAGCCAAGCGCCTGCGTCTCAATGGAACATTTGATACGGCCGTCCGGCGTCGCGACAGAGAGGTTGCGAATCCAAGCGATATTGGCGGTGAGATCGCTGAGGTATTGATTGCAGCCGGGCGGTTCGAGCGGCTCCTTGGCGTAGACGCGCGACACGATCTGCAACAGGGCGCGTACCGAGTAGATCACTTCACGCTGGGATTCGACGCCGCTGCGGGCAAGATCGGTTACCTCGGCGTTGGCCCGCTCGATGCGCGCCACGCGGGCGTTCGATAGCCCATGGACCCGTTCGAGCATCAGCGGCACGATCGCCAGCAGAGCGAGCACGATCAGTCGGGCGCGAATGCTCAGGATCGGCGTATTACGCCGCGTCGTCCCCTGCGATTTTGGCCTGCCGTCCGCCATCTGCTATCCCCGCACCCGATTCTGTAGATTAGTGGGCACCCGTAAAAATGGGACTCGCGGTTCCGCTAAAATTTGAATTGTTGGCGCGGGGCATTGACCAAATGGAAACCAAGATCCGGTCGGACGGACTGACGGCAGTACGCGAGGAGATCGCGCGGGCCTGCCGCGACGCAGGGCGCGATCCTGCGACCGTGACGCTCGTCGCCGTATCGAAGACTTTCGGCGCCGACGCCATCGAACCGGTGATCGCCTCGGGCCAATGTGTGTTCGGCGAAAACCGGGTGCAGGAGGCCAAGGCGAAATGGCCACCGCTGATGGCCCGGCATAACGGCCTCGAATTGCACCTGGTCGGGTCGCTGCAGTCGAACAAGGCCAAGGAGGCGGTGACGCTGTTCGACGCCATTCATTCGGTCGATCGGCCGAGCCTTGCCGAGGCGCTCGCCAAAGAAATCGCAAAGCAGGGAAAGCGGCCGCTGTTGTTCGCGGAAATCAATACCGGAGCGGAGGCGCAGAAGTCGGGCGTGCCGCCCGAGCAGGCCGACGATTTTCTCGCCGCATGCCGCACCTGGGGCCTCGAGATTTCCGGTCTGATGTGCTTGCCGCCGCACGATGAAGCGCCGGCGCCGCATTTTGCGCTCACCGCCAAAATCGCTCGGCGGAACGGGCTGAAGCTTCTGTCGATGGGCATGAGCGCCGATTTCCCGATCGCGATTGCGTTCGGCGCCACTCATGTGCGCGTCGGCACTGCGATTTTCGGCGCGCGCACGGCTAAGAATGAATAATGATTCGTGTTTTTGGCGAAAGCTTCGTGACCAGTTTTGAGAGATCGCCGGAGCGTAGCGCGATGCAGCCTGCGGTGGGCGCAAAGCCATCGCGAGCGACGTGAATGAATACGGCGCTGCCGCGTCCGGCAATGCGCGGCCGGATGTTGTGATCGATTTCGACAACGAGATCGTAAAGTCGATCGTCGCGGCGCAGCCGGTCGCCTTTTTCATCCGCCGATCGGCGAAAGGGCCGGTTGTAGCGGCGGTCGGTCGGGTCCTCGCACCAGGCGTCACGCGGACCGATGCGCCGGACCGTGAGCGGGGACGCGGGCCGCGACAGGCGGTCGGCGCGCCACCATAACCGGACCGGGTGGAATGTGCCGGCCGGCGTGCCACCATCGCCCTCACGCTTATTGGCGCGGATGCCGCTGCGGCCGAGCGCGACGCGAAACGTTCTGCTGCCGGCAGAAAGCCAGCCCTGCGAACCGTGGCCCGGCCGGGCCCGGATACGAATGAAACTGATCGCCTTCCGCCGCATGCCGGCCGATTTCCAAGGTGAGGCTGCCCTTGTACCCTGAAAACTTGTACTTTGCGCCCGGCGGCGCAGCAAAGCGACGACGGGGCTGAAGACTACATGCCGAATACGCGGAAGATTCTGATTGTCGATGACGATGCCGAACTGCGCGATGCGCTGACCGAACAGCTGTCGCTGCACGAGGAGTTCGAGGCCGTCGCGGTCGAGACCGGCAGCAAGGGCGTGCAGGCTGCCAAGGCCGGGCAGGTCGACCTTGTCATCATGGATGTGGGGCTGCCCGACATCGACGGGCGCGAGGCCGTCCGCATCCTGCGCAAGAATGGGTTTAAGGCGCCGATCATCATGCTGACCGGCCACGACACCGATTCCGACACTATTCTTGGCCTGGAATCCGGCGCCAATGATTATGTGACTAAGCCGTTCCGCTTCGCCGTGCTTTTGGCGCGCATCCGGGCGCAGTTGCGCCAGCACGAGGCGAGCGAGGACGCGGTTTTCACCATTGGACCGTACACGTTCCGGCCCAGTTCAAAACTTCTGCTCAATCCCAAGGGCAATAAGGTGCGGCTGACCGAGAAGGAGACCTCGATCCTGCGCTACCTCTACCGCGCCGGACAGCGTCCGGTGTCGCGCGAGACTCTGTTGCAGGAGGTCTGGGGCTATAATTCGGGCGTCACCACGCACACGCTGGAAACGCATATTTACCGCTTGCGGCAGAAGATCGAGAGAGATGCTGCGGCGCCCGCCATCCTCGTCACCGAAGCGGGCGGCTACAAACTCGTACCATGAGCGCGGATCGCCAAGATCGACAATGAGCATCGAGGACGACATCGCGTTCCTTGAAGGAGTGCCAATTCTCCGCCGGCTGGGCGCCGGCGCATTGCGTATTCTCGCGATTGGTGCCGAAAACTATTCGGTCCAGGCCGGCCAAGTATTGTTCTCCGCCGGCGAGCCCGCCGACTGCGCCTATATCGTCCAGTACGGCTCCTTCGGACTGCGCTCGCCGGTCCCGAGCGACGCCGAAATCGTCGCCGAGCCGGGCACACTGCTTGGCGAATCCGCGCTACTTGCGGAAACCGAGCGGCCAGCCACTGCTGTCGCACTTGAAGACTCCACGGTGATGCGCATCTCGCGCGCGATGTTCGTGAAAATGCTCGAAAACTATCCGGACGCTGCCGTTCGGCTGCGCGAAATCATCGTATCGCGTGCCGATCAATGGACCCGCGAAATCGAGAAAGTCCGCTCGGCGCTGGCGCGCGGCACCGGCCCGAGATCGTAGCTCTACACATCGAGCGTCGCTGTGACCGGCACGTGGTCGGACGGCCGCGCGGCGCCGCGATAAGATTTGGCAATGGCGATGCCGGCGACGCGGTCGGCGAGCATCGGCGAAGTCCAGAAATGGTCAAGTCGGCGGCCTCTGTCGGCCGCTTGCCAATCCAGCGCGCGGTAACTCCACCAAGTATAGAGCTTGGCCGGTTCCGGCGTGAATTGGCGCATGCCGTCGACCCAGCCGCCGGCGCCGAGCGCGTTGGTGAATTTCTCGCATTCGACCGGCGTATGCGACACGACGCGCAACATCTGCTTGTGGCTCCAGACGTCATGTTCGAGCGGCGCCACGTTGAGATCGCCGAGCAGGATCGCGCGCTCCGAGGGCGCCGGCCGTATCGCCGCGCAATCGCGCATTTCGTCGAGAAAGGCGAGCTTATGCGCGAATTTCGGATTTACTTCCGGGTCGGGAATATCGCCGCCGGCAGGAACGTAGAAATTGTGCACGGTGATCGGATCGCGCAGCCCGGCGCGCTCGCCAAGAACCGCCGAAATATGGCGGCAGTCTTTCTTGCCGCAAAAAAGCTGGATGTCGAAACTCTCGAACGGCAGCCGCGAGACGACGACGACGCCGTGGTAGCCTTTCTGGCCGTTGAGCGCGATGTGATCGTAGCCAAGCCGCTTGAAGCGCTTGCGCGGAAAGGCGTCGTCCGGGCATTTGGTCTCTTGCAGGCAGAGAATGTCGGGCCGGACCGCCTTGATGAATTTGGCGACGAGATCGATGCGCAAACGCACCGAGTTGATGTTCCAGGTTGTCAGCTTGATTTGCATCGTCGTGATGTGGGGATAGAACGGCAATTAAACCAGCATTCTGCAACGTGTCATCATCCGCGAACGCGAATGATCCAGTATCCACAAGCGATTGAGAATTATGCGCCGGACGGCGACTACTGAATGCTCCACCTTCGCGGAGCATGACAAACTTACTGATTGCTGACGCCGCCCCGATTGTCGTTCTGGTAATTGATGACGAACAGGTTGGGATCGGGCTGTTTCGTGGTGTCGAGGTTATAGACCGCAACGGTGGTGTCGAAGCCCTGCGGATCGGTGACGGTCCACTGTTTCAGCGTAAGATCCTTCGCGTCGAACATGATCATCAGCCGGTCCGTGCCGATCATCACCTGCTTTTGCTCGATGACGACGGTGGCAAACGTATCGTCTGCCGAAACGCTGATGACGCTGGTGTCACGCTGGAGGTCGATGCGATTGGCGAGCAGGTAGCGCAGCGGTGTCTCCGACAGCGGATAAAGATCCTGCGTCGCGAGGTTGCGGTCGCGCACGACGACTGACGAACCGTCGGAGATAATGTCGATTGGGCTCGGTGGATTGTATTCAAAGTGCACTTTGCCCGGCTTTTGCAGGTAGAAAGTCCCCTCGGTCCGCCCGCCATCGGGTCCGATCTGGACGAAATTGCCTTCCATGGTCTGGATGCCCGACAGGTATTGGCTCATCCGGCCGAGCAGCGCGCGCTGCTTGTCGTCGAAGGCAGCCGCCTGACCTGAGGTCTTATCGGAGAACGGGAAAAAGCTCGGAGCCTTTGGCGACGGCAGCGAAGGCGATGCTGGGGGCACAGTTCCCGTCGCGGGTGCAGCGCCAGTCTTCGGCAGCGGCGCCGGCGTCGGCAGCGGCACGTTCTCGGCAAAGACAGGCGCGGTTCCGGGAAGTCCGATGGCGAGAGCGAAAATTGCCGCCACAAGCAATGTTGCCGGACCAAGTCCAACCGAGCCCCGTCCAGCCATTAATCCCTCTCCCGAAACTCCAGCCCGCCGACGCGTCGGCTGACGCATCCACGCTCGAAATTCACGCCTGGCGCTCGAACGATTGAGTGACGCATCCCGCTAGACGCCCGGTATGGCGATTTCGCGGCTACAAATCCGGCTTAAGGCGCAGACGCCCGATTCTCAATAGGGGTCGTCGCCGCTCGCCTCGACCAGAATTTCACGCTTACCGGCGTGATTGGCCTGGCCGACAATTCCTTCCTGTTCCATGCGCTCCATCAAAGTGGCGGCGCGATTATAGCCGATCTGCAAGCGGCGCTGGATGTAGCTCGTCGACGCCTTACGGTCGCGGGTGACGATCGCCACCGCCTGCTGGTAGAGGTCGCCGCCTTCTGCCGCGCCCATTCCTGTTGCATCGAACGCCGGATTGCCGTTTTCGTCGGTCGGCTCTTCAGCGGTGACGGCTTCGAGATATTCCGGCGCCCCTTGCGACTTGAGGTGGCGCACGACCTTTTCGACTTCCTCGTCGGATACGAAAGGCCCGTGCACGCGGCTGATGCGTCCGCCGCCGGCCATGTAAAGCATGTCACCCTGGCCGAGCAGCTGCTCCGCGCCCTGCTCGCCTAAAATGGTGCGGCTGTCGATCTTCGAGGTAACCTGGAACGAGATGCGGGTCGGGAAATTGGCCTTGATCGTGCCGGTGATGACATCGACCGAAGGACGCTGCGTCGCCAGGATCACGTGCAGGCCGGCGGCGCGCGCCATCTGCGCCAGCCGCTGCACCGCGCCTTCGATGTCCTTGCCGGCGACCATCATCAGGTCGGCCATTTCGTCGACGATGACGACAATGTAGGGCAGCGGCTCGAGATCGAGCTCCTCGTTCTCGTAGATCGCCTGGCCGCTCTCACGATTGTAACCGGTATGCACGGTGCGGCTGAGCTTTTCGCCCTTGCTCTTGGCCTCGGCGACGCGCGCATTGTAACCGTCGATATTGCGCACGCCGAGCTTCGACATTTTCTTGTAGCGCTCCTCCATTTCGCGCACCGCCCATTTGAGCGCGACCACCGCCTTTTTCGGATCGGTGACGACCGGCGTGAGCAGATGCGGGATGCCGTCATAGACGGAAAGCTCCAGCATCTTCGGATCGACCATGATCAGCCGGCACTGCTCCGGCTGCAGCCGGTAAACCAGGCTCAAGATCATGGTGTTGATGGCGACCGATTTGCCGGAGCCGGTGGTGCCGGCGATGAGCAGATGCGGCATGCGCTGCAGATCGACCAGCACGGCTTCGCCGCCGATCGCCTTGCCGAGGCAGAGCGGCAGCCGTGCCGAGGTCTCGGCATAATCGTGCGACGCGAGCAGTTCGCGCAGATAGACCTTCTCGCGAATCGGATTGGGCAATTCGATGCCGATGGCATTGCGTCCGGAAACCACGGCGACGCGCGCGGAAAGCGCGCTCATCGAGCGGGCGATGTCGTCGGCAAGGCTGATGACGCGCGAGGATTTTATGCCTGGTGCCGGCTCAAGCTCGTAAAGCGTCACTACCGGGCCCGGCCGCGCATTGATGATCTCGCCGCGCACGCCGAAATCGCCAAGGACGCCTTCGAGCGTGGTAGCGTTTTCCCGCAGGGTTTCGGAACTGACGTTGGAGCGGCCGACCTTGCTCGGCGGCGTCAGCAATTCGAGCGCGGGAAGCACATAGCCCGAGCTTGACCGGCGCGGCTTTGGCACTCGCGGTTTACGTACCCGCGGCGATGTCTCAACGAAATCCTCTTCGTCATCGTCGGCGCGGCGCGGCGCGCCATTGCCGAAACGCGGCTCGATCCGCCGCCGTGCCAGGTTTGCGGGATCGCGTGACGGCAACGGAGTCCGGTCCCGTCGGCTGAACAGGCGTCCGAGCCTCGCCCGGAAGCTCAGAAGGTGATGCGTCCAAAAGCCGAGCGTGAGCCAGCCGCTTTCGCTTTCGCCCTCCTCATCGGCTTCTTCTACCTCTTCTTCTTCGTATTCTTCGTCCGCAGCGCCGCGCCAGAGCATGCCGGCGGCGCCAGCGAAGGTGAAAAGCGCCGCAGCTGCGAGCACCAGCGCGGCGATCAGACGGCTCATACCGGCAAGTGGGGTATGCATCGCCAGCGCCGGCAAACGCAGCACTGCGTCACCGACGACGCCGCCCAAGCCCGAGGGCAGCGGCCAGTGCGGACTCTTCGGCAGGCATGAGGCGAAGGAGGCGGTCAGCACTGCGCCGAGCAGCCATAAGAGTATGCGCAGCCGTTCGTGACTCAATCGCCGGTGGCCGAGCAGCCGATAGCCCCACACCGCGATCGGCAACAGCAGCGCCAGCGAGCCCAGGCCGAGGAGCTGCATCATCAGGTCGGCGGCAATGGCGCCGGGCAGGCCGAGCAAATTATGCACCGGCGCATCGGTGGCGTGGCTCAGCGACGGATCCTGCACCGACCAGGTCGCAAGCGCGAGCGCTGCCATCATGGCAAGGCTGATCAGCGCGATGCCGCCCAGCTCGCGCAGCCGGCGCTGCAACATGACGCCGAGGTAGCCGGACAGGCTGGCCATTCCGTCAAGACTGGGGTCGATCATCGACATCGCTTGCGTCTTTGTTTGTGCATGATCTTTTCCGAAAACCGGTTTCCACTTTTCGGGATCATGCGCTAGCCAAGCACCGCCACGAGGCGATGCATCGCCTCGGCGGTGATCTCGTTGTTCTGCACCATGGCGACGCGGATATAGTCGGCGCCGGGATTGCTGCCGTCGCTCTGCTCGCGCGCGAGATAACGGCCGGGCACCACGCGCAGGCCGCCTTCGCGCCACAGCTTCAGCGTCGCCGCCTCGCTGCCGCCTTGCGCCGCAACGTCGAGCCAGAGGAAAAATCCACCGGCAGGGCGACGATAGCCATAACGGTCGCCGATGATCTGATCGGCAAGATCGAATTTTTCGCGATAGAGCCGCCGGTTTTCCTCGACATGCTTCTCGTCGTTATAGGCGGCAATGGCGACGTGCTGCATCGGAGTCGGCACCATAGGTGCCGCGACATTGCGCAGTTCGAGATAGGCTCGCATGAAGCTGCGGTCGCCCGCGGCAAAGCCGATGCGTAGGCCCGGCAGGCTCGATCGCTTCGACAGCGAATGGAAAATGGCGACGTTGGCGAATTCCGGTCCAGCCGCTTCCAGCATCCCGTGTGGCGGGCGCTCGCTATAGATCTCGCAATAGCATTCGTCGGAGAAAATCAGAAAGCCGAAGCGGCGCGCCAGCGCGGTCAGCTTTTCGAGATAGGCAAGACCGGCGACCGCGCCCTGCGGGTTGGATGGTGAGGCGATGTAGAAGGCGACCGTACGTGCGAGCAACTCATCGCTCAGCGCATCGAGATCGGGCAGGAAGCCGGTCTGCCGCGTCGTCGGCAGATAAACCGGCTCGCATTCGGCGGCGACGGCGCCCGCGGAATAGGCGGCATAGAACGGATTGGGAATAAGCACGGCTGGCCGGCCCGGTCGCGGCGTAACCCAGTTCTTGGCGGCGAGCGCTGCGAGAAACAGGCCCTCGCGCGTCCCGTTGAGCACCAGCACTTCGGACGCGGGATCGACGGGACGCGGCAGCGTGTAGCGGCGGCCGAGCCATCGCGCGACCGCCTGTTGGAATTCGTCGAGGCCTTTGTTCGCTGGATAGCGGCCGAACTCCGCGACATGCTTGGCGATGATCGGCCCGACAAAGTCCGGAATCGGATGACGCGGCTCGCCGACGGCGAGGCTTATCTCGGGCTTGCCCGGCGGCGTATCGCCGAGCAGCTCGCGCGTGCGCACGAAGGGCGAGCGCGTGTTCGGCGCGCGAACAGGCGTCGGAAGTGGGACAGACTCGCTAGGCATCCTGTACATCGTAAACAGCGGGGCCACCCGCCGCATTGCCGGTGAAATAACATAGGTTGGGCGAGGTTAAGACCCGATTAACCATCGTGGCCCGGAGCTACTCGGGCTGAGCCGGAAAAGGCCGTTACGCCGCGATTTTCACGTATTCGAAATCGCCCGGCTTGTTGTCGATGCCGATGCGCGGCGGGGCGATCCAGCTCGCGAACTGGCCGGGCTCGGTGACCGGCTTCATCAGGCTGCCGATGAAATCGCCGTCGTCCTTTGACGGCAGCCATTGCGACTTGTCGCGATTCCAGGTCGCCTCGTCGACGATCTGCCCGGCAGGAGAGACTTTGACGTCCTTGAACTCGCCGATCTGGCGGTGGAAGCCGACATGCGGCAGTTCGAATTTGAAGGCGACGCCGGTTTTGTCGATGATCTTGTTCCAGCGGTCGAGCCCGCGCTGGCAATCGGCGGTGTAGTCGTCGCGCAGCCGCATATTGATGGCAGTCAGCGCCGGCTCGTCGATGCGTTTGATCGCGCCGTCGACGAATTTGAGCACCGGATAGGTCGCGTTTTCGAGCCGGTGATCGTCGTCGATCCTGGTTTCCTGGAAGCGGCCTTTTAATCCCGCGGTGAAGGTGTTCGCGGCATTGGTCGAAACCTCCGAGCCGAACAGATCGAGCGACAGCGTATAATGCAGATTGAGCTTTTTCTGCATCGTCGGCAGGTCGATGACGCCGAGCGCGCGCACTTTATCGATATCCGCCGGATTTTCGATGCCCGCCGCCTTCATCGCCTCGCAGGTGCGCTGGATGGTCCGGCCGACACCGGTCTCGCCGACGAACATATGATGCGCTTCTTCGGTCAGCATGAAGCGGCAGGTGCGCGACAGCGGGTCGAAGCCGGATTGCGCGAGACTCTCTAACTGCATCTTGCCGTCACGGTCGGTGAAGAACGTGAACATGTGGAACGACAGCCAGTCCGGTGTCGCTTCATTGAAAGCGCCGAGCATGCGCGGCTTGTCGGCGTCGCCCGAGCGGCGCTGAAGAAGCTCGGCGGCTTCCTCGCGTCCGTCGCGGCCGAAATATTTTTGCAGGATATAGACCATCGCCCAAAGGTGACGGCCTTCTTCGACATTGACCTGGAACACGTTGCGCATGTCGTAGAGTGACGGCGCCGTCTTGCCGAGATGGCGCTGCTGCTCGACCGAAGCCGGCTCAGTGTCGCCCTGGATCACGACGAGGCGTCGCAGCATGGCGCGGTATTCGCCGGGAATATCCTGCCAGGCCGGCTCGCCGTAATGGCGGCCGAACGGAATGGTGCGGCCTTCCTCCTGCGGCGCCAGCAGAATGCCCCAGCGGTAGTCGGGCATTTTCACGTAATCGAATTTTGCCCAGCCCTTCGGATCGACCGAGACCGCCGTGCGCAGATACACCAGCGCCTCCTGGAATCCTTCCGGCCCCATGTCCTTCCACCAGTCGATATAGCCGGGATGCCAGCTTTCCAGCGCGCGCAGCACCTGGCGATCTTCGGCGAGATTGACGTTGTTGGGGATCTTGGTGGTGTAGTCGACGGCTTCGATATTCATGACACGTCCTCTCAGACTCTGCGCGTATCGAACACCGGCTTCTGTCCGGTGCCGTAACGCTTGAGCGCGCCTTCATCGCCGATCGCGTTGGGGCGCTGAAAAATCCAGTTCTGCCACGCGGTCAGCCGCGCGAAGATCTTCGATTCCATCGTCTCCGGCCCGGCGAAGCGCAGATTGGCTTCGAGCCCGGTGAGGCCATCGGGCGAGAAACTCGCGCGCTCTTCGAGGAACACGCGCACCTCGTCGCCCCAGTCGATGTCGTCGAGCGCAAAGGTGATGAGACCGAGTTTTTGCGCCATTTCGGCGTCGAGCATGTTGCCCGCCTCAGCCTTGGCGGCATCGAGATCCGCGGGGTTCGCCAGAAAGCGGCAGGCGAGGCGGGTCAGCCCGTTCGACATCGGGTAAGCGCCGAAATTCGCGCCGGAAAGCGCAAGCACGGCTGGCGGTTTGTTATCGCCGTCACGCAGGCCGACCAGCATGTAGGAGCGGTCGGAGGCGAACGGCAGTTCGGCAAGCGTGCCGGCGAAGCACGAGCCCGGCTCGATCAGCGTCACCAGCGAGCGCGAGGTGAGATCGACGCGCTTGAGCACGCGTTTCCACAGGAGCCGAATCTCACGGGCCAGCCAGTGCTCCTTGTTGGCGTCGAGGAAGGCATCGTAGGCGAGCACCTGCGCCGGATCGCCGGACGACTTGAACACGATGGCGGCGACGTCGAGCTCGTTGAATCGGATATGCAGAATGGCGTCGTCGAGCTCGCGCGCGAGTTTCAGCAGCCAGAATTCCGCGCCGAGCGCCACCATGGCGTCGACCGAGACCGGCGGCGGCGCGGCGGGCCCACGCAGAGTGACCGCTGCGATCCGCCCGGCGCGCGCGAATTCGACCGATAGCGAGTCATAATCGACGCCGTCCGCCGAGAAATTCCGCGTCAGTGGCGTGAGCTTGATACCGGTTGGCGCGCCACTGCGGCGGGATTGCGCGGCAAATTCTTTGGCGCGGCCCGCAACCGTCTCGTCGAATTTCGAACCCGGCACCACGTCATCGACCAGTCGCCACTCGACCGCCCGCTTGCCTTTGACGCCTTCTTCGGTGGTGCAAAACACGTCGGCATGGTCGCGGCGCACCTTGCGCTTGTCGGAAACGCGGGTGAGTCCGCCGGTGCCGGGGAGAACGGCAAGCAGCGGCAGTTCGGGCAATGACACCGAAGCCGAACCGTCATCGACCAGCATGATGTGATCGGTGGCGAGTGCGAGTTCATAGCCGCCGCCCGCCGCGGTGCCGTTGATGGCGCAGATCGATTTCACGCCCGAATGCTTGCTCAAATCCTCGATGCCGTTGCGCGTCTCGTTGGTGAACTTGCAGAAATTGACCTTATGCGCGTGGCTGGCGCCGGCCAGCATGCGGATATTGGCGCCGGCGGAAAACACGCGCGGCTTTCCCGAGCGCAGCACCACGACGCGCGCCTGTGGATGCTCAAAGCGCAGCCGCTCGAGCGCGTCGGCAAGCTCGATGTCGACACCGAGATCGTAGGAATTCAGTTTGAGCTCGTAGCCTTCGAACAGCGGCGCCTTCTCATCGACGTCCATCGTGAGCGTCGCCACGTCACCGTCGATCCCGAGCTTCCAGTGCCGGTAATTTTCCGGCGCGGTCTGGAAATCGATGCGCGCCTTACCGTTCGCCAGCGGCCGCTGCGCACCGTGATCTACGTCAGCCATGCCGTCCTCGCACGCTCCGCTCTATGTATTATAATTCACGGAGCAATATGCATTATAATTCATGATGTGGCAAGCCCGGATTCCGGGCTCCGTTGCCCCTCGTGATGCTCGCGCAGCAGCCGATTGAGGAAATCTGCGACGATCTTCACCGTCAATTCCGCCGCCTCGCGATAGGGAATGTGGCGGACGCCCGGCAACATCGCGATTTCGACCGGACAGAAGCATTCCTGCTGTGCCGCCTCGATCTGTTTTTGCGTGCCGTATTGGTCGGCGTCGCCCTGCACGATCAGGATCGGCACGCGGATATAAGCCAGCGCTTCGGTGATATCCCAATTCTTGAAGTCTGGATCGAGCCAGGGCGTATTCCACGACCAGAAAGCGCTGTCGACATCGGCGTGCCAGGTTTTCAGCCTTTCGCGCAGCGCGCCAGACTCGAAGGACTTGCGCGCGCGGCGGATTTCATTGAGCCCCATGTCTTCGGTGAAGAAGTGCGGCGCGATCAGCGCCAAGCCGCGAATGCGATGGTCCTGCACGCTGCCGGCGTAAATGGCGGCGATCGAAGCGCCGTCACTGTGGCCAAGCAGGAAGCCGCGCTGAAATCCAATGGCGTCGAGTACACGCGGCAGCACTTCGCGGGCTTCCTCATCGAGAAAGGACGTGGCGCGCGGCATTTTTCCCGGCGGCGATTGGCCATAGCCGGCGCGTGAATAGACAAAGACGCCGGCGCCGGTGGCAGCGGCAAGCTCGTCGGGAAATGTGCCCCACAGCCCGACGCTGCCAAGTCCCTCATGCAGCATCACAATGGTCGGCGCCGCATCGGGCCGCGGCCCAATCATGCGGTATTCGAGCCGTAGCGGCGCCAGATCGAGAAAGCCGGAATCGGAGGGCGTCATTCTACCGGACCGAGCAATCGTCGGATCCCGCTTACCCAACCTTCCGCTCGCGGGCCCGGCGCTGGGTCTGCCGCTTCATATCCGGTCAGTTGCGTGACAATCCGCAGCAGCTTGGCGAAGCTCTGTTCCACGGTGTCGCCTGACGTATCGACCTCGTCTTCGGCGCGCGCGTAGTCGGCGCGTCGCGCTTCGAGGATGGCCATGAGGTCCGTCATTGCCCCTTTTGAACCGGCCTCGCGGTTCGCCGCCATCGGGCGGAAATCGCCCTGCGCCATTACCCGGCTCATGTGATCGTCCGGTCGCGCTTTGATCCAGACGGTATGGCTGCGACGAAGCAAGAGTGCATAGGTCTCCGGGTCGGCAACGATGCCGCCCGCGGTCGTGATGACCGCGGCCTTATGCTCAGCGAGGACGCGCTCGAGCGCGCTTCTCTCGTGACGGCGGAACGTGGCGGTGCCGGCCATTTCGATTAGGTCCGGAATGCTGGCACCGTATTGCTGTTCGACCACGCGATCGAGTTCGATGAACGGCCAGCCGAGATGCTCCGCGAGCATTCGGCCGAGTGTCGATTTGCCGCCACCACGCAGCCCGATCAACGCGATGCGCCGCGCGCGGTCGACGTTGCCGGTCAACGCGGCGCGTGCCTCGATCAGTTTCGCAAGCTCAGGCAATTCGCCGTCCGGGACCTCGGCGAGGAGATCGAGGATAGCGCCGCGCGCGGCAGCGCGCACACCTGTCTCCGGCAGCAACGCGGCGGCGGGCAGATCGAGCGCCTGCGCGATGGCGCGGATGACGCTCGCCGACGGATTGCCGGCGCCGCCTTCGATCTGCGCCAGATAGCGCTCGGAGGTTTTGGACGCCTGCGCCAATTGACGGCGCGTCATGCCGCGCTTGGCGCGATGGCGCCGGACCTCGCGCCCGATGGCGGTAAGAAACGCGGCCTCGGCGGCCGCGCTATTTTGCGCGGGCTTTTGACGCGGTTTGGCCTTCGCTTTCAGCACAGAAGCGCCCATGCATTATAGTGCATGTGCGATAATGCCTAACACCGGCCTTGTTGACAAGCGCAGATACGCCAGCGGAGCGGGCTTAGCCGAAAATTTTACGCCAGCCGCCGCTTTCGACCGCCGCGTCGATCTCCTCGACGGCGTCGGGGCCGGGATCGTCGGGCGCATGAACCAGCGGGATGATCGGCTCCGCTTTGGGCGCCAGCTTTGCTTCCGATTCGGCTTTCGCCTGCTCGCTCACGACTTCCGTTGTTGGTATGGGCGTAGTACTCTCGGCTGACGGTTTGGCGGCGACCTCGAACGGCGCGGCGGAAAGCAGCTCCGGCTCGATCACCCGCGGACTGACGATACCGGTCAGCGGCACCCGCCACTCCAGGGCGTCGAGCCGTCCGCTCACTGGAGAAGCAGGCAGCCAGCGATCCGAGACATGGCCGTCGGCGGTCCAGGCCGGATCGGGTGCGGCGTGAATCGCGCGCGACAGCCATTCGCGGGCGCGGCCTTCGTCGTTGTGCTCGGCTCGTTCCAGTTCGGCCATCAGCATAGCGACGCGCCTGGTCGGTGCCCCGACATACGACGCTAGCGCCGCCCGCACTTTCGCAAATTCCTGTGCATTGAGCGCAGCGCGTGCGACCGCGAGCGCGCCCTCGATATGATCGGGAGCTCTTTTGGCCAACGCTTCGATGCGCTTGAGCTTGTCGCGCGCGGATTCGCCGGAGCGCATTTCCGCATAGGCTTGGGCCAATTCCGGATGCGGATTGGCGCGCCAGGCCTTGTCGATGACGCGATGGGCTTTACGGAAATCGCCGCCTTCGGCGAGGAGCCGGCCGGCGAGCGCTGCCGCCGGTACGAAGCCCGGCGCGAGCTTGTTGGCTTCGAGCGCGTAGGTTTTGGCGCTGGCACGGTCCGTATTCTCAATTGTATGCGCGCGCGCAGCGAGCAGCACCGCACGCTGGCGGCGATAAATATCCTTGGCCAGCGTGCGCGCGTTGGCTTCGAGCAAAGCGAGCGCGCCGGCCCAGTCGCCGTCCTTGACTCGAGCCTCCAGCACGGCGCGGCTGGCCCAGCCCAGCGACGGCGCTGTGCGCGCGGCTTCCTCGGCATAGGCGCGCGCACCGGCTTGATCGTTACGGCGATGCGCTTCGACGAATAACCCGTGCAAGCCCAGCGGCTTGGTATCGGGCCGGCCAGCCATGGTGCGGAAGACGCGTTCGGCTTCAGTGCGGTCGCCGGAAAGCTGCGCTGACTGGGCATGCAGCAGCAACGACAGCGGCTCGCCAGGCGCGATCCGCTGCACCGTCGCCGCGTGCTTTTGCGCCGCTTCGACATCACCGGCGCCGACCGCGATCAACCCGTTGGAGATCGCTTCGTAGGCCTGCACCCCGCGGCGATGGCGCATAAACCGCGACAATATGTACGGCGAGTGTACAATGGCGCGGATCAGCAAGAACAGGAAGATAAGTACCACCACGGCCGCGAGCACCGCGGCGCTGAAAATCAGGAGCGTCGTCTTGATGCGCACCCCTAGCAAAGTGATAACGACGTCCCCCGGCAGGTCGGCAAGCCAGGCGATGCCGTAGGCGATAAGCCCGACCAGGATCAGATAAAGCGCAATGCGGATCATGGCGCGGCCGTTTTGCTGAGTGCTGCGAGCGCATCGGCGGCAATCTGGCGGCTCGCGGCGATGGCGGCGTCGCGGGCGCTTGCTTTCTTCATCCAATCGGTGGCGACGGACTTTGCTGCGTCCGGCAGTTGGGCCGCATCGGCAAGCGCCGCGGCAATGTCGCCGCGCTCCGCCTCGACATTCATCCGTGCAATGACGGCGGAGGGATCGTTGCCCACCGGCGTATCGACCGGCGTGATACTGACGAGCTGCTGCGCATTAGCCTCGAGCCGGCCGAGGAAGCTATTGCCATCCGCCGCCGTATTTGCGGCTTGCCGTACGGCCGGCGTCAGCGTTGCCAGCTCCTGCGCCAGCGTTGCCGCGCTCGGCACGCCGGTAGCGGCGAAGGGTTGCAGCGGCACGATCGCATTGACATCGGTACCGAGCGACTGCACCGCCGCAAGTTCGGCCTGATACGGCGCACCGCGTTCGACGGTGGCACGCAGCGCTTCCGCGGCAATGGTCAGCCGAGCCGCCTGATCGCTAGCGCCGGATGCCGGATGCGCTTGATTGTCGGACAGCGCCTTCACCGCGCTTTCGAGCGCGGCGATGCGGCTTGTCAGGGTGTCGAGGTCGCTACGCTGCACGGCGGCTTGATTTGCGTTCTTTGCCGCTTCAGCTGCGGCCTCCGCCTGTTTCGCGGCGCCTTGGCTTGTTCCGGCGATCTCGTCGAGTTGCTTGCTCAGTGCGGCAAGCGAACCGGACAGCGATTTGGTCTGCGCTTCCGCCGCCGCGACCCGGCTGGTCAGCGCCTGCTGCGCCTGGAGGGCAATCTCGATTTTGTCGAGCCGCGGCGAAATGTCGGACGTGACTTGAAGCGCAGTGCTTCCTGACGCGGACGGCGCGACCGGCGCCGCCATCTGATGCGACGGACCGAAGCCGGCAAGCCAAAGCCCGCCGATGATCGCCGCCATGGCAATGGCGCCGAGGCCCGCGCTTACGGCGTGCAATTTCACCCGGCCTGCAGAGTGGCCAGTCGCCTTCTTCTCGGCACCCTGATTTGGTGCATCGCTTTTTGGTGCAGCCGCACCGGATTGCGCCGCCGAAGCCGACTTGCCGACTTCGGTCGCCGTAAGCTCGATGGTCGGCGGCCGCCGCCCCGGGTTGCTGTCAGGCTCGCTCGTCATGCTGTTCCCAAAGCAAGATCGCCGATCGCGCGAATCAAGCTCCGCCAGCGGGCTTGGCACGGCATAATACGCGGCGGCGATAGCAGCAACATGTCGAGCCCACTACGGTCAGACGCACAGCGCGATCATGGCGGCTTCATCAGGGCGGCCGGCTACAAGGATCCTCACCGCTCCGGCGGCGGAGAGCGGCGCTGCGACGCGCTCGGATAGACATATATGCGTGGGCATTGTCACCGCCGCTTCGACGAGCCCGCTATTGTGCGCCGCATTGACGTAAGTCTCGGCGCTGCGGCGGGAAAAATGCAGGACGGCGTCGATCCCGACCGCCAGCGCGGCGATCGCGTGCGGCGGCAATTGCTCGGCGGCAACGGCGCGATAAACCAGTGCGGTCTGCACGGTAAAGGCTTGCGCGCGTAACGCACCGGCAAGATCGCCGGAGCGTTCCTCTCCGGCAAGATAGAGGAGTGGCGCTCCCGGCGGCGCATGCGCCGCAATGAGCCTCGCGAGATCGTCCACATTGCCCTCGGCGGAGGTGACGTCGGCAAAACCGGCGTTGCGCATGTCCTGCGCGCTGTGGGCGCCGACGGTGAATACCGGAAGGCGGGCCAGCTCATCGCGCCGCTTGTGGCCGGCAATAGCGCGGACTGCATTGGCGCTGGTCAACGCGATTGCCGCCCATGGGCCGTTGCCGAGATCGGCATCCGACACAATTGCGATCGCGAGGAGCGGCGCAATGATCGCCTCGTGGCCGCGAGAGCGCAGCGCGGTGGCGGTGCGCGCGGCATCGGTTTCGGGGCGCGTGAGCAGGATACGCACGATCAATCCCGCACGAGAAAGTCTGGTCCGGCGCAACCCTTAAGCTCACGGCCGGCAGCCACGCCAAGCGCCGGCGCATCCGCGCGCGGGCCTTCGCGCGAAACTTCAAGCACCTCGCTGCCATCGGGTTTTAGAATCATACCGCGCAAGCGCACGATCCCGTCGCGGACGCGCGCGTGGCCGGCAATCGGACTGCGGCAGGAGCCGTCGAGCTGGGCGAGGAAAGCCCGCTCGGCGGTCACTGCGGTTGACGTGTCGGCATCGTTTATTGCCGCGGCCAGCGCGCGCGTTCCGGTATCGTCGGCGCGGATTTCGATGCCGATGGCGCCCTGACCCACCGCGGGCAGAAATTCGTCGATATCGAAAATGGCAGCCGCGGTAGCGAGCAGCCCAAGCCGCTTAAGCCCCGCAACCGCGAGCACCGTGGCATCGAACTCGCCGTTTTCGAGCTTGCGCAGACGCGTTTCGACATTGCCGCGCAGCGGCACGATGGCGAGGTCCGGGCGCAGATGTTTAAGCAAGGCTTGGCGGCGCGGCGATGAGGTGCCGACGACGGCGCCCTCCGGCAATTCGCGCAGCGTCTTGGCCTTGCGGCTGATGAATGCGTCGCGCGCATCTTCGCGCGGCAGGAAGGCCGCGAGCGTCAGCCCCGACGGCAGCAGCGCCGGCATGTCTTTCGACGAATGCACAGCGAGATCGATAGCGCCGGCCAACAGCGCTTCCTCGATCTCCTTGACGAACAGGCCCTTGCCGCCGGCATCCGCCAGCGGCCGGTCGGTAAGCGCGTCGCCGGTGGTGCGGATTGTCTTGATTTCGATGCGGTCGAGGGCGATCTCACACGCCGTGGCGAGGCGGATTTGCACCGCTCGCGCCTGGACCAGCGCCAGTGGCGAGCCGCGCGACCCGATGCGCAAAATTGACGTTGCCGTCGAGGAATGTGCCATAGGAGGCCTATAATACACCGATGGTTATTCTCGGCATCGAGACAACTTGCGATGAGACCGCCGCGGCCGTGGTTCGGCGGACCGCGGATGGGCAGGGCAAGATTCTGTCCAATATCGTGCTGTCCCAGGTCAGCGAGCACGCCGAATTCGGCGGGGTCGTGCCGGAGATCGCGGCCCGCGCCCATGTCGAAGTGCTCGATCATGTTATCGCCAGGACGATGCACGAGGCGAAAACGTCATTCCGCAATATCGACGGCATCGCCGCCGCCGCCGGCCCAGGCCTGATTGGCGGCGTGATTGTCGGGCTGACCACGGCGAAAGCGATCGCGCTCGCGCACGACAAGCCGTTGATCGCGGTTAATCACCTCGAAGCGCATGCGCTGACCGCACGACTCACCGACGGGATCGCGTTTCCGTATTGCCTGTTCCTCGCCTCCGGCGGCCACACCCAAATCCTCGGCGTGCGCGGCGTCGGCGATTATCTCAAACTTGGCGGTACGGTCGATGACGCCATTGGCGAGGCCTTCGACAAGACGGCGAAATTGCTCGGCCTCGGCTACCCCGGCGGCCCACTGGTGGAAAAAGAGGCCGCGCGTGGCGACCCCGGACGCTTTGCCCTGCCGCGGCCGATGATCGGGCGCCGCGACGCGGATTTTTCGCTCTCCGGGCTGAAGACCGCGTTGCGGCTCGAAGCGGAAAAAATCGCGCCGCTGGCCGATCAGGACGTTGCCGATCTGTGCGCGGGATTCCAGCAGGCAGTGGTCGAGGTCGTCCGAGATCGGCTGCGCAGCGGGCTCACGACGTTCCGCGTTCGCGTCGGCACGCCGACTGCGCTGGTCTGCGCCGGCGGTGTCGCCGCCAACCAGGCGATCCGGAAAGTGCTGCACCGTGTCGCCTTTGAAGTCGGCACTGAACTGGTGGCGCCGCCACCGGCTCTGTGCACCGACAACGGCGCCATGATCGCCTGGGCCGGCGCCGAGCGGCTGGCGTTGCGGCTTACCGATTCGCTCGATGTCGCGCCGCGCGCCCGCTGGCCGCTCGATCAGGTGACGAAGGCCGCGGAACCTACTGCTCAAACCGGTCGATGAACCAGCGCAACAGCTTCGTCCAGATTTCGTCCTTGCCGACGAGGTCCTCGATGCCGTGTTCGAGATTGGGATTGTCATTGACCTCCATGACCACGATGCCGTGGTCGGTCTGCTTGAGGTCGACGCCGTAAAAACCGTCGCCAATCGGCCGCGCCGCGCGTACCGCGATGTCGATCACCTGCTGCGGCGCCTGATCGACGTCGAAGGCGCGAAAGCCGCCTTCGTGCGAGGAGCCGTCGGGCCGGTATTTCACCACCTGCCAATGGCCGCGGGCCATGCGGTATTGGCAGACGAACAGCGGTTCGCCGGCGAGCACACCGACGCGCCAGTCGAAATCGGTCGGCAGAAATTTCTGCGCCAACAGCAAATCGGTCTCTTCGAACAACTCTTCGCAGGTGGACTTGAACGCAGCCGGCGATTCGATCTTGTGCACGCCGCGCGAGAACGAGCCGTCGGGGATCTTCACCACCAGTGGCAGGCCAAGCTCGTCGATCACCTTGGTGAGATCGGTATCCTCGCCGATGATATTGGTCGGTGGGGTTGGCACCTGATTTTGCTGCAGCAACTCCATGAGGAAGACCTTGTTGGTACAGCGGATCATCGACATCGGATCGTCGATGACCGGCATGCCTTCCTGCCACGCGCGACGTGCAAAACGATAGGTGTGATTGTCGATTGAGGTAGTCTCGCGGATGAACAGGCCGTCGAATTCGGCAAGCTCGGCAAGCTGACGCTTGGTGATCAGATCGATGTCGACGGACATTTTCTCGGCAATGCGCTGGAAATGCTTAAGCGAGTCCGGCGACGACGGCGCCGTCTTCTCGTTCTCGTTCGGATCGTAGAGCACGGCGAGATCGTATTTGGCGACCGAGCGCGCCTTGGGGTCGCGCCACTCGCGCTTGGTGTGGTTGTTGAGCGACTCGCGGAAGAATTCGCCCTCGCCGTTAGCGAGCCGGGCGATGGTGCGTGGCCGGATGCGATCGATCGAGAGCCGCGCGCCCGGTTCGATGATCACTTCCAGCGCCGGGCAACGGAACCAGTCGAACAGCAGCCGGCCGAACGGCTCAAAGCGGGCGTCGCGGGCGATGCCGAAGCAGACGAGTAGCTTGAACTCGCCGTCGGGCTGGAAATCGGCGCGCCGGGCGCAGCGGTTGAGCTCTTCCTCAAGGTCGGGCAGCGCATGCTCGTAGAGCTTCTGCTCGCGCAGTTCCAGCATGGTCTCGACGGTCGGCACGACGCGGTGGCCGCGCGCTTCGGCGAGCAGCGACGCGTAATACCCTTTGGACTGATAGGCGTAAGAGCGGGCGAGATTGACGAGCTTCGGGCGCGCCATGTCGAACAGGCGCGGACGCGCGAGATACTCGCTGGTGGTGATGACCTTGTGCGGGGTCTCGGCGTTGGGCAGGTCGCGGGGCTGGTCGACGAGGATGACCCAGCCAGTCATGGGTGGGTTCCTTTCCTGTCGGTGCCACTATGTGAAACGAGGCCGATCATGCGTTCGGGGTAAGTCACGGCACAGCCACGTCATAGCGTGTCAGGCAACGATTGGCGACGGGGCCGCCTGCGCTTGTCCACCATGAAAACCGATTCGCGGATCGGAGTCAGGCGGGCCTTCGGGAGACTCTCTGCCGCACCCGAAGTTCCCGGCCGAGCGGCTTGTCGAAGCGCAACGCGTCGATCCGATTGTCATAATAGCGTCGCCGCCGGCCGAAGCGGCGATAGCCCGATGTTTCGTAGAGTGTGATGGCCCCGGCATCGTCGGCGCGGACTTCGAGCCGCATCACTTTGCAGCGCCGGCGGATCGCGTCCCGCTCCGCTGCCGACAAAAGTTGACGCGCGAGACCGCGTCGCTGAAAGTCTCGCCCGACCGCGATGGTGTAGAGGCGGGCAAGCCTGGAGCCGCGGCGATACAGCACCAGCACACAGCCGGCCACCTCGCTGTCCACGTCGGCGACGATCAGCGTTGATTTCGGCGAGGCAACGAAATGCCGAAAGCCGCGCCGGGAAATTTGGTGGTCGGCGGTGAAGAAGTCACGCTCCAGTACGATCAGCGCATCGAGGTCGCTGATACGCCCGCGGCGGAGTTTCGCCGGCGGTAATCGCTTGGTCACGACGCGCGCCCCTGTCCCTGTTCGAAGCGCTCGAT
>Ga0181537_10000705_pt1 | contig 31026 bp, 15 predicted proteins | sample PEATcosm2014_Bin_39_FD_119765 | JGI IMG/M metagenome (GOLD analysis project Ga0181537, IMG submission 119765) | Peatland microbial communities from MTU Mesocosm Facility, Houghton, MI, USA - PEATcosm2014_Bin23_10_metaG | ecosystem: Environmental > Terrestrial > Soil > Wetlands > Peat | place... | reverse complement strand
TCCGGGGCCAGCGCGTCTCGAAAATACTTTCAACGGCGAGGTTTCGGGCACGCTGCCAATAAATGGCCGGGACTATCTGAATGCGGGAAAGCTCGATCCGGGTGTGCAGGTTGCGGATGGAAGGATTTACGATCCCGGCAAGAGCGGATTTCAATCCCTTTCCATCGAGAGCCAGCTGGGACGCACGACGCACTACGATTTTGACGAAGTCGAGGTCATGGATGAGACCAAGGGCGCAGCCACCTACAATCTGCCGGGGGAAGCTGTACGTGAAGTAATCGTGTCGCGGGCTCTGCCCGAGGTCTTTCAGTCGCTCAATGCGGCCGGAGCAGTGCGGGTTAGCACGCGTTCCGGCGGGGATGAGTGGCACGCCAATCTCTTTGGAAATCTCCGCGAACAGTTTCTCGGCCTCGCGGGATTTCCGCCAGGTCCCGATGATTATAGCCGGCAGCAATATGGATTTGGAGCGGGGGGCGCGGTTATCAAGGACAAAGCTTTTTTATTCGTCGGCGGCGAGCGCACAAAGCAGGATGGAGATTTTCCGATTCTGCTTGCATACCCGGTCCCCAACCAGACCAGCGCGCAAAGCGCTTATTTTCGCGAGAACCTGCTGACCGCGCGCCTCGACTATAACTTCAGCGATGATATGAAAGGGTTCGTGCGGCTCGGCTATGACAACGCAAACGAGATCGGCCCTTCGGACAGCTTGTCGGCTTCACGGAACCAGTTCAACGTTCCGGCTGCGGTGTTCGGACTGGACTGGAATCATGGGCAATTTGTGAATAGCGCGCGCTTCGGCTATCAGAAGATGGTGGACGCGACCAATCCGGCGCTGGCCGACTCGTTGATCCTCCCGTCGGCGCCTTTCCACATGCAGATTGGATCGTATGCCGCCGGACCAAGCATTCGAGGCCCGCGGCAGACCATCCAGCGCGATCTTTTTGGACGTTATGACAGCAGCACGATCTACCAGGGCAAACACACCCTCCGCTTCGGTGGAGCGATCCATCGCATCGCGCAAGGAGATTACTATGCGCCGGGAAATTACGGGCCGTCGGTAACAAGTTCGAACGGACTCGACGTGATCGACGCCGTCAACGGCGACCTCAGTCTCATCGGAGGCGCCGAGAACCCGTTGAACTATCCAGTCGGTACGTTCACGATTTACAACGGTCTTGGGAACTTTAGCGAGAATTCGGCCTTTAACCGGCCGACCGGGGGGCACTTCGACACGCGCCTTGAGGGATATGTGGGCGACCAGTTCAAGCCGTCTCCGAACTTGAACGTCAGCATCGGCTTAAACTATGTCCGCGATAGCGGTCGTACGGACAGCGACCTGGCGCCGATTCCTTGCTCAGCGATCAATACGACAATCGTGGTCACCCCGCCGTGCACGAGCGGTCTCATTCTCGATCAGTTCGGATTGATTCCGAACAGCACTTTGAATGCATATCAGCCACTCGGCGGAAGGATAAACCAGCAGAATTTTAATTTCTCCCCGCAACTGGGATTGGCGTGGGACCCGGGACGCAGCGGCAAGACGGTGATGCGGGCGAGTGGCGGATTGTTCTATGACAATTTTCTGCTCCAGAATCTTTACCAGGATCGCATCAACCGGCTGTCCAACGGACAATACAACCGCAGCCTGACGCTCTGTCCCACGGGATCGGTGCTGTTTCCGAACGGATCGGTGGTCAACTCCGTCGACGGCCTGGATATCGCGACACAGATCTGCGGAGTGCCAATTGGGACGGCCTCAACGGCGATTCAGGATCTCGAGAACGAGTTCCTGGCGGCGCAATCGGCGATCCCATCAGGTTCTCCGAACATGTACTCGCTGGCCAATAGTGTCGCGGATTTCGGCGGCATGTTGGCGCCTGGATTCAAAACGCCACGTGTAGTTCATATGAGTGCCGGAATTCAGCATCAGATTGGCGAGCACAGCGTGTTCTCGATCGACTACGTGCGCGAGGTCGGCACGCAGTTTCCCCTGGGGATTGATACGAATCGCGCGGGAAGCGCCGCCTATCTGACGGATGGCTACAATCCTAATCCGCTACTCAACACCTATGCTGCGGAACTATCGGCGATCAATGCGACAGTAGCGCCGGTGGGCTGCCCGCTGGCGAGCTTCGCGGGCAGCAGTTCCCAGGCGTCGATCAATTGCTACCTGGCCAGCGTGCCCGGCGCGAGCATCACTGATTTCGCGCGCAATGGCCTTGATTCATCCAACGCTTTCTGCGGCCCATTCCCGTGCTCGGTCTTGGGAAAACAGCAAGCAGCGTTCGGCGGAATCAATCCGGCCGTCGGCTCGAATATCATGTATTTTCCGGCCGGGCAGTCGAGATATACGGGCTTCCATCTCGCCTACCATGGCTCGAGCGTGGACAATCCAACGCGGCGTTTGCGACGTCTGGAAGTGTCCATTTCCTACACGCTCTCGCGCTACCGCAGCAACATAGCTGAGCCGAACGGCAGTGGCGGGGATTATTCCATCCTGAGCGTGGCCGAGGACTACAATCGTCCGCGCGGTTACTGGGGCGACTCGGGGTTGGACCGTACGCATCAATTTTCGTTCACTCCGACGGCAAATTTGGCGTACGGACTGCGCGTTTCGATGATCGCGCAAGTGGCATCCCCGCTCCCGTTGACCGCGTACATTCCGCAGCAGGACGGAGGCGGAGTGGCGGGCGAGATCTTCCACAGCGACGCCACCGGTGATGGCAGCGTGGGCGATCTTTTGCCCGGAACGTTTATCGGAAGCACCGGAAAATACTCGACCGGCAATGTCACCAAGGCTATCAAGTACTACGACACCAATTTCGCCGGGAGGTTGACCCCGGCGGGTGATGCCCTGGTGAACAGCAGTTTATTCAGCTCGCAAGAATTGCTTTCGCTGGGGGCAGTTTCTCCGCTCATTCAACCGGTGCCGGGGCATTTTGCCCAGGCAACCTGGTTCAAGACGATGGATCTGAGGTTGACCCGGCCGTTCCGGGTTGGTGAGCGGCTCAACGTCGAGCCCTCCGTCGCGCTATTTAATCTCTTCAATTGGGCTAACTTCGGCACAGCTGGCAATCAATTAAGCGGAGTGCTTGACGGGGCACCAGGCAGTTCACTGAACAACTCCTCTTCCGCAGGCTTCTGCGGTGCCTCGGCCACGCTCTGCAATTCCAGGCTGGATCGCATCCTGCCCGGTTCCGGAACTTTTGGCGAAGGAGCCCCGCGGCAACTGGAGTTCGGAGTGCGGTTCACCTTTTAGAGATGGTTTTGCGTCCGAGACCTCTGGCGTCGGTTTACGCGGCTCGAGTCATCGGTGTCACTTGTCCAGGCCGCGCACGAACCGCGATGGCAAACATGATGTAAGCCCAGCCGCGCAAGAGCAAGGACACTCCAACCGCGAAACCAATAAACCAGAGCCCCGACACGGGCCATTCCATCCAAAGCAGCAAGCCCAAAACAAGTGTAATCACCCCATCGACGGCCGCCCAATGCCAGTTGGGAAACTTCAGCCGGATCGCTGCCACCAGCCGGAACAACCCGATAACCGTGAAAAACGATGCAAACAGCAGCGTCGTTGCCAGCGCGCCCGCCAATGGATGGGTGACGATCAGCAGCCCCACCAGCACTCCAAGAACTCCGCCGATCAGATGAAGGAAAATGCCACTCCACCTTCGCACCCGGAAGGATTGGATCGTCTCAACCAAACCGCTCACTACAAGCAGCCAACCCAGAACGAGGACAGTGCCGAGCGTCGCTGCGGGAGTGATGAAGAGGGCAATGGTTCCTAAAATGACCATGCTGATGCCGAGCACCAGCAACCATCCCCACTTGTGCCGAAGGCCGTCAAATTCCAGTACCAACGCATCTGTAGCCATATGCTTCTCCATTACGCTGATTTTCGATCCCGTAAATAGCCAATATCAATGATAGCCAGCCCGTGCGTCTCCGACAATCCCTCATTAGCATGAGCGATGATTGCGCCATCAAAACTATCACAAAGTATGACCCCACTCGGAGATTTTCCCGCGGACTTGGAGGCGGTCGCCGGTGAAATTTTGTCGAAAGAAGTTCGGGCACCTTCGAGACGACGCCGACGTTTATCTTGCCTTCTTGAATATAGAAGATCGCATCCGCGCTATGCAGCGAGGAGGACTAGGCCGCTGAGATGGAGCCGGCGGACCGCAACCAGCTTTCCATTTGAGTGTGGTCAACCAGCCCCGCCTGCTGTGTTACCGGTCGACCTTCGTAGAAGACGACAAAGTTCGGTATGCCGCGCACGTTGAAGCGGGCCGCCAATTGCGGATAGCGTTCCGTGTCGACCTTGATAACGACAGCCTGGCCAGCCATATCGGCTGCCGTGCGGGCAACCTCTGGTGCGGACATCCGGCAAGGACCACACCACGCGGCCCAGAAGTCCACTAACACGGGGACGCGGGCGCTTTGTGTGATTTCGTCGAACTGCTCGGGGTCGACTTCCAGAGGTTCGTTCACCGGCGGTAACGGGGACTTACATGCCCCGCAGCGGCCGGTTTCGGCTAGATGCTTCGCTGGAATCCGATTTTGTCGTCCGCAGCTCTGGCAGGTTCGGAGAATAGGCATCTGGATTCCTTTCTCGCCAATCACTGAGCAAGCGCCGCCCGGCACTGGGCGGCCTGCTCGCGTGTATCGATATTCTACCGTCTCGGCGGGCTTGTGTAACTAACACTAACGTCGTATGAGAATCTCTATCGTGTCGAATGCTGAACCCGGGGCGCGGACCTGAAGAGGCGACGTCGTGGAAGTATCCCCGATGTCGGTTCGGGTGGCTAACGCACAACCAGTTAGCGGAATCATGCAGCGTGCTGAACTCCATTAGTTGTCGCTGCGAATATCAATGAGTCGCCCGGCCGGCGCTCGGAACCTCAGGGTTCCCTCAACGTCAGTGACGGCGCGCTCGCCAGTTGAAAGGTTATAGCGGTGGCGGGGGTGAAGACCGCTAATCGAAAACTCTCGCGTGCTGGATCCCGGAACGTGGATTGAGATCGTGTCGGGCGAATAGGTTACGCGAAGATTGCCAAGTCGAAGATCAAAATTTGATATTCCAAATGGGCGAATCGTAACTTCGCGCATCCCTGTGTGCACACCGTAGCGCATCTCGCGCAGAACCATGCTCACGATATCAGGATACTCGTGATAATAGCCGTTGTGCGCTGGAAGTCCATCCGCATCGTATCTTTCTGGCATCCAAACGTCGCGCAAGAGGTCAAACTCAGCTCTGTCAAGCAGGGCATCGAAAGTAGAGCGGTCACTGAGACGGACACGGGCCGCCATATCCAGCCACCAGATGCGTGCCATGGTAACGTCGGAGTCCCCGTCATTGCCGCCGTAACAATCGTCCTTTTCGTAGCGCCGCTCCGAAACCCACGTTCCGCGCATTCCGGGGTGGGTATGCTCGCCTTTGTCCAGACGACGTAGCAATCGGCGGGCATTCGCTTCGTCGGGCACACCGAAGGCGAGGGCTGCGAAGTTGCCATCGTAGTCCACCCGATCGCGGACAGTGCCGTTTGGGTTCCTTTGCGTTATAAAATGGTCGTCGCTGCCACTGCCGTTGTCTTTGCCGTTCCAGAGTTCGTCGCGAATACCCATATATAAATCTCGCCTGCGGCTGCGGTATTGTTCGGCGTTCTTCCGATCACCGCAGAATTCGGCAACTTCTGCCATGCGGTCGAGAAGGTAAAGCGCTGCGACGTTGGTATCGAGCGTGAACCCGTTGCGGCGGAAGACGTCGATGAAAAGCGGACCATCGGCGCGTAGCAACCGGTGCGCAGGATCGTACTTTGCCAGAACCCAATCCGTCGCCAGCTTTAGATGTGCATAGTGAGCACGCAACCATTCTTCGTCGCCCGAACCAGCGGCATACTCCGAGGCTGCGATAACCCAGAAAATGTTTGGGCCGGTCTGGCTTGATTGTGCGATGGAAACATAGGTCGCAGCGCCACCTTCGAAGTGATGCGGCATCTGTCCGTCCGGTCGCAAGGCGCTCTCACTGCGCTCCAGTATTTTGCGGGCTTCCATCTGCATGAAGGTGTCGCCGGAGTAACTGAGTGCGGTGACAGTTGACCACGCGTCGGGATCGAAGAAATCAAAAGCATCGCCATAGGGGCGACCCGGAGTCGCAAGCGTTGGGTACGCGCTGCCGGGTTCGAAATACGAGCCGAGCACGCCAGCTGCGCTTCCATAAAGGGCAGTGAAATAGGCTACAGAGTCGTGCGCCGCCTTCTCGTTATCGTGATCGTTGCCAAGGATTATGTTTTCCGCGCGGTGGACGGGAAAAGGTAGGTCGTTTGCGTAGATCTCGAACGCGATGCTCTGCTTTTTCGCCGTTTCGGACAATGAAGGTTGATTCGGTGACCTTGAGATTTCCGACGACGAACTCTCTGCCGATGCGGTCCAGCTATCGACGTTTGTTTGGGACGAACCTGTCCCTAGTTTGATGCCGCTGGCAAAGTTGTCGTCTCCGGAAAGTAGGACAGTTTCGGCGAGGTCACCAGTATGATCGGGCTCGACTGCTACCGACCCGTTTTCGCGGTCCATCGTGTAGAACAGTCGCAGGCGATCGCGCGACGTGAAAGTCTGGTGTTGTCCGGCAACGTATTGCACGACTCCGCGATCGAAGAGTCCCAGCAGAAACCATTGCCTGAGCGCCACGCTGATGCTCGGCGCCGTCGCGTTTTTGTAAGTGGGCGCGAACACTGCTTGGACATGCACTCCACGATCGGCTGCGCGGAGCGTCAGAGTCAACTCGCTCTGGAGCTCGGGATCCGCTTCTCGACGCTCTGAAAATGTCGGCGTCCATCTTAGGCGAACGGTTGTCGTCTCTGGCTTGTGCTCGAGCAACTCGACGTCAACGTTGGTCGTGCCCTTCGGTGATGGGTGTCCATCGTCAAAACGAATGCCGTCTGATGCGAGCAGGTTTTTGCCGAAGCGTCGGCCTCCGGTGTGATCTGCCGCCAGGCGCACGATTGTGTGGTTCGCTCTGTCAAAAATCAATTCCAGGTAGGCGTTTGACAGCACAATCTGATCCGCGGTCTCGTTGAATGAAACCAGGTGAGAAGCCGCGGCATCGTCGCCAGTCGCCTGGACGGTGAGCGACATGGAAACGGCGATTATGACGAGACAATACGCGGTTCCGCGGACAACAGATCTCATCGAAATCCTCTTCTCGGATGGGATGGATGTCAAGGTAAGGGCTTCCTGATTGAATTGAATTTTGCGAAGGGTCTTATGGACGTATCGTCACCATTACTATTCCATGCGGTTCGACAGTAGCTGAAAATTGGCCGATGAAACTTCCTAATTCCTTGTGCAACCATAGGTCGCGTACCACCGCAGGAAGGTGTCCGGGATAGCCGATCTGCTGCCACTTTACGGAAATCTTCTGCTCGGAATTCCCGCGATTCAGCAGGACCACCGCTCGGCTGCCGTCCTGCTGCTGCTTAGACCAGATCTCCTCATCGCCATCTTTCCAGACGCGCCGTCCTTCGCGTCCGAGCCCATCCTGATCGACGGCAATCACGTCCCGGTTTGTCAGGATTTCTCGAATCTCAGCCGTCATATTCCGCAAATCATTGCCCGCCATGAGCGGCGCCGCCAACATTGCCCACAAACTGAAATGCGCCCGATATTCGGTTGTATTCATCCCGCCATTTCCTACTTCGAGCATGTCTGGATCATTCCAGTGTCCAGGTCCCGCATAAGATTCGAGGCCAACCTGCAAATCGAGGATGTCCAGCATACCTCGGCGACAGCAGCTTCCGTCGGGCCACTTCTCTTGGGTTTCCCACTTGTCATTAATGTCGTCGGTGGTGCGCCATAAGTTGCCACCCACCTCCTGGCCCCACAACCATGGCTTCGCCTTGCCCCATTCGCAGATGCTCAGAACGATGGGACGGCCCGAGGCATCGAGAGCCTCGCGAATCAAAGCGTACGAGGCTGGGGCATCCTGAGTTCCGGTATTGCACCAGTCATACTTCAGATAATCAACGCCCCATGCCGCGTATTGCAGCCCGTCCTGAAACTCGTGACCGCGTCCGCCGGGCCTACCGGCGCAGGTTTTCGAGCCAGCGTCAGAGTAGATTCCAAACTTCAGTCCCAGAGAATGAATGTAATCGGCCAACGCCTTGATGCCAGACGGAAAGCGCTGTGGATCGGCGACGATGTTTCCGTTCGCGTCGCGCGAAACCTGCCAGCAATCGTCGATCACGACGTACTGATAACCCGCGTCCCTCATGCCGGATTTCACCATCGCGTCGGCCAGGGTGCGGACCAGTTGGTCGCTCACATCGCATCCGAACTTGTTCCAGGTGTTGAAACCCATCGGCGGGGTCGGGACCAGCCCGGCTGAGAGAGGAACTTTTTGCGCGGACATGGCGCTACCGAGGAATGTAACCGACATCACTAGCATCCAGATTTGGTGTCTCATGCGAAAACCTCAGAATCTTTATTTTGGCTGTTCAACACAACAAGTGTACAATTTGCACCCTGCAAGCCAAAGACTCTCGATTCACAGAGGGGGATGAATGCTTCGGTGGTTGCTCTTGTGCCTGCCATTTGGCATGTCTAATGCGCAGGTTGTTCCTCAATTACAGAATCCAAGCTTTGAAATTACGGGACTAGCAGCGGGGGAGGTATCGGGGTGGCAAATTTCAACCGAATCGACGTCAAACTCAGTTCTCGTCAAGGAGGACGAAGGTCAAGGAAAAGAAAGAACCCATGCTCTGCTAATTGAGAGCAAAGAGCCGGCGGGTGTTAACGTCAGTCAAGAGCTGTTTCTGCCTGTCGGCACGACGTGGAAGGTCAGCTTATGGGTAAAGGGAGAAGCCGGATCGCGGGATCACGAGCCCTCTCAAACCGGTGCTTTGGAGATTGAAACGCCTGCTGGCAATCAGGGCAGAGCGTCGACGCCCCCGGGAACATTTTCATGGAAACAGGAGGAAGTGGATTTCCGCGTACCTTCACCAGGCCGCGTGCGTGTCGCTTTGCTTTCTGATTATCCGGGCAAGCTGTGGTTCGATGATGTTCGCCTGGAACCCCTGATAGTACGTCAGGACATGGATGTTTCTATCCGGAACTCGAAAATCAGTCAGCGGCCGATTGACTTGAAACAGGGGGGACAATTCATCGAACCTCTGTGTCACATGATCCCTTCCATGTTGGCGCAGCAGGTGGAGGGCGACAGTTTTGAGGACGAGACGCCTTGCGAGCCAAGCTATAAGCGGGCCGTCGACTGGCCCCAGCGTACATGGTATCCCGAAGGCGCTGTGCATGATGCCACTTACTCGGTGGACACAACGGATCCTTATAACGGTAAGAAGTCGGAAAAGATCGAGCTGCCGGTAGCTCGGGCGAGAGCCGGAATATCGCAGGACGGTTTCTATCTGAAACGAGGTCTCGGGTACCGGCTTCACTTGCACATGAAAGGCGTTGGCCATCCGCGGGTATGGGCTTCGCTCGAGGGCTCGGGGAACGTGATCGCAGGTCCGTTGCTTATCGGTCGCGCAGAAAATGACTGGCGAAGCGTGGAAGTCGTTCTGCACGCGAAACGATCCATCGCCAATGCTACGCTCACCATTGAATTTGAAGGCCCGGGAACTTTGGAACTCGACCGCATTTACTTCATCGGTGAAGATGCGATTCTCGGCCTGTGGAAGGCAGACGTGGTCGAGGCTCTCAAAGCAATGGATCCGGGAATCATCCGTTTCGGCGGGAGCATGATCGAAGCGTATGAGTGGCGGAAATCAATAGGACCGTGGGATGAACGGATTCCTTTCGTCACCGGACCGTGGGGAGGGTTGGAACCTAACTTTGTCGGCATAGAAGAGTTTGTCCAACTTGCGCGTTATGTCGGTGCGGAGCCGCTGATCTGTGTGCGGTGGGGTGGTAAGAAGCCGCAGGACGCCGCCGATGAAGTCGAGTATATGAATGGCGGCGTGGAGACACACTGGGGAAAAATCAGGGCTCGGAACGGGCATCCTGAACCCTACAAGGTCAAATACTGGCAGATCGGAAACGAGGTTCGGGGATCGGAATACGATCTTTCTCTACGGTTTTTCGCCGAAGCCATGCGCAAGGTTGATCCTGGCATTAAGGTTCTCTCCGCTTTCCCCTCCACCGACACTCTCAGTGAGGCCGGGGGCGCTCTCGATTATCTTTGTCCCCATCACTACGAGGTTGCGGACTTGGTTACGGAAAAGGCAAGCTTCGATTTTTTGCGGGACCAGGTCACGAAGCACGCGAGTGGAAAAGACGTTCGGGCGGCGATCACCGAATGGAACACGACGGCTGGCGAGATGGGACTGACTCGTGGCATGTTACTAACCCTTGGAAATGCACTGAGCGCCTCGCGCTATCAGAATTTGATGCATCGTTATGCCGACTTAGTCGAAATAGCTGTGCGGTCAAATCTTTCGGATAGTTTTGGTTCCGGTGTAATTCAACCTGGACCGGGATGGTTGTATCTCACCCCCACTTATTATTCGCAGAAGCTTTATCAAAATGCGGCCGGGACCTATCCTCTGGCGATCGACAGGCCCTCGAATATCCCGTGGCAAATGGAAGAACCGGATCTAAGCGCGACGCTGAGCCCTGACGCAAAAGTGCTGCGTATTTTTGCTGTGAACTCGACGAGCGAAGCCGAGAAAGTGCAATTTCATCTTGATGGATTTTCGACATCGGTAGCGGGAGCAGAGATCACGGTTTTGAAAGATCGGGAAAACGTACTTGACTCGGAGGCTATGAACTCCGAGAACGACCCGGAGCGAATTACCACGGCTTCCGAAGCGGCTCACCTGAAGGGGAGCGAATTTAGTTTTTCGTTTGCGCCTTTCAGCGTGACGATGCTCGAGCTGAGACTCGCGGCGGCTGCGAAATTCAGCCGCTAGGCGCGGGAGTCCGTCGCAGCGCGCTTTCTCACTTCGGCTCTGCCAAGGTTGGGATGGACTGCATTCCCTGAAGCCACGTGTCGGAGTTGTGTGGACTCAGCAAATACAGCTCCATGCTTCCACTCAGCTTGTTGTGGGCGACGCCCTGATTGGGATCGTCAGAACGGATATCTAGGCCCTGGCCATAATTTTGCCACCATTCACCCCAAGCTGCGGCGCCCGTGCCACCGAACCAATCATTGACGTTCACCTCAATCAGATCGTTAGCCACCGATGTGCGGAGATGTTGCGCACCAATGGCCTCGATGCCGACTCCATATCCTTCTTTATCGGTAAGCGAGGCGAAAATAAAGTTGCGTTTGCTGCTGCGAAAGTCGTTAGTCCCGATGGGCGTGTCGTCCAGCGCGAATGATTGGTTGGGCGGAACGGTTTGGCCAACCGATGCGTGCGCCACAGCGACACCGTCGTTTCGCCCGATGTGGTCTTCTGGATAGACGGTCCATTCGCCTTGCCGGCGCCATTGCAACTTGTCACACCACAGCGGTACGTCGAACTGCAAACCGACTTCACGGGCTCGCGTGTCAGTTCCTGTGTATGTGAAGTCATAACTCACGAGTAGGCTTCCTTGGGGACCTATGCGAAATCGCAGTTCGCCTGCGAAATCACGATAGGCGCCGGTTTCGATCACTTCGTAATCATCGCCTGCCGAGCGTATCTCTAACGGTTGAGTGATCCGCCAGGACTCAAACATCGGGAACTCACTAAGAGTCGCTTCGATGGGGAGAACGTGAAGCTTGGGTGTTCCATACAATACCGAATGGCGACTGACAAGAGCTCGGCGAATGCGACCATTCGCGCTATCGACGGCAATTTCGAAGTTGTCGCCTGCGGAATTGGTTCCGATAAAGCGCTCGAGCGGCCCCCCCAGCCAAGATGCTTCGTGCAAATAACGCAGCGGGACGGTGTTCGAGGCGGGAGTGGAATTTAGAGTCGGAGCAATGCCTAGCTCCGTGCGGTGAGGAATCACGAGCTGGCCGTTCGTATCGATAAATTTTAGCGATAAAAAATCACCCGGTTTTGTAGTCGGCCCGACAGGAACGGAAATCTTGCCTGTAGTGTGAGGAGGGATGTCCGGATGAAGCGTTCCATGCTGCTCTCCATCCGCCCATTCGACCCTCAACTCCGAAAGATTGGTAAATTCGTAGCGGTTGTCCACCGTGAAGATCGCTGGCTCGCCGGGTTTCCACGCCCGCAAGTCGCGCTCGTGGAAGTGAACGGGGGACATCAGCATTTTGACGTGCCAGAACTCGGGCTTTTTGCGGCGCCAGCCATCCACGATGCCCCAAGGAGCATCGCCCACAATGCCACGCCCCGATATGTGATAGATGCCGTCGAGACCATGTTCCGGGTTGCCGATTCCGCCACGCCCGTATTCGGAGTCGCGGCCGGGAACTAAAAATATGTCATCGACCCACGCCCAGATCATGCTGCCCTGAACATTCTTGCTGGTCTGGACGGCATCCCAAACTGGAATCAGCGGATCGATGTAGTAGTCGCGATCGCCAGGGTCGAGCCACATCTCGCGCGTGTCGCCCCAGAGGTCGCCCTGAAAGATGCAAAAACTCTCGTCCCAGATGATTGGTACCTTTTCATCTTCACGCTCTTTCATGCGCGCGAGCGAAATCGGGTTGTGCATGGTGTCGAGGTCGAGAGTTGCGCTTTGGCCGGCGCTGGTCGGCCGCGTGGGATCATGTTTTTTCACAAACTGATGAGCAGCCTCGAAATCCGGACCCCACGTACTTTCATTGCCTACGGACCAAATGATGATGCTGGGGTGGGAGCGATCGCGATCCAATATTTCGGCGGTTCGCTGTACAAAAGTTGGCAAAAACCGGAGGTCAGAACTTTCATCAACCCAGCAAAAAGGGCTTTCGGCTTCGACGTAGAGACCCAAATCGTCGGCGTCGTTGTAGACACTTTCAGCGGGGAGAATTACTTCGGTCCGGAAGGCGTCGAGATTGGCTTCTTTCATCATTTTTAGATCGCGGCGAGCCACGTCGGGCGCGATTACACGGCCGGCAAGTGGATCTGCTTCAAAGTAACCGACTCCTCGGAGCTTTGATGGAACTCCGTTGATCAGCAAGTCCGTGCCACGGATTTCCACCTGCCTGAAACCCACCCGGCGCGAGACAATTTCACCTGATCCCGCAGCGGATAATTTAGCGCTCAAGGTGTACAGTAGCGGATGTTCAGCCTCCCAGTGCCGGGGACTGACTACACGAAACTCCAGGCGTTGTTCGACGCGCGACCAAGGCGCGAGGTTCATGTCAAGGTGTTCGTTGGCGAGAGGAATGGACTGGCCCGATGGATCCCTCAAGGAAAAGAGCAGAGGGACACGCTTGACCTCATGACCCGATTCATTCTCGACGGTAAAATCCAAAGTCAGAGTGGCGTCTCTATAGATAGAAGTTTTATTGTTCGCATCCAGATTGTTCGAATCGAAGAAAGTCTGCGCGTGAAAACGCCGCACATGAATTTCCGGAACGCTAAAGAGATGCACTGGGCGAAAAATTCCGGCGAGCGGGAAATTCGCGTAGCTGCTCATCCCGTCGAGACGGGATGAGAGCGTCTTCTCGCGAACCAGCACCGCCAAAATATTCTCGCCACCGACATGAGCGGCACTGGTTATGTCGAGTTCAAATGGAGAGAAGCCCCCTTCGTGCGAACCGACCCTATTGCCATTGAGCCAGACTTCAGCTCCGCTGTAGACGCCATCGAACAGCAATTTAATCCGACGTCCGCGAAAACTTGCGGGAATTTGCACCTGCCGGCGATAGCCGCCTGTACCGGTCGAACTGTCGAAGCCCTCCATGATCCAGTGAGCAGGGACCTTGATGTCTTTCCACCCCGAATCAGAGGCATTTGTTCGAAAAAAATCTGGCGCAGGGTCAGGCTTGAAACGCCATGACCCGGTGAGATCGAGCATCGGGGTTGTTTCGTCAGGCAGGCATAATCCCGGGGATAGATCGCCAGCTTGCACGGTAGCAGTGGGTGAACTACCGTCGGGAAGTTGCGCAGTAGCGTTGAGACTGCCTTCCAGGCCGACGGGCATTTCCACTTGAAATATTCCGGCCTCGTCGGTTTGGGCTGCGGTATGCCATGGCTCTCCAGCGACTGTGCCTTGGAATTGAACTGGCACATTGGCAAAAGGCATGGTGCCGAAGCCATCGGTAACGATTCCGAAAATATGATTCAGAAGATCGGAAGCGAGGACGACCACCGGTGGATCGATTCTGTTGTACACCTCAATTTCGTTGAAGCTGACCTGGCCGGTGAAGCGGGAAAGACGAAGTCCTGTCGCGCTTTCGGCCGCGAACTGCACCAGGATCAGACGAGGAAGAAGACGCTGCGAATCGCCGATTGATTGCAGCAAACGCCACTGGCCGCCGGGGTCCCGCGTTTCTAAATCCAGATGGGAAAGCTTCTGGTCGCCCTCTTGCCGGATGAGGACTTCCTTAAAATGAACCACACCGTTCCAGTTCAGTTCCACCCAGGTGTCGGCGGGATTGGTGCCATCTTTCGCAGTCCAGTGGGTGTGCGCGATATCACCATCCGTGAGGTTCTGTGCCGTTGTGTCCCCGGAGGCGCTGGATACGGTGGCACGCGCACTGCGCGCCAGGTTTTCGTTTGGAGCTTCCTGCCCGGCAGCCGCAATTGCCGAAAGGAATAGAAAAAGCATGGCCGGCAAGATTTCGCTTCTCAAAACGATGATCAAAGGCATTCCAACTTTCACTCCTATAGCGTCGCTAGAAGCGAAGGCGGTTTAGATATTCGTAACTTACCCGAACGCTTTCAATCGGCCGCTTCGGATTGTCGTGCTCCACGAAGAAATGTTTTATTCCGGCTTGTCCCGAGTGCGATAAAATCCGCCTCCAATCAATGACTCCAGAACCTACATCGGCGATTTCAGCCATGTTAGCTCCCGCAAACCTTCCTTCGACTACGGTGTGAAGGGCTGGAATCTTCTTCAAGTCCTTCAGATGCACCATAGGAAACCGCCCGGGATAACGAGCAAAATACTTGACTGGATCCTGCCCTCCGACCGTAATCCAGCACAGGTCCATCTCCATTTTCACAAGATCTGGATCGCAGTTGTCCAGCAAGATGTCGTAAGGAAGCTTCCCGTCCGCGGTGGGGATAAATTCGAGCCAGTGATTGTGATACGCGAACTGTATCCCCGCCTTTTTACTGATTTCTCCGGCGCGGTTGAAGGTTTCGGCCGCGCGCTTCCATCCATCAGGCTGGGCGCGAACCTCATCATCGATCCACGGATTGACGATATAAGTGTGACCGACGATCTTACTGTCCTCAATTACTCTCGGCCAGTCTTCCCCCAAACTTTTATAGGGTACATGAGTGGAAGGTGCCACGAGACCATGGCGAATCAAGGCGTCGTGCAAAACTTTGGGAGGATCATCGATAAAATCGCCGAGCTCAACCTCGGAATAGCCGATCGCGGCAATTTTGGCGAGCGTACCGTCAAAGTCACGTTTCAGCGCCTCTCGTACCGTGTACAGCTGCAATCCAATTCTCTGGATGCGATGTTCCTCCAGGGACCAGGCGAAGTTGCGACCTAGAATTGTTGCTGCGCAGATGGAGCTTAAGAAAGTTCGTCGATCCATAATCGTCTCTCCTACTCAAGGAGCCGCCGCGTCGCGATGGTCTGGACGACGGTCAACGCAAGCGCTGTCCCCTGATCGTTTTCGCTGCACCATCCCACACGGCGGGGGTCTCCTTGAAATAGGAATAATTCGCCAGATGGCACCCAATCGCCGCGTTGTTGCCGAATTCCTCATTCTCCACCGTCGGCTTTCGCGTGCGGAGAGCGTTGAAGAAATTCGCTTCGTGGTCTACAACGTCTTCGTACCCCGGTGGAACGCCAAACGTTTCTGTTTCTTCATCCAACTTGAACTCCAGCGCATTGGGCAAGGGGTGCTCCACTCGCCACTTCGCTAGATACTCGCGGCGGAGTTGCTCAGGCCATCCATTGGTCGAATAAGTATCAGGTTGCGGACGCGTATCCTGCGGCGTGAAAGTGACTGTCGTTTCCCTGAGTATCAGCGTTCCTTCGGTCCCGTAAAGCCCGATAAACTCGCCTTGGTCATTATTCAAATTGCAGCGAAGCGTCACGCAAAAATTCGGGTAGTCGTAGAGCGTCTCAATCAAGTCCGGAAACTCGCGCCCATCCTTCCAGCGGAACAGCCCGCCCGTCGACTGAGCCCGTCGCGCCACTGTATTGATACCGGTAATGAAATGAATGCCCGAAATCAAATGTACGAACAGATCTCCTGCAAGGCCTTCGCCATAATCGGCAAAACATCGCCAGCGAAAGAAGCGCACTGGATCGAAAGGTCGCTTGGGCGCACCCCCGAGAAAAGCGTTCCAGTCAATTGTCTGTTCATTCGCATCCGGCGGTATCGCACTGACCCAGGCTCCGCCTGGAGAATTTCGATCCCAAGAACCCTCAATGCAATACACGTCGCCAAGTTTTCCGGAATCATAGATCTCTTTCGCGCGAGCGTACAGGATGGAACTGACACGCTGGCTTCCAACCTGCACAATGCGGTTTGCCCTCCGGGCAGCTTCAACCATAGCCATGCCGTCTTCCACCGTGTGGGACATGGGTTTTTCGCAGTAAACGTCCTTGCCTGCCGCGCACGCATCCTCGAAAATCTTGCGATGCTGATGGTCGCTCGTTGCAATAAAGACGGCGTCAATGTCCTTGCGATCGAGGACTTCCTTGTAATTACGGGTCGCAGGGACACTCCGTTTCAGTGCTTCCTGAGCTGCCGTGTGTCTTGAGTCATAGAGGTCGCATACGGCCGCACATTCGACTCCAGGAACTCGCAAGGAAGCTTGCAGCAGCTCGCATCCGCGCACACCCGTTCCGATGGACGCGAATCGAACGATATCGCTTGGGGCGACTTGACGAGGGGATGCCCAAAGGGGTTTTGGATCAAGCAAGGTAAACTTGCCAGCCGCGGCACCGGCCGCCACGTATGTTCCGAGTCCAATAAAGTCACGTCGAGTCCACGCATTTTTGCTCACGAAGCCACCGTCCTTCCCAAAATCACCGAGCTAGAGAATAAGCGAAGAATACAGTGAGAAGACACGCCACAATCCGCGCGATCGAAACATATGTTTTCCCAGCCCTCGGAAAATATATTCAACTTTGCGTCGGGATCCGATCGATGAGCCGCTTTCACAGAGTCATTTACTTCGACGCCCCACCCCGGCGCGGTAGGCATGTCGTAATATCTGTCCTTTACGACAGAACTAACTGAAGTCGATTCCTCGCGCCACCCCGATCCGTTTAGCCGTAACGGCTCTTTACTGTGCGAGATATCCGCCATCGATAACCCAGTCAGCACCGTTGACAAATGTCGCCGCTTCGCTGCACAGGTAAGCAACCAGCTCAGCTACCTCTTCGCAGTTGGCTAATCTCTTGACCAGATAATCCTCAAGCAGTTCAGACGGAACAATCACACCCGAAGCGATGAGGTTTTTGGTTACAAATGTCTCGACGGCGGCGGGACTTATGGCATTGACGCGAATATTAAGTTTCTGCAACTCCACCGCCAGGGCGCGGGTCATGGCCAGCAACGCCCCTTTCGTTCCGGCGTAGGGCACGAGGTTCGGATTACCCGCCGAGGCGTTTACCGAAGCGATATTTACAATGGTTGGATCGTGGGGCCGCGGGGTAGCTTGATGTATGCGGCGCACGAATTCCTGGGCGAGAAAAAAAGGCGCTCGCTGGTTGATTCCGACGACGCGGTCAAATTCTGCACCGGTCACTTCCAACATGGGTTTGTGGAAACTCCAAGCCGCATTATTGATGAGAGCATCGGCCCGACCCAAAGTCTTATCTACCACCTCAAAGACTGAGATCGCAGCGTCCGGCTCGGATAAATCCTTCACCAAGGAGAAAGTTCTGCTGGCAGGAAGTTCATCTTCGCCGACCCTCGAAAGGACCTTACTATCGCAGTCCACCAGCAAAAGGTGCGCTCCATCGGCAGAGAGGCGACGCGCAATTGCTAGACCTAAGCCGTTGGCCGCACCGGTAACGACAGCACGACGCTCTCTGTTTGCGGACTTGAACTTCTGTGTAGTCGCATCCACTCCCAAGAATATCTCCGTATCCCTGATTCAATGATCTAGAGCCAACCGGTGTTAATTGTGTTTGCTAAGTCGGTAAAGAAAAGGCAACACGGAGCGGTCAACCTCAAATCGGCCGGTTTCGATGCCGCGTTGAAGATGACCCGAGAACGCATTGGCAAGTTCAAGGCACACTTCTTTTGGCCACTCTCCCAGTTGGTCGGAAAGCTGTTCACAAAGTTCACGCAGCGTTACACCTGAAGGATGCTTATGAAGATAGTCGGCGATCAGGCGATCGGCTTGCAGCACAAAGTTGCGCGACTCGGAACAAAACTGCCGGATCGCATCTTTGTCACTCAACACGGGCCAGTGACAGCCAATAATTGTCTGCGCCGGCGAGTTCTCGATGGTGCGAATGGTCTGGAGGTATGCATTTACGTATAGATAAGTTGGGCACAAAGACCAGGTTCCATGTATCGATCGGTACCCTGCGCCCTGAATCGCATCACCATAGTACAAAACCTGATGATCGCGGTCGTACACGCCTAAATGCCCATGGCTGTGTCCGGGCAGATGCCAAATCTCCAGAATCCGATTGCGACCGAGGCGCAGGGTTTCGCCTCCCACGAAGGTAAGCGTTACGCCTTGCGGTTCGGAGGAGCAGTTTTTTATTTCTTGTGCCGTTTTCGGGTCGAAATAAATGCCATGATCTTTGCGGTATCCATCATAGCGAAATGAAAATAAGTAATCCGGAGACTCGATCATGTCCCGGTCAGCATCGCCGCAAGCGAGGCGAACTTTTGGGAAACGGCGTTTGATTTCGGCCGAACCTCCGCAGTGATCCCCGTCAGGATGAGTCATAATGAGCCAAGTCAGATCGTTCTCCCGGATCCCTAACTGGTTCAAGTAGGCCGGCACTTCGTTCGCGGCATGGGCGGTGGTCCCCGAATCCAAGAGGAGTGACTCTCCATCTTCTCTGAGTACAGGAAGCTGTAAGGGACGACCGACGATCTCGCACTCGATCAGATCCGCTCCGGGATATATTTCCATATCGCTTAGCGTCCCCGCTTGCTTCAGCGGATTCTCAGGTCCTGAAATTGTTGATAGGCGTCACGCAGACCATGGACGAGCAGGAAGTGGTCGTCCGCACACGTAACCATTCGCGCGCCGCGATCGAGTTCCTGCTGTGCCAATTCCGGCGTCTGGGTGACGGTCCCCCACCATTTGCCGGCCTTGGCTGCGGCGTTCGCAACTTTATCCATGGCGCGTTGCACGGCGGGATGGTCGCGCTGCATGGGAACACCGTAGCTGATGCTTAAATCGCCGGGGCCAACGAACAGCATGTCAACTCCTTCAACCGCGACAATTTCGTCCACACAATCGATCGCTCCGGAATCTTCGATTTCAGCTATGAAAAACGTTTCTTTATTCCGTTCGCTCAAAAATTCGACGGTATCAGTCAGAGAGTAGTTCGCATCGGCCCCTGCATTATCGAAGCCTCTGGTGCCTTGCGGTGGAAATCGCGTCCAATCGGCCCACTGCCGCGCTTCCTCAACACTGTGACAATGCGGCAGCATGATGCCGTTGGCCCCGAATTCCAAGGGACACTGGGCACTGGTATATCCCGTCCTGCGAATTCGAACCATCAGATCGGCGCCCGTGAGGCGGCACGCCAGCGACAATGGGTCGATGACCTCATAGCCGTAATTCCTGTGTTCCATGTCGAACCAAATCACATCAAAGCCTAATTCGCCCGCTACCTCGGTGAACCACGCTTCGGGTACGCGGTTGATGTTGACAACCCTGACAAAATCTCCAGCCCGCAATTTCGTTAGCAATCTGCTCTTCTTCAAAATCGTCCTCGCTTTCACTTCCTTCGGCTGAAATTTTATCGGTAAGAGATTCACACCGATTCACAGTAAGTCGTCGCCACCGCATTGCCCGTGTCGAAAGTTCTAAAGCGGGGAACATCGAGAATCGAACTCTCAAAGTCGGCCGCAAATTTATATTTCGAACTCGCCAAACACGGGCACCGCGGGATAATAACTGCGTCAGACGTTATAAGTCAATTTAAACAGTTGTCCGTTATCCGGAATCTCCACGACGTGCTAAGGGCATTAACTGGTAAAACAACCCGATAGAACGCAGGCACGGCTGTTCCGCATAACGGACTCAGGACCAGATAGTATTGACACCCTCCCATCCGTGACTATACTGCTCGGGTGACGAGAGCAGCAGGAGAAACAGAATCGGCGCATGCCGGAAGCGCGACGCCTCCCATCATACGACGAGGCTTCATCGTGCTGACCTCAATCACGGTTGCTATCGGAGGGTTTCTCTTCGGGTATGACACAGCTGTAATTTCCGGGGCGATTCTTTTTGTCCGCAAACAGTTCGCTCTTGGGTCGGTACAAACCGAAATTGCCGTCAGCATTGTTCTCGCCGGAGCACTGGCGGGAACCGCGGCCGGAGGATTTTTGGGAGATAGGTTCGGCCGCAGGCCGACCTTAATCATGACTGCCGTGGTCTACGGGATATTTGCGCTGACTACGGGGCTCGCGACCGGCCCGGTGGTTTTTATCATCTCTCGTTTGTGCGTGGGCGCGGCCGTTGGCATCAGTTCCATGTTGGTGCCGCTGTATATTGCCGAGCTTGCGCCGGAGGAGATACGAGGAGCCCTGGTAACGCTGAACCAGTTGGCGATTTCGACCGGCGTTGTAGTTGCGTATTATGTCGACTATCTGCTCGCCGGATCGGGCAATTGGCGGTGGATGTTTATGAGCGCTGTTGTCCCTTCGATCATTCTTTTGGCGGGACTTATGTTTCTTCCTGAAACTCCCAGATGGCTGGCGGCTCATGGAGATTTTGCGACCGCGGCAACAGTACTTGGGCGTATCGAAGGTCCGGACAAAGCCGCGCGAGACCTCGAAGAACTTCGCGATGTCACCGAGAAAGACCAGCTGAAGTTTCGCGACTTGCTTGTAAAGAGATTTCGCAAACCGCTGATCGCCGGAATCGGTCTGGCCATTTTTCAGCAAATCACGGGGGTTAACACGATCGTCTATTACGCCCCTACAATTTTTCAGATGGTAGGTTTCGGCAGCGCTGGAAACGCAATTCTCGCCACATTTCTGATTGGATTTGTGGGACTGCTTTTCACGATTGTATCCATGTTTCTGGTTGATAAAATCGGGCGACGGCCACTCCTGCTGGTGAGTCTTGCGGGAATGGGGTTCGTCCTGCTTCACCTGGCGTTGATTCTCGGCGATCCGCATCCCAAAAAGTGGCTGGTTCTGACCGATGTTCTGGCTTATTTGGCTGCTTTCGACCTGGGGCTCGGGCCTATTTTCTGGCTTCTCATTTCGGAGATTTATCCGACGACGATTCGCGCCCAAGCCATGTCACTCGCGACGATAACCATCTGGGCGGGCGATTTCCTGGTTACGGCTACCTTTTTAACCGTGGTTGAACATCTCGGGATGAGAGGCTGCTTCTTGCTTTTTGCCGGTCTCTGTTTGGTGGCATTTGTTTTCTCGCTTAGAATGGTGCCGGAAACCAGAGGCCAGACACTCGAACAAATCGAGAACTCATGGAACCGGTTGGCAAAATCGTAAGGTTCGATTTCCCGAGCCAATGAGCAATCTCGAAAATCAACAGGGCCTCTGCATCAGTTTGTTCTGGATGATCGAGATGGAATGTCGACAGCAGCTTTAGGCGTAAGACGGACGTCACTGTGCTCTGTGGGAGAAAGGTTCGTTGTGCCCAAGAAGGGATCTAACAAGTCGCAGCGCGTACAAGCCGATAAGAGTTACATCGAAGTTATGGGGAAGATATTCACGGTTCTGGAGTACTTCGTCGAAAGGGGAGGAAAACAGAAGTCGGTTGCATTTACCGAGGTAGCTGGCGCGGTTCCTTTTGCCCGAACCACCGTTCACCGGATTTTATATTCGCTCGAGAAATTGGGCTATTTGGACAAGGATGGACACAAAGCCCACTATAAGCTGGCTGGCAAATTCTTCGACCTGACCGCTCCGGCCGTCCACTTTCGGCGGTTGCAGTCCGTTGCCAAGAGCGTTATGCAGAACCTGTTGCTTCGTTTTGGCGAGACCGTCAATTTGGGAGTCATAGAGGATGGGGAGGTAGCTTACATCGAAGTGCTGCAAAGCCCCAGCGCTTTACGAATCGCCGCCATTCCGGGCGAGCGGAACCCGGTTCATTGCACTTCGTTAGGCAAAGCTATACTGGCATTTCTGCCGGAGAGCGAAGTGCAAGCCATCCTGGAACGGCATCCTCTGATCAGGAAGACACCAAAGACGATCACGCAGCAGCAGCATTTGCTGGAACACCTGGCATCAGTCCGCGAGCGGGCTGTCGCGCTCGATATGGAAGAAAATCTCAGCGGAGTGGTTTGCGCGGCGGCTCCCGTATTTGACCAAACCGGACGAGTCATTGCAGGACTCAGCATCTCTGGACCCGCCACTCGCATGGAACCTAAACTTGCCCAAGTCCGGGAAGAGATTCGGAATTCAGGTCTCGCGTTGTCCCGAATGCTATCTCCGAACGGGTCTGCGGCGCATCCCGCGCTGCTGAAGGAAATGCCAGTCCAAAAGTAGTTTCTCCCCCGTTTCTGAAATCCCAAATCTCATATTTTTCCGGTATTCCGTAATACGGACATCGTCCCATTTTGTTGTTGACGCTGATTAGAGGATTTTGTAGGATGGGCCGTTTTTGTACGCTGGAGCAGTTGGAATTTCACGACTAAGCGCTTTGACGGTGCGATCCAAATTCTGTGAAAAAATCTGGTCTTTGGTGGAGGGTTCATGAGAGCACATAGCAACAGGATTTGCGCTGTGATTTTTTTGATTACTGCATTTTTTCTCGTCACCACGCTGGAGGCGCAGATCGACCGCGGAACGATTTCAGGTACGGTGACGGACTCATCTGGCGCCAAAGTCGCCGGAGCGGCCGTGACCGTCAGAAACGTCGGCACCAGCCAGACACAGAGCCTTACTACGGATGGCGCGGGCTTCTATGAGGCCCGTCTTTTGGAGATTGGCAGTTACTCGGTTGAGGCCACTGCCAGCGGTTTTCAAAGAACACTTCAGACCGGAATACAACTGAACGTCAATCAGGTAGCGCAAGTCGATTTACAGCTTAAGGTCGGGTCGGCGAATCAGATTACGGAGGTCACGGCCGCGCCCGAGCTCCTCGCCACGGAAACATCGTCTTTGGGAACGGTGGAAACGGAGCAAAGAATCGTTGACCTGCCCCTCAATGGCCGACTTTTTACCCAACTTGCGTGGCTGGGACCAGGGGCTTCGCCCGGATCGAGCTCCGGCATCGGACTGAGCGGTTCTACCGATGACAATCGACCCGGCATTCAGCTGGCCGTAAATGGGCTGTGGGCCTTTGACAATAACTTCCTGCTGGACGGCGTAGACAACAACGGCATCGGTGACGGTACCATCGCCGTGAATCCGGCCCCCGATGCCATCGGAGAATTCCGCGTGGAAGAAAATTCCATGAAGGCGGAGTTCGGCCGTGGCGGCGCGGCGGTAAACGCTGCACTCAAGTCGGGCACCAACAATTTCCATGGCGGCCTGTATGAGTATCTTAGAAACGATGCCCTGGATGCCAGAAATTACTTTGACCCTACTAGCAATGGCCCGAAAGCGCCGCTGCATCGCAACCAGTTTGGCGCGCTGATAGGCGGCCCGATCATCAAGAATCGAACGTTCTTCTTCGCCGACTTTCAGGGATCGCGTCTTCATGAGGCGGGCATCGATTTCGGCACTGTTCCGACCGCCGCAGAACGCACCGGAGATTTCTCCGACCTCGGCTTGGCGATTTACGACCCGAACAGCCTTCAGGCCAATGGAACGCGTTCACTCATCAACCCTTCCAATCCTGATGTGATTCCCACCAACCGCATCGATAAAATCGGACAAAACATAGTTAACCTCTATCCTCTTCCTAATGTGGCCGGCACGGGCTTTTTCTCCAGTAACTTCGTTTATTACCCGGTCGCCACGACCGACGGCAACCAGGGCGACGTTCGCATCGACCACCGGCTCAGCCAACACGACCAGCTCTTTGGCCACGCTTCGGTTGAGGATCATCCCCAGTACAATCCACCGCCCTTGCCGGGTTTGGCGGAAGGGTGCTGTGGCGGCAACTACAATATGCGCGAACAGAATCATGCCATCGGTTGGAGCCACACCTTCGGCACCAATTTGCTCAACGATCTACGATTTTCTTTCATTCGCTACGCCGTTCACTCCACCCCCGATGACTTTGGCCAGAATATTTCCGACCAGGTCGGTATTCCGAACGCGAACCGTGGCAATGCAGAAACTTCAGGCCTGGCGAATATCGGCGTTAACGCTTACTCGGACCTGGGCAATTCCTACTGGATCCCTGAACTATCAGCGGACAACACCTATCAACTTGCGGACTCGGTGAGCTGGATCCGAGGAAAACACACGTTCAAGGCCGGAATCGATTATCGTCGGTACCAGCGCAACTTCTATCAATCCCAGGCCGCATTTGGACAATTCAACTTCAATGGCCAGTTCACGACGGCGAACACATCGATTGGCGGCCAGTACGGCCTGCCGGATCTTTTGCTCGGCGTACCCGATTATCGCGAGCAGGACGGTTTGGCCTATAAAGACCACACTCGATTTTTTGAGTTTGGGGGATTTTTTCAGGATGACTACCGAGTCAGCAGCAATCTAACGCTGAATCTTGGCTTGCGCTACGACCTCATGTCCCCGGTGGGAGGAACGGTCGGGAATTTCAACTTGCAGACCGGCGTCGTAGACCTGAACTTTGGACCTAACGCGATATCAAATGCCGGTGTGGGTTATGAGAAGAAAGACTTTGGACCCCGCGTGGGCTTCGCTTGGTCGCCATTCCATGACCACAAGACCGTAGTGAGCAGCGCCTTCGGCATCTTCTATGCACCGGAGGGAAATCAGTTCAATGACATTGGCGAGAATCCTCCAAGTCTTCAGTATTTGCAGATGAATGAGTCTGCCTCAACCGTTCCCGATACGCCTGCCTTGATGATTGATTCAGGGTTCCCTGCTGTGCTTCCAACTAGCAACCCCGCCGATCCCTCCGGCCAGGTGAAAACGACCGGGCCGGTCCGCAAGCCACCGCGCGTCATCGAGTGGAACCTGTCGGTCCAGCGCGAACTGGCCCGAAACTTGGTTCTTCATGTCGCTTACGTTGGAACCCATGCCACGGGTATCTGGAACAATGAAGACAGTAATCTGGACCAGCCACTGCAGCCTCTGGATACGAACTTCACGTCTAACACAGCGATTGATCCACTGAACTCAGGCAACTACGGTCGTCCCTATTACAGCACTTTGCCGTACCTGTCGGTGATCAACCCCATTGATTACCCGAACTTCAGCATCGGGTTTAATGGTTTTGAGACCAAGCTCGAAAAGCGCTTCTCTCGGGGTTTCACCCTGCTCGCTTCTTATACATGGTCGCACGACATCGGCAGCTTTCAGGGCGCGCACACGGGACAGACCCAGATTGCGGATTACCCGAACGCGCAGCGAGGCAATGTGGACCCGGATTTTCGCCACCGCCTGACCGTCAGTTACACCTACGAGTTGCCATTCGGGATCGGTAAGCCCTATGGCGCAGGCATGAACGCATTTGAGAACGCGGTGGCGGGTGGCTGGCAAGTGGCCGGAATTACTACGATACGAAGCGGAGAGCATTACACCGCTTTCCTCTCGTACGATGACACCAACACTGGCACCTCTGCGATGCCCGACAAAATCCACAATCCGACCGACTTCTCCTTCGACGTCGCGCAGCAAGCGGCCGACGGTTGTTCCAATCCAGGCCACCAGACGCTGGATTGCTTTTACAACCCCGCAGCTTTTGTCATTCCGCCCCTTGCTCCCGGTCAACAATCTGCTCACGAGTTTGGGACTGCCGGCGACGGAGATCTGTTAGGCCCGCACCAAGTGAACTTCGATTTCTCGACCTTCAAGAATTTTAAAATCACGGAACGGCACAATTTTCAATTCCGTGCTGAAATGTTCGACATTTTCAACCATCCCCAATTCTCGAGACCAGGAAATAATCCCGATCAGGGAGGCACGAATGGGGGCGCCAGGATCAACGGTACTCTGCCTGACAACCAGCGCGAGATCCAGTTCGCGCTGCGCTACACGTTCTGAGTTGAGGGGGGCGGGGACCGGCCCGGCGCAGGGCCCCCGCCCCGTTACGCTTAAGAGATCGCTTCATCCAACTTCCTTCACTTCCCGCTACAGCGCAGATGATTTAATCTGGGCTTTCCTATGGATCGAAGACGGTTTCTCGGCAAAGCCGCTGCCGCTGCAGGCATGCTCTGCGTAAGGCCACAATGGCTGCGCAGCTCCGAAACAAACACCAGTCTTAACCGTGGTTCGATTCGGTTTGACGAAGTTGCTGCCCGCAGCGGGCTGCACTTTGTGACCACCAATTGCCCCACGTCGAACAAAAACCAGATTGAAACGTTGGTCGCTGGTGTCGCATTGTTGGACTATGACCGCGACGGCTTTCTGGACGTGTACCTGGTCAACGGCGCGGCCATTCCGTCATTGCAGAAGGAAGCGCCAGAATATTGGAACCGTTTGTTCCACAACAACCACGATGGCTCTTTCACCGACGTTACCGAAAAGGCAGGTATTGCCGGGACAGGCTATGGAATGGGCGCTGCGGTCGGCGACTATGATAACGATGGATGGCCGGATCTGTTTATCGCCAATGTTACCGGCAATCAGCTATTTCACAACAATGGAGATGGGACTTTCACTGACGTCACCGCGAAAGCGGGATTGGGCGGAGCGCTGCTAGATGGGAAAAAGATGTGGTCCGTCAGCGCTGGTTGGTTCGACTACAACAATGACGGTCTGCTGGACCTCTTTGTAGTCAATTACTGCAAGTGGGAGGTGAATAAAGATCCGATTTGCGCACTCAGTGGCGGCGTGCGCGGTTACTGCCACCCGAAATATTACGCCCCCTTGCACAACACTCTTTATCGAAACAACGGGGATGGCACATTCACCGATGTTTCTGAGGAGACTGGAATTGCAGCGAAAATGGGAAAAGGCATGAGCGTCTCGTTCGCCGACTATGATGGCGACGGTTTCATGGATATTTTCGTCGCGAACGACACCACTCCGAATTTTCTGTTTCATAACATTGGCGGGAACCAATTTGAAGAGATTGGTATGGACGCAGGAGTCGCCTACGGCGCTCATGGCACGGCCCTTTCCGGGATGGGTTCGGATTTCCGCGATATTAATAATGACGGTAGAGCCGACATCTGGCACACCGCGATCGAGCATGAGACGTTTCCCTTATATATAAACCGAGGTGGCGGCAATTTCTACGACATGACAGCGTCCAGTGGTTTGGCTCGGGCTACGGGAAATATGTCGGGATGGGGGAACGGGATTTACGATTTCGATAATGATGGATGGAAAGATTTGTTTGTCGCGCGCTCCAATGTCGTGGACAACATAAATATCCCGTTCCCGAACCGGCGATATCCGGAACCAAATTCTATTTTCCGGAACCTGGCAAACGGCAAATTTGAAGATGTGAGTAGCGCAGTGGGGCCGGATTTCCAATTGCAAGCTGCTCACCGAGGTGTGGCTTTCGGGGATCTTGATAATGATGGGCGTATCGATATGGTAGTTTCTGTGCTTGGCGGGCCGGCGAAGCTATTTCGTAACGTTTCGAGCGCGCACAACCATTGGATCTTGCTGAACCTCGTGGGCACGAAGAGCAATCGGATGGCGATCGGAGCGCGGATTCATATCATGACGGAGGATGGCCATTCACAGTGGAACCACGTAAGCACGGCGGTAGGATACGCGTCTTCGAGCGATAGCCGCGTGCATTTCGGGCTGGGAGCAAATCGAGGTATCAAAGAAATTCAGATTCAATGGCCTAGCGGAATTAAACAAGAGCTCCAGAATGTCGATGTGGACCGCGTCATGACCATCGAAGAGCCTCGCCGGTAACTCTTACTTTGCTGCGTAGTTCACTCGGATGGACACAATCTCGTAGGGATGGACTGGCACAGTGATCTGATTTGGTCCTTTGAACGTCAGTGCAGTCCGTTCCGGCTGCTCCATCAAATTTGTCAAAGTTGCATCGCTAGCTCCGGGGGGAACGTTCAACTGCACGTCTCCGGATGCCCCCGCCCACTCATAGAACCGAAACAACAAAGCGTTTGCGTCTTCTGCTTTTTTCATTGCCGTCAGAATGACATTGTCCTGTTTTATCCCGGCAAACGAGTGGGCGGCAGGAAGAGCGCCGTCATGAGACTCGGTCTGTGTGGCTGAGAGCATGTAGTTAAATTCATAGCCTCTTCGCATGCTAAGCGCGTGTTTCCAGTCTCCGTTATGGGGATAGAGCGAATAACTGAAACTGTGATGCCCACGGTCGGCGTCAGGATCGGGCCAGGTGGGCGAGCGCAGCAAAGAAATCCGCAAGACGTTTCCTTTTGCGTCGTACCCATACTTCGATTCGTTAATCAAGCTGAAGCCGTGATTGCCATCGCCGAGATCGGCCCAGCGCAGCGCCGGAACTTCGAACTTGGCCGATTCGAAGCGGTTGTTGCGCGTGGTCGGGCGTTCAATTGAACCATAGGGAATTTCGTACGTCGCTTCGCTGCTCGAAGCGGCCAGCGGGAAAGCAGCTTTTAGCAGGATGTGGGTTTCGTGCCATTCGATTTCATTTCCGACATCCACCCGATCAAGGCCGGCGTAAATTGAGATATTTTGAATGAACCTGGATTTTTGCCAACTGCGAACGACGCGTATGGTGGCGCGCACTGGACCTTTCTCCGTTACTTCGACCGAATCCACCATATCGAGCTTGGTGAATTGCTGTTCGAAATCAGCGTCGATATTCCAGGCATCATAATCTTTGGGCGTGTCCTTGAAGGCTATCAATTCGTTTCCACAACCGTTTGGCGCGATGGACTCGTAATTGGAGTTTTTGTCAAAGAGACTTGTAATACAGCCGGTCTTCGGATCGACGGTCACTCGCAGCACAGAATTTTCCAGCGTAAGGCCCTTTACCTTTATATCGGTCTCGACACTTTTGCCGTTCGGAACTATGTGAAACACCTCATAGCCAAGGGACGGCAGTTTCTTGGCTTCGGTCAAGAGTTGATAACTATTCACAGTTGAATTGTGTGAGAGCACCTGAAAGAGCTGGGGTTCGCCTTTAGAATTCAGCACGGCCAGATCCGCCTTCACAGGTTCAGGCATTTGGACATTGATGGTGACCAGATCCGTTCTCTCCCACGCGAGTGGATTCACCACGAGTACCGGCACTCCGTTTCCTCTTGTGGCTATCTGGCTGGCGATGGTGTGCAGAGCTTGTGAGGTCAGATGCTCAGTCTGCAAGCGTACGAAGTCATAGTCGCGCTGGGCATCCTGATAAATGTCGGCGATGCCTGAGCCTGCGGCGAGGTCGTGAAATTGATTGAAGAGAACCTTTTTCCATGCTTCATTCAATTCCGTGCCCGGATACGGAAGTCCTGAGAGCCATGCCAGTGACGAAAATTTTTCGGTATCAAGCAATTCCTCTTCGCTTTCACGCATATTCCGCTTGTGGTTCGCCTGTGTCGTGAAAACTCCCCGGTGGTATTCCAGATACAACTCGTCATTCCAGACCGGCAAACTGAATTTTCCCGCCGGTGGAGCGGGCAGGTTCGTATTGCCACTTGCCAGGACCTTGTAATCCCATATCGGGGAGTGCGCGGTATCAGCTCTGCCCTCGATATCAGAGAAAAATCCCTGAGCGACTCCGAAGCTGGATTTAGGGAAGACGACATCGGGATTTGTCCAATGCATCCCGTCTTCGAGCATTACGCGCGTAGGGCCGCCTCCATGATCACCGACTCCGTAAAGGTGCATCATCTCTGGCGCTCCCGGGTTGGCGTTCTGAAGTGTAGCGACATCGGTGGCAATTCTCAGCGGTTCGACATCATTGACGTAATCATGAGGAAAATAGGTGAGGACGCGGCTGCCGTCGGGCGATTGCCACCAAAACAACTTCATCGGCAATTGATTGGCATCGTTCCAGGTCAGTTTCTGCGTGACGAAGTAGTCGACCCCGGATTTCTTGTAGATCTGCGGCAATTGCCAGGTATAACCGAAGGAATCGGGATTCCAACCGATGCGCACATCTGTAGAGAACTTTTCTTTAAAGAACCGTTTACCGATGAGAAGCTGCCGCACCAGCGATTCCCCATCAGGCATGTTCAGGTCGGGCTCGACCCACATTCCGCCAACCATCTCCCACCGACCTTGTTTTACGCGATCGAGAATCTGTTGATGAACGAATGGATATTTTTCGAACATCCACTCGCTGTAAGCCGCCGCCGATTGCGTGTAGGTATATTTCGGATATTCATCCATCAATTGCAGCGCAGTTCCAAACGTCCGGCGCACAACATCCACGGTTTCCGTCCATGGCCAAAGCCATGCTGCGTCAATGTGAGAATTGCCGGTCAGGCGGACTGTCGTCTGTTGTAAATACGGTTGCAGCGGTTCGAGGAGGGCGCGCGCTTTCAGGAGAGACGTGTCGAACGCTGTTTGATCCGATCGAGCCAGGGCGTCCAAATCGACTGCGTCAGCGGAACTGGCGAGTACGGCTTCGAACTTCGGAGAAGCCGGACCCGCATTCGGCGCGAGGATCGAAACGCTTCCCATCTCCTGAAACAAGCGTGCCGGGTCGGGCCGGGTTTTCGAAAACTCGATGCGCAGGTCAGCGCCATTGAAATGCTTGTGATCCACGGTTTCGAGAAGTTTCACCGCAATCAAGACTCGATCGCCAGGCTTTGCCGAATCGAAAACCATGATCGGCTCCAGTTCGTCCCCCATCGCGACCCGTCGTCCGTTGAAGTAAATCACCT
>Ga0181537_10000704_pt1 | contig 31045 bp, 26 predicted proteins | sample PEATcosm2014_Bin_39_FD_119765 | JGI IMG/M metagenome (GOLD analysis project Ga0181537, IMG submission 119765) | Peatland microbial communities from MTU Mesocosm Facility, Houghton, MI, USA - PEATcosm2014_Bin23_10_metaG | ecosystem: Environmental > Terrestrial > Soil > Wetlands > Peat | place... | reverse complement strand
GTGGGAACGGCCATTGAAGCTCAAGGTCCCGCCGCCCCATTTCACGCCGACGCCGACCGCCACTGATTTGCTCGAAATACTCACCGTGCCGGACGGCGTTTTGTCGTCAGCGGCCCAGGTTGCCGCGGTTACGCAGAGGCAGGCCACTACGGCGGTCGTTCTCAGCAAAGTTCCACTCATGTTGCGCATGATAATAGTTCTCCAGGTTACCGGCCCGGGGCCGAATGATTAAACAATGGTTGTCAGCGGTCCGACCGCGCCGAGCCGGTGTCAAGGCGTTCCCGCAAAATAATCGCCCAACGCCCGAATGTCAGAATCCGACAGGCGGCTCGCCAGCGCGCGCATGACGGCGTCGGCATCATTGTTGCGCTCGCCCGCGCGAAACGCCTTGAGTTGGGCCATCGTGTAGTCGGCCGGTTGCGCCGCAAGCGCAGGCAGCAAGGGCCCGGTTCCATCGCCGCCGTGGCCATGGCAGTTTGCGCAAGCCGGCATCGCCAGCGCGTTGTCGCCCGTGCCCTGCAATTGTAGCGCGCGCGCTGATGGCGCCGCTCCCGCGGCCTTGGCAGGCGGAGTTTTCAACGACCCGTAGTACCGCGCCAGCGAGGCGATATCGGCGTCGCTCAACGCCTTGGCGATCGGTTCCATCATCGGATTGCTCCTCGCGCCAACGCGATAATCGACGAGTTGCTTCGCCACGTACTCCGCGGACAGGCTGGCGAGCCGCGGAAACGGGGTGCCCGCCGCAGGCACGCCATTCGCGCCGTGGCAGCCCGAACAGGCGACGGCGGCACCCTTGCCGCTGGTCGCGATCGCGCGGCCCGCTTCTGCATCGGTCGACACCGCCAGTATCGTTTGCCATGCGGGCAAGGGCCGCTCGAAGGCAGGCGTCTGCGCCCGCGCGGCCGATACCGTCACCAGTAACGTAAAAGCGGCACCCACCGCCTTCCGCAAAATCTTCATGACGCTATCAACTTTCCGGGCGCGCGCAGGTAATCGCGTTTGATCGCGTCGGCGATCCAGTACGACAGCGCGCCGACCGTGCCCGTCGGGTTATAGCAGGAGTTCTGCGGGAACAGCGCGGCGCCGGTCACGAACACGTTGGGTACGTCCCAGCATTGGCCGTGGCGATTCACCACGCTGTTGGAAGGATCGCTGCCAATTGCCGCACCCCCCGTAAGATGCGTCGATTGATAGGCGGTCGAAGCGTAGGGCTTGCGGCGCGGATAGCCTTCGGCAATGCTCACGCCGCGCATCGCACGCCCGATTTCAGTGCCCTTGTCGGTCAGGAAAGCCGACAGCTTGATGTCGTTGTCGGAAAAATCGTAGGCGACGCGCAGCAAGGGCTGCCCCCAGGCGTCGCGGTAAGTTGGATCCAGACTCAGGTAACCGCCGCGAACCGGCAACGACGAGCCGGTGATGGTGATCGGCATCGCATGGTTGTAGTAACGCTTCACTGCCTTTTTCCAGGCGCCGCCCCATGCGGGTGTCCCTGCCGGAGTGGGGTGGTTGCCGATCGGTGCGCCGGAAACGACCTGGATCTGGATATAGCCGCCGCCAACGAAGCCGTGCGGACCGTGGTCGAAGTTGTCCGAGCAAAAATCGTCCATCGTCACCGCGACCGCACCGGCGCCCATGAAGGGATTGATGTTGATGGATTCGTCGAAGAACAGGTTGACGCCGGAGGTGGTCTGGTGGGTGTAATTGCGGCCGACCGCGCCTTCGCCGGTCGCCGGGTCGTAGGGCTTGCCGATGCCGGACAGGAGCAGCAGGCGCACGTTGTGGATGCCGAAGGCGCACAGCAGTACCATTTCGGCGGGCTGGAAGATCTCTTCGCCGGCCGCATCGACATAGGTTACGCCGCGCGCGCGTTTGCGCTCCTTGTCGAGTTCCACGCGCAGCACGTGGGCGTTGGTGCGCAGCTCAAAGGTCTTGAGCTTCATTGCCACCGGCAATATGCAAGCCTGCGGCGAAGCCTTCGCAAAGTGCTCGCAGCCGAAGTTCGAGCAGAAGCCACAGTAAACACAGGCGTTCATCTGCAGGCCTTCGGTGTTGACATAGGGCCGCGTCGCCAGCGCCGATGGTTGAATATAAGGGTGATAACCGAGCTTGGCCGCGGCCTCGCCGAACAGCGCCGAGGCATATGGCACCTTCATCGGCGGATTGGGGTACGGCTGCGAACGCCAGGGCTCGAATGGATTGCCGCCGGGCTGCAGCTTGCCGTTGAGATTTCCGGCGAAACCCGAGGCCCCGATCAGGCGGTCGAAACGGTCGAAATAAGGCTCGAGCTCGTCATAACCAAGTGGCCAGTCCTGCGCCGTGATGCCGTCCTCGAAAATGCCGGCGCCGTAGCGCTTCGTATAGTGACTGCGCAACTGAAATTCGACCGGGTCGAACCGGTAATACGCGCCGGACCAGTGCGCGCCCGCTCCCCCCAGATGGTTCGCGGGAAACGCAAACTGCCAGCGCCGCATGGGCAGCGCCGTCTGCTGCGTGTTGTTGCGAAAGGTAAAGGTCTCCACCGCGGTGTTCTGGTGCAGTTCGTGGCGGCGCGTGTATTTCAGTTCGTCATGCACGATCGGCGCCTGGAAGTCCGGCGAAGTCCAGCGCGGCTGCCCGCGTTCCAGCACGACCACGCGTTGACCGTTGGCCGCCAGTTCCTTGCCGATTACCGAGCCGGTCCAGCCGCCGCCAACGATGACGACGTCCACTGCGGGAAGTGTCTTGGCCATTACATGTGTCCTCCGTGATGACCGCCGCCGTCGGCGATCGACACCGGAGCCGTGGTCCAGGCGATGCCGTGCCGCTCGATATCGTTTGCGTAGCTCGCGTATGCGCCGGGAAACCCGATCAGCTTCCAGCTGATCATGTCGCGATTGCCGCCGTATACGGGGTCGCCAAAAAATCCTTCGATGGTGGCATCCAGCAACGCCGAAAAAAACACGGCGGAGGGCAGCACGCCAAAATCCACCTGGCCTTTTTCGAGCTGTGCAAGCAGGGCGTCCTGTTGCGCCGGCGCCAGGTCGGCGAACCGGGTCCCGCCGTGCGCCGCCCGGGCGGCTTCGTTGAGTTTGGCAAGCCCCATGCGAAACATTTCCGCCGGGGTGAACGAGAACTGGTATCCCTGCTGCGGGGTGCCCGCGGCGAACGGCCCATGGCGATAAAGGTTGTCGCCGCTGCCCCACGCGCCCGCCAGCTGCGCGTCGAGAAACTCGGCGACACCGGCTTCTTTGGCGCCCGGACCGAGTTCGTCCGCGGGAATGAGCCGCGCCACCGCGGCCTCGGCCGCCCGTGCTTCGTCGGCATTGAAGAAGCGCCACACATACGGTTTGGCGTCCGTGCCGGAAGCCTGAGCGCCCGCCTTCGCACCGTCTTGCGCGTACGACCTGCCGCCGGTCGCGCCCAGCGACGCACTCGCGGCAAGAATCTTGATGAACCCGCGCCGGCTGCTAACACCGTCTTGCATGGCGATTCCCCGTCCCGTATGTGAAGGCGCAAACGCTACGCAGTCGCCAGAGTAGCGTCTTGCAAAATCCTGCGGGTTGCCGGCGCTGCGGCACTGCGATTCGACGCCCGGCGCGGCGCGGGCGCAAGCATTGACGCGCGGCCCAGGACAACCGCCGGGACGGTGCTCATCTCGCGCCGCCGGCGCTCCCGCGCCGCCCCGCGGTACGCCCCCGGGGTGGTGCCGAGGTGTTTGCGAAATAGAGTGGTGAGATGGCTCTGGCACGAACAGCCGACTTCGAACGCGATATCGGCAAGCGACCTGTCTTCCTGCGCCAGGAGCCGCATGGCCCGGCGCAACCGGCAACGGATAATGTACTGATGCGGCGTCATCCCGGTGGCCAGCTTGAAACCGCGGCCGAAGCTGAAGGAATCCAGACCAACCGCCGCCGCGATGTCATCCCATTTGAGCTTGGTATCCAGGTTGTCGTTGACGAACCGGACGGCGCGCCTTAATTCCTCGCGCACCAGTTTCGGATCGTGCCCCGGCGCTTTTTGATGCGGGCCCTCGGACTGCTGCCGCAGGCAGGCCATGATAATTTGCGCCAGTTCCGCGGCGCTGTCCTCGTTCCACTCGGTCTGGGTAATTCGCTCGACCAGATAGACCCGCATCATCCCCAACGCATGCTCGACTCTGCTCATCGACATGGACTCCCCCTCTTGCGATGGACGAGCCGCCTCGTCCGTGAGCAGACACTAGGGAGCCTCAGCGTACGGGTCGTGACGGCGAGGTCATATATCGGTGAAAAAATCGTCGCCGGGCCGGAATTGCGGTCTTTTTTGTGCAGGCCACGCGATCCGCGACGCAGGAGTAGAGCCCGGACGCGCTGTTTAGACCTTCTTAACGTCCGTTCCTCCCTTACGTCACTTACCCGGCGTACTCGAACGGGGCTGGCGCCTTGTGCGCTGCTGCCGCGCCAGGTAGCCCGAAGACCGGACGCATTAACGCCAGCAATTCCGCGCGCTCGGCACGTTCCGCTCTGCTCAGCGCCTTGGTCGGTGCGTGGAGCACCTTGTTGGTGAGCCTGCGGGTGAATTCCTCGAGCACCGGCTCGACTTCCGCGCCACCATCAAGTTTCCGGCGTGCGCGCTCAAGCTCGGATGCGCAAAGGCACTCGAAGTACTCATGCAACGCGGACACGCCGGGTGCAGCGGCGTGCCCTTCCAGCCATCGCTGGAAACTCTGCGGCTGTTTTCCCACTGTCGGCCCCCTCTCGATTTCCTCGTTGGCGTCAAGTCTGGTCATGCCGCCAGCATGGTTTGCTCGTGCAAGCTACCTTAGCCGCGCTCGCCCGGGCAGTATTGCTTGCGCCTGCACGTCTTATTAATTCCTGCGACATGGACTCCGGCCGCACACGACGGGATTCAGGTGCAGGATCTACCTACGCTCTCAGAAATCTCCAAGATTTCGGCAGCTTGGGCGCCTACGCTGCGGCCATGGTCATCGGATCCCCGGCTCCAGCTTGTTCTGCCGTCGGTAGCGCACGGCACGCCTACGCCGCAAGCGCGGATTTATCCGGAACCCTGTCTCCTTCTTCCTTGGGTTGGGAGATTGCCGGCTCGCTGCTCGGACGGTGAGCCGGCATTTTTTCATGCCAAACGTCCGGTCAATCGAGGTAGCAGCCGGGATTCGGCCGTTACCTGCCCGCTGGGTGCGGGCGCAAACCCTCTCGCCGACCGATTCGGCCAGGCGTTACACGCTGACCGCCGCGATGCTGCACTGGCTGATCGCCGCCGCGGTTATCTGCATGATCGCGTTCGGCTGGTGGATGCAGGGGATACCCAAGGATCCGGCCGGTCCGCGCGTGAACGCGTACAACCTGCACAAGTCTCTTGGAATATTGATTTTCTTCCTGATGCTGGTGCGCCTCGCGTGGCGGGCGACTCATCGCCCGCCGCCATTTCCCCCGATGCCGCGATGGCAGGCTTGGCTGGCGCGGGCAAACCACCGGTTGCTCTACATTTCGTTGTTGCTGATGCCACTCGCGGGATTCCTGGGCTCCGCGTTTTCCGGCCGCGCCATCGTGTTGTTTGGCCATGCACTGCCTGCCTGGTTTGCGAGGAACGATGCAATTTCGAGTGCCTGCAGATTCGTGCATCTTGGGCTGAGCTGGTTCCTGGTGGCCGCGATATCGCTGCATCTCGCGGGCGCCTTCAAGCATCGCCTGATCGATCGCGACGGCGTATTGGCAAGAATGTGGCCGCTGCCGTCCCGCTTCTGGAATGGAATCCGGCTAATCGCGATCGTCGCGGTGCCGATCGTCGGTGCTTGCCTGCCGTTGCGGGTGTTCGCGGCGCCCTTTGCCTACGTTTCGAACGAAGGCTCCGCCTCGGTCTCGGTCATTGATCTGGCGACGGACCAGGTAACAGCAACGTTCAAGGTCGGGAGCAAGCCCCGCGGTATCGCGCTCGCCGCCGGCGGCAGACGGCTCTACATCAGCGACCAGACCAGCAACTCCCTGCTTACTGTCGACACGGCGACTGGAACGGTGATACAGCGCACACGCCTGGGCGATTCGCCGGAGGCTATCTACCTCTCGGCCGATGGCAAATGGCTCTCCGCCGCGATCGAGGAAAACGACCAGGTGCTGTTGGTGGCCACGGCTGACGGCGAAGTCAGGCAGCGGTTGAAAATGCATGGCAATAATCCGGAACACGCCGTATTCAGTCCGGATGGCAAATGGCTGTATGTCAGCAGCGAGAACGCCGACAGCATCGATATCGTTGAGCTTGCCGGGGGCGAAGTCTCCAAGTCGGTGGTGGTGGGCGAACGGCCGCGCGGCATCGGCTTCCTCCCGGACGGCAGCCGCGCTTACGTGGCCGCGGAAAACGCCAACACGGTTAACGTCATCGACGTGGCGAAGGGCGAAGTGATCGCCCGAATCGCGGCCGGCAGCCGATCCAATGGCGTCATTGTGCACCCCGACGGCCACCGGGTTTACGTCAGTTCCGGCGGCGAGGGCACGGTACAGGTGATCGACACTTCGACCAATACGATCATCGCGAAGGTGCCCGTCGGCAAACGCCCCTGGAACATGGCAATCACGCCCGATGGCAAAAAACTCTACGTCGCCTGCGGACGCTCGAATGCAGTGGCTGTCGTCGACACCACGACAAATACCAAGATCGCTGAAATACCGGTCGGTGAGCTGCCCTGGGGCGTGGCGATCCGCTGACCCGCAGCAGCACCCTAAAAGCGATAGCGCAGGCCGGCCCAGATGCCCATGGGCTGGCCGATGCCCAAAAATTTCGACGGCAAACCGGCGGCGTTGTAGCTGTTTCCGGGTCCCGAGAAAAAATTGGTGCCGAGCACGCCGAAATTTGCATAATGCCGGTCGAACAGGTTATTGCCGCGCACGAAGACCTCCAGCGTCTTGTTCATTTGCGCGGTGGCGTCGAAGTTAAACACGGTATAGCCGCCGATTTTCCCGCTCGGATCCTGGTTATTTTCGTCGCCGCGCGAATACATCGGGCCTGAATAATTCATATTGAACCCTATTCTCCAGATCGCGGAGGGCGAGTATTCCACCCGCAGCTTCAGCAACTGTCTGGGCAGATTTGGCAGGCGGTCACCAGGCGCGACCTGGATCACGCCGTTGGCGTCGGCGCTGCTATTGTTAGGACTGATGAGCGCAAACGAACTTTGATAGGTGGCCTGCAGATAGCTGTACGAGGTTTGCAGCTCCCAATGCCCGACGGTGCTCTGTGAAGACAGCTCGACGCCGCGCCTGCGGGTGCTGCCGACGTTGGCGAAATATCCCTGCGTCGGCGAGGCAGCGTCAGTAACGAAATTAATGTCGTTTTGGGATACGGTCTGGTAGGCCGCGAGCTGCAGCCGGGTCTGCGCGGCGAGCGCCACGCGAGAGCCGATTTCCCAGGTGTGCGTCACCACCATCCTGAGATCAGGGTCCGACGAGAACGCATTCGGCAGCGAACAGGGCGCCTGCGGATTGGCACAGCTTAGCTCGATCGGCGACGGCACCCGCATGCCATCGGTGTATCCCGCGTAGGCCACCACGCCGGCGTTGGGTTTGAAATTGACGCCGAACGCCGGATTGAGATGGTTGAAGCTGTGTTCGCCGTTGAGCGCCGTGCCCAATTGATCTGACATCGACAGGTGGTCAAAGTTATAGCGCGCGGAACCGGTGAGCGTCCACCTGGAATCAAGCTGCAGGCTGTCCGAAACAAACACGCCGTAATAGCGCGTGGCTGTTTTAAGCTGCACGTTTTGCGAAGCGCCGTCGACGCCGATGGTGTTGCGGTCGGGCGTGAAATAGCCGTCCTGCGCCGATTGGTTGAAGCGGCCGTTGCTAAGATCGGCGGTAAAGCCGGCGATAACCTGGTTGTTTAATCCCATCAGTTTTTTGCTGGACGTCAGTTGCATGCCCAGCCCGTAGGTGCTTTGCAGCAGGTGCTGGAACACGTTGCTGCCCGAGCAGTTGTCGCCGCTCGGGGCGGTCGGATTGCCATTGCCGTCGGGCGGCCCGGGGTCGGTGGCGCAGGTTGGGGTATTGTACGGGCCGCCATTGGTGTTGCTGTCGGCACCCAAATTGTCGGAGTTGCGGAAATAGGCGGTGCCGCCGAGCAACAGGGTATCGTCGAGGAAGTGCGTGCCCTTGATGGTCAGGAACGCGAGCTTGTTCTGGTTGGTGTCGGGATAGGTATACGCCTGCCGCAGATTGTCGAGCATGTCCACAGGCAAAGTCTGGTTGCCTTTGAGAGTGTTGTCGGCAAGGGTTAGCGAGACATCGATATCGGTTTGGCTGCCGGCCCAACCGACCTTGCCGAATAACTGACGGATCTGGCTGGCGTTCTGGATCGCGAAGCCCTGGCTGTTGGAATCGTTGTAGGTCAGAAAATAGTCCCAGTTGCCCCTGGATCCGCCGTACTCGAAGTCGACCTGCTTGCGGGCGAACGAACCCGCGCTCACGCTCATGCTGAATCCGGGGTAATCCCTGCCGCTCTTGGTATAGACCGCCAGCGCGCCTCCCAGCGTGTTGAGACCGAACAAGGGATTGGAACCCGGGATCAGCTGCAAATTGGAAATCGCGGTCGCCGGGATCAGGTCCCAATTCACGACGTCGCCGAAGGATTCGTTGACGCGCACGCCGTCCTGGAACACCGACAGGCCCTGCGGCACGCCCAGGATCGGTGACGCGTAAAAGCCGCGGAACATTACGCTTTGCTGATCGGCGTTTCCCTGCTCGGAATTGATATTGACGCTGGTGACAGTGCGTTCAAGGTGATCGGCCAGGTTGGTCTGATGCTGGTCGCTCAGTGAACTGCCGTTAATCAGTTGCACGTTGGCCGGCATGTCTTCGAGCGGGACCCCGAGGCCCGGCAGCGGGGTGGTGGCCACGACGTAGACGGCGGGCAGCTCGAACACTTCCGCCATGATTTCCTGCGAGTGGCCCAGGGCGCACGCGGCCGCCAGGACCATCGCCGTCAAGCGGCAATGGACCATGGCAAGGTCGAGCGCCCTCACGTGAAGTCCACGTGCCGGAAGGCTGGAGATCGAGAGGCAATCGGAAATATGGCGAGCGTTGCGCCCGCAAGCGACCGCCCTGCGTGATTTCACAGGGGAGCCGGCGGCGGGCGCACCAGCTTGCGGTCCGCCGCCGGGCGCAGATGACTAAGGCAAGGTAAAGATGACGATCGCCGAGGTTCCGCTTCCCCCGAAAAATCCCGAGACGACGCCTGAGGTGGTGGCGACGTATTGCTTGCCTCCGATCGCGTAGCTGATTACGCCACCGCCGACCGAACCACCGGTATTGAACCGGTAGAGCGTCTTGCCGTTGCTGGCGTCGATCGCGAGAAAGTTGTTGTCGAGATCGCCGGTGAACAGCATGCCGCTCGCGGTGACGGTTATGCCGGCGACCAGCGGGGTTGGCCATTGCTCCTTCCAGCGCACGGTGCCGGTGGCCGCGTCTATCGCCTGCAGCCAGCCTCTTGACTGCTCGCGCGGATCCGGCGTAACGGCGCCGCCATAGTAGTGGGAATTCTCCACGAACTGCGGCGCGTTTTCGTTCCGGGTGAAAGTCCCGCACCAGTCCACGGTCGACACATACAGGGTCTTGGTCATCGGGCTGTAGGCCGGGCCGTTCCATTCCAATCCACCCAGCAAACCGGGGCAGCCATGCACACCGCCAACCGCGGGAATTTTGTCAAAATCGGTGCGCGTCGTGATGGGAATTTCATACAACACTTCGTGACTATCGCGGTCCAGCATGCGCAGCAGACCATCCTTGCCGGCAACCGTGAGGAGATTGCGCGGCTTGCCCATTACTTTCGCGCTGAACAGCGGGCTGACCTGGCTCAAGTCCCGGTCGTTGGCGTCGTTCGGACCGAATTGCCGGTACCAGAGCAACTTGCCAGTCCTGACATCCAGCGCGACCGCCGAGTTGGTGTATAGATTCGAACCGGGCCGCGCGTCCGGGAAAAAGTCCGGTGCCGGATTGCCGACTGGTACAAACAGCACGCCTTTTTCGACATCCAGCGACAACGGTGTCCACAGGCTGCCGCCGCCGTGATCGCGCGACTTGGGATCTTTCCAGGTTTCGGCGCCGGGCTCGTCGGCGTCCGGGATAAGGTTGAAGCGCCAGACTTGCTCGCCGGTCGTCAGCTTGAAAGCGCCGACCCAGTTCTTGGCGCCCCAATCCGCGCCCGCCGGCCCGTAGATCACCAGATCCTCGTAAATCAGCGGCGGCATGCTGAGATACTGGCTGTTTTTCGCGTCGGCAATTTTCTGGCTCCACAGCAGTGTGCCGTTGTTCATGTCCAACGCAATCAGAAAACCATCCGGTGTGCCGCGCACCACGCGACCGTCCTTCAGCGCCACGCCGCGATTGGATGGCGACAGTACGGCGCCGTTGACGGGCCAGCGGTGGACCCAGCGCTCACGGCAGGTGGCCGCGTCTATCGCAGCAGTTGCCTTGCCGGCCGTGGCGTAGATCACGCCTTTGTAGACCAGCAGATTTGTCTGGGTGGGCTCGGTGCTGAGAGAGCGATAGATGCACGCTGCACGCAATTGCCCGGCATTCTTCGGTGTAATCTGGCGCAGGTCGACGAAACGCTGGCCGGTGTAATCCTTGCTCGCATAGAGCCAACTCTGGTTGTCTTTCGCCGCGTGCAGCAACTCTTCCTGCGTCGGCCCGGTCCCGAGCGACGCGGCAGCGCTCGGCGCGGCCGCCGCCACGGCTTTGGCGCGGCCCAGCGTTCCGAGATATGCAATCACGTTGGCCCGGTCCGTCGCATTCGCCAACTCGACCGACATCGCCGTTCCGGGCACTTCCTTGGTCGAGGAAGTCAGGAACAGGTCGAGCGTCTTCTCGTCCCAGGTCAGCCCGGCGTGCGCCATCGCAGGCGAGTAGGTGTAGCCGGCAAGACTTCCCGAGTTTCTGCCCAGCACCGCGGCCAACGAGGGTCCGAATCCGTTCTTGCCGACCTCTATCGTATGGCAGGATGAACACTGGTTCGCGAATACGGTCTTACCTGCTGCGGCGTCACCGTCGGCACGCGCCAGTCCACAAAACAATGAAGCCGATAAAAACAGCAGCGCGACGGGCCGGCCGCGGATTGCACGTCGAACGCGCGATGGCGCGACCTTGGCAAGATGGGCAGGCGAAGAGCCCGGGTGTTCGGCATTTGGCATTGCGCTTTCCATTTCTTGAGCTCCTTTGAATGCGGTCCGCACTTGCGGCTCCGAAAGGTTTCCACGATGTCGCGCGCGCGGCGCCGGCGGATGTTCCCGCGGCCAATTTGCCTATTCCGGTGGCCGCCGTCTTGCACTTGATTGCGCAGACTTTTTGAATTCCTGTGCTGCCGCTATCCGTCAGGCGATCCTTTTCAATGGCGTCCTGCATGGCCTGGACCCGACGCCCGCCGGCTCGCCGCCCACCAAGCCAGCCCGACGAACGCGATTGCGAGCAACAACAGGTTAATAATCTGCGGGCGGACTTCGGCCCAGGTCGCGCCCATTTGATTGAGTTCGATGAAGCCCTGGATGCCAGACGTAGTGGGCAACAGGTGCGAGAACCAGATCAAGGGCTCGCTGATGGACTCCACGGGAAAGGCGAATCCCGACAGGAACAGCAGCGGAATCGAGACACCGGCGATGACCTGCATGCCGCGTTCGCGCTCGCCCATCCAGCAGCCGAGCGCGACTCCCAGCGCCGCCACGTCCAGCGCGTAGATCGTACCGAACACGATCGCCCCGGACAGGTTGGCGGCGCGAGGTACGTCGTGGTACCAGAACACAAAACCGATCCAGAACAGGATGGCGGCAAATACGAACAGCCAGAATCCCGCCAGCATGCCGGCGAAGGACTCCACAGTAAGCCGGCCCTTCGCCGCAATTGCCCAGCGCCCGCCTTCCACCCAGGTGCCGATCGCGACGCAGATGGCAGTGAGCAGGAGCTGATGCACCAGCAGCCCCATCGACGCCGGCAGCACGTAGCTCTCGTAGCCCTGCACGGTATTGAACAACGGCTGCTTGACAAAGGCCGGCCCGGCGCGCGTAAGCTGCATGATGGACGCCGGCGGCGCGTTGGAGCGCACAAGCTGTGCGGTGAGCGCCGGCGCGGTCGTCTCCGAAACCACGGCGGCCGTGGTCTGCAGTATCGTGCTGTTGACGACGGCATAGCCGCCGTTTCCCATCACCGTGACGCCGGTCGGCGTGCCGCGCAGCACGTCGCGATAGAAATTCGCCGGCACCGCGACGATGCCGCCGATTTCTCCACGCTGCAGTGCCGGGACTGCGTCCTCGACATTGCGCACGACGCCTGTTATCCGCACCCCTTGCGTCGCGTCGAGATCGCGCGCGATCTGACGCGACATCGGGCTGGCATCGTAATCGGCTACCGTCACCGGCACGGCGCTGGTGACTTCCGGCGCAAACGGGACCGCGTAGTAAAAGGAATAGACAATCACGCCGACCACCGCCGGCGTCATCGGCCCCTTGTCGAACAGGACGCTGCGCAGCGTCCACACGAATGCCTGCCATGCGCTCATCGTCCGCCCCAGGCGTCGGGACGGCGGCAAAGTTGCGCCAGCTTGGGAAGACCGATGGCCAAAGGCACAACGATAAACGCAACGCATAGCACGGCGAACGGCTCTGCCGACACGGCGAGCGGTGCGCCGATGGTCCATTGCTGATGCTGGATCTCGAAGAAATAGTGAAATGGCACGACCGCGCTCCAGACCTTTGCCCCGGTGGTCATCGAATACAGCGGATAAGTAACGCCGGTGTACGAAACCGCCGTGGCGTTTACGATTGCCAATACGCCCAGCGTGGCGCGTAAATTCCCGGTCAGACCGATTACCAGCGCAGGCACCGCGCAGCATGCAACGATCAGCATGCCCAGGCTCAGGCACCAGGCCAGCACACTGCCGTTCGCCGTCCACCCACGATAGCCCGCGAGCCACGCCACCAGGCAGAGTGCCATCGCCGTGAAACTGACAATCAGGGGCAACAGTTTTCCGGCGAGGGCAGCGGCGATGCAGCCATCTGCCGAGGCCAGCCAGGCGGCCGCCGTCCGGTCCCGAAATTCGCGGCCGACGGCGTAGGCCGCGCCCACCAGCGCAAACAAATGCAGGATTCCCGGCATGTAGATGGCCGCCAGCAATCGCTCGTTCGAGCTCGCCGGCGCATACAGCGACCTGCGTTCGACGCGCACCGCGCCGTAACGCCGCTCGGCGCCGGTGAATCCGCCGCCGAGCCCGGCCAGCGCTCTGACCGCTTTATCCCCCCCGACCGCACTGACCGCGTTCGACACGTCGGCCGAAATCGATCCCACAGCGGAGTGAAACTGCTCATTCGTGTAGAGCACGACCGGCAACGGATCGCCGCGCCGGGACCGCCGCTCCCAGTCCGCCGGCACGTGCAGTACGGCGTACACCCGCCGCTCGCGCACCAGGGGCCACGCTTCCTCGAGGTTGCCGGGGCGTGCCGCAATGGTGGTCGCGCGCTCCGCTTCGAGCGCGATGGCGAGTTGCCGCGAACCCGGCGATCGATTCTCGTCCACCAGCGCGAGCGGCAGTTTCACATTGACCCCCTGGGAGAATATGGTCCAGGTAAGCGCCATGATGAGCGCCGGAAACCAGCTGACCATCGCCAGATCCCATGGGTGCGCACGCAGATAGGCGAGCTCACGTAGACAGGTGCCGCGAACTCCAGCAATGAACATTGAATCAACCCCGGTCGACAAGAACCGACATGCCGGGGCGCAGGCCCTCCACTTTATCCACCGGGCGCGCGCGGACCTCGAAAGTCTTGATGTCATAACCGCTCGACTGTCGCGTCGCCCGCCAGGTCGCGTACTCACCCTTGGGACTGATGTAGTACACCGAAAATGCGACCGCACGATCGCCAAGCGCGGGCACTTTGCCGGTAATCCGGGTTCCGACCTTGACCTTTGCCAGTTCGTCCTCGCGCAGGTTGAACACGGCCCATACATCGTCCAGGTTGACCAGGCTGATAATGGGAAAGCCGGGCGGTGCCAGCTCGCCCTGGTGCAATACCACCTTGTCGACTTCGGCCGAGATCGGCGACTTCAACGAAATATCCGCAGCCAGGGCTCCCACTTCCTGTACTGCGGCGCCGGCGCCGCGTGTGTTCTCAGCCGCCGCGGCCCGGTCTTCCTTGCGAAAGCCGTTTAACGCAAGGTCGTATTGCGCGCGCGCGGCGCCCGCCGTATCGAGCGCCGAGCGATAAGCAGTCTCCACTTCGTCGTTGCGCTGCTGCGAAATCAATCCTTCCTTGTACAGCGCGTTGATGCGCTTGAAGGTGGTCTCGGCCAGGTTTGCCGCCGACACCGAACGTTCCCAGTTGGCGCGCGCCACCTTGATATCCTCCTGCCGCGTGCCGTCGTCGAGCAGCTTCTGCCTGGCCGCCGCCGCTCCCCGCGCGGCCTCCGCCTGCGATACCTTCGCCTGAATCTCCGGGCTGTCGAGAGTGACCAGCAATGCGCCGGGCTTGACCTCGTCGCCCTCGCGAACGTGCAGTTCGGCAATGCGGCCCGTGATCTTGGGCGAAATGTCGATATAACGGCCATCGATCTGCCCCTGCAACGGCGCCAGCACCGTTCGGTTCGCGAGATACAGGCCGTATACGATGAAGAGGATTACGCCGACGGCGGCGAGCGGGCCGATCAGACGCTTGATGCCGGGAGAAGGAGAATTGTTCATGGGCGCAATTGGATGTCCGCACGTTTGACAAAGTCCGGGAGCGTATTGGCCTGGCCGGATGCTTCCAGCAATTGGGCCAGGGCGACGACGAAGTCGTAGGCGGCCGCGGCGCGCGAGGTTTCGGCGCGCGCGAGCGCATTGCGCGCATCGTTGACGTCAAGGCTGGTTGCCTGACCCTCGTCGAAGCCGCGCTCGCGCAGGCGCAGATTTTCGCGCGCCAGGGCAAGCGTCGAATCGAGAAGAACGAACTGCTCGCGCGCCTGTTCGACCTTGCGAAACGACGTTTCGACGGTGGAGTCCAGGTTGTTGCGAGTCTCCGCTTCAAGCGATTGCACCTGCCGCAGGGCCTCGCGCGCGGCGCTGACCTTGCTCTTGCGGTCCTGATTCGAGAACAAGGTAAAACTTACGCCGATCCCGGCAGTCCAGTCCGGTTCGGTCAGCGATTCGTAGTGCTTGATCAAAGAATAATTGCCGAAGGCAAATACTTCGGGCTTCCAGGCCGACTCGGCGATCACCACGCCCTGCTTGGCCTGTTCGCGCTTGGCGTCAAACGCCGCTAGAGTCGGATTCTGGCGCTCGGCAATCGACAGCCACTCCGTCAATGACTTGAGCGAATCCGTAATCACGAACAAAGGTGTGCTGGGCTCGATGGCCGCAGCCCGGTGCAGCAGGCGCTGCAGGCGTGCCTGGGCGATTTCCCGGTCGCGCTGCGCCCGCACCAGTTCGCGCGCCGCCTCGTCACGCGAGACCTGGGCGTTGAGGCGCTCGACCTTTGCGATGATGCCGCGCTGCTCAAAGTGCCGCGCTCGCTCCAATTGCCGATCAGACTGCTGCAGCAATGAGGTTCGCGTGCGCTCGATATTGGCGGCGAGCTCGAGCCCGAAATAGACTTCGGCAAGCTGGAGATCCAGCTGCTCGTCGGTCGCGACCAGTTCGGCCCGGGCTTCCTCCACGCCGGCCCGCAGCGAGCGCTGCGTCGCCGTGATGCGGCCCCCGGTATAAATCGACCAGGTCGAGTTTAGGGTGGAACGCGGACCTCTCAGGTTATCGAAAATGTTGATGGTGCCCAGTGCGCCGCCCTGGATGGTGCCGGTCTTGATCCCGTTCAGCTGCATTGCGGTCACCGATAATTCCGGCAGACCCAGTGAATCCGCGCTGCGCGCCTGATACTCGCTCTGGCTGACGCCGGCCTCGCCGGACTGGTGCAGATCCGACACGGAACGCAATACCACCCGCGCTTCGTCGAAGGATATTGGAGCGGCGATCGCGGTACCGGCGGCAGCCGCGGCGTTGATCCCCAGCAGCGCCAACAGCAGGCATTTGCGTCGAGCTAAACGCCGCAGCCGGCCGCGCCGCGAAAATGCCGAATCGCCCACACCCTTACTTGCGCGCGAGAATCCATTCGACCAGCGACTTGAGTTCGGCTTCGGGCACGTTGTTGGGTGGCATCGGAATCGCGCCCCACACTCCGCTGCCGCCCGCCTTCACCTTTTGTTCGAGCTTGGCCAGCGCACCGGCGTCTCCGGCGTATTTCGCGGCGACGTCCTTATATGCCGGCCCGACCAGCTTCTTGTCCACCGCGTGGCAGGCACTGCAGTTGTACTTGGTCAGAAGCTGCGTCGCCGCAGCATCCGCTATCGCAGCCTGGGCAACGGTCGGCAGCGATAGCAACCCCGCCAGCAGTCCGCCGACCATGATGGCTGTCACGCCGGTGTTTCGTGTCGTATCCATTGTCGATCTCCCGAGTGATTGAAGTTGCTGGAAGCATGCGCAGCCGGGCAAGCCGCATGAACGCCCGGCACCGATGTTAAGCGCCGTGGCGCGGCGGGTCTTGCACAACACTGGCGACTTTCATAAAGCTGCGACCCGGCGGGGTGTGCGTGACGTGCGGTGAAGTCATCCCAGGCGCCAGTAGTGGTCAACCAGTAGCGCGGCAAACAGACAGGACAGACAGACGATGGCATCGGCGTCGACCCATGGATGGGTGCCGTCATGCGCGTTTGGCAGTTGGCGTATGCAACGGCGCTTTCGTCGCGATTTTTGCGGACACTGGCGGTTCTCTATCGACGGTGAGTTCGGGATTGCGCCATCGTTCGCGGCGGCCGCGCCATCGGCGCAATGTATGAAGCCGTTATGGCTACGTCTTCCACAAATCGCCGTGCTTCAAAAAAGTTGCGGCGCCGCGCTTTATTCACAGCAATTTGAAAGGCGCAATGACAGGGATTTGAAAGACATCACCTGGTCGAACACCTATCTTTGCGCGGTGATCCGCAAAGCGCGACCCCCGCGGCCCTGCGGTCGCGATGCGGGAGCGCAAGAACCGGTGACTCCAGGTGGGGCGACAGGCATGACAGCAAATCCGACGAAAATATGTGGTCCCGTGAAGACCGCGGCGGCGGCGGCGCTGGCGTTACCGGGCTTGGCCTTCGCCAGCGAGGTGGCAAAATTCGGGCTGCAAACGCCGCAGACCATCATTGCCCACCAGATTTACGACCTGCACACCCTCATTCTCTGGATCTGCATCGTTATCGCAGTGGTGGTGTTCGGATTCATGTTTTACGCCATCGTGCGGCATCGCCGGTCGGTGGGGCACGAGGCCAGACAGTTTGAGGGGAACAAGCCCGTGGAAATCATCTGGACCATCATCCCCTGCCTCATCGTGGTGGGGATGGCGTTCCCGGCCACGTCGACGGTAATCGCAATGAAGGACGCGTCCAGCCCCGACCTCACGATAAAGGTGGTCGGTTACCAATGGAAGTGGCGTTACGACTATCTCGGCAAGGACGTCTCCTTTTACAGCGACCTGTCCACCCCTCGCGCACAAATCGAGAACCGGGAAGCCAAGGGCGAAAATTACCTGCTTGAGGTGGACCACCCGATGGTGGTCCCGGTCGGCAAGAAAGTGCGCCTTCTCGTCACGGCCGATGACGTGATTCATTCCTGGTCGGTCCCGGCGTTCGGCGTCAAGCAGGACGGGATACCGGGCTTCGTCAGGGATACCTGGTTCAAAGTCGACACTCCCGGCGTGTACCGTGGCCAGTGCAGCGAACTGTGCGGCAAGGACCACGGCTTCATGCCGGTCGTGGTCGAGGCGGTACCCGAGGAGCAATTTGAAAAATGGCTGGCTGAAAATCAGTCAATGAACAAGGTAGCCGCCGCCGATGCCGCGTCCGCCGCGGCCAAGACCTACACGCTGGCGGAGCTGAAAACCGAGGGAGAAAAGGTCTACGGCCGCACCTGCGCCGCCTGCCACCAGCCGAACGGTCAAGGTTTGCCGGGCGCATTTCCGGCGCTCGCCCACGGCGCCATCACCACCGGACCGATTGCCGGCCATATCGATATTGTTCTCAACGGCAGCAAGAAGAACCCCGCCATGGCGGCATGGAAGGGACAGCTCTCCGACCTGGAACTCGCCGCCGTGATCACTTACGAGCGCAACTCTTTTGGCAATGCGGTAGGCGACTTGGCGCAGCCGAAAGACATTGCCGCGGCTCGCAAGTAACGCTGCGCACAAGTCGCGGGCCGATCAGAGAACGCAAGACCGGGAGAACGATTTGGAAAATTCCCTTACACCCGCCGGCCAAGCTTCGCACCCGGAACAGCCCAGGGGGTTGCGCCGCTGGCTCGCTGCGACCAACCACAAGGACATCGGCACCCTTTACCTGTGCTTCAGCTTCGCGATGTTCATCGTCGGCGGCATGATGGCGCTGACCATACGCGCGGAACTGTTCCAGCCTGGGTTGCAATTCGTGCGGCCCGAATTTTTCAACCAGCTCACTACCATGCACGGCCTGATCATGGTGTTCGGCGCCATCATGCCGGCGTTCGTGGGGTTTGCGAACTGGCAGATCCCGATGATGATCGGCGCGCCCGACATGGCGTTTCCGCGCTTGAATAACTTCAGCTTCTGGCTGCTGCCGCCGGCCGCCATCCTGCTGGTTGCGTCGTTCTTCGTTCCCGGCGGCGCCACCGCGGCCGGCTGGACGCTGTACCCGCCGTTGTCGGTGCAGATGGGCCCGGGCATGGACATGGCGATTTTCGCGGTGCATATCCTGGGCGTGTCCTCGGTGATCGGCGCCATCAACATCGTCACCACCATCCTCAACCTGCGCGCGCCGGGAATGACCATGATGAAAATGCCGCTGTTCATCTGGACCTGGCTGGTAACGGCATACCTCCTGATTGCAGTGATACCGGTGTTGGCCGGTGCGGTAACAATGCTTCTCACCGACCGCCACTTCGACACCCATTTTTTCAACGCCGCCGGCGGCGGCGACCCGGTCATGTTCCAGCATATTTTCTGGTTCTTCGGACACCCGGAGGTCTATATCCTGATCCTGCCTGCGTTCGGCATCGTTTCCCAGGTCATCCCTACTTTCGCCCGCAAGCCGCTGTTCGGCTACCGCTCGATGGTCATGGCCTCATGTGCGATCGGCATCGTTTCCGGCGTGGTATGGGGACACCACATGTTCGCCGTCGGCATGCCGGTGGCGGCGCAACTGTTCTTCATGTACGCAACGCTGGTGGTCGCAGTCCCGACGGGTGTCAAGGTCTTCAACTGGACCGCGACCATGTGGCAAGGATCGCTTACTTTCGAAACGCCGATGTTGTTCGCCGTCGGCTTCCTGTTCGTGTTCGTCATAGGCGGCCTCACCGGCGTCATCCTCGCAATTACGCCGGTCGACATCCAGATGCAGGACACCTATTACGTGGTCGCGCATTTTCATTACACGATGGTGGCGGGATCCCTGTTTGCGCTGTTCGCGGGCACCTACTACTGGCTGCCGAAATGGACCGGGCACAGGTATGACGAGACGCTCGGGCGCTGGCACTTCTGGCTCACGATGATTTTCTTCAACATGACTTTTTTTGTCATGTTCTTCCTCGGCATCGCGGGCATGCCGCGCCGCATTCCCGATTACGCGCTGCAGTTCGCGGATTTCAACATGATCGCCAGCATCGGGGCATTCGGCTTTGGCCTGACGCAGCTGTTGTTTCTCTACATCGTCATCAAATGCGTGCGCGGGGGCGAGCCCGCCACCGCGCAGGTGTGGGACGGCGCCAAAGGACTGGAGTGGACCTTGCCATCGCCGGCGCCGCACCACTCTTTCGCAACCCCGCCAGTGGTTGTCTGACTCATGCCGGCCGCTACGATCCCGAGGACACACATGGCACAAAATGGCGCAGCGGGGGAGCCGCAACGCAAGGCGACCGTGCGCACCGCAACCATCCTGGGTTTGGTCGCCTTGGTGTGCTTTGGCAGCATCATAGCCGCGCAATTCTTCCCGCCTTTCGCAGTCGGTGTGGTCACGCTGGGCGTGACGGCCGCCGGCTTCCTGCTGGCGGCGATCCGGGGCCAGGGGCGCGCATGAGCGAATTGCCAGAGCCGGCGGCGGCCGATCGGGCAAATCGCTCGATGTTGCTGAGGTTCAGCCTGATGGTCCTGATCATGTTCGCGTTCGGCTACCTGATGGTGCCGTTCTACGAGCGGCTGTGCAAGGCTACCGGGTTCCGCGACATCGACACGCCCGATACGGTGACCAATACGCAAACCGATGCGACCCGCACGGTACGCATCGAGCTCGATGCCAACGTCAACCGGCTGCCGTGGAAATTCCGGCCGGAGACGCCAATCGTCAGCGTGCACCCGGGCGAATTCAGAAACCTGTTTTACGAAGTCGAGAACAACTCCGACCGGCCGATCACGGGCCAGGCCATCCCCAGTTACCGGCCGCGCCTCGCCGGGGAGTACTTCAAGAAAATCGAATGCTTCTGTTTTACCCGGCAGGCGCTGGGACCGCACGAAAAGCGGCGCATGCCGGTGGTGTTCGTGGTGGACCCGAAACTGCCGACCGAGGTGAACACCATCACGCTCTCCTACACTTTTTTCGAAGTCGATGGAATCAAATCCTAGGCAGGCCATGCGCCGCCAATCGCCAGGAACAACTCCGGGAATAACGCAATTGAGCAGGAGTCAAGCATGAGTGCCTCGTCCACCGCCGTAACGGGCTATTACCTGCCGCCGCCCTCGCCCTGGCCGCTCACCGGCGCCTGCGCGCTGCTGCTGTCGACTGCCGGCGCCGCCATGTGGCTCAACCGCGACTTCGCCGGACCTTACGTACTGGCAGCCGGCGCCGTGGTGCTCGCCGTGATGCTGTTCGGCTGGTTCGGCACCGTGATCAGGGAGAGCGAAGCCGGGCTTTACAACAAGCAGGTCGACGTCTCGTATCGCTGGGCCATGCTGTGGTTCATTTTTTCGGAAACCATGTTCTTTGCCGCGTTCTTCGCCGCGTTTTTCTACATGCGCCTGCATTCGGTGCCGGACCTGGCCTCCGGCGACACCGGCGCATTGTGGCCGGGATTCAAGGGCGGCTGGCCGGCTACCGGGCCCGCAATCGAGGGCACGCTGAAACCCATGCACGCCTCCGGCATCCCTCTTGTCAACACCGGGATACTGCTGACTTCGGCGGCGACACTGGTGTGGGCGCACTGGGGCCTCAGCAAGGGCTCGCGCGGGCAGCTCAACCTGGGTTTGTTCTTAACTGTTGCCCTGGGCGCCGTGTTCCTGGGTCTGCAAATGTCGGAGCATTACCACGCCTGGACCGTGTCCAGGCTCACGCTCGCCAGCGGCGCCTATGGCGCGACGTTTTTCCTGCTCACGGGCTTTCACGGCCTGCATGTCTTTATCGGCGCCACAGTGCTGACGGTCATTCTCGTCCGCAGCCTGCGCGGGGACTTTACGCCGGATGATCAGTTCGCGTTCCAGGCCGCGACCTGGTACTGGCAGTTCGTGGACGTAATCTGGCTGTTGATGTTCCTGCTGGTGTACTGGCTCTGACTCCAATCCTTTTTGCGAGTATCGACGATGCAAACAAAATCCACGATGAGACAGCGTGGCGGCCTGGCGGCAATTGTGGCCGCGACAATTCTCGCGTCCACCCCGGCCTGGTCAGCGGGCGACGCGACGCGCGGCGACGCGCGGGCGCAGATGTGCGAAGGCTGCCATGGCATCGCGGACTATCGCACGGCGTTTCCGGAGGTTTATCCGGTGCCGCGCCTCGGTGGACAGCAGGAGGCTTACATCGTCAAGGCTTTGCAGGACTACAAGGCGGGCACCCGCAGGCATCCCAGCATGCGCGCGATCGCCGCGACCTTGAGCGACCAGGACATGGCTGACTTGGCCGTGTATTACGCTAACGAGAGACTAAAGTGGTGATCGGCATGAGCACAGCAGGCAAGCAGGTATTGATGTGGTCCCTTGTCGCATGCGCTATCGCAATCTGCGTGGTGCTGGTTTGCAACACGCCGGCATTTGCCGGCGACGAAGCGGGAAAAAAGAAAGCTGACGAGGCATGCGCGGCCTGCCACGGCCCCGAAGGCAACAAGCCAGTAACACCGGACACCCCGCGGCTTGCCGGCCAGGAATACGCCTACCTGGTCCACGCGCTCGGCGCATACCGCAGCGGGGCGCGGGACAACGCCGTGATGGCCGCGATGGCGAAACCGCTTACCGAGAGTGAGGTCCGGGAACTGGCTGCCTACTTTTCCGCGCAGCGCGGTCTTACCATCAAGCGCTAGTCGCCATCTTCGGCATGGGATACCATGCATATGTCCAGCTGCGGGCCGCATTACCCACTCGTGCGCTTTTACCCCACCTTGCTTGATGACCGCGCAATCCCATGACACGCCGTGCACTGCTTGTCGCCTGCCAAGATTGTGACTTGCTACAACAAGAAGCAGATCCGTCCGTTAGCGTCGCCGCGCGTTGCCACCGCTGCGGCACCGAGCTCTATCGTCAACACGCCGGCGGCCTCGAGCGTTCGCTCGCTTATGTGCTCGCGGCGTCCGTATTGTTCCTTGTGGCAAACGCGTTCCCGATTGTCGGGCTGCAAATCCAGTCCGAGCACACCCAGGCAACGCTATACGGGGCAGCGCGCACGCTGATGTCCGAGGGCATGTTTTTTATAGCCGGATTGGTCTTGCTCACCACCATGCTGGTCCCCGCCCTGCAGATCGCCGCCCTGACCTATCTGCTGTTGCCGCTGCACCTGGAAGTCACGTTGCCGTACCCGCAGCTTGCTTTCCGTCTGCTGCGCTCTGCGCAGCCATGGGGAATGATCGACGTGTTCATGCTCGGTTTGCTGGTATCTTTGGTCAAGCTGTCGCACCTTGCGAGCGTCGTCCCTGGAATCGCATTATGGTCATTCGCCGCTCTGCTGCCACTACTCGCTGCGGCAATTTCCGTGTTCGACCCGCGCGAGTATTGGGCCAGAGTGGAGGCGAACCAATGAAACTTGCGGGTATCACCGCCATGCGCGCGGGCTTGTGGAGCTGCCGCATTTGCAAATTGGTCTCAAAATCACCGCTGCAGGGCACAGTTGCCCAATGTCCGCGCTGCAGAGCGTCCATCCATGCGCGCAAACCTGATGCGCTGGCCCGCACCTGGGCCCTTCTCAGCGCGGCCGCGATGCTCTACCTGCCCGCCAATATTCTGCCCGTGATGGAGACCAACTCGTTGTTCGGTTCCGAGAATGACACCATCCTGAGCGGAGTGGTGTACCTTTGGACTTCGGGCTCCTGGCCGTTGGCTTTGCTGGTTTTTATCGCAAGCATTACCGTCCCGCTGTTGAAACTCATTTCGCTGGCATTTCTCCTGATTTCGGTGCAACTCCGCTCGGCCTGGCGCCCCGACCAGCGAGCGCGGCTTTATCGCATTGTGGAATTCATTGGGCGCTGGTCTATGCTGGATATTTATGTCGCGACCATCCTCGCGGCCCTGGTCCACCTGCAAGGCCTTGCCACCATCATCGTCGGTCCCGGAGCGATCGCATTCGGCGCCGTCGTCGTGCTCACGATGTTCGCTGCGATGTCGTTCGACCCTCGGCTGATCTGGGACCGCGCGGAGAATACCGGTGTCTGATGACGCGCAGCCGCCGGCTTTGCCCGAAATCCCGCAGGCACTGCCGGTCAAGCGCGCGCACCTGCCTCCCCAACTGATCTGGCTGGTCCCTCTAGTAGCGGCATTGATCGGCGGTTGGCTCGCCATAACGTCCATCCTGGAGCGAGGTCCGACGATCACAATCTCATTCAAGACCGCGGACGGCATCGTACCGGGCAAGACCAGCATAAAATACAAGAACGTGGATATTGGGACGGTAAAGAGCGTCGCCGTCGCCGAAGACCTGAAATCAGTCGTGGTCACCGCCGAATTGGTCAAAGCCACCGAGAAGAGCCTCTCTGAAGATGCACGCTTCTGGGTGGAACATGCGCGCATTTCGGGCAGCGGCGTGTCCGGGCTGGCCACCTTGCTTTCCGGTTCATACATCGCCGTGGATGTCGGCCATGCCGGGCAAAGCGGGCGCCGCGACTTCGTCGGCCTTGAAATGCCGCCGGTGATCGTTACCGACGTGCCAGGTCGTCAATTCGTGCTTCATGCCCACACCCTTGGATCGCTGGACTTTGGCTCACCGATCTATTTTCGCCGCCTACAGGTCGGCCAAGTCGCGGGATACGACCTCGATGCCGACGGCAGAGGCGTCACTCTCAAAATTTTTGTCAACTCTCCCTATGACCGTTACGTAACTTCGGAAACTCGCTTCTGGAATGCGAGCGGAATCGACATGTCGCTCGACGCGGGTGGACTTCACGTAACGACGGAGTCGCTGGCTACCATCCTGATCGGGGGGCTTGCGTTCGACACGCCGATCCAATCCGTTTCATCCCCACCGGTCGCACCCGGCACGGAATTCACGTTGTTTCCATCCCGTGAAGCCGCGAACAAGATTCCGGATCGGCTGGTCGAGCAGTACGTGCTGGTGTTCAAGGACTCGGTGAGGGGACTTGCCGTCGGCTCGCCGGTGGATTTTCGAGGCATCGTGATTGGCGAGGTCGCGGCGATCAATGTGGATTACGACCTGGTCAAGGGCGACATCAGTCTGCCGGTCGAGATCAGGATTTATCCAGAACGACTGCGTTCCCGCAGTCAACAGACGAACCTCTCGAATGTCAATTCGAAAGAACTGCTGGACAAGATGGTCGCCCGCGGCTTTCGCGCCCAGTTGCGAACTGCAAATCTTTTGACCGGTCAGGTATACGTTGCACTCGATCTGTTTCCGGGAGCGGCACCCGCAAAAGTTGCCTGGAATAAACAGCCGGCTGAACTGCCGACAGTTCGAGGCAGCCTTCAGGAACTGCAAACGATCATAAGCTCCATTGCGAGCAAGCTGGACAGGTTTCCTCTCGACTCGATCGGCGCCAGCTTGAACGACACGCTTCGCGACGCGCACAGTCTATTGCAGCGACTCGATGCTGAAATTGCGCCAGAGCTGAAAGCGACGCTGCACGACGCGCGACGTACTTTGTCCAACGCCGAGCGTACCTTGTCTCCCGACGCGCCATTGCAGGCGGACACGCGCGATGCCATGCGCGAGCTCGCCAGGACCGCCGAGTCATTCAGAGTGCTGGCCGACTATCTGGAACGCCATCCCGAGGCGCTCCTCAAAGGCAAACCGGAGGATGCGAAGTGAACCTGCGTCTGGCCCTCGTCACGGTGTTGATTGGGATCGCGACTTGCCCCGGTTGCGGGACGTCACCCGCCGCAAGGTTCTACAGCCTCACTTCGCGCAATCTGGACACTGTCTCGCAGACCGGCGCCGCCTTCCGGATCGCGGTCGGCGGCGTGGCGGTGCCGGAGATTGTCGACAGACCGCAAATCGTACTTCGCCAAGGCGCAAACCAGGTAACAATTGCGGAGTTCGCACGCTGGGCCGAGCCATTGAAATATCAGGTTCCCCGGGCAATCGCCGAGAATTTGACCGTTCTCCTGAATGGAGCGCAGGTGTTTGTTTATCCAAAAAGCGCGGACGTCGAGGCGGATTGCCAAGTGCTCCTCGACCTTCAGCGCTTTGACTCGACCCTCGGCGATGCCGTGACGGTAGAGGTACTGTGGACGGTGCGATTGGCTGAAGGCGGAAAAATCAGGAACGGGCGATCGGTCGTGCGCGAATCCATTAGCGCCGAAGGCTACGACGCGCTGGTCGCCGCGCACGCTCGCGCGTTGGCGACAGTAAGCCGCGACATTGCGAAGGCGATCGAATCCCTGCGCGCGCCCGGTTAGGCAACATTGGGGATTAATCCCCCTGCTTGACCCGCTCCCACTCGCGCCGGCGTATCAGGTGCAAGTGCTGGGTAATGAAATCCATATCGCCGCGCAGCTGGTCGCGAGCGGACCGGTGTCGCATGAAGCAGCGTATTTCGCTCTTCTCCAAGCTTTAGCGGCCAGCGCATTCAATTTCGCACCAGCCCAAGACTCTGCGCGCGCGACACCGCCTGCGTCCTCTTCTCGGCGCCCAGTTTGGTAAAAATGTTTTTGAGGTGCGACTTGACGGTTTCGGGGGCAATGCCCAGCGTACGCGCGATTTCCTTGTTCGACTTTCCCTGAGCAATCAGTTCCAGGATGCCGTGCTCGCGCGGAGTCAGCGCTTCCGAAATCTCGCGACTCCGGCCGTGCGCAGGATCAGACTGGTGAAGGGAACGCCAGCTCTCCTGCAGGGTGTCGAGATACGGAAGCAACTGCGCCGCCGACTCCACCTTGCGTTCCGCATTTTCGCGGGCGCGCGGCAGCAGCAAGCCTATTTCCGGTCCGGTATCGAGTATCGTCCGGCTGATACCGGCGGGCGCGGCAACGCTCATCACGCCCTGGAAAATCTCCATCGCCTTGACCGGCTCGCCGGCATCGAGCAAGGCTACCGCAAGCAAGGTGTCCACGCGCAGACCAAAATAGGTTCGCGAGTTGAACTGTGGATCCTCGCGCGCCATGCGCAGAATCGTCACGGCGTCCTGCGGCGATCCTTTCGCCAACGCCAGGTGCGCGTTCGCTAGCATGCGATAGACCGCGATCTCCGACCATGCGCAGCGCCCGGACACCGGGTATTCAGCGACCAGATGATCGAGCCGGGTTACGCATGCCGCGGCCTCGGCCATCCTGCCTTCGCTCAAGTACAGCCGCAGGCGCTCGACCTGCATGGCGGCGATCAACCGGCCCCAGTGCCGGGCGTATCCGAGGTTACCCGCCTGTTCAAGCAGCGAGTAGGCGCGCTCGATATTGGAACGGCTTGCCGCGATTCGCACCAGCACGACATACGCCGTCAGCACGCATTCAAGCATTACCGTGGCGCTGATCGTCGGCAGGCGATCGCCAATCAACGCCTCCGCTTCGTCCAAACGGCCCTGTTCGTAGCGCACCAATGCAATCAGGCAAGCCGGCAGTGCAGCAGCAGTTGACTGCGGACCGACATATTGCTCGCTTTTTTGCAGCGCCTCGAGCAGGTGGCGCTCCGCCACCGCGACACGCAGTTGCTGGAATTCGGCGCCGCCTTGCAGGCTCAGGCGATATACGTGAGACAGCAAATTGCGATGATCGTCCTCCTCGGAATACGGAAGCCACGGCACCGCGTAGAACGCTTCGAGATTGCCCGCCTTCGCGTAACCGAAACGCGCAACGTTAGAGGCGACATTGTTGTTCCACGGATCGGCGGTCCGCTTTTGAACACACGGCAGCGCCAGGGCCAGTGCCGCGCTGCTGTCATCCTGTAGTGCTACGGCCACGCAACGTATGGTTTGGCACTCGATCGCCATGTCCTCTCGCGCCGGCGCGCGGAGCCCGGCCACTTCGGGCCCGATCTCCGCAAGCAAAGCCAACGCATCGTCGAAGCGCATCGCCAGCGCCATGCCCCAGGCGAATGCCAGCCTGATGTTGAGTTGGCCGCGCATCATTTCCTTTGGAAACTGACGCTGCCATCCGAGCAGCGTCAACAAGTCGCCGCGCTTGACCATCGCCATCGCGCATTTTTCGATCCAACCCAAAGCCTGCTGTGTCTCGCCGGCCGCAATCGCGTGGGTGACGGCCTCCGTCCAGAGTCCGTTCGCCGCGAACCAGGCGGCAGCACGTCGATGCAGCTCGGGTATCTCACTGCCGTAGAGGTCCTGCAATCGCTTGCGCAGGAATTCGGCCAGCAAGGGATGGTAGCGAAACCAGTAACCATCGTTTCCCATCGGGCTGAGCAGCTGGCAATTCGCCACCTTGGCCAGCGCGTCCTTGCTGGCTGCGTCGCCCATCACTGCGTTGCACAAGGGCGCATTAAGGCAATCGAGGATCGAGGTCCGGAACATGAACTGGATCATTTCCGGCGGGAAGGTGGCGAGCGTGTCCTCGATGTAATCGCCGATCGGGCGCGCCACGCCGCGCAGCGACCGCACGTACGATTTGACCCCGCCGCTTTCGTTGGCCGAAGCCGAAGCTACCAGCCTTAGCGCCGCCGGCCATCCCTCGGTCGTCGAATGCAGCGCCTTGACGTCCGAATCGTTCAGGCTGCCGACGTGTTCCCGCTCGAAAAACCGCTGCGTCTCGGCCAAATCGAAGCGAAGCTCGGACGCGTCCACCTCCAGCAACTGATTCTGCGCCCGTAACCGCGCCAGCGGCAGCGGCGGATCGGTGCGGGTCGTGATCACGACATGGACGTTGCTCGACACATGCCGCAGGAAAAAAAACATGGCGTCATGGGCTGCGGGGTCTGCAATGAAATGGTAATCGTCCAGAAAAATATGGATATCGTCGTCGAGTTCGGCCAGTTCGTTGATGAGCGTCGAAATTGCCGTCTCGATCGGCAGCAGGGACATCTCGGAAATCATTTCGATTACCGAAGAACCCAGCCCATCGCAGGCACGCTGCAGCGCCTGCGCCGCGTAGTACAGTACGCGCGTCGGCACGTCGTCGTCGGGGTCGAGTCCCACCCAGGCGACCTTGCTGTCGGTCGCATAAAGATGCTCGGCCCAAACGGCGGCGATCGAGGTCTTGCCGAAACCGGCGGGCGCCTTGACGACAGTGAGCAGTTTGGCGCTGACCGCGGGCAGCAGCGCGAGCAGGCGCGGCCGGTCGATCAATCCGGCAGGGACATGCGGGCGCTGGATCTTGGTCGTGATCAGCGAGGGCGGAGCCTTCGCTCGAACCCGAGCTTCGCCTTCGATGGTTTCGACACCGAGGTTCATTGCCACGCCTCCCAGAATGGCCGGGGGGATTAGCCCCCGTTTAGTGAGCGGCAGTGGCCCCTCATATGCCAAATTATGCTCCAACCTGACAAATACGCCACACCAACCACATCGATGGCTGCCCGGTGCAACGAATAAGGGTCGGCGGTGCCGAGATTTGGGCTGAGCCAGCTCGGCCGGTTTTGGATCAGCGTCGGCCAAGCGCGGCGAGTGTTCCTTTCCGACGCTTGCCATCGACAGCGTCGGCGCTCCTCCGACGTCTGTCAGCGATTCCGCCTCTAGGTAAAGACGGCCTCGCTTCCAGGTTGCCGTGCATCCGGGAGTCTTGGCGTCAAATCGAGTGCGTGACGAAGAAGGTAGTTTGGTTCCCGGGGCGCGCAGCGCAGTCCGCCAACTTCAGCAGCCAGCTGCCGGTAGGTAATGGCGCGAGGCCAGTCGAGACCCTGTTCGAAGTGATGCGCGAGCTCCGCAGCTATCTCGCCCAATGCCGCGCTGAACAGGTTTTCCAGACGTTCACCAATGAGCGCGTGCGACTTGGCCCTGCGCCCCGATGCCTGGCGTTCGTACAACACTTCACGGTACAGGGCGTGGGAGAACTCAAATTGGGAAGACACGGAATCGTCCGGAAACCGCCGGGAACCTGCCGCGCGCACTATCTGCTGCCGCCGCGCCAACTTCTCGCAGAGCTCCTCGAATTCCTCGGGCCGAAGTCCGTTGGCCGCCGTCGAAACCTTTGCGGTAAACAAGATCCCTTCAACGCTCGCCAGTTCCAGCGCTCGTTGCTCGACCGCGCTCAGGCGTTCTATCTGGACTTCGATCATCTGGCGCAGGCTTTCGGGCACGCCGAGGTTCAGTTCCTCCACGGGAACTGTAAGATGAATGCACCCGTTCTCCCTTGAGATAAGGCCCCGCCTGGTCAGATGGTCCAGGGCAGCCACCATGAACAAGGGGTTACCCTCGGAGCGCCGGTGGATGACTCGCGCCAGCCCTTCGGGTGGAGTCCCGTTATGGGCTTTCGCGGTCAGATATTCGGCGACCTCGGCCTCTTCCAGCGGATCCAGCGCGATCTCCCGGCACAATTGATGAGCCAGCAGCTCCTGCTTGAGCGTTTTCAGCGGGTGTTCACCAAGTGCAAGATCCAGCGGACGATAGCTGCCAACCAGCATCATTCGCGCTGGCGACCGGCGCCGCGCCAGCGCCGAGAGCAAATCCACGGAGGCATGGTCGACCCATTGCAAATCTTCGAAAATAATCAGCAGGGGGCGTTTTTCAGCGATCAGCGCAATCGCTTCGCCGACTTCGCGCAACATGCGCTCGCGCGTGGCCCCCAGGATTTCGCGCTGCAACACCTCCCGGTGTTCGCGCCTCAATAGCGCGGGGAACTGCACCAGCCACGTCGGCGCCTGCGCAGCGAGGATCCGGATTATTTCCTCGCCGTCCGATTCGCGGCACAACTGGCCCAACGCCTCAAGCATGGGATAGTAGGCTTCCTTGCCGCCGAATCCCTCCACGCACTGGCCGCGGGCGATTCGCAGTTCTTGGACCTCGGCGATTGCGCTGCGCTGAAATTCATCCATCAGGGCGGTCTTGCCGATCCCCGGTTCCCCGGTAATAAGTACAATCTGGCGTTGGCCATGCGACGCCCGCCCCAGGCAGTCGCGCAATTCGTCGAGCGCTTCGTTGCGCCCGACCAAGGCGCCGGTGCCTGGTCGAGCCGGTACAGCTTGGGTTGCGCCCGTGCTCGAATTCACCGGCGCGATGAACCGGTAGCCCCGGCGCGGCAGGGTTTCTATGAAGGTCGGCTGCCTGGGATTGTCGCCGAGCGCTTTCCTGATTTCCAGGATATGGTGCTTGAGGACTTCCGGCTGGACATACGACTGACGCCAGAGGGCGCCAAGCATTTCATCCTGCATCACCAGCCTACCCGCGTGCTCCACCAGGTAGCCTAGAATGCCGAACGCCTTGGGCGTCAGGAGGATGCGTTCGTCCCCTCCATTGCCCGTCCCGCGCCACAGGCACTGGTTGACGGTGTCAAGCTTGAACGGCGCAAATTCCCTCACCGTTATTCCCCTATCGAGCAGGGCGCAGGACTGCGCCTGCCACGTCGAATCCAGCAGGAATTGTCAGGATTCGCGCGGGAAAAGTCCTTTTCGGTTCCTAATATTTCCTAATGCTTTTCGCGACCAAGCGAAGTGGCCGCGGCGAGCGGATATCGCGCCGGCATCACCAAACCGCTGGGGCCCGCGCCCTGGTCAGCCGCCCTTGACAGGCTTTGCCAGTGCGAGGTCTATCGCCTGGTCGAGCGTCAGGCCGC
>Ga0181537_10000703_pt1 | contig 31092 bp, 22 predicted proteins | sample PEATcosm2014_Bin_39_FD_119765 | JGI IMG/M metagenome (GOLD analysis project Ga0181537, IMG submission 119765) | Peatland microbial communities from MTU Mesocosm Facility, Houghton, MI, USA - PEATcosm2014_Bin23_10_metaG | ecosystem: Environmental > Terrestrial > Soil > Wetlands > Peat | place... | reverse complement strand
TCGGGCACGGCGTCGAGCTGCAATCGACCTATAGTCCCGTGTCCTCGGTCACGCTCGCGCTCAACTACACGCTCACCGATACCGAAGACAAGTCGCCGGGCTCGCCCACCTATGGGCAGCCGCTGCCCAATCGGCCGAAGAACACCGCCAACGCATCGGTGAGCTATCGCTGGCCGGCGGCGCTCACGAGCGCCCTCAGTGCGCGCTATGCCGGGCCGACGGTCGATGAAGCCTCAGGGGTCACCCTCGGCGGCTATGTGCTCGTCGATCTCAAGCTCGCCTATGCGCTGCGGCGCGACCTCGAGCTCTATGCGCGCGTCGAGAATCTCACCAATCACTGGTACGAGACGATTTATCAGTACGGCACCTACGGGCGCTCCGCGTACGCGGGTGTGCGGGCGCACTTTTAGGCGGCGCAATTTTAGGCGGCGCATTTTGGGCGCAGGCAGCTTCAGCGGCTCCCGGGCTCGAGCAGGAAACCGCGCACGACCTCGCCGGGGGCCTCGGCGCGACCGATGATCTCGCCGCGATCGTTGAGGTCGAGGGCCGATTTGAGTTTGAGCGCCGCGCCCGGCGGCAGGAAGGTGTTGAGATCGGTAAAGCCCTGCGCCCGATCCCAGGCGAAGGCGCGTGCGGCATCGGCGAAGGGGCCGAAATCGCCCACGATCACATCGCAATCATTGAGCGCATGAGGGTGCGAGGGTCCCTTGGGTGCGAGCTTGAGCCGCTCGAGTCCCTGCGCGCCGGCGAGCAGGATCTTCGGAAAGGCGACGATGAGCACGTGCCCCAAATGGTTCATGGCGAGCGCCGAGCTGAAGCGATCCTCGGTATCGATGCGCTCGAGGCCGCCGCCCTCGCGCCAACGGAATGCCTGGTAGCGGCCGGCCTCATCGTAGGCATCGCCCGCGATCGTGCCCTGACCGTCGAGCACCTTGGCCGTGCCCCCACAGCAGCTGCCGAGCGCGCGGGGCGCGAGCTCCAGAGACGTGCCGCGAGGAAGCGGGCCCTCATCTACGGTCGCGCCGCGCGCATCGGCCTGGGTATTCCAGAGCACGGGCTCGGAGCGCGCGTGGCCGGGAACGAGCGCTTCACCCACCACGGTGCCCGCGTCATCGATGCGAAAGGGCCGCGCGGCCACACCGCCCAGCAGCGCGCCCACCGTTGGTGGCCCCGGGCGGGGTGACGGGGGACTCGCGCCGGCCGCGCCTTCCTCCGCGACGACGTAGGCGCGGCGCTGCGTGCCGGCAGGATCGCTCGCGATGCCCACTGCTACCGAAGTGCCCTGCGCGTTGATCGCCACCGGCTCGGAGTGATCGAAGCCGGCGGGCAGCGGCAGCTCCTCGAGCCCTCCCGAGGCGCTCCAGCGCGCGGCGCGATGCGCGGCGTCGAGACCGAGTACCTCACCGTGGGCGTTGATCGCGACGGGGATCAGCGGCAGCTCGACGAGGCGCATCGGACCGATCAGGCAGACCGGTCGAGCGGGTGCCGGCCCAACGGTGCCCGGGGGGATCGCGCCCGCTCTGGCCGTGCCTTGGGCCATCACACCGAGACAGGCGACCCATCCCCCCAGGAGCAGGGCGTTCACCGTTGCACGTCGGCCGCGGCGGCACGCCCCGCGCCGGCACGCCGCAGGTGCGCGCCTCCCAGGCTGCCTCATCGCCTCAGTACGCGCTGTAGGTCCAGTTGAGGATTTGCTGGATCGCGGTTTCACCGCCGGTGCCCGCGGTGAAACCCACATACGCGGTGCTGGCGCCGACGGTGCTCGGAATATTGAGGGCCTGCGAGGCAGTGAACGTGGCTCCCGTCACCGTATCGGTGAGTGTGAGCGTGAGTGTGGTGCCGTCGTACACGAGGTGCGCATGCAGAATGTCGCTCGAGTGCAAGTTGATCCCGGAGGCGGTGAGATTCAGGGCCGGCACCGACGGATAGGCGCCGTCCGTGTAGAACCCGGTCGAGTCGGTCCCCTCGCCGGCGTTGTTGTACAGGTCGAACTTCACGGCGACGCTCGTGCCGAGACCGGCGTAGCCCAACCCGCCGCCCGGCTCTCCGACGGCGCTTGCACCGGCATTCTGGATGGCGAAGGTGAAGCCGTCGGCGCTCGCATTGGTCTCCTGGAACTCGAAGTCCGTGATGAAGCTCTGCACGCCGACCGGTGTCGTGGTCCAGACGGCATTGGCTTCGCCACCCCCGGCGTTGGTGAGCTCGAGGGTGTTATTGAGCAGGCTCACCCCCAGCAGGTTGAGCCCGCTGCTCGAGGCAAAGCCGGCCCCGTCGCTCACCAGCGGCAGGCCGCTCGAGAAGGTCCAGGTGAGAATCTTCTGCGTGGCTGTCGTACCTCCCACGCCCGCAGTGAAGCCCACATAGGCGCTGTTGCCGCCGACCGTGGCCGGGATGTTGATCGCCTGCCCCGCGGTGAAGACCGCGCCGGTGACGGTATCGGTGAGCGTGAGCGTGAGCGTGGTGCCGTCATAGGTCAGATGTGCATCCATGGTATCGCCGCTGTGCAGGTCCACGCCCGAGGGCGTGAGATTCAGCGCCGGCACCGTGGGCATCGCGCCGTCGGTGTAGAAGCCGGTCGAGTCGGGGCCCTCGCCGGAGTTGTTGTGGAGATCGAACTTGACGGCGACGCTCGAGCCGATGCCCGCATAGCCGAGCTTGCCTCCCCCGCCTCCGATCGCGCTCGGTCCGGCATTCTGGATGGTGAAGGTGAAGCCATCGCCGATGTTGGCCTCGGCGGGCGTGATCTGGAAGGTGAAATCGGTGACGAAGCTCTGGATGTTGAGCGGAGTCGCCGACCAGACGGCGCCAATCGCGCCCACCCCGGAGGTCGTGAGCGTGAGCGTACCGCCCGACTCGGAGGCGTGATCGAGCAGGTGCAGCCCCGAGGAGCTCGTGAGGCCGGGCGTTGCGCTCGAGACGTCGATCGCGAGCACCACCACATCGCGTGTGGCCGGCAGGGTCAGGCTCGCAACCGTCTTGGTCGCATCGATCGCGAAGGAGTAGCCGTAGAGATAGGTGGTCTTGCTCTGCTCGGAGCCATTCGCGGCAAGCCGATACGCCATCTTCGACACCTGAAACTCACCGGCGTAGTTCTGCGGGGTGTGCCAGTCGCTCAGGCTCTGCGTGATGGTCGCAGAACTGCCATCGGTATAGTTCACGACGAAACTCTGGCTCTTCTGATTGCCTATGCCCGTGCCGAGCACGTTGATGGTGGTGTAATTGCCTTGAGGCAGCGCAATGGTGGCGTTGCTCACGGCATCGACGCTCCCCGTCGCGCCCAACGTGTAGCTGTTGCCGTTCCAGTAGACCACCTGCCCGAGCAGCGTCGCCGAGTACGCATCGCCCAGCGCATCGAGGCCGCCGCCCGGCACCGGTGTACCGTTCGCGACGATGGCATCGACATTCGCGACGCTCGTCAAGCTCACGTAGGTGGGCAGATTGAGCAGGTAGTTGCCGCTCGCCACCGCGCTCGCCGAGTAGCCGCTCGCGACGGCGATCGCCTCGAGCGTCGTGGTCGCGGAGATGCTGATCGGCTTGGTGTACGGCGTCGAGGCCAGCGAGGGCGTCGTGCCGTTGGTCGTGTAGTAGATCGTCGCGCCCGGCGTCGTGTCGTTCAAGCTGACGGTCTGCCCCGCGGTGTAAGTACCCGGCCCCGGTGAGAACGTCGGGGTGGCTGCGACGGGCAGCGCACCGCTCAGCAAGCCGAACGCGGTCACGGAGCTCTGCGTGCCGACGTACACCTTGCCGTTGGCGACGATCGGCTTCTCGAACTTGACCGCGGTGCCGGGCGAGTCTCGATTGTTCGCCGCCTGGCTGCTGATGTAGAGCACGGTCTTCAGGTTGGTCGCATCGTAGGCATAGAGGCCGAGGCAGTTCGAGCCGCCGCCATCGCAGGTCGAGTCATCTGCGCTGCCATCGAGCGCCCACAGGATCCCGTTGGTCGTGCCATTGGCGGACACCACGGGGGTCGGCGCGGAGAATGCGAACACCTGCTTGCTCTGCGAGGTGGGCGAAGTCGAGATGAGGCCGCTGTTGTTGGCGTTGAAGGAGTAGGCGTTGATCGTGTCGTTCGCGCCCGTCCAGTACAGATTGCCGTTCCAGTAGGTGCCCGTGCCCCAGATGCCGCTGCTCGCGCCCTGGATCTCCTGGACGATCTGCGTATCGGTGCCGCTGCACGGCGGGGAGAGGTTCACGCAGTACTTGCCGAGATTGCTCGTGTTGAGCAGCACGATGGTGCCCGCCTTGCCCTGCTGCGCGAGCAGCCGCGCCCCCGAGGCCAGGGGCGGCAACAGCACGATGCCGCCCGAGGCGAGGTCGGTGTCGCCGGCCTCGAGGTTTGCCTGGTCGTACGGGGTGAAATAATCGAGCACAGGGAAGCTGCCGTTCGCCGGAGGCCCGAGCTTCACGACGCTGTCGCCGTACTCGGTGGTCCCATTCCAGTTGCCGTTGCCGGTGGCGAAGTAGATGTTGCCGCTCGCATCGATTGCGGGCGCCGCACCGCTCATCCACACGCCGTTGTGGCTCGAGTTCGGTGAGGTGTTGAACGCGGCCTCCAGCGCGAGCGCGCCGGCACTGTAGGACATCACCCAGCCGTGCCAGGGATCATTGTCGCAGTGCGAGCTCCAGCCGATGATGACGTGGCCATTGGTGAGCGCGAGCGCGGCACGCTGATTCTCGTGCAGCGGATCGAAGGCAAGAAGGCCGTTGCTCGACTCGAGTCCGGTGCCGGGTACCTGCGCCTGGATCAGCGTAGGGCCATTGAACTTCTCGGCGAGCGTGGCGACATCGAGGGCATGCAGGTACTGCACGACGGTACCCTTCACCTTGGATTTCGCGACCACGTAGAGCGTGCCGGTTGCCGGGTCGATCACCGGCGTGCCGGTGATGCCCACCTCGGGCACGAGATCACCGCAGCCGAGATCGGTCTCGCTGTTGACGGTGCTGCCGCCCGCCGGAATGAGGCTCACTTGCGTATAGAGCGTCCCCGAGTCGGCATCGATCGCAAAGACGCTGTCATGCTCGGTCACGATGTAGAGCACGTTGTGTGTGCCGCCGGCGATGCTCACCCCGTACAGGTAGAGCGGCTGCGCGTACACCGCACCATCGACCGGCACCGAGAAGAGCTTGCCGAACAGGGTGCTGTTGACGTTCGCCGGCGTGAGGATGGTTTCGGCCGTGTTGGCGCCGGTGCGCGACAGGTCGTTGTGATACGTGGTGACGCTCACCTGCGCATGCAGCGTCGCGGTTCCGATCATGGCGATGAGCGCGGCCAGTGCCGGCCGGCCGATGCGATTGCCCGTCATTTTTTCTTCCCCGGTCTTTATTGGTCGCTGTCATCAGCGAGTGATTGATCGACACCCTACAACTTTTGAAGGCCCGTTCCTAATCGGCGTTGCGGGTTGTCCTTATGTTAAAGTGCCTAAGCTTGCCGAACCGAACTCGGGCAGAGCATTCTGTCGGCCGGAGATTCGTTCCCTGCGTGGAGAAGATGAATGAGTGAGCTCGAGGTCAAGGTGGCGCGGGGCGGCGCGCGCGCTGCACGACGGGCGGCCCGGTCGGCGCCGCTCCCGGACAGCCTTCGACCGGTGCGGCCCGGCATGCCCGGCGGACTCTATCGCCCGCTCGCCGAGGCGGACGTGCTGCGCATTCATCGCGCCGCACTCGATGTCCTCGAGAACATCGGCCTGGCCGATGCGCCGCCGAGCGGCGTCGAGTGCATGACGAGAGCGGGCGCACAGCTCGCGCCCAACGGGCGGCTGCTCTTTCCGCGGGCGCTCATCGAGGACACCGTCGCGGGCGCCGCGCGCCACTTCGTGCTGCACGGCCAGGATCCGAAGCACGATCTCGAGCCGTGGGGCTCGCGCGTGTACTTCGGCACCGCCGGCGCAGCGGTGCACATGGTCGATGCGCGCACCGGCGCGTACCGCGATTCGACCACGCAGGATCTGTACGACATTGCGCGGGTCGTCGACACTCTCGAGCACATTCACTTCTATCAGCGCTCGGTCGTGTGTCGCGAGGTGGTGACGCCGTTCGAGATGGATATCAACACGGCCTATGCGTGCGTTGCGGGCACCACGAAGCATGTCGGCACGAGCTGGGTTCAACCGCAGCATGTCGAAGCAAGCCTCGAGATGTTCCATCTGATCGCGGGCGGTGAGGATCAATGGCGCGCCCGGCCGTTCGTGAGTCAGTCGAATTGCTTCGTCGTACCACCGCTCAAATTTGCCTACGACGCATGCCTGTGCCTGGAGGTGGCGGCGCGCGGCGGCATCCCGGTGCTGCTGCTCTCCGCGGGACAGGCCGGGGCGACCGCGCCCGCGGCGCTCGCCTCGGCGCTCGTGCAGGAAGTGGCGGAGTGCCTGGCGGGTCTCGTGTACGTAAACGCCGTCAAGCCGGGCGCGCCCGCCATCTTCGGCACCTGGTGCTTCGTGTCGGATCTGCGCACCGGCGCCATGTCCGGCGGGAGCCCCGAGCAGGCGCTGCTCTCCGCGGCGAGCGCACAGCTCTCGCGTTTCTACGATCTCACCGGCGGAACGGCCTCCGGCATGAGCGATGCCAAGCTTCCCGACATGCAGGCGGGTTACGAGAAGGCCTACTGCCACGCTCTGGTGGGCAACGCCGGCGCCAATCTGATCTATGAGTCCGCCGGCATGCTCGCGAGCCTGCTCGGCTTCTCGCTCGAGGGCCTCATCATCGACAACGATGTGATCGGCGCGGTGCAGCGCACGATCAAGGGCATCGAGGTGACCGATGAATCGCTCTCGCTCGACACCATCCGCAAGGTGTGTCTCGAGGGCCCGGGGCATTACCTCGGCTCGGATCAGACCCTGCACCTCATGCAGCGCGAATACGTGTATCCGGCGGTGGGCGATCGCACGAGTCCGAACCAGTGGGTCGAGCAAGGGCGCCCCACGGTGGTGGATCGGGCCGCGCAGAAGCTCGCCAGCATTCTCGAGAAGCATTATCCGACCCATATTCCGGACGCCGTGGACGCCAAGATTCGCGAGAAACTGCCGATTCGTCTGCCGCGCGAGGCGATGCGCCCGAGGGGCGGCGCTGCGGCGGGTGGCTGACGCCGGAGTTCGCTGATGATCGCGCCGCTCGCGCCGTGCGAATGGCCCGAAGGATTTCATGCAGCGCTCGTGAACATCCTGGGAGCGGCGGGCGTGCGGGAGCGCGCCGCTATCGAAGTGCTCGATCCCGGCATGCACGGCGCGAATCTCGGCGCGACGCTCATGGCCCGTCCGGCCTCGACGGAGGAGGCCGCGCGCGTGCTCGCGCTCTGCGCGCGCACGGGCGTCGGCGTGGTGCCCCAGGGCGGCCGCACGGGTCTTTCCGGCGGCGCCGAGTCGCGGCCGGGCGAGCTCATCCTTGCGCTCGATCGGATGGATCGCATCGAGCACCTCGAGCCTCTCGCGCGCACCGCCACCGTTCAAGCCGGCGTCACGCTGGCGCGGCTGGAAGCGGCGCTCGCCCCCCACGGGCTCTCCGCCGGCATCGATCTCGGCGCGCGCGACAGCGCGACGATCGGCGGGATGGTGGCGACCAACGCGGGCGGTATCGAGGCGTTTCGTCATGGCCCGATGCGCTCGCGCGTGCTCGGGCTCGAGGCGGCCCTCGCCAGCGGCGAGGTACTCCGCGAATTGAGCCGCATCCGCAAGGACAATGCGGGTCTCGCGCTGCGTCAGCTGTTCATCGGATCGGAAGGAACCCTGGGAGTCATCACGCGCGTGGTGTTGGATCTCGTGCCGCAGGGCGGCGCGCGCCGCACCGCGCTCGCCCTGTTCGGCGATCTCGAGGCCGCCATCGGGGTGATGCGCTCGCTCGAGCGCGACGCGACCCGCCTCGCCGCGGACCTCGTCGCAGCGGAGCTCATGTCGGGCAATCACCTCGCGCTCAGCGCCCGTGCGCTCGGCATCGGGCCGCTCGCCGCGCTCGCGCCGGCCGCGTACGCCGTGCTGTTCGCCGTCTCGGCGCACGAGGATGCGGTCGCTGCGGCGCTGCTCGAGCGCGGACTCGAGCGCGCCATCGAGGCAGGGCAGGTCATCGATGCCGTGCTGCCGAAGAATGCCTCCGAGGAGCGGGACCTGTGGCGCGTGCGCGAGGACTGGGCGGTGGACCGCGCGCATCCCGGGGGCCTCTGGTACGACGTCTCGGTGCCCATCGATCGGCTGGCCGCTTATCTTGCGGGCGTGGCGTCACGGCTCGCGCGGCACGATGCTGCACTCGCCATGTTCATCGTCGGGCACCTGGCCGATGGCAACGTCCACTTCACGATCAATGCGGCCCGACCGATCCCGGAGCGTTATGCCGAGGTGGCGCCACTCATCTACGAGGGCCTCAAGGAGCTCGGCGGCAGTTTCTCCGCCGAGCACGGCATCGGTCTCGAGAAGCGTGCCTCGCTCGAGCGCTGGTCGGGTGCGCCGCGCCTCGCCCTGATGAGGGCCGTGAAGACGGTATTCGATCCCGCCGGCATCATGAACCCGGGGAAGATGCTCTCGCGAGATTGAGCGCTGCCTCGAAGTTTGCGGCGAACAGCAGCTTCGTTCCGTCCGGGCGCACACCCATCTGCTCGAGCACCGCGCGGGGCTGCTCGCGCAAACCAGACAGGATCACCCGCGTGCCCGCACGCGCGCAGCGCTCGAGGAACTGGCGCAATGCCGTCACGCCCGAGCTGTCGATCAGCGGCACCAGCCGCAGGCGCAGAATGAAGATGCGAGGCGGCTTGGGGAATTGATTGAGAACCTCGTCGAACCGGTTCGCCACGGCAAAGAACAGGGGCCCTGATACTTGATACGCCTCGACGCCGGGCGGCAACTGCGCGCGCTGACTCGTCCGGCCCTTCGCCTCGAAGTCGTCCTCGTCCTCCTCGACGAGATTGACGTTGGCTTCGAGCGCGACCACTTCACTCATGCGATGCATGAACAGGAATGCCGCCAGCACGAGACCCACCTCGATGGCGACCGTGAGGTCGACCATGACGGTGAGACCCAGGGTGAGCAGCAACACCACGCGGTCACCGATCGGACCCTGGAGCAGATGCCGGAGGCTCTCGAGGTCGGCCATGTTCCAGGCGACCACGACGAGCACGGCGGCGAGCACGCCGAGCGGAATGTAGCGCATGGAGGATCCGAGGATCAGGACGAACAGGAGAAGGAAAATGGCATGCAGCATCCCGGCGACGGGTGTGCGGGCGCCCGCGCGGACATTGGTGGCGGTGCGCGCCAAGGCACCCGTCGCCGGTAGACCGCCGAACAGGGCCGAGGCCATGTTCGCAACGCCCTGGGCAACCAATTCGCAGTTCGAGCGGTGACGGCCGCCGAACATACCGTCCGCGACGACGGCGGAGAGGAGCGACTCGACGCCCGCCAGAAACGCGATGGTGAAGGAGCTTGGAAAGAGCTCGCGCGTCCGCTCGATGGGAATATGCGGAAGATAAAAGTGGGGAAGTTGCGTCGGTATGCCGCCGAATCGTGTCCCGACGGTCTCGATCGGCAGACCGAGCAGCACGCAAACAAGTGTGGCGGCCACCACGGCGATCAGGAATCCGGGCCACGCCGGGCGCCAGCGGCGCAGCGCGACGATGAGTGCGATGCTGCTCAATGCCAGCGCTGTCGCCGGGATGCTGAAATCCCGCAGGTGATGCCCATAAGCATCCACGCGCGCCCAGAAGGCAGCGGGCACGGCGCCCATGTGCAGCCCGAAGAAGTCCTTTAATTGACTGAGGAAGATGCTGACCGCAATGCCCGCGGTGAAACCCGTGATGACGGGTTGCGGCATGTACTTCATGAGGGTACCGAGGCGCAGGACCCCCGCCACGATCAGCATGAAGCCGGCGAGCAAGGTGCACAGGATCAGGCCACCGAAGCCAAATTTCTCCAGCACGACGAACACCACCGGCACGAAGGCCGCCGTCGGGCCGCCGATCTGGACGCGCGAGCCACCGAGCGCGGAGACCAGGAACCCGGCGATGATCGCGGTGTGCAGGCCCTTTTCAGGTGTCGTGCCGGAGGCTATGGCGAGCGCCATGGCCAACGGGAGTGCGACGATGGCGACCGTCAGTCCGGCGATCGAATCGCGACGAAAATCCTCACCCGTGTAGCCGCCGCGCAGCACCGTGACGAGCTTTGGGACATACAGGTGCCAAGGGGTTGTGCGGAGAGGGGTGCTCGACATCGGGGCGGCCGGGGGGAGTGATGTGACCTGTATTTGCCATGTTATGCGCTTCTTCGGGCGCGGGCGCAGCCGCAGCCGCGGACGCGGGCGCGTCCGGCGCGGCGCCAAGGATGGTACGCTTGCATTCGGGACGTTTCGTGCAGGGGGCCACCGGGTGCAGCGGGAGGAGATCGTGTTCGTCGGAACGAGCGACCTCTCCGGGCACTTCCGCGGCAAGAGCTTTCCGGTGAGCGAGCTGTCCGCGCGGCTCTCGCGCGGCGTCGGTCTCGCCCCCACCAACATCTACATCTCGGCCTTCGGCTCCATTCAGGTCAGCACCTTCGGCACCCAGGGGGAGGTGTTTCTGATGCCGGACGCGGCGACGGAGGTGCGGGTGCCCTTCGATGTGGGAGCCGCCGAGCACTTCCTGCTCGCGGACATCGAGACCGGCGCGGGTATGCCCTGGGCCTTCTGTCCCCGGCATGTCCTCAAGCGCGCCGTGGAGCGCCTCGAGCGCGAGACGGGCCTGCGATTGCTCGCGGCCTTCGAGCAAGAATTCATCTACTCGGGGGTCCCGGCGCATCCGATCCAACCCTACGAGCTCGATGCCTATCGCCGTCAGGGAGTCTTCGGCGAAACCTTGCTCGCAGCGCTGCGCCAGGCGGGGGTGGTGCCCGATTCCTTTCTAGCCGAGTTCGGTGCACAGCAGTACGAGATCACGATTGCACCGGCGGCCGGCGTGCGCGCGGCCGATGAGGCCGTGATCACGCGCGAGATCACCCAGGCGGTCGCTTTTCGCGCCGGGCACCGGGTGAGCTTCGCGCCGAAGCCGACGGCACACGGCAGCAGCAACGGAACCCACATCCACTTCAGCTTTCTCGATCGCGACGATCGAGCGGTCCTGTACGCGCCAGGCCGGCCGCTCGACCTGTCGGCGGTGGGCGCGAGCTTTGTCGCGGGCGTGCTCGAGCATCTGCCCGCGCTGTGTGCGGTCACGGCCCCGTCGGTCGGCTCGTACTACCGGCTGCGGCCGAACCACTGGGCACCGCTCGAGACGACCGTCGGCGCGCTCGATCGGGGTGCAGCGGTGCGCGTCTGCCCGGCGCGCGGCGGGGTCGGGGGGGTGCGCGGCGGCGAGACTGCGGTGCGCGGCGGCGAGACTGCGGTGCGCGGCGGCGACGCCGCGCTGCGCGGCGCTGACGCCGAGGCGCGCGCGCGGCAATACAATCTCGAGTTTCGCGTGGCCGATGCCACCGCGAGTCCCTACCTGGCGCTCGCCGTCATGCTGCAGGCAGGGCTCGAGGGCGTGCGCCGGCGGCTCGATCTCGACGCTCACCGCCCGCGTGCGTTGCCCGACAGCCTGAGCGCGGCCCTCACCGAGCTCGAGGCGACAGCGGCGGCGCGCGAGTGGCTGGGGAGCGAGCTGCTCGATGGCTATATCAAGCTCAAGCGCGCGGAGATCGCCGGGCTCGAGGCGCTCGATGAGAGCGAGATCTGCCGCCGCTATGCCGAGGTGTACTGATGCCGCCGATCGTCACCCGCGGCCTTCGGAGCAGGTACCGATGAACACACCGACGAGCCGGGAGATCGAGATCGAGCTGGACGCTGCGGCGCTCTTGCTCGTGGACGTGCAGAACTACAACTGTACGCGCGCAGGCGGCGAGTATGCGCATCTGGGCGAGCAGGAGCGGGCCGGGCGCTACGAGTATTTCTTCCGCACGCTCGAGACGGCTGCGCTCCCCAACATGCAGAAGCTGCAGGCCGCCTGTCGTCGTGCGGGGATCGAGGTCCTCTACACGGTGATCGAGAGTCTGACCGCGGACGGTCGGGATCGCTCGCTCGATTACAAGATCACGGGCTTCAACGTGGCACGCGGCTCGCGCGATGCCCGGGTGCTCGAGCAGCTCGCACCCGGACCCGACGAGATGGTGTTCCCGAAAACTTCCTCCTCCGTGTTCATCTCGACCAATATCGATTACGTGCTGCGCAACCTGGGCGTGCGCTACCTCATCATTGCCGGATGTCTCACGGATCAGTGTGTTGACTCGGCGGTGCGCGATGCGTGCGATCTCGGCTACCTGGTCACGGTACCGGGCGATGCGTGCGTGACGCTCTCCGCGGAGCGGCACGACTGGTCGCTCAGGAACAACCGCGGTTATTGCCGTCAGCGCACCACGCTCGAGCTCATCGACGAGATCGAGCGGCTGCGGATCGCCCGCGAGCGGGCCCGCGTGGAGTCGCGCTGAACGAGGGCCGCCGCACGCCGGCGCTCGCCAGGCGGCTGCACCTGCCCGAGGCGCTCGCGCTGTCCTTTGCGGTGATCGCGCCGACCATCACCGCGGCCTTCAACATCACCCTGGTCGTGCAGAGCACGGGACCCGCGGCACCGCTCGCCTTCGCGATCGGCATGCTCGCGATGGCGCTCGTGGCGCTCTCGTTCATGGCCTTTGCCCACCGCGTCTCGCATGCGGGATCGGCGTATGCCTACGTCGCGCACACCTTCGGCCGCCGCCTCGGATTCGTCGCCGGCTGGACGCTGCTGCTCACTTATTTCGGATTCGCGGCGGGTTTCGCACCGCTCGCCGGCGGTTTCGTCGAGGCGGCGCTCAGGCAGCTCGGCATCGTCTGGCGTCCGCTCTGGGCGATGGTGGCCGCCGCGGCGATCCTCATTGCCTGGTGGCTCGCGCATCGCGACATGCGTCTCGCGGGTCGCGTGATGCTCGTGCTCGAGGGGGCGGCGGTGCTCGCGATCGTGGGTCTGTGCATCGTCATCTTGCACGAGGCGCATCCCACGGCGGCGAGTTTGCGCGCGGGTTTCCAGCCCACGGCGAGCTACAACGGCTGGGTGGGCCTCGGGTTCGGCATGGTATTCACGGTGCTGAGCTATGCCGGATTCGAGGGTGCGGCGACGCTCGGCGAGGAGACCGTCGATCCACGGCGCAACATTCCCCTCGCGCTCCTCGCCACGGTGTTCGTCTCCGGGCTTTTCTTCGTGTTCGTGGCGTATTGCGAGCTCATCGGATTTGGGCCGCAGGGCATCAAGGATCTCGCGGCCTCACAGGCGCCGCTCGACGATCTGGCGGTCCGCTACGCCTCCCGGCGGCTTGCCGTGCTGCTCGACCTCGCGGCAGCCACCAGCTGCTTCTCCGGGGTGCTCGGCGGCGTCGCGGCGGCGGGGCGTATCCTGTTCGCGCTCGGCCGCGCGGGACTCGCGCAGCGGTTCGCCGTCGTGCACCCGGTGCATCGCACACCCTCGGCCGCCCTTGCCGTGATTGCGCTCGCCATGCTCGGTATCTTCTTCCTGGGTGCGCCCTTCATCACCGCGGGGAACCTCTACAGCTACTCGAGCACGATCGGCACGCTCGCGCTCATGCTCATCTATATCGGCGTCGGGACGGCGGAGACGTTCGAGGCATGGCGCGAGCAGCGCCGCGGCTGGGCCATCGTGTGCTTCCTGGGTCCGCTGCTCCTCCTGTGGGTGATGTACCGGAGCGTGTATCCGGTGCCCGAGTACCCGAATAATCTCTGGCCGTATGTGACGCTCGCCTGGGTGAGCTGCTCGCTGCCGCTCATGCGGCTGCGGCCCCGGGTCATGCAGGCACCGCTTCCCGAGTACTCGTGAATGGGTAACATAGCCGCATGCGTTTGCGCCGGATGGGCATGATAAGGAGAAGCACATGAGGGGATACCTTGCGGCGGCCGCTGCTGCCATCGTTTGGAGCGGGGCGAGCGCAGCTGCCGCCGACCGCCTCGCCGGGGAGCCATCGGAGGGCCTCGGAGCAGGCGGCGCGGTTGCGTCGACCTCCCTGACCGAGGCGCTCGCGACCCTCAAGGCTCATCGCTTCGTCGATCTCACGCACACCTTTGCGCCCGGCATCCCGCACTGGAAAGGCGCACCGGATGAGCGGGTGAAGACACTCTATACCGTGCAAAAGGACGGCTTTCGCATCAACGAGTATTGCCACGTCGGGCAGTGGGGCACGCACGTCGATGCTCCCGCGCATTTCCACACCGGGCTCGCCAGTGTGGATCAGATCGATCCGAAGGACATGCTGATGCCCCTCGTCGTCATCGACGTGCACGCGAAGGTTGCGAAGAACCCGGACTACGTCTTGAGCGTCGATGACATCCGCGACTGGGAGAAGCGCCACGGCACGATCCCGAAGGGCGCCTTCGTTGCGATGCGCACCGATTGGGCGAAGCGCTGGCCCGATGCACAGGCCCTCGCCAACAAGGACAGCGCCGGCATCTTTCACTACCCCGGCTGGAGCAAACCCGCACTGCACATGCTCTACGAGGAACGCGGCATCACCGCCTCCGGCCATGAGACCACCGATACGGATCCCGGGCTCGCGACCACGCACGATGATTACTCGCTCGAATCCTACATTCTCGGGCTCGGACATTATCAGATCGAGCTGCTCACCAATCTCGATCAGGTACCCGAGGCGGGCGGCGTGGTGTGGGTCACTTTTCCGAAGGTCGAGGACGGCGCCGGATTTCCTGCGCGCGTGATCGCGGTGGTGCCGTGACGGGCGGGCCGACCGCGGCGCGCCTCGCGCCGATCGAGTACGGCGAGGCATCGGCCGAGGTGCGCGCGATTTACGACGACATCATGGCCACCCGCAAGACGGACTGGGTCAACAACTACTGGAAAGTGCTCGCGCATCATCCGCGCAGCTTGCGGCGCATGTGGGCCAATTCCAAGGAGGTCATGGGTCCAGGCGCGCTCGATCCGCTCACCAAGGAGCTTATTTATCTGGCGGTGAGCGTGACCAACGGCTGCGATTACTGCATCGCCTCGCATGGGGCTGCTGCGCGCCGCAAGGGACTGACGAGCGAGCAGCATGCCGAGCTCGTCGCGATCATCGGCCTCGCCAACGAGACCAATCGACACGCAGCGGCACTCGCGCTCGAGATCGACGCGCCGTTCAAGTGAGGGTCGTCAGGGAAGGGACCGCGGGCGTGCGGAGCTAGGGCTGAAAGTCGGCGAGCCGCCCGGCGACCGGGCGTCCCCGATGCCAGACCGCCACGATGCGATCGAGATCCTCGATGTGCTCGGCGGGGTTGCCATCGACAATGAGCAGGTCGGCGAGCTTTCCTTCGGCAATCACGCCGCGATCGTCGAGCTCGAGGAGCGCGGCGGCATTGCGGGTCGCCGTGCCGAGCGCCTCCAGCGGGGTGAGCCCGGCGCGCGTCAGCAGCGCAAGCTCATGGTGCTCGGCGAAGCCGGCGATGCGCAGCGGCATCGCCCCGGAGTCGGTGCCGAAGCCGATGTGCACACCGGCCCCGAACAACGTCTTCACGTTCTTCAAGTTGTTCTCGACCGATTGCCGGTTCTGCTCGAGCGTGTGCTGATCGGCGAGGACTCGATCACGCCACACCGCGTCGTCGAGCTGCGCTGCGAGCGCAGGCTGCAGGGCGTGCGCCAGGATCGGCTGATGCAGGAGATCCGGATGCTCGGCGAACAGGTAGAAGTCCTCGTCCAGTCCGAGCGTCGGGATGTACCACACGCCCCGCGATCTCAGCGCGTCGATGAACGCCGCATCGACGGGCTGATCGCGCACGCCGTGCGCGAGGATGTCGACGCCGTCGGCGACCAGCCGGCGCGCATCCTCGAGATAATAGATGTGTGCGGCCACCCGAACATGCTGCAGGTGGGCCTCATCGATGATGGCCCTGTAGATCTCGGGCGCCATCTTCACGGGCACCGTGCCGTGAAAATCATCGACCCATAGCTTGATGAGATCCGGATGGCGCGCCACGGTCTCGCGCACCTCGGCGCGCGCCTCCTCGGCCGTGGCGGGCCGATAGATCTCATCCGGGACGATGCCCATCCGCGCCGGCGGCGCGCCGGACTCGACGCCGAAGCCCCGGTCGGCGCCGAACATGTCCGCGCCCGGTTGCGTTCCCGCGTGCAGCGCAGGCTCGAGCTCGTAGAACGGTGCGCGATTCAGTCCGAGCGAGACCACCGTCGTCACGCCATACGCCTCGTATTGACGCAGCTGTCTCAAGATGTTCGCGCGCGTGACATACTCACCGCCCGAGCGGGCGCCCTGCACGAGTCCGAGATGCGAGTGATCCGAGATGAGTCCCGGCAGCGCGGTCCTGCCGGCGAGGTCGATGGTCTTCGCCACGGGCGGCACGATCACCGATTTCTTCGGACCCGCGGCGAGGATGCGGTCATTCTCGATGACGATCACACCGTTCTCGATAGGACGGCGGTGCAGACCATCGATGATGCGCACCGACGTGAGCACCACGTCCTCGGCGCCGGCGAAGCGCACCGCGAGCAGACTCAAGGCAAGAGCGATGGTGAGCCGGCGGACCGTCATCTCTTGCGTGAGAAGATGCGATCGAGATCGGCCCGCTCCTCGGTGGAGACCGGCCAGTACGCATCACAGCTGGCGCAATAGGCTTCGACTTCCGCGCCGGCGTGCAGCAGTTGCAGAAGCTCCTCCCGCGTGTATGCGGTTTGCACCCGATCGTGACCGCATTTCGGACATTCACACGAAAAAGTGGTGGGGAGCGTCATCGGATGTCGGGAGCAGCATGCGCTGATTGTACGGCAGTGCGCGCCCCGAGCGCAGTAGGGTAAGCTTCGCCACCACACTCATCACGGCGGAGCTTCGGATGGCGACCACCTTCGTGCTCAATGGCGAGAGCGAGACCCTCGATGCAGATCCTGACATGCCCCTGCTGTGGGCGATCCGCGAGCTTGCCGGCTTGCCCGGCACCAAGTTTGGTTGCGGCATGGCGTTGTGCGGGGCGTGCACCGTCCAAGTCGAAGGCGCCGCCACGCGCTCGTGCGTTCTGCCGCTGTCCGCGGTCGCCGGTCGAAGCGTCACGACGATCGAGGGTCTGAAGAGCCGCGAAGCTCGAGCGGTGCAATCGGCCTGGATCGAGCTGCAGGTACCGCAGTGTGGATACTGCCAGTCGGGACAGATCGTCTCCGCCGCGTCGCTTCTCGAAAAAAATCCGGCTCCCTCGGACGCGGACATCAACAGCGCCATGAGCGGCAACATCTGCCGCTGCGCGGCCTACGTACGTATTCGAGCCGCGATTCACGCAGCCGCCCATGCCCTCAAGGCCTGACCCATGACACACGCCCTTGCAACCTCGCATCGATCCTCGCGCCGCCGCTTCCTCAAGGGCGCGGGCCAGGTCACCCTCGCCGCCCTCACCATCGGTTTCGAATGGGGCGCCTCGGGCCGGCGCGCGCTCGCGCTGGCGGATGCCGTCAAGACGGCTCCGTTTGCACCGAATGCGTTTCTGCGCATCGGCGCCGACGGCGGCGTGACGGTGATCGCGAAGCACGTCGAGATGGGGCAGGGAGCTTACACCGGCATCGCGACGGTCGTTGCCGAGGAGCTCGATGCCGACTGGAGCCGGGTCCGGGTCGAGAGCGCGCCCGCGGATGCGAAGCGCTATGCCAATCTCGCCTTCGGCACGATCCAGGCAACCGGCGGCAGCTCCGCCATGGCGAACTCCTGGATGCAGTTGCGCGAAGCGGGCGCCAAGGCGCGCGCCATGCTGCTGACCGCGGCCAGCCAGCAATGGGGTGTTCCGGTCTCATCCTTGACCGTGGAGCAGGGTGTCGTGCTGGAGCGCTCGGGCCGGCGCAAAGCAGCTTTCGGCACGCTCGTCGCGCGCGCAGCGGCGCTGCCGGTGCCGACCACCGTGACACTCAAAGATCCCAAGGATTTCAAGCTCATTGGTCATGAAGCACCGCGCGTCGACGTGCCCTCGAAATGCGATGGCAGCGCGCAGTTCGCGCTCGACGTGCAACTGCCCGGCATGCTCGTGGCGGTGCTCGAGCGGCCGCCGCGATTCGGCGCAACGCTCCTCTCTTTCGATGCGGCGGCGACCAGCGCGGTGCCCGGCGTCGTCAAGGTGGTGCAGGTCCCCGCCGGTGTGGCCGTGATCGCGAAGAGCTTCTGGGCGGCCAAGAAAGGTCGCGACGCGCTCAAGGTGCAGTGGGACGAAACGCACGCCGAGAAGCGCAGCTCCGCCGATCTCATGAGCGAATATCGTCGTATCGCCGAGCAACCCGCGCTCTCGGCGCGCAAGGAGGGCGACGTGCAGCGCGCACTCGGAGCGGCGGCCCATCGCCTGAGCGCGAGCTTCGAGTTTCCCTACCTCGCCCATGCGCCCATGGAGCCGCTCGATGCGGTGGTCCGCTTGAGCGCGGATCACTGCGAGATCTGGGCGGGCGATCAGTTTCAGACGATCGATCAGGCGAACGCCGCCCGCGCCGCCGGCCTCGCCCCGGATCAGGTGGCCATCAACACGCTCTACGCCGGCGGCAGTTTCGGCCGGCGCGCCAATCCGGGCTCCGACTACATCACGCAGGCGGTGTCGATTGCGAAGGCTTATGGCGCCGAGGGCACGCCCATCAAGCTGCAGTGGACACGGGAGGACGACATCCGTGGCGGCCTGTACCGGCCCATGTACTTTCATAAGCTCGAGGCGGCGTTGAGCGCCGCGGGTGAACTGGTCGGATGGCGGCACGTGATCGTCGGTCAGTCGATCATGGCAGGCACCCCGTTTGCCGCGATGATCAAGAACGATGTGGATCCGACCTCGGTCGAAGGCGCGGCGACCCTGCCCTATGCCATTCCCAATCTCTCGGTCGAGCTCGCCACGACCCACGTGGGTGTCCCCGTGCTCTGGTGGCGGGTGGTCGGCAGCTCGCACACGATATTCGCCGTCGAATCCTTCATCGATGAGGCGGCCCACGCCGCGGGACAGGATCCCTATCAGTTCCGGCGCAAGCTCCTCGAGCACCAGCCGCGCATGCGAGGCGTGCTCGATCTTGCCGCCGAGAAGGCCGGCTGGAGCGCGGGACCGCTGCCTGCCGGGCGCGGCCGCGGAATCGCCGTGGCCGAAGCATTCAATACCTTCGTCGCGCAGGTGGCCGAGGTGAGCGTCGATTCATCCGGAGTGGTGACGGTCGAGCGCGTGGTCTGCGCGGTCGACTGCGGGACTCCCATCAACCCCGACATCATCAAGGCGCAGATGGAGGGCGGTATCGGCTTCGGCCTTGGTGCGGCGCTCTACGGGGCGATCACGCTCAAGGACGGGCGCGTCGAGCAGAGCAATTTCAACGGATATCGGGTGCTGCGCATCAATGAGATGCCCGCCGTGGAGGTGCACATCGTGCCCTCGAGCGAGGCGCCGACCGGGGTGGGTGAGCCGGGTGTTGCACCGGTGGGGCCGGCACTGGCGAATGCGCTGTTTGCGGCGACCGGCCAGCGCCGTTACGTTTTCCCCTTGAACAAAGCCTGACGCGCCGCGAGGCGTGGAGCGGAGATGGCAATGACCGCCGCCATTCCGAGCGCCCCGCCGCGATGATCGTGCATCTCATCGACGGCACGTATGAGCTGTACAGACACTTTTACGGCTTGCGCCGATTCACGGCCGAGGATCGGCCGTTCGGGGCGGTGCTGGGAGTGTTGCACGGCGTGCTGCAAATGATCGAAGAGGGCGCCACGCATCTGGGGGTGGCCACCGACCACGTCATCGAGTCTTTTCGTAACGAGCTCTGGAGCGGCTACAAAACCGGCGAGGGCATCGAGCCTGCCTTGCTCGCGCAGTTTGGCCCGCTCGAGGAGGCGCTCGGGGCCATGGGTGTGGTGGTCTGGCCCATGGTGGAGTTCGAGGCCGATGATGCGCTCGCCTCAGCGGCGGCGCTCGCCGCCCGCCATCAGCGCGTCGAGAAAGTGAGCATCTGGACGCCCGACAAGGATCTCGCGCAGTGTGTCGTCGGAGATCGGGTCGTGCAGGTGGACCGGCGCAACAAGGTCATTCGGGATGCCGAGGCGGTGCGGGCCAAGTTCGGCGTGGGGCCGGAACGAATTCCGGACTACCTCGCGCTGGTCGGGGACAGTGCCGATGGCTATCCCGGGATCGCGGGCATCGGCCCGAAGGGCGCCGCCCGCCTCATCGAGCGTCACGGACCGATCGAGAATTTTCCGGATGATGTGCTCGGCGCGCAGCACGAGCTCGCGCTCCTCTTCAAGCGGCTCGCGACTCTGCGTACCGATGCGCCGGTGTCCTCGCGCATCGAGGCCCTGCGCTGGTCAGGCCCCACCGCCGAATGGCCGGCCATGGTCGCGCGACTCGGCGATGCGCGTCTCCTCGAGCGTGCCGAGGCGGCGCGCGCGGCGCGTGGCTGGCCATCAGCCTCATGACCCGGGGCAACGCCTTCGGTCTGGCCTTCGTGTTTCTGTGGTTTTTCGTGGGCGGTATTGCCCACTTTGCAGCCACAGACCTCGAGTTGAGCATCGTGCCGCCCTATATTCCCTGGCCGCGCGCCACCGTGCTCATCAGCGGGGTGTTCGAGCTACTCGGCGCGTTCGGCCTGCTGCCGAAGCAAACTCGGCGTGCTGCCGGCGCATGCCTCTTCTTGCTGACACTCGCCGTGACACCGGCGAATGTCTACATGCTGCAACGGGCCGAGTTGTTTCATGTGCCCTACTGGGCGCTCGTGCTGCGGCTGCCGTTGCAGGTGGGATTGCTGGCCCTCATCGCATGGAGTACGGGGGTGGTCGGACGGCGGGAGCTGAGCACGACGGCTCATCGCCCGTAACCAAGCCCTACGAAGTCAAGGCCACCGACGTGCGCAGCGGCGCTTTGAGCGCCGGGGACACCGCGTCCACGGCCGTCGCTGCGAGGCTCGATCCCGTGGGCAGCATCGTGGTCAAGGGCAGTCGGGCGGTGAACTGAGTTCCGCCTTCCCGGGTCGAGGTGACGGAGATTCGGCCCTGGTGTGCGCGCACGATCTGCAGGCAGATATGCAGGCCGAGGCCCAAGCCATTGCGGCTGGCGGACACGGAATGGCGCCAAAACGGCTCGAAGATCTTATCCAGGCTTTCCGGCGGAATCGGCTCACCGGCATTCCACACCTCCAACACGAGATCATTCTCATCGGCTGCCGCGCTGATTTTGACCGGGCTGTGCGGCAGTCCATGCGTCAGTGCGTTTGCCAGCAGATTCGATGCGACCTGCTGCAGCCTGCCGAGATCACAGCGAATCGCACGGTCCACGCTGATATGCGTGATGATTTCGCGCTCCGGCTGCGCATCCCGAAGCTCCTGAACCACCATCGCGAGCCCGGCATTGATATTGCCGACCTCCGTCAGTTCGAGGCCGATCCCGCCACCCAGGCGCCCGCGCGCAAAGTCGAGCACGTCGTCGATCAACGCGGACATCCGCCGGGAGTTGGTCTTGATCCGCGAGACGAGAGCCAGCAATTGCGGATCTTTCAATCTTCGTTCGAGCATGTCCCCGCTGGCATAGACGGCGTGCAGTGGATTGCGCAAGTCATGGCCCAGAATCGCGATGAACTGTTCGCGCAATTCCCCCGCGGCGCGTTCATCGAGGAGCGCCCGGTGCTCCTGCTCCTGCTGCATTTGATGATCGAGCTGCGCACCGATGAGCGCGGCGAAGTCGTTGAACATCGAAAGCGTCCGGGGCGTCACCTTCGCAGGCATCGGGTCGAGCGTACTGAGATTCCCGAAATAGTCGCCATTGGTGCGAATGACGGGCACCGAGACGTAGCTCTCGATCTGATAGCGCTTCGGCGTCTCATGGTGGCAGTAGCGCGGGTCGGCACTCGCGCGTTCGATCACGACGGGCGCGCGCGACGCACGCGCATCGAGACATAACGTGTTGTTCACCGCCAGCCGCATACCAGGCTTCAGGCCAAAGTGAGCCTCATCTCGGACGGCGCAGGCGGTCCAAATCTTGTGGGTGACCCGCGCCACCACCGCGACCCGCATCCCGGTCGTCTCGCACAACACCTTCAGCAGGGTCGGAACCGCATCCAAGCGCGCAAGCGCGGCGATGGCGCGGGCGCTGTCTTCAGAGCTATCCATGTCATTGACCTCACACCGTAGAAATCAGCCCTGTAACCTCAAAGGGATGAGTGCAAATTCCTATCCATGACGCAAACCTCTGCGCTTGGGAGTAAAGTTGGGGGTTATGGACACCGCTGGTCTGTGCGGTTCCGAACATAGCCTTGAAAATTTTACCGGGTGCGCTATGTTCGATACCGCACAGAGAGTTTCAACGGGTTTCGGCGATATTGGTTGACTGATCAAGAACTTGGATACTGCGCGGCTGATCGGGAACGAGGAGCGGCTTGCGGCCGCTTTTGATCGAGGGCCTTCGATTCGCTTAGGACGAGCACCCCATGGCGGCATCCGCCCTACCTAGCCAAAACCATCTGCTCGCCGCCTTGCCCCCGGCCGAGGCGCAGCGCTGGACGCCGCTCTTGGAATCCGTCGATCTGCCTCTGGGGCACGTGCTTTACGAGTCGGGCGCGGCGCTTGCCCACGTGTACTTTCCGACGACCGCCATCATCTCGCTCCTGTACGTCATGGAAAACGGAGCCTCGGCTGAAATCGCAGTCGTCGGTAACGAAGGCATCGTCGGTGTTTCCTTGTTCATGGGCGGAGAGTCCACCCCGAGCCGAGCCGTGGTGCAAAGCGCCGGCCAGGGGTTTCGACTCAGAGAAAACATCATGAAGGAGGAATTCAACCGCGCCGGACCGGTACTGCATCTGCTGTTGCGCTACACCCAGGCGCTGATCACGCAGATGGCCCAGACCGCCGTGTGCAACCGGCACCACACCCTCGATCAGCAGCTATGCCGATGGCTCCTCTTGAGCCTGGACCGGCTGCAGGGCAACCAGCTGGTGATGACCCAGGAACTGATTGCCAACATGCTGGGCGTGCGCCGCGAAGGGGTGACGGAAGGGGCGCTCAAGCTGCAGCGCGCGGGCTTGATCGACTACGCGCGCGGCCACATCACCATACTCGACCGGGCGGGATTGGAAAAACGCAGTTGTGAATGTTATTCCGTGGTGAAAAAGGAGTACGACCGGCTGCTGCCCAACAGGTTGGCGCGCTGAGCAGTAGAGAGGCGATCACACCGCAGCCGGGATATCGCTCAGCTCAGAGGAGGTCGCGCGCGATCGTGCTGAACTGCTCGCGACTGAAGATCTCCTGATCGCCTTTTTTTGCTTGCAGGGTCTCGCGCAGACGGAACTCGGTCGGCGTCGAGGTGAGCTCGAAAGAGGCGCTCACCGCGCAGTCCCAGGCTCCGCGCTTCCACCCGGTCATGTTCTCCTGACGCCAAACGCCGCTGTTCGGCGCGCCGTCCTCGACCGTGAGCTCCTCGCGCGATGCGCTCTCGACGATCGTGCCGATCGGCTCGACCACGGCGCTCTTTTTCGGGTTCTCGAGCACGGACTTGAGCCCCTCGATCTCGCTGTGCGTGTACGGACTCGAGCCGGCGCTGTGAATCTCAGGGATCGAGAACGCGGCCTCGTGCGAGGGCGCGGGCCGCACCGGCAGATCGAGCCGTGACTCGCCGAGCTCGATGCTGAGCGTTGCGATCTGCGGTGAGGGCCACACCAGCGGCCAGAGGCTCTCCGACAGCGCGATGCGGATGCGGCTGCCGCGCTTGAAGCGATGAGCCACCATGTAGAGCGGCACGGTCACGCTGTACGCCTCGCCTGGGGTGAGGGCGCTCGGATGCTCATGGGAGTCGCGGTGCGTCAGGTTCAATAGACCGTAGCTCACGAGGTAGGACGGCCCGTCGGGGAGCACCTCGGTCAAGCGAATGGCGAGCTTTGCGACCGGCACATCCGCACTCACGCGCACGTGCGCCCGCGGGCTGCCCAGGATCTCGAGATCCGCGCCGAGCGGTTGCGAGTCGAAGACGAGGGATTTCGCATCGTCCGGGCGCTGATCGTCCGGGCGGCTCGGCATCCACTGCGGCTTCAACGACCCCACGGTTCGATCGGCGCGGTAGCGTACCCAGCCTGCGTGGGATTTACCGGAGGTGAGGGTGCCGGGGCCGAAGTGCAGGCTCTGGTCGGCGATCCGCGGGCTCGGCCACGCGGCTTCCGCCACCCAGCGCCCGGGGATCGCGCCGGGATAAACCTCGGAGATCGTGCGATAGGGGATGAAGGCTCGCACCATCGGCTCCTCCATGATGCCGGCATCGAGACCCGCGAGCCATTGCTGCCACCAGCGCACTTCCTCATGGGCCCACTCGAGGGCCACGGGCTTGGGGAGATTCGGCATGAGATGCCCCCAGGGACCGACCAAGGCCTTGCGGGGTACGGTGAGTCCGGCGAGCAGGGAGCCGACGACGTCGGAGTACGGATCGAGCCAGCCGCCGACCACGTACACCGGGCAGCGGATTCGGCGGTAATCCACGGCGACGGAGCCGCGCTGCCAGTAGGAGTCGAAGCGCTGATGCCGTGTCCAGCGCTCGAGGATGGGGGGAGTCGCGTCGAGTCTCTGGCGCCATTTTTCCTCCCAGTCCGGCCCGCTCACCTCGGGATCGGGCGGCGCAGCCATGTGGACCTTGAAATAGGTGCCCCACTTGAAGTTCTCCGTCGCGAGCGCGCCGCCGATGTAATGGGCATCGCCCGTGAATCGGTTATCGACGCAGCCCATGGGCATGATGGCCTTCAGTGCCGGCGGCTGCAGCGCCGCAATCTGCAGCGAATTGATGCCACCCCAGGAAATACCGCGCATGCCGACTGCGCCATTCGACCAGGGCTGGCGCGCCAGCCAGGCGATGCACTCGACACCGTCGGCGAGCTCCGCCTCGGAGTACTCGTCGGTCATCACGCCGTCCGAGTCGCCGGTGCCGCGAATGTCGATGCGCGCAAAGGCGATCCCGTAGGGAGCCAGATTGAGCGCGGTCGCATCGTCGCGGCCGCGCACCCCGTCGCGCTTGCGATAGGGCAGGTACTCGAACACCACGGGAACCGGGTGCAGATCGGCGCCTTCCGGGATCCACAATCGAGCGCCGAGCCGGGTGCCATCGGCGAGCGGGATCCATTCGTTTTCGATGACCTTGAAGGGCCGTTGCTCCGGCAGTTGCCAGCCGCCGGGCACCGCGCGCGCCACCCCCGGCGCAACCACCCCTGAGGCCGCGAGCACCTCGACCGCGACCGCGGCGGCCGCGGAGCCCACGAACTCACGCCGGGAGACCATCAGTGGTCTGCGCCGAACTTGTAGGAGATGCGCACGCCGAGCACGCGCGGTCGATCGACGGTGGTGAGCGTCACCCAGCTCGTCGAGCTGATGAACAGCTGAGCGCGCGTGTCGGTGAGGTTCTCCCCGTAGAACTCCGCTTCCCAGGGCCCCTTCGACACGCCCGCCGAGGCATCGTAGGTCGTGTAGGGCGCAAGCTCGTAGTCGGGGGGCGCGATCGTGCCCTGCGTGATCACATCGGCGAAGGAATGATCGGTGTGCTGTGCTCCCACCTGCGCGTGCCATAGGACATCGTAGCGCTCGACCTCGTAGCGCAGCCGCAGGTTCCCCTGGAAGGGCGGTGCGTTGGCGAGCGGGCTGCCGATGCCGCGCGTCGGGAAGAGCGAGATATCGGTGCCATTCGCCACGAGCGAGGGCTGGTTGACTTGCTGGCTCCGATCCCAGGCAAACGATGAGTTGAGGGTGAGCTCATTGGTGATGCGCCAGATGACGTTACCCTCGATGCCGCGCACCCGGTAGTTCGGACCGTTCACGGTGAAGCCGGCGTTGCCGTAGAGCGACGGATCGTAGATCTGCAGCTGCACGTTCGACCATTCCTCATCGTAAAGGGCGCCATCGAACTGCAGGCGGTGATCGAACCACTGCGTCTTCCAGCCGATCTCGTAGTTCTTGAGCGTGTCGCTATCGTAGAAGCGCGGGAGGGTGAACTTGTTGTAGAGCGGCGAAGAAGGGGGGATCACCCCGACGCCCTGGTTGAAGCCGCCGGGCCTGAAGCCCTCGGAGTAGGTCGCGTACAGGAGCACCCCATCGAGCGGCTTCCAGCTCAAGCTCGCCTTGCTCTTGTGGCCCGAGTTGACCTCGTTCAGGTCGAACAGATCAAAGAGGCCGGAAGGCGGCACGCAGGGGTCGATGTTGCGGCAGCCGTAGACCCCGTCGGACTGGCCATGATCGTAGTTGTCGAAATGAAAGAAGCGGGTTCCCACGGTCAAGGTGAGCGAGTGCGGCACGAGATCGAAGGCCAGCTCGCCGAAGGCCGCCTTCTGCTCATATCCGCGGGTGATGTCGCTCAGGAACGCGGTACCGGCGGGCGGGCTCGAGTTGAATACCGGAACTCCCGGGATGGGCTCGAGCGTCGAGAAACCCGCCTGCGGATCGGAGTACAGAAAGTTCTGCGACGTCTGGATCTGGTAGTCCTCCCAGAAGAGGCCGCCGAGCGCACGCACTCGGGCGTCGTCGGGCGAGCTCACCCGCACTTCATGGCTCTGATGGGTGTTGCGCTCGATGTTTCTCCAGGTCGCGCTCGGCGAGTAGCACGTCGCGCCCGGCCCCGGGGTGATGTTGCACTGATAGTAATCGGCAAAGGGACCGCGCGCGTACGCGGTGTAGTCGGTCGTTTGATCGACGTTACGCACGAGGTATCCGCCCGTGTAGACGAGCTTGACCGGGCCCACCTCACCGTTCAGCGTCCAAGCCGTATCCTCGAAGCGATCGAGGTCGCGGTCGGGGTTGTACTGTTGCACGTTGAGATCGCCCAGCGACGGGTTGTAGGCGAAAATGCCATCGGCCTCCATGCTCTGATAGCTCTGCTGCAACAACAAGTTCCACTGATCGTTGATCCGATAGAGCGCGGAAACCCGGGCTCCCTTGTACGTGACCGGATTGAAGGCGTGCGAGACGAGATTGTAGTTCGAGAGGCTCTGGCTTCCGGGCGGCACCACGCCGCCGAAATAATCCACGATGCCGAGGTCTGTCGCAGAGCGCGTGAAGGTGCCCGGAATGTTGTGGATGTAGCCGCCGCGCGCGTCATCGTAGATCACCGCGCGCACCGCGAGTACATCGCTCACGAGGGGAATATTGATCACGGCGACGACCGCCGAGCTCGGATCGCCATGCGCGGTCGTTGAATAGCCGGCACTCACGGAACCTTCGACGCGATCGAGGTTCGGCTTGTTGGTGATGTAGCGCAAGGCGCCCGCCTGCGCACCGGCTCCGTAGAGCGTGCCCTGCGGACCCTCCAGAACCTCGATGCGCGCGAGGTCCGCGGAGTACACATCGAGATTACGCCCGGGAAGCTGCACGGACTGATCATCGAGATACACCGCGACGTTCGGGAAGGCCCCGGTGCCGCCCGCCACCTGATTACCCTGGTGCGTGGTCGAGAGGCCACGCATGTAGACCTCGTCCTGCCCGGGACCCACCCCGGCCGTCGTCACGTTGGGCAGATACTTGACGAAATCCTCGAGCGTTTGCACGTTGAGCTCGGCGAGCGTCTTGTCGGTGAGCGCGGTGATGGCGATCGGGACGTCCTGCAGATTCTCCGCGCGGCGGGTCGCGGTCACGACGACTTCTTCGAGCTCGTTACCCTGGGTACTCTGTGCAAAATCGGTGCTGGCGCCACCCAATCCGAGTGCAAGCGCGATCGCGCGCGACAGGAGCGGACGGTCGGTGCGCGCCCACGGTTGAATCATTCCCACGACACATCCCCTACTATCCAGGACATTGACATTTCCCAGTCGCATCGCAACGACACTCTTCAGACGCTGCGGCCTGACTTTTATAGCACACCCGGCCTGGCGCAACGCCCGGAGCCCCTCGCCGAGCTCTAATCGGGGGCGGGCGCACGGTCGAATGATCATTTGCGACCGTGGGTTCATCCGCCGTTTGCCGGTATGATCGAGTATTGCGTGTGCCACCGCTCCATTCATTCGGATCGACCCTGCGGGGCTTTCGAACGGCCGCGCGGTCCGGGAGCCTGCGGCTATTCGTCCCGATTGTGCTGGGCGTCCTGTTATCGGCGCTCGGCGCGCAGGTGAGGGCCGGGACCACGGCCGATCGTGTGCTGAAAACGGGCGCCCTCAACGATGTGCTGGTGGCCTCTTATCCTCCCTTTGGATTTATCAATGCGCAGAACACCCTGGACGGCTTCGACGTCGACGTCGCACGGGCCTTCGCGGCCAAGCTCGGCGTCAAGCTCAATATCGTCACGCCGGCCTGGGAGACCGTGGTTGCGGGCCAATGGCGCGGCCGCTGGGACATCTGTATCTGTTCGATGAGTCCGACCGCCGAGCGCGCGCAGGTGTTGAGTTTTCCGGTGCGCTACTATCGCTCGCCCGCGGTGCTGGTCGTTCACCGTGATGAGCACCGTATCAAGTCCGTGTCCGACATCTCGGGCAGACGCATCGGTGTCGGCATGGGCTCGAGCTACGAGAATTACGTGAACAAGACGCTCGTCATCTCCGGGGAGACCATCAGCTTTCCGTTCCACGATGTCATCGCGATTCCCGGAGATGAGACGGTGAATTTCCGCAACCTCGCTCTCGGCCCCGGCGTGCGGCTCGACGCCGTCATCTCGGACCTCGCGACCGCCCGAGCGTCGATCGAATCGACTCGGGCGGTGCGGATTGTGGGCCCGCCACTCTACTCGGAGCCCAACGTCGTGGCGACGGAGCGCGGCGATGCGGACTGGGATCGCACGGTCGCCCGGATCTTTGCGCAATTGCGCGCCGACGGCACTTTGAGTCGGATCTCGAAAAAATGGTTGGGCGAGGATATCACCGGCGATGGGGAGTGAACACGGCACCGAGCCTGTGCAGCGCCTGAGCGCGGATGGGACGCGGCTTTCCTTTCGCTTGAGCGTCTGGCTGACCTGGGTCGTTTTGGCGGTGGGCCTCGTCGTGGCCTGCCGCGCAATGCACCTCGACCTGTCTTACGTGAAGAGCAAGCTGCCGTTTCTGCTCGGTGTTCGGTTGGCGCCCGACGGCTTCATCGAAGGCGCCGCGCTCACAGTCTTCGTGACGGCATGCTCCATGGCGTTCGCTCTCATCGTGGCTTTGATCACGGCGCTCGGTCGCCTGTCGAGAAACCCGATCGCCTTCGCGATCGCGACTTTTTACGCATCCTTCTTTCGCGGCACGCCTTTGATGGTGCAGGTACTCATTATTTATCTCGCGTTGCCGCAGGTGGGGCTCGTACTCGGGGGCCTGACCTCGGGCGTGATGGCGCTCTCGCTCAATTACGGCGCGTACCTCGCAGAAACCATCCGAGGGGGCCTGATCGCGGTGCCGGCGGGGCAGCGCGATGCGGCGCGTGCGCTCGGCCTGCCGCGCTGGGTCATCGCCTGGAAGGTCATAGCGCCGCAGGCGATGCGATTCATCATACCGCCGGCCGGGGCACTTTTCGTGTCCATGCTCAAGGACTCCTCGCTCGTCTCGCTCATGGGGCTGTGGGAACTCAATTTCCTCGCGCAGTCCTATGCGCGCTCGACCTACCATTACATGGAGATGCTGCTCACCGCAGCTCTCATCTACTGGGGCATGTCCATCGTCTTCGAGATCGTGCAGATGCGCCTGGAGGCGCGCTTCGGTCGAGGCGCCGAGGCGGCCGCTGGGTTTGCCGTCGCCCCGAGAAATCGTCCATGAGCGATGCGCGCCCGGGCGCAGCGGTCTCGGTGCGTGCGCTGAACAAGTGCTACGGGGCGCATCGAGTTCTGCGCGACGTATCTTTCACGGTGGAACCCCATGAACGGGTGGTCATCTGCGGACCCTCCGGATCGGGTAAATCGACCCTGCTACGGTGCATCAACGGGCTCGAGAAACGGGACTCGGGTGAGATTCTCGTCAACGGTACCGCGCTCGCCGGCGAGCGATCCGCGGAAGCAATCCGGCGGGACGTCGGCATGGTATTTCAATCGTTCAACTTGTTCCCGCACCTCACGGCCGTGGAGAACTGCATGCTCGCCCCAATGTGGGTGCGCCGGATGCCCGAGGAGGAGGCCCGTGCGATGGCGTCGCAATACCTGGATCGGGTGCACCTTGCCGCGCGCGCGCAGCATTATCCGAGCCAGCTGTCGGGTGGCGAGCAGCAGCGGGTCGCGATCGCCCGCGCGCTTTGCATGCGGCCGAAGGTGATGTTGTTCGACGAGCCGACCTCGCAACTCGATCCGTTGATGATCGGTGAGGTTCTCGACATCATCATCGAACTGGCAGAGTCGGGAATGACCATGATCTGCGTGACCCACGAGATGGGGTTCGCGAGGCGGCTCGCCAACCGCATCATTTTCATGGATGGCGGTGAGATCATCGAGCAGGGCGCACCGAATGAGATTTTCTCAGCCGCACGATCTCCTCTTCTCAAAGAATTTCTCGCCCGAGTGATGCACGCGCACGCACCGTCGTTGCAATAGATGCAATGACCATCGGCTGCGCCCTTCATGCGGGATTTCTCATGGCTGGAGCCGCCCCGGCCGCGTAGGCGCTCGCCGCCACGCTGCCGATGAACACGAACGCGCGGGGATCCGCGTTGTGGCCACGGCATAAGCTCAAGCTCAAATCGTAGTTGACGCCCGGCTCGAAGGCGCTAGGGTTGCGGTGGCCTGAAAGCCATGAGTCCCCAGCCAGGAGCCTTCTCGTGAGCGCCACAACCGAAGAGTTGACCGCCCTCGACGAATCGACCGAGGTCGAGGCCGTGCTCAACTACACTCGCAACACCGGGGTGCGGCCCGTCCATTACACATTCGATCCGCCGCCGGGTGTGCCGAGGAGTAGCGGCGAGATCGACGCACGAACCGTGACCATTCACGACGCGCGGCGAAACCGCGGCCTCGCGCTCGATGTGAGCGGCTTCGAGTTGGTCCGACACCGCGGCACGCTCAGCAGTTGGGCGTACTTTCACGATGCTGAGCGAGTGAGGGCAATCGACTATCCCGAGGTTGCGGCTGCGCTCAAGTTTCGTTTGGGTGCCGACAAGGTCGTAGTTTTCGATCACACACTGAGGGACAGCGCCGCCGTGCCGGGACGAGCGGAATTGCGAGAGCCGGTGCGCCGGGTCCACGACGACCAGACTCTTAATTCGGCGCCGCGTCGCGTGGCACGGCACCTGCCGCCCGAGGAAGCCGCGTGGCGCTTGCAGCGACGCT
>Ga0181537_10000702_pt1 | contig 31126 bp, 26 predicted proteins | sample PEATcosm2014_Bin_39_FD_119765 | JGI IMG/M metagenome (GOLD analysis project Ga0181537, IMG submission 119765) | Peatland microbial communities from MTU Mesocosm Facility, Houghton, MI, USA - PEATcosm2014_Bin23_10_metaG | ecosystem: Environmental > Terrestrial > Soil > Wetlands > Peat | place... | reverse complement strand
TCAAGATTCCCGAATCGGAGCTGGCCGCCAATTTGATGTTCACCTCGGACAAGGCGGTGGACACGATCAATTCGGCCATGCCGAAGGATGCAGAGGCCTGGTTCGGCAAGCAGCCCCCCGACTTGTCGCTGATGGCGCGCGAGCGCGGCACGGACTATTTGTACTCGTTTCTCAAGGGCTTCTACGCCGATAAGACCCGCCCCTGGGGCGTGAACAATCTGTATCTGCCGGGCGCTGCGATGCCGCATGTCCTGCAAACATTGCAGGGTTTGCAGAAGCCGGTGTTCAAGAACGAGCCCGACGAGCGCGGCAGCGCCAGAATGGTGTTGGTGGGGGTCGATGCAATGACCCCGGGCGCTCTCAAGCCAGAGGAGTATGATCAGTTCGTTCGGGACATCGCAAATTTCCTGGACTATGTCGGTGAGCCCGTCAAGGAAAAGCGCCAAACGATGGGCGTTTTTGTGACGCTATTCTTGCTGGTGTTCTTTGTGTTCGCCTACTTACTGAAGAAAGAGTATTGGAAGGACGTTCACTGACGCAGCAGCGGGGACTCCCGTTTGTCCTGCTCCTTAGGAGATTGCGTTAGTGGCACGTCGCTCGGTGATGACACTCTTTTCCGCACCGGCTGACCCGTGGAGCCACCGGACGCGCTTGGTCCTGGCCGAGAAGGGTATCGCCATTGAGTTGGTCAATGTCGACCTCAACGATCTTCCCGAAGATCTGCTCGATCTCAATCCCTACCACAGCGTGCCCACACTGGTGGATCGGGACCTGGTGTTGTACGACTCGCGCGTGATCATCGAATACCTGGATGAGCGGTTTCCGCATCCGCCGCTGATGCCGATCGATCCGGTGACCCGGGCCCAATTTCGTGTCGCGTTATACCGGGTCGAGCGCGACTGGTACGCGTTGGCGCACGACATCGAGTTGGACCCGCAGAGCAAGACCGCGGCCCACAGCCGCAAGGTCCTGGGCGAGGCGATCTGCGCCAGCGCCGATGTATTCAAAGCCAAGCCGTTTTTTCTCAGCGACGAGTTTTCCCTGGTCGATGCCAGCATCGCACCGATACTATGGCGCCTGCCGAGCTACGGAATCGAACTGCCGGTGCAAGCCCAGCCGATCATGAAGTACATGAATGCGATTTTTTCGCGCTCGACCTTCCGCGCCTGCCTGACCGATGCCGAACGGGGCATGCGACATTGAAGCCGCGCCGCCCGTACCTGCTGCGTGCCCTGCACGAGTGGATTTCCGACAGCGGCGAGACTCCGCACATCGTGGTGGACGCGGCCGCCGAGGGCGTCAGCGTGCCGCGCCAATACGTCAAAGACGGGAAAATCGTGCTCAACGTGAGTTTTTCCGCGACTCAGATGTTGAAGCTCGGTAACGATGTGGTGAGCTTCGAGGCGCGCTTCGGAGGCGTTTCGTTCGCCGTCCAGGTTCCGGTGCGGGCAATCTTGGGGATTTACGCACGCGAAACCGGCCAGGGCATGATATTTCCCGAAGGCGATGCCGATCCCGATCCGACCGACGCGCCGCCGCAGGGTCCCGCGGCCGGCAAGGACGGCGGCTCCAAGGCGAAGCGCCCCAAACTGCAAGTCGTCAAATAGAACGAAAGGCGTCCTTGATCCAGACGATGCGATGCGTGCCGTCGGGCAGCCCCTGCACGCCGACGACATCGAAGCGCATCATAAAGCCACGCCATCCAACGCGCCTCGACAAGAAGTATCGAGCGGCGCGCAGCAGCTTGCGCCGCTTGCGATGATCGACGGAGGCGAGCGCGCCGCCGTAGTCGATGCGCATCCGCTGTCTGACTTCGACGATGGCGAGTACTCCGCGATCGAGGCACACGAGGTCGAGTTCGCCGACTTTGCAACGCAGGTTGCGCGCCAGAATCTTCACACCCAGGTTCCTAAGATGGGCGGCGGCGAGTTGTTCGGCGACCGCACCGCGCTCGAGATGGGCGGGATCGGACATGCGTGTGAGCTTGCGGGGCTGGGCGCTGTGCGTCAGCCGGGGAATTTGCCTGCTTCGTGGCAAAATGCGGGCGTGCCGGAATATCGCAACAATTACGTGGAATCGGTCGGCAAATCGCTGCGCGAGCTATTGCGCTGGCAAATCGAGCGGATTGGCCGCCGCTTGCCGCCGCCGCCCACCCTGCCGATTCCGCGAGTCGCCGCGGATCTTGACTTCGTGCACGGCAATGCCGTCGCGGCTGCCTCCATGATTCCCGCGGTCACGTGGATCGGCCATGCCACGGTGCTGGTGCAGGCGTGCGGGTTGAACGTGCTGACCGACCCGATATTCTCCAGCCGCGCATCGCCGGTGCAATTCGCCGGGCCCGCGCGCGTCCAGCCGCCGGGTGTGGCACTGCGCGACCTGCCGCGCATCGACGTCGTGGTCATTTCGCACAACCACTATGACCATCTGGACCGCGGCAGCATCGAGACGCTCGCGCGCCAGGCGGGGGGGCCGCCCTTGTTCTTGGTGCCGCTCGGGCTCAAGGCGTGGCTCGAGCGCGCCGGAGTAGAGCGGTCGGTGGAGCTCAATTGGGGCCAAATGCAGGTCCACGAGCAGGTCGAGTTTCACTTCACCCCCGCGCAGCACTGGTCGGGCCGGTCACTGCTGGACCGCAACCGGACTTTGTGGGGCAGTTGGGCCGTGCTCGGCGCGCAGTTCCATTGGTTCTTCAGCGGCGACACGGGCTACAGCAAGGACTTCCACGACATTCGGCAGCGATTCGCGCCGCGCCAGACCAGGGCAGAGGGCGGCGGATTCGATATGGCGCTGATCGCAGTCGGCGCGTGTCTGCCGCGCTGGTTCATGAAGGAGCAACACGTGAATCTCGATGAGGCCATGCAAATCCACCTCGACCTCGGCGCGAAACGCAGCGTCGGTGTGCATTGGGGAACATTCTCGCTCGCCGACGATCCGCTCGACCTGCCACTGCACGAATTGGCGGATACTGGACGCGCCAAAGGCGTGGCCGAGGAGGAATTCTTCCTGCTGCCGGTCGGCGGGACGCGCCGGCTGGCGCGGCGCTCGGAGGCTCATCGATGACACACTCGCTGCTGGCGGAATGGGACAACTTCTATGTCATCACCGGCTCGTCGGCCGCCGGACTCACCGGCCTTACTTTCGTCGTCATCGCGCTCGCCGCCGAGTCCCAACGGGTAAGTCTCAAAGGCCTGCGTGCCTACGTCACGCCCACGATCGTGCACTTCGGCGCCGTGCTCGCGCTCGCCGCCTATCTCAGCATGCCGCATCATGGCGTAGTCAGTTTGTGCCTCGGGTTCGGTATAGCGGGGTGCGCGGGGCTCGCCTATGTCGGCACCATTGCAGCCAGCATCGGACGCATCACGCAGGATTACATGCCGGTGCACGAGGATTGGATCTGGAATGTGATACTGCCCGCAATCGTTTACGGAACTTTGCTCGCGATGTCGGTTCTCATCTGGCACAGTCCGGAAGTCAGCATGTATGGAGTGGCCGCGGCATCGGTGTTCCTGATGTTCATCGGCATCCACAACGCGTGGGATATTGCGGTGTGGAACACCGTCCGCAAGCCGGACGATCCGGCCTGAAGCCAGCTTATGTCTTATTACGGCGACATTTTGGCAGCACGAAATCTTGGTCTAGTATCGGCCTTACCCGATCAGTAACAGGCGTTTTCCGATGAATTCCGCAGTTGACAACGTTTTGCACCAACTTCAGCTGGGCGAAGATCTCATCGCCGATGGAATCGAGGTGCTCGTCCGGCACTGGCAAGCCTCGACGACGGCCATCGGCAAGTTGTGCGCGGGAACGGATCGCTGGCAGGCGGCGCTGCGGGAAATTCAAACGCAGGTCAATCTCGCGGAAATCTTCCGCGGCCGCACCATCATCTAGCGGCTGCCCGCGGGCGCCGCGCCTGCGTCGAATACCGGTTCGCCGCCGACCCAGGTCTTGAGCACGTGCACCTCGCGGATCCTGGCCGCGGGGATGGCGAGGATGTCCTCGCTCAGCAGCACGAGGTCGGCGAGCTTGCCGACCTCGACGGAACCCTTGTCGTGTTCCTGGAATTCCGCGTACGCCGATCCTTGCGTGTAGGCGAATATCGCCTCTTGAATGCTGAGCTTCTGCTCCGGAAACCAGCCTTCCGGATGCTTGCCGTCGAGGGTTGCGCGGGTGGTCGCCGCGTACAGCGTCAGCATCGGATCGAGCGGCGCGACCGGCCAATCAGTGCCGAAGGCGATTCGAACACCATGATCCAGGAAGGTCCTGAACGCATAAGTTCTGCTTGCCCGGTCGTGCCCGATGCGCGCTTCGGCCCAGCGTCCATCGTCGATCGCCTGATAAGGCTGCACCGAGGCGATCACCTGCAGTTGCGCGAAGCGAGCGAAATCGCGCGCGGCCATGTGCTGCGCATGCTCGATCCGCCAGCGGCGGTCGCGCGGCCCATCGGCCGTCGCGACCTCGTCGTAAAGATCCAAGACGGTGGAGATGGCGGCATCGCCGATGGCGTGCGTACAGACTTGCAAGCTTGCGGCGTCGGCGCGCATGAGGCGTTCGCCGGTGCGCCCCAGCGGCAGCATGTCCTCGGCGAGCAACCCACGATTGTCCGGCGTATCGAGGAAGGGTTCGAAGAAATAGGCGGTGCGCGAGCCCAGCGATCCATCGGCGAACATCTTGAGCGCGCCGATTCTCAAGAAGGGCCCGCCGAAGGCCCGGCCGACACCCAGCCGAGCCTGGTCGTCCACCGCCTTCACGGGCGGCGCAGCGTACAGCCGCACGGTGAGCTTGCCCTCGCGCAGCAGCAGGGCGTACATCGCCAGGTCGGCGTAATCTTCGCGCATGTCCTGCACGCTGGTGACGCCGCGCGCGGCGGCTTCCCGAAGGGCGCCCTCGATTGCGCGGCGCCGTTGCGCCGGGGTCGGCTCGGGAATCACCTTCTCGACCAATCCGGCGGCGGCATCCGCCAGCGCGCCGGTCGGTTGTCCGGCCGCGTCGCGCACGATCACGCCTCCCGGAGGATTGGGGGTGGCGGCTGTGATGCCGGCGAGCGCCAGGGCCTTGGTGTTGACCAGGATCATGTGCCCGTCATAGCGGTCTATGGCCACCGGATTGTTCGGCGTGACGGCGTCAATGTCTTGCCGGGTCGGCAATTTGGCCGGGCTCCACTTGGTCTCGTCCCAGTCGCCGGCGCGTATCCATTCGCCTTTGGCCGCGTGAGCGGCGTAGTCGCCGATGCGCTTGACGAACACTTCGAGGCTGGGCGCATCGTTCAGTTGCACGGCGGTGAGCGAGGCGCCGCCGTCCTCGAAGTGAACATGAGCGTCGTTGAAGCCCGGCAGCAGGCGCCTGCCTTCGGCATCGACCACGTGCGTGCGTGGCCCCTGCCACGTCAGCACGGCGCTGTCGGATCCGACGGCGACGATCCGGCCGTTGAGAACCGCCACCCCTTCAGCTTCCGCCTGAGCCGGGTTCAAAGTCCAAATGCGCGCGTGGCGGATGATGAGATCCGCAGCCGGTTTGTCCGCCGTGGCAGCCTGAACCGCCGTGAGCGCCATCGACAGGAAGGTGAGCGCGCCCCAGCGGGCGATGTTGACGGGAATCATAAGCCGGCGGGCTCCCCATTCTTGATCTGCGCCCATTGCAATTCGCGGTGAATGCGGTTGCGATCGTCGAGGTGCAGCCTGCCGGTGACCCCGGAGATTTCGCTGGCTTCGGCCGGCGATTTCGCGCGCAGGGCGGGCACCAGACGATAGGCGTCGAAGCCGAAGGCATAGAGCCGGTCGCGGCGCGCAGTGCGCGCCGGCCACGCCGCACGCACTCCGTCGCGAATTTGCGTGGTCACCGGATCGTCAGCGACCATCCACGGCATGTCGGGAAACAGCATGCCGTCAAGATCGCTGTTGGCGGCCGAGTCGGGCTCGAAACTGTCCGAGGTCGAGTACACCGGCACATCGCCGGCGTAGTGAAATTTCAGCTGCGGCAGGATTTGCCGGGCGACTCCCGCGGAGGCCGCGGCCACGAACACGAACGTGACATCGGCGCGGTGCGTGACCGGCTCGCCCTTGACGACATGCACCTGCAGCACCTGTTTGATCATGTCGGAGAAGTCCACCTGAGAGTTCTCGAAGCGCTGGCTGTCGAGCACGCTGCCGCCGAGGCGCGACAGTTCATCGGCAAAGGCCGCAGCGACGCGATTTCCCCATTCGCTGCTGGGCACGATCGCCACTCCTTTCATCCGCCCATCCGCTACGACGCGGCGCGCGACGCTGCGCGCCTCGTCCTCCGGGGACAATGCGAATTGATAGAAATTGCGCGGCGTCGTCATCGAGTCTGCCACGAAGTTCAAGGCGAGCACCGGCGTGCGCTGGCCGCTCAACGGCACGATGGCGGCGACGTCTTCCTTGGTAAGGGGACCCACCACGAAGCCGGCGCCGTCCGCGATGGCTTGGGTGTAGGCGCTGCTCACCGATTGGGCAGCCACGTCGTAGATCCGCAGGCGCGGCCGGGCCGCCGCCGCCTGTTCCAGATAAGCCGCGACGAAGCCGTCGCGCACTGCGACGCCGACGCTCTCGGCGCGACCCGACAACGGCAGCAGCAGCGCGATCTGGTCGGGAAATTCCGTCGCCGCGGCGATTTGCGTCGAGGCCCCGGACAGGACGCTGTCATTCGCCGGATGCTGCGGGTAGAGGCGGCGCCAGTTCTCCAGAGCTGCGGCCGCTCGCGTGGGATCGCGCGAGAGTGCGACGGCGACCGGGCCTAAATCCAACCAGCCCGCGACGATGGGATCGGACTTGGGCGGCGCTTTCATCGGCTGACCGCGCTCCGCGGCGCTCTTGATCCTCGAGAACAACTCCGCGCGGTTGGCGCGCAGGCTCGCAGGATCGCTCAGATAGTGTTCGCGCTCGACCAGCGCGCGCGTGCCTTCGATCGGGTGTCCGGTCAGAAAGGCGCTGCGGCCGCGGATCCAGAAATAGTTTTGCGCCTGATCGGCGGCCGCCGGCACGGAGATTTGATCCAGCTCACGGATCGCGCCCGCGCCGTCATTATCGGCGAAGGCGATTTCCGCGGCGACCAGGGCGCGCTCGGTCGGCAAGCGGGTGCGTGCGTCGGGGGAGAGCGTCGCGAACGATTTTTTGGCGGCCTCGACATTACCGGCGGCGAGCCATTGTTCGGCGCTCAGCAGCTCATAGTTGTCATGGCTGGCCGGCTGCAAGGTTGCGAGTTCAGAGTACGCATCCGCCGCATCCGCGTGCTTGCCGTCTTGGACGAGGCGCTGCGCGCGCGCCTGCGCATCCTCCGGCGCCTGCTCCTGTCGTACCAGGCTGCAAGCAGCCATCAGCAACGATAGTGTGAGCGCCGCATACAGCGGCAGCCGTGGACGTCGAGAGATCGCTGCCATACCCTTCCACTCCTGATGCAAAACTTGAGGCCCGGATTATAGTGATTAATGCTGCCGCGGGGCGTTTGTACGTGGTCGCGACTCCGATCGGCAATCTGGGCGATCTGTCGGCACGTGCACGCGAGACTCTACAGAGTTGCTCGGTCATCGCCGCGGAGGACACGCGCCATAGCGGCGTGCTGCTGAAGCATTTCGGCATTCAAACGCCGCAGTTGTCGTTGCACGAGCACAATGAACAACAGCGTGCCGCAGAGATCATCGAGCGGCTGCGGCAAGGCGCATCGGTCGCGCTGGTGAGCGATGCCGGTACGCCCGCCATCAGCGATCCGGGGTTCGATTTGGTGCGCGCCGTGGCAGCCGCCGGATTCGAGATCGTCGCCATTCCCGGGCCGTGCGCCGCGATCGCCGCGCTGTCGATCGGCGGCGTGCCGACCGATCGCTTCTGCTTCGAGGGGTTTCTGCCGGCGCGCGGCGCGGCGCGGCGCAAGCGCTTGAGCTTGCTGGCGGGTGAAACGCGCACCCTCGTGCTGTACGAAGCGCCGCATCGAGTGCGCGAGACCCTCGAGGATTGCGCCCAGGTTTTCGGCGGCGGCCGCAACGCCACGGTGGCGCGCGAGATCACCAAGTTGCATGAACAAACCTACCGCGGTCCGCTCTCCGAGCTCGCGGCAATCGCGCAAGCGGATGCCGATTTCGGGCGGGGTGAAATCGTGCTTCTGATTGCCGGCGCGCCGGAGGCGGAGCCCGATGCAGTGGCCGATGGCCGTGGCGCCGCACTCGACCGGGTGCTGAGAGTCCTGCTGGCGGAGTTGCCGTTGAAACAGGCGGCGCGCCTGGCGGCGCAGATCACCGAGGCACGCGACAACGAAGCCTACAAGCGCGCATTGCGCCTGAAAGCGGAATCTGCCTCGCATTAGGCGCCATATCTGCGTATGGTGCTGCCCAAGAGTCGGCCAGGCAGTCGCTGTCCTTGCCCGGCAAGGATGGAGGAAAGTCCGGGCTCCATAGGGCACGGTGCCAGGTAACGCCTGGGGGGCGCGAGCCCACGGAAAGTGCAACAGAAAGATACCGCCTAAGTACCGCGCGAGCGGTGCCGGTAAGGGTGAAATGGTGCGGTAAGAGCGCACCGCGCAGGTGGCAACATCGGCGGCACGGCAAACCCCACCTGGAGCAAGACCAAATAGGGAGGCAAGCGGCGCAGGTAGGCCGCACCATGTGGTCCGCATGGGGGCTTCCGGGTAGGTCGCTAGAGCTGCGCGGCGACGCGCATCCCAGAGGAATGACTGTCCACGACAGAACCCGGCTTAACGGCCGACTCTTTTTTTAGCGCTGTCGCGCGGATTGACGGGGTCGCGGGACGACCCCGTCCGGCAGGGGGTAAATTGCAGTCCGCGCGGAGCGAGGCGCTGATTGTGCATCGCAGCAACCCTGACCGGGAGCACATAACATGGCAGGTATGAGCAAATTTTTGGGGCCCAAGGCGGTACCGCCAATTTCGCCCCAGGCGGACGCGCTGTATGGCGAGGCGCTCGGCGCATATCAGGCGAAGGATCTTACCGCGGCCATTGCGCTGTTCGAGCGAGTCATAGCGCTGGCACCGGATCACGCAGATGCCTATTACAAGCGTGCCAATGCATTGAAGGATCTCGGGCAGCTTGCGGCCGCGCTCAGCAGCTATGACGAGGCGGTCAGGCTCAACCCCAACTTTGCCTACGCTTGGTGCAATCGGGGCGTCGTACAACAGAGTCTGGGGTTACACGAAGCTGCGCTCGCGAGCTACGAGCGGTCAATCATGCTCAACCCCACGGATGTCTTGGCTCACTCCAATCGGGCGGTGCTGTTGCAGGGGATGTCACGTTGGGAAGAGGCGCTCGCCGGCCACGATCAGACCCTCGCACTCAACCCGCAGTTGTTTGAAGTCTGGTTCCACCGCGGCAATGTACTTCGGGCACTACAGCGCCTGACCGAGGCGCTGGGCAGTTATGAGCAGGCGGTCAAGTTGCAGCCGGACTATGCGGCAGGCCATTACAACTGCGCAGTCCTCCTGGAACGCAGCGGGCGATATCGAGACGCGCTGTCAAGTTATGAACGGGCAGTGTCGGTCTTCCCTGAATTTCATGAGGCGCACTTCAATCGCGCCGGCGTGCTGAGGCAACTCGGCGAGCGGGAGGCGGCTCTGGCCGGTTATGACCGTGCCATTGCCGCAAAGCCTGACTATGCCGAGGCCCATAGCAATCGGGGCGTGCTGTTACAGGAGCTTGGGCGTCGCGACGAAGCGTTGGCCGGTTGCGACCGCGCCATCTTAATTCGCTGCAACTACCCGGAAGCCCATTTCAACCGCGGTACTCTGCTTCAGGCGAATGGGCAGTTCGAGGCGGCGCTCGCCAGTTACGATCGAGCCATCGCCCTGCGACCTGATTATGCGGAGGCTTATTGCGACCGTGCCAAGGCGCTGTTGGAAGTTGGACGTGTGAACGAGGCGCTCGCCGATTACGACCGGGCCACGACAATTCGGCCCGACTTCGCGGAGGCGAATTACAACAAGTCGCTGGCTTTGCTGCTGAACGGCAACTATGAGGAAGGCTGGCGTCTGCACGAGTGGCGATGGAAAAATGCCGATCGCTTGCAGGCAGAAAGGCGCTCGTTCCAGCAACCTCTTTGGCTGGGCGAGGAGGAAATATCCGGAAAAACGCTGCTGCTCTATTGCGAACAAGGGCTGGGCGATACATTGCAGTTTTGCCGCTTCGCGAAGTCGGTCGCCGAGCGGGGCGCAACGGTGATTCTCGAGGTGCAGGCACCGTTGGTGAGTTTGTTGAAGAACCTGGATGGAGTGTCGCAGGTGGTTCCGGAAGGCGGCTTGCTGCCCCCGTTTGATTATCATTGCCCGCTGCTCAGTTTGCCGCTGGCATTGAAAACCACCCTCGACACCATACCCGCTCCAAGAAGATATCTGCACAGCCGGGCGGCCAAGATTCCCGGGTGGGAAAGCCGGTTGGGACCGCGAAGCGGTGCGCGAATCGGGCTGGTCTGGAGTGGCAATCCCAGGCATGGTCGTGATCAGAATCGCAGCATCCGGCTTGCCGACTGGATCGGCCATCTGCCACGTGATTTTCACTATGTTTGTCTGCAGAGGGAGATTCGTCCGGCCGACCAGGAAGTCCTCGAGGCGAACCGCTGGATTTCGACATTCGACCTCGACCCTGATTTCACGGAGACGGCGGCACTGTGCGAATGCGTCGATCTCGTGATCAGCGTTTGCACCAGCGTCGCTCATCTAAGCGCAGGTTTGGGCAGGAATACGTGGGTAATGCTGCCCTTCGCTGCGGATTGGCGCTGGCTCTTGGGCAGAGACGATAGCCCATGGTATCCCACCGCCCGGCTATATCGACAGCAAGGGCCCGGAGACTGGCGGGGAGTATTCGAGCGGGTCAGTGCCGATCTTAAAACAGAAGATCGACCCACGATCTTAGAGTATTGACGAAGATCGCGCCCGTTAAGCTCATTCTAAATTTGCGGGAAAATCTTTCAAAGAACTGATCCAAAAAAACCAGAGTGTCGGCACTCTGCGACGCTGTACAAAATGTGACCTAAGTCACTGTCGGGCCGAGTTTTTTTTAACTTAAAACGTTGACAGTGCGTCCAAGCGCTCCCTATAGTGGTGTCCGGTGGGAAATTGTGGGAGAGAATGGGTCGCCAGACCCATCCAAAGATGTTTCGCGGCGCCAACAAATTAACCCTCGATGTGAAAGGCCGATTGGTCATGCCGACCCGGTATCGGGAGCGGCTGCAGGAGCGTTGCGGGGGCAAATTGGTGGTTACGGTGGACAGGGACCAGTGCCTGCTCATCTACCCCCTGCCGGATTGGGAGGAAATCGAACGCAAATTGATGCGATTACCGTCGATGAACCCTCAATCGCGGCGGCTGCAGCGGCTGATGGTGGGGCATGCCACGGACCTGGAATTGGATGGGCACGGACGTGTGCTGCTGCCGCCGAATCTGCGTGAATTCGGCCTGTTGACGCGCGACGCGATGCTGATCGGCCAGGGGTTGTATTTCGAATTGTGGGATGAGGCGCGGTGGAACGAGCGCCGCGACGAGTGGCTCGCGGCCGATGGCAGCACCACGGATTTACCTACAGAACTTGAAACGTTGTCGCTGTAGCCGGCGGGCGCGGTGCAAGACATTGCGGGAGTTCACACGCCGGTACTGTTACCTCAAGTACTGGCCGCGTTGAACATACGGGGAAGCGGCACCTATTTGGACGCCACTTTCGGTCGAGGTGGACATGCGGGGGCGATTTTGCACAACCTCAGCGCGGACGGACGTTTGCTTTGCCTCGACCGCGACCCGGCCGCGATCGCCGACGCAAAGTCGCGCTTCGCTCTGGATCCGCGCGTGACGTTCTTTCTTGCGCGCTTCTCCGCCCTCGCGCAGTGCGCGGACCAGGTCGAGCCGGGACTCAAGTTCGACGGAATTTTGTTCGACCTGGGTGTGTCCTCGCCGCAGCTCGATGATGCGGCGCGCGGCTTCAGCTTCATGCAGGACGGGCCGCTCGATATGCGCATGACGGCGGACGGCGGCTTTACCGCCGCGGACGTCGTCAACCGCGAGCCGCCGCATGAGTTGATGCGGATTTTTCGCGAGTACGGCGAGGAGCGCCAGGCCTCGCGCATCGCGCGCGCCATCGTCAAAGACCGCGAATCGCAACCTTTCGAAAGAACCTTGCAGCTCGCAGAAATGATCGCGAGAGTCGCTCCGGGATACGACGCAGCGGGCCGTCCGGCGCGCAAGCACCCGGCGACGCGCGTCTTTCAGGCATTGCGCATTCACGTGAACGGCGAGCTCACCGAGCTCGAGGCCGGGCTCGAAGCCGCGCTCGCGCGCCTCGCACCGGCCGGACGCCTGGCGGTGATCAGCTTTCATTCGCTCGAGGACCGCATGGTGAAGCGATTCATGCGCCGCCACGCTTTGGCGGACCCCATGTATGCGGGATTGCCCAACATTCCGCCGCATGCCCGCCCGACACTCAAGCTCGTCGGCAAATCCATCGAGCCGGATGCGCACGAAGCGTTGCGCAATCCGCGCGCACGCAGCGCGCGTCTGCGCGTTGCCGAACGCATGACGCAAGGAATGGCCGCTTGAAATACCGCAGCTGGTTGTCGCTCGCCGTGCCCCTGCTGTGGCTCGCCGTGCTCGGTTCCGCGGTGCAAGAGATCTATGCACGGCACATGGCCCGCGACCTGTTCGTGCGCTTGGAGAAGCTCAATGCGGATCGCGATTCGCTCGACATCGAGTGGGGCCGGCTGCAGCTCGAGCAGAGCTATTGGTCCTCGCACGCCTTCGTCGAGCGGGTCGCCAACGCCAAGCTGCAAATGAACCTGCCGCAGACGCGCGACGTACGGATCGTGCGGCCGTGAAGTCCCGGCCCGGCGACAACGAAGCACAGGCAAGGAGTTATCGCTGGCGTTCGGGCGCGATCTTGGGCCTGGTGATGGTCGGCGCGGTGGGGCTGGTGGCGCGCGCAGTCGAGCTGCAGCTGCTGGATCACGGCTTTCTCGCGAAGCAGGGCGACGAGCGCTCGATGCGGGTGGTCAAGATCGCCGCGCATCGCGGCGCGATCACCGACAGGAATGGCGAGCCGCTCGCGGTCTCGACGCCGGTCGACAGCGTGTGGGTCAACCCGCAGGAGCTCAATGACAACATCGATGAGCTGCCGAAGCTGGCAAAGGCCTTGAAAGAGGATCAACAGTCGCTCGCGCGGCGCATCACCAGCAATTTGGACCGTGAGTTTCTGTACCTGGAACGCCACATGCCGCCCGAACAGGCGGCGCACATCAAAACGCTCGGAATCCCCGGCGTGTACCTGCTGCGCGAGTACCGGCGCTACTACCCGGCCGGCGAAATCTCCGGCCACGTCGTCGGCTTCACCACCATCGACGACAAGGGCCAGGAGGGACTCGAGCTTGGCTTCGATCAATTGCTGAACGGCGAAGACGGCGCGAAACGGGTCATTCAGGACATGTACGGACGCTACGTCGAGAATGTCGAAAGCATCCGTGCGCCGCAGCCGGGCCGGGACCTCGTCACCAGCATCGACCTCAGGATTCAGTACCTCGCGTATCGCGAGCTCAAGGCTGCGATGCAGGAGTATCGGGCGCATGCGGGCTCCGTCATCGTCATCGACGTCGACACCGGCGAAGTGCTGGCCATGGTCAATCAGCCGGCCTACAACCCCAACGACCGCGAGCAGCTCAAAGCGGGGCTGTACCGCAATCGCGCCGCCACCGATATCTTCGAGCCCGGCTCGAGCATCAAACCCTTGATCATTGCCGCGGCTCTGGCCTCGGGACAGTACCGCGCCGACAGCGTGGTCGATACCTCGCCCGGTTTTCTCAAAGTCGGCAGCAAGGTGTTCGAGGACGAGCAGAACCTGGGTGCCATTGATCTCGCAACGATCCTGGCGAAGTCGAGCAACGTCGGCACCGCCAAGGTGGCTTTGTCCCTGCAGCCCGAGCAGATCTGGAGCACCTTGACGGGCCTGGGACTCGGACAGGTGACGGGCAGCGGTTATCCGGGCGAATCGGCCGGAATGCTCAGTCACTATTCGCATTGGCGGCCGATCGGCATCGCGACGCTGTCGCATGGCTATGGATTGTCGGTCACGCCGCTGCAGTTGGCGCACGCCTACGCGACCATCGGTGCCGGCGGCATCAAACGGCCCATCTCTTTCGAGCGTGTGCAAGGACCCGTGCCGGGCGAGCGGGTTCTCGATCCCAAGGTGTGCGCGACGCTGGTGCAGCTGATGGAGCAGGTGGTCGAAAAGGGCGGCACGGCGACCCGCGCCTCGCTCGTCGGCTACCGCGTATCCGGAAAGACCGGCACCGCCTGGAAATCAATTGCGGGGGGCTATTCGACGGATCGCTACATGGCCGTCTTTGCCGGCCTCGTGCCGGCCTCGCATCCGAAACTCGCGACGGTGGTGGTGATCGACGAGCCGAGCGGCGATTTGCATCAGGGTGGCACGGTGGCCGCGCCGGTGTTCGCAAGCGTCATGTCCGGCGCCCTGCGGCTGATGGACGTGCCGCCCGATGATTTGCAAAACGTGCCGGCCGCGACCCTGGTGCAGGCCAACGAAACACAATGAGCGTCTCACTCAACCGGCTGCTCGAAGGCATCGCGAACGTCCCGGACGGCGCGCGCTGCGATGTGCGCGATCTCACGCTCGACAGCCGCGAGGTACGCGCCGGCAGTCTATTCATTGCGCTGCGCGGGCGCAGCGTGCATGGCGTCAAGTTCGCCGCGGAGGCCGTCGCTCGCGGCGCCGTCGCCGTGCTCTGGGAGCCCGGGGCCGGTGTGGAGTTGCCGGCATTGCCCGCGGGCGTATTCGCGGCGCCGATACCCGATTTGCAGGACTGGGTTGGGCGCATTGCCGATCGCTTCTTCAAGTCTCCCTCCGCGCAGCTGCGCATCACCGGAATCACCGGAACCAATGGCAAAACCACCTGCGCCTATCTGCTGGCGCAATGCCTGGATCGCTTGGGATCCCAGGCCGCCTACATGGGCACCATCGGTTGGGGCCGGATCGCATCGCTCGCGCCGGCCAACCTCACCACGCCCGACGCCGTGACTTTGCATCGCGAACTTGCAGAGCTGCATGCCGCCGGTGTGCGCGACGTGGCGATGGAGGTGTCATCGCAAGCCCTCGATCAGGATCGCGTCGCCGGTGTGCGCTTCCAGGCGGCCGCATTCACCAATTTGAGCCGCGATCATCTGGATTACCACGGAACCATGGCTGCGTACGGCGCCGCCAAGGCGCGCCTGTTCGCCGCCCCGGACCTCAAGCACCTCGTCGTCAACGCCGCCGACGCCTTCGGGCGCGAGCTGGCGCAGAACTTCGCCGCACGGGTGCCGCTCACGGCCGTTTGGATCGGCGCCGCCGATCCAGTGCCGACACGGCGCGCGCTGCACGCGACCGAAGTGACGCTGGATGTGCACGGCGTTTCGATGCAGCTCGACGGCAGTTTCGGACGGGCGCGCGTCGCCACGCGGTTGCTCGGCCGCTTCAACGCCGAGAATTCGCTGATTGTCATCGCCTGCCTGCTGTCGCTCGGCGCATCGCTCGATGAGGCTGCGCGGGTGCTCGCCGAATGCACCCCGCCACCCGGACGCATGGAGGTCGTGGACCCCGACGCGCGCGACAAGCCGCTGGCGGTGGTGGACTATGCGCATACGCCCGACGCGCTGGCGAAGGCCTTGGGCGCCCTGCGCGAGCATTGCGAGGGGTCGCTGTGGTGCGTATTCGGTTGCGGCGGCGACCGCGATCCCGGCAAGCGCCCCCTCATGGGCGCCATCGCCGATCAATTGGCCGACCGCATCATCGTCACCGACGACAACCCGCGCTCGGAGAATCCGCAAGCGATCACCGGCGCCATCACCAGCGGCATCAAGTCGCGTGCGGCACGCGTCATTCACGACCGGGGCGAGGCCATCGGCACAGCGCTCAAGGAGGCGCGCGGCACCGATGTGGTCCTGATCGCCGGCAAGGGTCACGAGGACTATCAGATTTACGGCGATACGCGGCGCAGCTTCAGCGATCGGCTCGAAGCCCGGCGCTATCTTGGAGTGGCGGCATGAAACGGACCTTGCGCGAGGCAGCCACGGCGGTCGGCGGTCAATTGATCGGCGAGGATCGTCCGTTTGGCGCAGTCTCCACGGATAGTCGAACGCTCGCTCCCGGAACGCTGTTCGCCGCACTGCGCGGCCCCAAATTCGATGGCCGGGACTTCGTTACGGCGGCCGCGACGCGCGGCGCCATCGGCGCCATCGTCGAACGCGCCGTGTCGCACGACCTGCCGCAGATCGTGGTGGCGGATGCGTTGCGCGCCCTGCAGCAGCTCGGCCAGGCCTGGCGCGCAGGCTTCGATGTGCCGGTGGTGGCCGTTGGCGGCAGCAACGGCAAGACCACCGCGAAGGAAATGACGGCCGCCATCTTATCGCGCATGGGATTGTGCATGGCGACGCACGGCAACCTCAATAATCACATCGGCGTGCCCTTGACGCTGATGCGCCTCGAGGCATCGCATCGCAGCGCCGTCATCGAGATGGGCGCGAACCGCATCGGCGATGTCGCCGAGCTCGTGCGCCTGGCGCGGCCGACCGCCGGGCTCATCACCAACGCCGGCGCCGAGCATCTGGAGGGCTTCGGCACCCTCGACGGTGTTGCCGAAGGCGAGGGCGAAATGGTCTCCGGCCTCGAGCCGACGGCGACGGCGGTGATCAACGCCGACGACGCCTACGCGGGCTACTGGCGCAGCGTCGCGACGGCGCGCCGCGTCCTCACCTTCGGCCTGCATGCGAACGCCGATTTCACGGCGCAAGATTCCAAGCAGACCATCGAGCGCGGTGAATTCCTCACCCGCTTCACGCTGCGCTGTCCGCTGGGACAACACCCGATCACGCTCAAGGCCGGCGGTGCGCACAACATCGGCAACGCCCTCGCGGCGGCGGCCGCGGCCAGCACCGCGGGCGCATCGCTCGAGGAGATCGCGCTGGGGTTGGCGGATTTTCGCGCGGTGGCGGGGCGTCTGCAGCTCAAAGCCGGCGCGCGCGACAGTTGGATCATCGATGACTCGTACAACGCCAATCCGAGCTCGGTGCGCGCCGGACTCGAGGTGTTGCGCTCGCTGCCCGGCACCACCTGGTTGGTGCTCGGCGATATGGCGGAGCTCGGCGAATTTGCCGAGGACAGTCACGCTCATATGGGAGCGTACGCCCGCGATTGCGGGGTCAAACGCCTGTTCGCAGTAGGACCGCAGAGCTCGCGCGCCGTCGAGACCTTCGGTTCCGGGGCCGAATGGTTCGCGGACACCGATACACTGACTCGACGGCTGCAGGCCGAAATCGCGCCGGGCGTCACCGTGTTGGTCAAGGGTTCCCGGGTGAATCGTCTCGAGCGCGTCGTGCAGGCGCTCGCCGGAGCGAACTGACGCCATGTTGCTGTCTCTCACCGAGTATTTGGCGCGGTTTTACACCGGCTTTCATGTCTTTCAGTACCTCACGCTGCGCGGCATTCTCGCGGCGGTCACCGCGCTCGCGCTGGCGCTGTGCATCGGACCGACCATGATCGCCATGTTGAGCCGCTACCAGATCGGGCAGCAGGTGCGCACCGACGGACCGCAGTCGCACTTGCAGAAATCCGGTACGCCGACCATGGGCGGAGGTCTCATTTTGATCGCAATGGTGCTCGGCACCTTGTTGTGGGCGGACTTGTCGGGCCGCTTCATCTGGATCCTGCTCGCGAGCACCCTGGGTTTCGGTTTGATCGGTTTCTACGACGATTACTTGAAACTGGTCGTCGGCAACTCGAAGGGCTTGGCGGCGCGCTACAAATATCTGGCGCAGTCGCTGGTCGGCATCGCGACCATCATGACGCTGCATCACCTGCGCCAGTCGCCCGCCGAGACCTCGCTGTACGTGCCGTTCTTCAAGACCGTGGCGGTCCCCATGTCGACCGCCGGCTACGTCGCGTTGTGCTACTTCGTCATCGTCGGCACCAGCAATGCCGTGAATTTGACCGACGGACTCGATGGTCTCGCCATCATGCCGGCGGTGATGGTGGCGGCGGCTCTCGGCGTCTTCGCCTACGTGACCGGCAATTTCAAATTCGCGACCTATCTGCAGATTCCCTACATCCCGGGCGTCGGCGAGGCGCTGATATTCAGCGCGACGCTGGTGGGCGCGGGCCTGGGATTCTTGTGGTTCAACTCCTATCCGGCGCAGGTCTTCATGGGAGATGTGGGCGCACTCGCGATCGGCGCCTCGCTCGGCACCCTTGCCGTGATCGTGCGCCAGGAAATCGTGCTGTTCGTCATGGGCGGCGTGTTCGTGCTCGAGACCGTCTCGGTCATGCTGCAGGTCGCCTCGTTCAAGCTCACCGGCAAACGGATATTCCGCATGGCGCCGATTCACCATCATTTCGAACTCAAAGGCTGGGCCGAACCGAAGGTGATCGTGCGTTTCTGGATCATCAGTTTCGTGCTGGTGTTGACGGGTCTTGCAACCTTGAAGCTACGCTGATGCACAGTGTCGTCGTCGGTCTCGGCAAAACGGGCGCCTCCTGTCTGCGCTATCTGTCGCGGCACGGTATCGCCGTGAGCGCCACGGATTCGCGCCCGGTGCCGCCGGGACTCGCCGAACTCGGCGAGCTCGCGAAGTCGGCGGACCTTAGGCTCGGCGGTTTCGATCTAACGTTGCTCGACGGCGCATCGCAAGTGCTTATCTCTCCGGGAGTTTCGCTCAAGGAGCCGATTGCCCGGGCGGCGCGCGATCGCGGCATCGAAGTCGTCGGCGACGTCGAACTGTTCGCGCGCAACGTGACGGCGCCGGTCATCGGGGTCACGGGCACCAACGGCAAGAGCACGGTAACGAGCCTGGTGGCGCGCATGGCCGCCGCCGCCGGCCGCAACGTGCTCGCAGGCGGCAACCTGGGTGTTGCCGCACTCGATCTGCTGGATCAACCGACGCCGGACCTATACGTCCTGGAACTGTCGAGCTTCCAATTGGAAACCACCACCTCGCTCGAGCTCACCGCGGCGGTGGTGCTCAACGTGACGCCTGATCACATGGACCGCTATCCGTCGATCGCGGCATATGCGGCCGCCAAGTCGAGGATATTCGCCAAAGCGGCGACCATGGTGCTGAACATCGACGATCCGCTGGTCGCGGCGATGCGCAGCGCGAAACCCAGGCGCATCGTGACGTTCTCGATCCAAAGCGACCGTGCCGATTTCACATTGCAGCGCTCCGGCCCGCAGACATTTTTGGCGCGCCGCGGCGTTGCGCTGCTCGACACCGACCGCATGAAAATCTCCGGTCTGCACAACGCCGCCAACGCGCTCGCGGCGCTGGCGCTCGGCGATGCGGTGGGCTTGCCGGTGCCGTGCATGCTGCAGGCGCTCGAGACTTTCCCGGGCCTCGCGCACCGTTCGGAATGGATCGCGGATGTGGACGGGGTGCGCTACATCGACGACTCCAAGGGCACGAATGTCGGCGCCACCATCGCCGCCGTCGCCGGGATGCAGGGACCCTTGGTGATGATCGCCGGGGGCGAGGGCAAATTGCAGGACTTCACGCCGCTGGCGTCGGCGTTTCGCTCCAAGGTGCGGCATGCCGTGTTGATCGGCCGGGATGCGCCGGCGATTGCCGCGGCGCTCGCCGGCGTGTGCCCCACCGACACGGTCGGCTCGATGCAGGAGGCGGTGGCGTTGGCGGCACGCGTTGCCAAAGCCGGGGATACGGTGCTCCTGTCGCCGGCGTGCGCGAGCTTTGACATGTTTCGCGACTATGCCGATCGCGGCGACGCGTTTGCGGTCGCGGTCCACACCTTGAAAGAGCGCCCGACATGACCACCGCCGCCATGTCCTATGGAGTGCGGGCGCGCGAACGCATGCCCTTTGCCTGGGATCACCTCAGCCTCGGGCTCGCGTCCAGTTTGTTGCTGATCGGGTTGATCATGGTCACCTCGGCCTCGATGTCGATCGCCGCGCGCGATCTCGGCAATCCCTTCTACTTCCTCGAACGTCAGTTCATCTTCGGCGTCGCCGGGATCGCGTTCGCCTGGATCATCACGCGCGTGCCGACCGAGGTGTGGGACAAATACAGCCTCGTTCTGCTGTGTTGCGGATTGTTGCTGTTGTTCCTGGTGCTGATGCCGGGAGTGGGTGCGACGGTGAATGGCGCACGCCGCTGGCTGCGCGTCGGACCGGTCAATTTTCAGGTGTCGGAGCTCGCCAAGGTGCTGGTGCTGACCTGGGTGTGCAGCTACTGCGTGCGCAAGCGCACGGAGCTGGAAACGGCCCTGCCGGGCCTGGCCAAGCCGGTGGGCTTGTTGGCGGTCGCCGCGCTCCTGTTGCTGTGCGAGCCGGACTTCGGCGCGACCACGGTGCTCATCGCCACCGGGATTGCAGTGTTGTTCGTCGCCGGTGCCAGGCTCCGATATGTGCTGTTGCTGGTGTCCGCCGCGACACTCGCGTTCAGCCTGCTCGCGCTGACCTCGGCGTATCGCCTGAAGCGGCTCACGGGTTTTTTGCATCCCTGGGACGATCCTTTCAACGGCGGTTTTCAATTGACGCAGTCGCTGATCGCCATCGGCCGGGGCGCGTGGTTCGGGGTGGGGCTCGGCAGCAGCGTGCAGAAATTGTTTTATTTGCCCGAGGCGCACACCGATTTCGTATTCGCCGTGCTGGCCGAGGAACTGGGGTTGGTAGGCGTGCTCGGTGTGATCGCGCTCTTCATGGCGCTGGTGTGGCGGGCGTTCAAAATCTCGCAGATGGCGGCTCAGGCCGGGCTCAGATTCCAGTCGTATCTGGCACTCGCGTTCGGTGTGTGGCTGGCACTGCAAGCCATGGTGAACATCGGCGTCAACATGGGTGTGCTGCCGACCAAGGGCCTGACCTTGCCGCTGCTCAGCTACGGCCGCAGCAGCCTGCTCGTGAGCCTGGCGTGGCTCGGTGCGGTGCTGCGCGTATTTCACGAAGTCAAGTGCAGCTCGCGGTCCGCGGTAATGCGCCTGCCGGGCGGTGTCCGGTGAGCGCCCCCGAATCCGTCGCTCTCGCCCGCCCCGTGCTCATCATGGCGGGCGGCACGGGCGGTCATGTTTTCCCCGCGCTCGCGGTGGCCAAGGTGCTGCGCGCGCGCGGCGTCGGCGTGGTCTGGCTGGGGGTCCCGGGCAGCATGGAGTCGCGGCTGGTGCCGGCGAACGGGTTCCCGATCGAATGGGTGCGGGTCGGCGGGGTTCGCGGCAAGGGCCTCAAGACGTGGCTGCTGGCGCCGTGGCGCATCGCCAGGGCGGTGGTGCAGGCAATCGGGGTCTTGCGGCGCGTGCAGCCCCGGTCCGTGTTGGGGGCGGGCGGCTATGTCAGCGGGCCGGGCGGAGTCGCCGCCTGGTTGTTGCGGATTCCCCTGCTGATCCACGAACAAAATGCCATTGCCGGAATGACCAATCGAATGCTGTCGCGCTTCGCGAGCCAGGTGCTCGAGGCTTTTCCAGGCAGCTTCTCGCCCCGCGTGCACGCCATCGCCATCGGCAATCCGGTGCGCGCCGACATCGCGGCCGTGGCGCCGCCGGAGCAGCGATTTGCGCAGCGCGACGGCCGTTCGCGCCTGGTGGTGTTCGGCGGCAGTCAGGGCGCTCTGCGCCTCAACGCCATGGTTCCGCAGGCGCTTGCCCGCGTCGCGCCGGAGATCCGGCCGCAGGTGCGCCATCAGACCGGCGAGCGCGGCCTGGAAGCGGCCCGCGCGGCTTATGCGGCGGCCGAGGTCGAGGCTGAGCTCCTGCCCTTCATCGATGACATGGCATCGGCCTATGCATGGGCGGATCTGGCGCTGTGCCGGGCGGGGGCGATGACCGTCGCCGAGCTGCAGGCGGCCGGCTTGGGTGCCGTCTTCGTGCCGCTGCCGGTGGCCACCGACGATCACCAGACCAAGAACGCGGAAGTCATGGTGAAGTCGGGCGCCGCGCAACTCATTCAAGAACGCGATCTGACGCCGGAGAGCTTGGGCACGACGATCAGCGGACTGGTCGCGGATCGCAATCGATTGCTGCGTATGGCGCAAGCCGCGCGCGGCTCGCGCGTCATCGACGCAGCCACGCGCCTGGCTGATCTCTGCGTTGCCGCGGGAGCGCGCGCATGAGCGAACGCCCGAGCCCGATAGAGCGCCGGCGCATGGATGACCGGATGCGCCGCATTCACCGCATCCACCTGGTCGGCATCGGCGGCAGCGGCATGGGAGGCATCGCCGAAGTACTGCTCAATCTGGGCTACGCCGTGCAGGGCTCCGACCTCAAGGAAAATTCGGTTACGCAGCGCCTGGCACGCCTGGGCGCGCATATTTTCATCGGTCACTCCGCGCTGCATCTGGGAGAATCCGATGTCGTGGTGGTGTCGAGCGCCGTCAACCGCTCCAATCCCGAGGTCGTTGCAGCCCAAGCCAAGCGCATCCCGGTCGTGCAGCGCGCAGAAATGCTCGGTGAGCTGATGCGCTTCCGCTACTCGATCGCGGTCGCGGGCACCCACGGCAAGACCACGACCACGAGTCTGGTCGCGAGCGTCCTTGCCGAGGCGGGCTTCGACCCCACCTTCGTCATCGGCGGCCGATTGAAGAGCGCCGACAGCAACGCCAAGCTCGGCGCCGGCCGCTATCTCGTCGCCGAGGCGGACGAGAGCGACGCATCGTTCATGCATTTGCAGCCGATGATCGCCATCGTCACCAATATCGACAACGATCATCTGGCGACGCACGACGGCGATTTCTCGCGGCTCAAGCAGAGCTTCGTCGATTTCCTGCACAACCTGCCGTTCTACGGTCTGGCGGTGTTGTGCGGCGACGATGAGCAGGTGTGCAGTATTTTGCAGACCGTGGCGCGGCCCTTCGTGACCTACGGTTTCGCACCCGAGGCCGATATCCGCGCCGTCGACGTGGTGCGCGACGGCCTGCAATCGCGCTACCAGGCGCTGCGCGCGGGTCATGGTCCGTTGCCGATCACAGTCAACCTGCCCGGCCGCCACAATGTGCTGAATTCGCTGGCCGCCGTCGCCGTCGCGACCGAACTCGATGTTCCCGCAGGCGCCATTCAGCGCGCGCTCGCGAACTTTCAGGGCATCGACCGCCGACTGCAGCAGTTGGGCGAGATCCAATGGCAGGGCGGCAATGCGCTGTTGGTGGATGACTACGGCCATCATCCGACGGAGGTGGCGGCCACCTTGGATGCCGTGCGCCAGGGCTGGCCCGCGCGGCGCCTGGTGCTGGCCTTTCAACCGCACCGCTACACCCGCACCCGCGACCTGATGGACGATTTCGGCCGGGTACTCGGTGGATGCGACGTGCTGCTGGTCACCGAGGTATATGGCGCCGGCGAGGCGCCCATCGCGGGCGCCGACGGGCGTGCCATTTGCCGCGCGGTGCGCACGCGCGGCCTGCTCGAGCCCATTTTCGTCGAGCGCGTCGACGAACTCGCCGAGGCGTTGCGCGGCGTGTTGCGCGACGGCGATGTGGTGCTGACCATGGGCGCCGGCAATATCGGGGTCGTTTCCCACGACCTCAAAAATCGCTTTGCGGCGGGAGCAGCGGCATGAACGCGCAGCGCTCCTTCGGATTGGCGGCCGAATTCGCTACGCGGGTTCTCTACGATGTGCCGATGGCCAAGCACACCTCATGGCACGTCGGAGGGCCGGCCGATGTCTTCTTCTCGCCGCGCGACGCGGCCGACCTCGCGGACTTCATTCGCCGGCTGCCGCCGCAGATCCCGCTGCTCATGATCGGACTCGGCAGCAATCTCTTGGTGCGCGACGGCGGAATCCGCGGCGCCGTGATCGCGACGCACGGCGCGCTGGGTGCGCTCGAACTCATGAGCGGAACGCTTATCCATGCCGAGGCCGGCGTACCGTGCGCGCGAATCGCGAGGCAATGTGTGAAGTGGGGATTGGGGCCGGCGGAATTCTTTGCCGGAATTCCCGGCACCTTGGGCGGTGCGCTGGCGATGAACGCGGGCGCCTGGGGCGGGGAGACCTGGCGTCACGTGGTCGAGGTCGATTCGCTCGATCGCCACGGCGTTCGGCACACCCGCGCGGCAGCCGAGTACGACATCGGCTATCGGCGCGTGCGGGGACCGGAAAATGAGTGGTTCATCGGCGCGCGGCTCGAGTTCGCGCACACTCCCGGCGTCAACGCGGACGCCATTCGCGAATTGCTCGACAAGCGCAAGCACTCGCAGCCCATCGGCGAGTGGAGCTGCGGGTCCGTGTTCACCAATCCGCCGCGGGATCACGCCGCGCGTTTGATCGAAAGCGCCGGCCTCAAGGGCTATCGAATCGGCGACGCCTCGGTATCGGAAAAACACGCCAATTTCATCATCAACCACGGCGCCGCACGCGCCGCCGATGTCGAGGCGGTGATCGCACACGTGCAGCGCACCGTGGCGCGCGTGCACGGCGTGGAATTGCACACCGAAGTGCGCATCGTCGGGGTGCCGGCATGACCAAGCTTCTGACCAAGGCGCAATTCTCGCGGGTCGGCAGCGCCGCAGATTTCGGCAAAACCGCAGTACTCCTGGGAGGTGATTCGAGTGAACGCGAGATATCGCTGATCTCCGGCAAGGCCGTCCTCGCCGCGCTGCAACGCCGCGGCGTCGACGCCCACGCCTTCGACCCGGAGGAGCGGCCGCTGACGGAGCTCGAGAGCGGGGGCTTTGCCCGTGCATTCATCATCCTGCACGGGCCGGGCGGCGAGGATGGCACGATGCAGGGCGCGCTCGAGTGGCTCGGCGTGCCGTACACGGGCAGCGGCGTACTCGCCTCGGCGCTGACCATGGACAAGCTCAAGACCAAGCGGGTTGTGGTCGGCGCGGGCTATGCGGCACCCGAGTACGCCGTCTTGTCGAGCCCCGACGACCTGCCGGGCGCGCTTGCGCGCATCGGCCTGCCCATGATGGTGAAGCCCGCGTCGCAGGGTTCAAGTGTCGGGATGACCAAAGTCAAGATCGAGGCGGACCTGCCGCCCGCCTACGCCGAGGCGAGTGCCGTCGACCCCATCGTCTTCGGCGAACGCTTCATCAGCGGCGACGAATACACCGTCGGCGTGCTGCATGACGCTGCGCTGCCATCGATACGCATCCAGCCGGCGACCGAGTTCTACGACTATCAGGCGAAATACTTCCGCGACGACACGCAGTACCACTGTCCGAGCGGGCTTGATGCGGCAGCCGAGGCTCTATTGCAGGCGGCGGCGCTCGCGGCATTCCGCGTGACGGACTGCTCCGGCTGGGGCCGCGTCGACTTCATGCGCGAGGCGAGCAGCGGAAAATTCTATTTCATCGAGATCAACACCACTCCGGGAATGACCGACCACAGCCTCGTGCCCATGGCGGCCCGCCAATCCGGCATCGACTTCGACGAACTGGTGTGGCGGGTTCTGGAAAGCAGTTTTCAACGGGAGCGCAAATGAACGCGAATTGGCTCATGCGGCGCAATCGATTCAAGAAACAACCCAACGGCGAAAGGGCGCAGCGCAAATGGCCCGAGTTCGTGACCGCATGGCGCACCTACGCGCGCCGCGTGGGATTTTTGCTGCTCTTGAGCGGCGGCCTCGCCGGACTCACGTGGGGCCTCGATCGACCGCTGCGGGTCATCTCGATGGACGGCAGCTTTCAGCGCGTCACGCCGGGTCAAATCGAGAAGGCCGTCGCGCCCTACAGCCAGGCGGGCTTCATGTCCGCCGATCTCGACGGCATCCAGCGGGCGGTCGAGGCATTGCCGTGGGTGGAGCACGCGCGCATTCAGCGCCGCTGGCCGAACAGCCTGCACGTCACCGTGATCGAACAGACGGCAGCCGCCCGCTGGGGCGAATCCGGGCTCTTGAATACGCGCGGCGAACTGTTCGTCAAGTCCGCGACGCACGTGCCCGCGGAACTGCCGCACTTGAGCGGCCCGGACGGCACCGAATCGCAGGTCGCGCAGCGCTATTTGGCGCTGCAAGGGCGGATGCTCGAAGCCGGGATGCGCATCGCCGCGCTGCGTCTCGATGAGCGCGGCGCGTGGGAGGTGGATCTCGACAGCGGCGTCACGGTGCGTCTCGGCAGACGCGACGTCGAGGAGCGCATCGATCGATTCATCCATACCGCTTCGCAGGTCATCGCACACCGATTGAACGAAATTGCCTACATCGACATGCGTTATTCCAACGGCTTTGCCATCGGCTGGCGCAATGCCGCGCCCGCCGCCGCGCCCGCCAGGCACGCCGACGATGCCGACGTGTAGAGGTTGTAACGAGTCAAATGCCTAAGCGTTCCGATCGAAATCTGTTGGTGGGCCTGGACATCGGCACCAGCAAGGTCGTCGCCATCGTCGGCGAGATCAAGACCGACGGCGCGCTGGAGATCATCGGCATCGGCACTCATCCGTCGCGCGGGCTGAAGAAAGGCGTCGTGGTGAACATCGAATCCACCGTGCAGTCCATTCAGCGCGCCGTGGAAGAGGCGGAGCTGATGGCGGGCTGCGAGATTCATTCGGTGTACGCCGGCATCGCCGGCAGCCATGTGCGCAGCCTGAATTCGCACGGCATCGTCGCCATCAAGGACAAAGAGGTGGTGCAGGGCGATGTGGAGCGCGTGATCGATGCGGCCAAGGCGGTGGCCATCCCCGCCGACCAGAAGATCCTGCACGTGCTGCCGCAGGAATACATCATCGACAGCCAGGAAGGAATCCGCGACCCGATCGGCATGTCCGGCGTGCGCCTCGAAGCCAAGGTGCACATCGTCACGGGCGCCGACAGCGCAGCGCAGAACATCGTCAAGTGCGTGCAGCGCTGCGGACTCGCGGTGGACGACATCGTCCTGGAGCAGCTCGCTTCGAGCTACGCGGTGCTCACCGAGGATGAAAAGGATCTCGGCGTGTGCGTGGTGGACATCGGCGGCGGCACCACCGATATCGCGGTATTCGGCGGCGGCGCGATCCGCCACACGGCGGTCATCCCGATCGCCGGTGACCAGGTGACCAACGACATCGCGGTGTCCATGCGCACTCCCACACAGTACGCGGAAGACATCAAGATCAAGTACGCCTGCGCGCTGTCGCAGCTTGCGAATCCCGACGAAACCATCGAGGTCCCGAGCGTCGGCGATCGGCCGCCGCGGCGGCTCGCGCGGCAGACTCTCGCGGAAATCGTCGAGCCGCGCTACGAGGAATTATTCGGCCTGATCCGCGACGAGTTGCGGCGCGCCGGATTGGAGGAGCAGGTGGCGACCGGCATCGTGCTGACCGGCGGCAGTTCGAAGATGGAAGGCGCCATCGAACTTGCCGAAGAAGTCTTCCACATGCCGGTGCGCCTCGGCGTGCCGCAGTACGTGAGCGGTCTGGTGGACGTCGTGAGCAATCCGATTCATGCCACCGGCGTCGGATTGCTGCTGTATGCCAAGGGCAATCTCGATGCGCAACGCGCGGAAACGCCGCTGCTCGCGGGCGGCATGAAAAACATTTTCGAGCGCATGAAGGCGTGGTTTCAGGGCAATTTTTGACAGTGATTTGCGTTTAAGCGACTTGCGATAGATAAACGAAGGAGTACTGGAATGTTCGAATTGATGGACTCTTATAGTCAAAGTGCCGTCATCAAGGTGCTGGGCGTGGGCGGGGGCGGCGGCAACGCCGTGTCGCACATGGTCCAAGCCGGCCTCGAGGGCGTGGATTTCATTTGCATCAACACCGATGCGCAGGCGCTGAAGCACTCCAAGGTGCGCACCGCTTTGCAGATCGGCTGCAACATCACCAAGGGCCTCGGCGCGGGCGCGGACCCGGAAGTGGGCCGGCAGGCGGCGATGGAAGATCGTGACCGCATCATCGAGCTCATCGAGGGTTGCGACATGCTGTTCATCACCGCCGGCATGGGCGGCGGAACCGGCACGGGCGCCGCGCCGGTGGTGGCGCAGGTCGCCAAGGAACTCGGCATATTGACCGTGGCCGTGGTCACCAAGCCGTTCGAAATGGAAGGCAACAAGCGCTCGCGGGTGGCCGACCAGGGCATGCTGGAGCTCTCCAAGTACGTCGACTCCCTGATCACCATTCCGAATCAAAAGCTGTTGTCGGTCCTCGGCAGCAGCACCACGCTGCTCGACGCCTTCAAGGCGGCGAACACCGTGCTGCAGGGCGCGGTGCAGGGAATCGCGGAACTCATCACCCGGCCCGGCTTGATCAATGTCGACTTCGCCGACGTGCGCACCGTGATGTCGGAGACCGGCATGGCCATGATGGGCTCCGGCAGCGCGGCGGGCGACGATCGGGCGCGCGAAGCGGCCGAGGCGGCGATCTCGAGTCCGCTGCTCGAGGACATCAATCTCTCGGGCGCACAAGGCATCCTCGTGAATGTGACCGCGGGCATGGATCTGTCCATCGGCGAGTTCCAGGAAGTAGGCAATGTGATCAAACAATTCGCCTCCGACGAGGCCACCGTGGTGGTTGGAACCGTGATCGATCCGGACATGGCCAACCAGATCCGCGTGACGGTGGTGGCCACGGGCTTGGGCAAGCCGGTGGCTACGGCGCGGCCTGCGCCGATTCAGGCGGCAGCGGCCGCCGCAATCGCGCCGGCGCTGACCATGCGGGTGGTGCGGCCGAAGACACCGATGGCACCGACCGACTACGCCATGCTGGATAAGCCCACGGTGCAGCGCAAGCGCGCGGTGGGCGACGACATGCGTCAAATCGATTCGGAAGACTTGTTGGACATCCCGGCGTTCTTGCGCCGGCAGGCCGACTAGCGACAGAGCGACATTCCAGGCTTTGGCGCCCGCGGGGATCGCGCTCCCGGGCGCCCGTTTGGGGCTGATGAGCTTTAGACCGGGGTGCGCGGTATGGTACCTTTGCGGTATTAACATAGTCTCCGGTTTCAATTGAGATGCTCAATCAGAGAACTCTGAAGAATTCGATTCGCGCCACGGGTGTGGGGCTGCACACCGGCAAGAAGGTGTTGATGACCCTGCGGCCGGCACAGCCCGATACCGGCATCGTGTTTCGCCGCACGGACTTGGATCAGGTGGTCGACATCAAGGCGCATGCCGAAAATGTCGGCGACACCACCATGGGCACCACGCTGCATCGCGGCGATGTCAAAGTATCCACCGTCGAGCATCTGTTGTCGGCCCTCGCCGGACTCGGCATCGACAATGCCCTGGTCGAAGTCAGTGCCGGTGAAGTTCCCATCATGGACGGCAGCGCGGGTCCATTCGTGTTCCTGTTGCAGTCGGCGGGAATCGAAGAGCAGAAGGCTCCCAAGCGATTCACCCGCATTCTCGAAAGCCTGCAGGTCGAGGACGGCGACAAGTGGGCGCGCTTCGATCCGTACGACGGTTTCAAGGTGAATTTCGAAATCGAGTTCAATCATCCGACCTTCAAGAAGCATTCACAGGTCGCCTCGATGGACTTCTCGACGACGTCGTTCTTGCGCGAGGTGAGCCGCGCACGCACGTTCGGCTTCATGCGCGACCTGGAGAGCCTGCGGGCACGCAACCTCGCGCTCGGCGGCAACATGGATAATGCCATCGTCCTCGACGACTACCGCGTGCTCAACGAGGATGGCCTGCGCTACGAGGACGAGTTCGTGAAGCACAAGATTCTCGACGCCATCGGCGATCTGTACCTTTTGGGACATAGTCTGATCGGCGAATTCAGCGGCTACAAATCCGGGCATGCCCTCAACAACAAGCTGCTGCGCACGCTGATCGACACGCAAAGCGCCTGGCAGGAAGTGACATTCGAGAGCCTGGCCGACGCGCCGATTTCCTACGTGGCCGCTGCGGCAGCGCGAGCCTGACAACGGTATAGCCGGAGAACCGGGCTGCGCGGCGTGGTTCCCGGGACGATGTCGAGCGGCGCGAACCCCAGATCGGCGCCGGTAACCAGAAATTCAAACACCGCCAGACTGCACAGCGCTTGCAGCTGCGGCGTCGAAAGTCCGAGCCCCGGCGCGGCGTTTTCCCAACCCAGGAACATCCGCGGGGGCACGACCGATTGCAACGCCCGCGCTCGCCGCTCAAGTTCGAGGGCCGCATTTCGAGAAAACACCACTCCGGACGTTTGGGTCGCTGACAGATAATTCGGCCTGTCCAAGACCAACCAGGCGGCGAGCGGCGAGTCGGGCCAAAATACCTCCACTCCCGGCGGAATGAGATCCCGCCAGGGCGCGAATTGCGCGACGCGCTGCGGCGGGAAATCGCGTGCCGTCCATTGCGCCAAGGCCGGATGGTATAGAGTCCCGCAGGCCAGCGCCGCGAGCACGGCGATGGCGGTCAATCCAGACCGGCCCCGCGGCCTGTACAGCAGCCATCCGGTGAATGCGAGCAGCGCAAGCGCGAAGCTGCCGTCGCGCGTGAAGCTCACTGCGCGCCGCATCCATAACGGGATGGCGAGATCGAGATAGTGCGCGTCGGTGAACTGAAAACTTGTGGCAGCCCGCCAGGCGACGGCGATGGCAAGCACGCCGCAGGCTCCGCCCAGCACCAGTTTCGCTTCGCTTCGGTTGAGCCTGTTTCCGAGCAGCAGCACGCCTGCCGCCACAGGTGAAATCAACGCAAAGGCGGTTGCACCGAAAATCCAGGCGGAGGCGAGCAGCGAGGCGGCCGCACGCCCGGCGAGGCCCAGCGACCAGCACGCCGGGACAATCGAAGGCAACATCAGGGCCGCCACGACCGTGCCCAGCCATTCCCACCGCCAGGGTTGCCATTGCAGAAACAGCACGAGGTGCAAGGCATCGCCGGCGATCAGGGACAGCAGCAGGCCGCCCGTCGTCGTCAGCAACACCGCCTGGCAAAGGGCGCGGGCGCGGGCGTTGGCGAGCGCGCCTCCGCCGATCGCCAGCGTCGAGAGCGTCGTCGCAACTCGTCCCCAGTCGTCGAGTTGCCAATTGACCAGGAAAAGGTAAGGACTTCGTCCCCTCACCAGCTGCAACCACTCCTCATCGAAACGGCCTCCCACAAAGGCGGGCGCGAAAGCGCCCAGACAGACGAAGGTGGCGGCGGCCGCTGCCAGCACCGTCGCACTCAGGCGCGGGCGGGGAATGACCCAGTAAAGACACAGACAGGCGGCGACACCGGCCGACGCCATGATCGGGTGTACGACCAGCGAGAGCAGGCTGAACAGCACAGCGAGAACGGGGCGTGCGCAAAGCGCGGCGGCGATGGCGGCAAGCGCAAG
>Ga0181537_10000701_pt1 | contig 31128 bp, 33 predicted proteins | sample PEATcosm2014_Bin_39_FD_119765 | JGI IMG/M metagenome (GOLD analysis project Ga0181537, IMG submission 119765) | Peatland microbial communities from MTU Mesocosm Facility, Houghton, MI, USA - PEATcosm2014_Bin23_10_metaG | ecosystem: Environmental > Terrestrial > Soil > Wetlands > Peat | place... | reverse complement strand
TGGGCGAATACTCGGTGCTGAAGTTCGCCGGCTGCGGCAGGCCGTTGCCGCCCGCGCCCACCGTGACTTCCACCCAGGAGAATAACTTCGAGTCGCAACCGGACGGAATCTCAGGTGTGGCATGTTCCACGCTGCAATCGAGCTGCTGCCACATCTGGTAGAAGCGGTGCACCGGACTTGCCGCATAGGCGTCGTAGTCGAACGTCTTGCCGTTCGTCAATTGAAACGGGCCGGCGGGCAAGGAATCGACGTGCTCGATGCGCTGATCGGGGACATGCGACGCTTGACCCGTGCCGCCGCTGATCAGGTACCGGTAGTAGTCCTCGGGCAAGCCGTTCTCCGACTGCTTCGCGAGCGCGAGGTTGTCGCCGGTGATGTAGGAATCCTTGGGGCCGCCCACCAGCGGCGCCGGCAGCACGCCGTTCGGGAACGACGTCTTGGCCGGGTTCAACAAGAAGGCGTCGGCGGCGGGATCGGCGGCGGCGTGCTGTTCCGCCTTGTAGAAGTTGGGGCCCGGAGAGCCATCTTTCTTGATGATGCCCTCCGACAGCAGGTTCCAAACCTTTTCGCCGTTCTTGGGCTCGTAGGTGGCGAACACGTGGTCGAAGCTGCGATTCTCGCCGATGATGACGATGACGTGCTTGATGGGCGAACGCGTCTGCGAGCTGTGGTCGGCCACCACTGCCGCCGCGCTTGCCAGCGGCGCGCCGAGTGCGAGCTGCAACACTGCGAGACCACCGAGGCCAACACGCAACCCGTTCAGGCTGCGCGACGTGAAATTCTTGAACTGCATACGAATCCCCTCCTATCTGGTTTGGTGCCCGGCGGCAGCAAACTTTTTACGGGCTTCGTATTGCAACGATGTGATCCTAATGTGAAGCCTGCATAAACGACAGCTACGTCTTACCGCGCAGCGGTGGTATGCGCCGCCGGCTCGACCCGGATGAGTCCCATCATGCCACCATCTTCGTGTTCGAGCAGGTGGCAGTGATAGACGAAAGTGCCGATCGTATTCGGATCGCGAAAATCCATGCGCAGCCGCACGCTCGGATAGCGCAGCATCCGGCCGTTGAAGTACGGCACGTTCACGGTGTCGCGCAGGAAGGGTTCATCGACGGGCGTGCCCGACCAATCGAGCAGCAGAAAATGAATCTGATGAATGTGGAATGCATGCAATTCGGTGGAGCGGTTCTCGATGATCCAGTCCTCGACATCGCCCTGATGCGCGACGATGTTGGGGATGTCGGATTGCGGGTCGAAAGCCACCGCAGGTTGGCCGTCCACCGTCAGGTAGAACTCAGTGGCGCTGTTCGGATTGCCGGGGTCGGTGAGTTTCTCCGAAAAATATAATTTGCGTACGCGCACTGGTGCGACCTTGCCCAGCCATGGCAATCCGGCCGGCGGCAGCGGCGCGGGCGCCGCCGGCAGCCGCGCGGATGGTTCCGGCGCGTCCGCCGCCGCGATCACCGCGGCGAGCGCGCGATTAGGATCGTTCTCGCCGCCCTGTCCGGTGTCGACGGTGCGCGTCACGAGCAGAGCGCTCACTCCGGCGGGCGGCCCTTTCACGATGAATTCCACGCGCGCACCCGGCGGTACGCCGATGTGGTCGGTCCACTCAATCGCATTGGCCGGATCGGCATTTTCCGTGAGCGGCACCCCGTCGATGGCCACGATGCCGAGCTGCTGCGGAGCGCGGTTGAAGAGCAGCGTCAGGTTCAAATACGTGATGGCGGAGGCGTTCAGCAGGCGCCAGAGTTGGCGTTCTCCCGGCCGCATCCGCAGGGCCGCGGGCGGATAGTCGGGGTAGGGAACGGGGACGAAATTGAGCGACAGGTCCTTCGCCGGCTTGCCGAAGCCCGTGCCGTTGTTGGCCGAATCGCCGTCGCGGTCGATGAACATCCTGGGGACCACGGGTTCGGATTTCGACGGCGGCGCGTCGGGGTTCAACAATTCCTGATCGCGGACGATGAGCACGCGTTCAGGCAGGCCCGCGAGCGCGGCATTCGCGCGCTCGATGCCCTCGATGATGAGCGCGCCGGATGCACCGCCGATCACCTGGGCCTTGCTGAAGCCGTGAATGTGCGGGTGGTACCAATACAGACCCGGCGGCTCGTTCGCGGGCACGCGAAACCGATATTCAAAAGGCGGATCGCCGGGCTGAATGGAGGTCTTCAGTACCTCATCCTGGTGGCAGACCGGAGGCAGGGTCATGCCGTGAAAGTGCAGATTGGTGGCGGTCAGGGACATGCGACCGCCGCTGCAGGGATCCCCAGCCTCCGCGGCGGCGGCGTGCTGGTGCGGCGGGGCATCGCCGTCGAAAGCGGTCAGCTCGTTTTTAAGATGCAGGATCAGCAAGTCCCCCGGATTCAATCGCAAGGTCGGCGCTTGCGAGCCGTCGCCGAGCAGATAGCAGTAGCGAACCGAGCCGTCGCTTTGCCGCGCGTTGTGCACGCTCATGTCGAGCGAGAGCACGCCGTTCTGGCTGCGCAGGTCCTTCGGCTCCGGAATCATGCTGCCGGGCGCCGGCCGCGGGCAGGTGTCGTGCGGGTCGGTGCCGGCCGCTCGCCCGGCGCGGGGCATGGCGCAGGACAGGGCGACGCAGGACAGGACGATGCATGTCGCCGGCACCAGCCACCTCAAGCGCGTTCGATTCACCCCTCGGCCCATGATCCATTTCCCCACACCCAACTCTGACCGGCCCGGCCACCTGCCTAATGTATGCGACCAAGACTAACTTTTCGTGTCAGGAACTTGGACAGAGGCCGGTACGCCGGTGTGAGCTGCATCCCTCGATGATTTGCTAGAGTCGATGCGCGGCCACGCCTGAAGCGCGTGGCCTGACGGCATTGCATCGGCGCGCCCATTGGGTGGGCGTGCGTCCACCGGCCTGAAGGCCGGCGTTTCCCGCGGAGAAATTGCATGAACCCTCAACCGCCTCGGCGCGGCCCGGCAAACGGCTCGCGTCGCCGCTTCGTCCAGAGTCTGGGTTGCTCCGGCGCCGCCGCTGCGCTCGGGCTGATTTCAATCGGTTCGCGCAGCGGCGCGGCGGCGAGCGCGCCGCCGCTCCGCGGCAGCGAATTCGACCTGACCTTGAGCGAGACTGCGTTGAACGTGCGGGGCGGATCCCGCCCGGCAACCGCGGTCAATGGCGGCGTACCCGGACCCACATTGCACTGGCGCGAAGGCACGACCGTGACGCTGCGTGTACACAATACGCTGCGCACCCCGAGCTCCATCCATTGGCACGGGATTGTCCTGCCCTTCGAGATGGACGGTGTGCCCGGTATCAGCTTCGAAGGGATCGCTCCCGGCGCGACTTTCACCTATCGCTTCCCGGTTCGGCAAAGCGGCACGTACTGGTATCACGGTCACACGCGCTTTCAGCAGCAGACCGGTCTGTATGGTGCGATCGTGATCGAGCCGTCCGGTGGTGAACCCATTCGCGCGGATCGCGATCACGTGGTGCTGTTGAGCGACTGGACGGACGAAGATCCGGAACATGTCTACACAACGCTCAAGCAAATGAGCGACTTTTATAATTTTCAGCTGCCGACCGTGGCGGATTTCGCCCGCGACAGCCGTGCGCTCGGAATCCGGGAAGCGCTCGCCAAGCGCCGCACGTGGAACGAGATGCGCATGAATCCCACCGATCTCGGCGACGTATCCGGCGCGACCTACACGTATCTCGTCAATGGCGCGTCCGCGGCCGCCAATTGGACCGGTCTGGCCATGCCCGGCGAGCGTGTGCGGCTGCGGTTGATCAACGGTTCTTCTTCCACATTCTTCGACGTGCGCATTCCGGGACTCAACATGACCGTCATCAGCGCGGATGGCCAGGCGGTGGACCCGGTGACGGTCGAGGAGATCCGGATCGGCGCCGCCGAGAGCTACGATGTGATCGTCGAGCCTGGCGAGGATCGCGCCTATACGATCTTCGCGCAGTCCATGGATCGATCGGGATTCGCACGCGCGACGCTCGCACCGCGCGCCGGGATGGAGGCGGCGGTGCCCCCGCTCGACCCCAAGACGTGGCTCAGCCAGGCTGACCTCGGCATGCATGAGATGCCCGGCATGCACGCGATGCCCGACATGCCCGCCCTGTCCATGAGGGGGGCGCGCAGTTCCGATCCAAGCGTCGACATGCGCGTGCCGCACCCCTCGCGTGCGCTCGACGATCCGGGCCCGCGGTTGCGCGGCAACGGCCGGCGCGTACTCACCTATGCGGACCTGCACACCATCGGAGGTTCCGGGGATCCGCGCGCGGCGGCGCGCGAGATTCAGCTGCGATTGACCGGCAACATGCAGCGCTTCATCTGGGGCTTCGATGGGAAGAAATTCTCGGAGGCGGAGCCGGTGCATTTCGATCGCGGCGAGCGGCTGCGCATCGTTCTCAGCAATGACACCATGATGGCGCACCCCATTCATCTGCATGGAATGTTCGGCGAGCTCGAGGCTGCAAACGGCGATGTGCTGGTGCGCAAGCACACTTTCATCGTGCAGCCGGGCAAACAACTGAGTTATCTCGTCAGCGCCGATAATCCGGGTCAGTGGGCGTATCACTGCCACCTGCTGTACCACATGATGGCGGGCATGTTTCGCCGGGTGGTCGTGGCGTGAGGCGCGCTGCGTGCGCGGCTCTGCCGGCGTTCTGCTGGATGGCGTGTTCGAGTGGTGCGCTCGCCGATGCGCCGGAGGCGAGCACGCATGCACCCGATGCGGCGCTGGAACGCCCGGCGGCGAGCCAGCAAGTCGTGCCGCCGATGATGCCGGGCATGGACATGGACGATGCCACGAGCCAGCATTTCGTCTGGCTGGAAAATTTCGAGGCCGTGGCGGGAACGCTGCACGGCGGGGCGTGGGACGCCCAGGCGTGGTTCGGCGGTGATTTGAACAAGCTATGGCTCAAGAGCGAAGGCGACTCTCTCGGCGACGGCAACGAACAGGCCAAAGTCGAGGCTCTCTGGGCTCACGCCGTGCTGCCGTTTTGGGATACTCAGCTGGGCTGGCGCCACGACTTGGGCCCGGGGCCCTCCCGGGATTGGGCGGCGTTCGGTATGCAGGGGATTTCGCCCTATTGGTTCGATGCTGAAATCACGGGCTACGTGGGTGAGGACGGGCGCACGGCGGCGCGGCTCAAAACCGAATACGACGTTTTTATAACCCAGCGCCTCATCCTCAAGCCGGAAGTCGAATTGAATGCCTACGGCAGGCCGGACCGGGAGCGCGCACTGGGTGCAGGATTGGCGGAGGGCCAATTTGAAGTGCGGCTGCGCTACTCGTTCACCCGGCGAGTCTCGCCGTACGTGGGCTACGTCTATGACCGCAAATTTGCGCAGTCCGCGCGCCTGGCACGCGTCGCGGGTGAGCCCGCCGTGCAGCACCGGGCGGTCGCGGGCCTGACGTTTTTCTTCTAGGCATACGGAGCCTCGCCGTTGCCGAACGACCAATTCTCCTTCTGCACTTCGACGAGGTTGATCAGCACATCTTCGCGCCGCAGCTGCAACTCTTGATGAAGCCCGTCCGCCACCGCCTTGTAAAAGTTGCGTTTGGCGTCGAGCGTGCGCCCGGCATTCAGAGTGATCTGCAGGAAAACGCATTCATCCGAGCGCTCGATGCCGAGGTAAGTGCGATCGAATTGCATGCCCGGGGCGGCATGTTCGGTAATGACTTGAAAGCGATCGTTTTCCGGCACGTTGAGCGTCTCGCGCATCGCGCGATACACGATCTGTCCGATCCGCTCGCGATACGCAGCCGGCTTGCCGATCTGCAAATCAATTCTTACCAGCGGCATGGCGCTCTCCTTCCGTTCTATGTCAAACTCGCGCAGCAATTGAGTCTTGCAAACGCTTGGGGACCGACAATTATGTCCAATGAACGCGGTGTTATCCAGAGCCGCCGTCATCCGTCAACCGGTGCCTAGGCGACGCGAGGCCACATGAGGGCGTCCACAGCGGCATTATTCGCCTTCGGTGGCGCGCTGGCGTTTTCGGCGGTGGGGGCGGGGCCGGATCCGGCCGCCGAACTCGGTCTGCCGGCGAAGGCCGGAGCTGCGCTGAATGGAATCGATGCCGAGCACATTCGTGCTCACGTGCGTTTCTTGGCGGACGATTTGCTCGAGGGCCGCGGTACCGGCGCACGCGGCGGCGATATCGCGGCGAAATATATCGCGACCCAGTTCGCGCTCGACGGACTCGAGCCGGCCGGGGACCAGGGCGGCTATCTGCAAAAAGTCGCATTTACCGGCGTCCATACGCTCCCCGCAACGACCGCCTCGCTGCACCCGGCGCAAGGCAAGGCGCTCGATTTGAAGCTCGCCGAGGACTACGTGGTCGGCAATCAAACGCAGACGGAAGAGATCGATATCGACGCGCCCATCGTGTTCGTCGGCTATGGCATCGAAGCACCCGAATATCACTGGAACGATTTTGCCGGTGTCGACGTCAGGGGCAAGGTCGTGCTGGTGATCGTCAACGAACCGCCCTCGAAGGATCCGAAGTTCTTCAATGGCGAAGCCCTGACCTATTACGGACGGTGGACGTATAAATTCGAGGAGGCCGCGCGCAAAGGGGCGGTCGGTGCGCTCATCGTGCATCGCACGGACCTCGCCAGCTACGGCTGGAACGTGGTGCGCAGTTCCTGGAGCAACGAACAGGTTTACCTGGCGAACGACAAGGACCCGAAGCTCAAGGCGGCGGCCTGGATCCAACTGGACGTGGCGCGGCAGCTGTTCGGCTACCCGAACCTCAATGTGGATGAAATGATCGCGAGCGCGGGCACCCATGAATTCAAGGCACGCGAATTGCCGGTGCGATTCAAGGCACACATCGTCAGCGAGGTCCGCAAATTCGAGTCCGCGAACGTGCTCGGCCTGCTGCCGGGCACCGCTCCCGGCGCCGCAACCCAAGCCGTGGTCTATTCGGCGCATTACGATCATCTCGGCATCGACCCCGCCATGCACGGCGACAACATTTACAACGGCGCCGTCGACAACGGCACCGGCGTCGGGATGTTGCTGGAACTGGCACATGCATTTGCCACCTCGCAGGCGCGGCCGCCGCACCCGGTGTTGTTTGCCTCGGTGACAGCAGAGGAAAAGGGCCTGCTCGGGTCGAATTACCTGGGCAAGCACCTGCCGATTCCGGCGGCGCGGATCGCGCTCGGTCTAAATTTCGATGCGATACCGCCGGTCGGCGTCCCCGAGTCGGTCAGCGTGACCGGCGCAGAGCGCACGTCGTTTTTTCCCGTCGTCGAGAGCACGGCAAAGGCATTCGGCTTGGAGATTCAGCCGGACCCCGAACCCGGCGCCGGCCACTTCTACCGCTCCGACCACTTCAGCCTGGCGCGCGCCGGGGTTCCCGCATTCTCGATCAACACCGGCGTGAAGTTTGCCGGGCATCCGCCGGAATGGGGCAAGGCTCAACGCGATGAATATACGGCCAAGCATTACCACGCGCCGAGCGACGAATATTCGCCCACCATGGATTTTAAGAGCAATGCGGTGCTGGCGAAATTTGGTTTCGCATTGGGCTGGCAGGCACTGCTTGCGAAGGACACCGTGAACTGGCTGCCCAAGGATGAGTTCGAGGCGGTCCGTTTGCGGGGCGGCGCAGAGCCTTAAGTCCGTGCGCAAATTCTCGTTGCGTCAACAACTTAGGCGACATAACGTGCCGCGCTGCCGGCGCGTCGCTGAGCCGCGACGGGTGTACGGCCGCGCGGCCGCGGCAATGCTCAATAACGTGCGCACCATCCCATCGACACTGCCATGGGACCCGATACCCTCCTGCACCGTATCAACACTGCTGGAGTCTGCATGACCGACAATTCTTCGACCGGGTCGTTCCGGATGGATCTACCCAAGGATCTGGTGTCGGCTGCACAGCACGTGCCGCAACCTTCGGGTACCGACCTTACCGTCGAAGGGTGGCGCAACTCCTGGTTGGCGCGCATTTCCGAGATGTTGGTGGGCAAGGACTGAACCTGCGGCCGCGGCAGGCTTCCCGCGATTAATCACTCATAAGTCAAATTCAGCGGATTTTTGCCCTGATTCCGCATTACCATGGCGCACGGAGGTAGAGTTCCATGCGCCTGGCCCGCCCTGTTTACGAAAGTTTGCCGTATCTTTATATCGTGATCGGCGGATTGGCGATCTTTCTGTTCTACCTCGATCCGGTCGGCCCGCGCGGCGTCATCGCGTTCATCATCGGCGTGGCCACGGAGATCGCGGCACTGACCTTGCTACTGCGGCGCAAAGACTACCGTGCATTGAGCCGGGAATACACCGGCGAGAGCATCGACTTTCCGTCGACGCTCCACGGCTGAGCTCTCAATCCTCGTCATCCTCTTCGTCGTCCAGCTCGCCGCGCAGGCGCGGTGAGCGTTCGTCGATGTACATGATTTCATGTTGCCCGATCTGTACCACGTCGCCGTCGTTCAAGTTGTACTGCCGAACGCGCTTCGACTGCACGAAGATTCCGTTGGTGCTGTTGAGATCTTCGATCACGCAAGAGTCGGCCTGCGTCACGATCTGGCAGTGGTGACGGCTGACGAATTTGCTGTCGATTTGCAGATCGTTCTCCGGAGTCCGGCCGATGACCAAGCGGCCCGGCTTGAGTTCGCGTTCGAGCACGGTCTTGCCTGCGCTCGCGAGCAAAATCCTGCCGACAACGGGCAGAACGTCGACGACCGCGGCGGGGACCGGCTCGGGAGGCGCCGCGCGTTCGGCATGCACCGGGCCTCCGCCGGCGGCGGCTTCGGAATGTCGCGCGGCTTCATGCGCCCGCGCGGATTCAGGCGCCCGCCCGGCTTCATGCGCTCGCGCGGATTCAGGCGCCCGCCCGGCTTCAGGTGCTCGCGCGGATTCAGGCTCGCGCCGGGCTTCGGCCGCTCGCGCGGATTCGGCCGCTCGCGCAGAGTCGGGTGCTTGCGTGGACTCAGCAGCTCGCGCGGATTCGGCGGCCCGCGCAGAGCCGGGGGCTTGCGCGGACTCGGCTGGCGCGGATTCGGGCTCGATTTCGGGCTCGGGCTCGGGCAGCCGTGCGCCGCGCCCGGCCTTGGTGAAGGGAGCCCATCGCAGCTCTTCAATTGCCGCTTCGAGATCCTGCTTCGACACGGTGTCGCGTGCGCGGCCGAAGGCGGCTATCAGGCAGGTGTCGCACAATGTATTGATGAGGCGCGGCACGCCGCCCGTGTACTTGTAGATCGTCCCGTAGGTGCCCTCCTCGAAGATCCGCCGGCCCTGCGAACCGGCGACCTCGAGGCGATGATCGATGTAGGCGATGGTCTCCGCCTTGGTGAGCGCGGCGAGGTGAAATCGCAGGCGCACGCGCTGCGCGAGCTGCACGAGCTCCGCGGAATTGAGTTTGTCGTTGAGTTCGGGCTGCCCGGCAAGAATGATGCGCAGCGCCTTTTCCTTGGTCGTCTCGATGCCGGAGAGCATGCGAACTTCTTCGAGTACGCGGCTGCTGAGATTCTGCGCTTCGTCGACGATCAACAGCACTTTGCGTCCCTTGATGTGTTGTTCGACCAGGAATTGATTCAGGGTCGCCAGCACTTCCGGCTTCTTCATGTTGAACGGCGAAAAGCCGAACTGCACCAGGACGGTCTGCAGAAATGCGGTCGGCGACAGCTGGGTCTGGTTGATCTGCGCGACCACGGCATCGGTCTGCAATTCGCGCAGGAACGTTTCGATCAGGGTGGTCTTGCCCGCGCCGATTTCCCCGGTGATCACCACGAACCCGTCGGTGAACCAGATGGTCGACTCCATGTACGCCTTGGCGCGCGCATGCTGTTTGCTCAAATACAGAAACTGCGGATCCGGGCTCAAACGGAACGGCAGTTCGTGAAGCTTGAATTGTTCCAAATACATGGTCATCGGCAGCCTACGGGATTGGTATCAGGTCCATTGAATCGATTCTAATGCGGCGTCAAGCGCCGAATTGCGTTCCGCCGCACGTCTTTTGAGAATCGTGCAGTGACCCAGCTTGCGGCCGGGACGCGGCTCCTTGCCGTAGTCGTGAAAAGCCAGCCCCTCGATCGCCAACAGCCGATCGCGGTCGGGCATTTCCCCCAGGAAATTGATCATCGCGGCGTGCCCCAGCGGCCGCGTGCTGCCGAGCGGCAGGTCGCAGATGGCGCGCAGATGGTTTTCGAACTGGCTGGTAACGCAGCCTTCGATGGTCCAATGCCCGGAATTGTGGACCCGTGGCGCCATCTCATTGGCGATCAGGCGGCCGTCGACCACGAAAAATTCAACCGTTAGAACACCGACATAGGCAAGCGCATTCATGAGCCGTTTCAAGTATGTCCGAGCGCTCCGCTCGAGCCGCGCGTTTGCATAGGGTGCGACATTATAGTGCAGAATGCCGCCGCCGTGGCTATTGGCCGCCAGCGGATAGAAGACGATCCGGCCGGCCGCGGAGCGCGCGCCGATGATGGATACCTCGCGCGAAAAATCCTGAAATTTCTCGTAGATCAAATCGCGGCCGCCGATGGCGGCCCATGCCGCGCCGATCGCCGACGCATCGCGCAGGATGAATTGACCCTTGCCGTCGTATCCCAAGCGCCGCGTCTTGAGTATGCCGGGAAGTCCGAGCTTGCGGGCCGCCCGCGCCAATCCGGGTTCGCTGTCGACGGCGGCATGCGCGGCGACCGGGATGCGCAATTTTGCGAACAATGCCTTCTCCGTCAGGCGATCCTGCGACGCCTCGAGCGCCGCACGCGGGGGGCGCACCTTCGTCAACTTCTCGAGCGGGGCGAGAGCGCTTGCGGAGATATTCTCCCAGTCGAATGTGAGCACATCGCTGCAGCCGGCCAATGCGGCGAGCTGCGCCGGATCCTCGAGTTCCCCGGTCAGTATCGGCGCTACTTGCGCGGCCGGGGCCTGGGGACTGCGATCGAGAAACATGCAATGCACGCCCAGCGGGTAACCGGCCAGAGCCAGCATCCGGCCCAGCTGGCCGGCACCGACAACGCCGACGCGCGATAGATTCAAGGGGTGCGCGGATCCGGCTTCGCGAGGACTGCCGCCGTCTGGGCCTGGCGGAACGCGTCCAGGGCCGCGCGGATCTCGATGTTTTCATTGGCGAGAATCGCGGCCGCAAACAGCGCGGCGTTCTTCGCGCCGGCGATGCCGATGGCAAAGGTCGCGACGGGGACGCCGCTCGGCATTTGCGCGATGGATAGCAACGAATCGAGGCCGTTCAAGCCCTTGGATTGAACCGGCACGCCCAACACCGGGACCGAGGTCTTGGCGGCGGTCATTCCGGGCAGATGCGCGGCGCCGCCGGCGCCGGCAATGATGGCCTTCAGACCGCGTTCACGCGCGCCCGCCGCGTATTCGAACAAGAGGTCCGGCGTGCGATGCGCCGATACCACGCGCACCTCATAGGCGATCGCCAGAGAATCCAAGACGGCGGCCGCACACTGCATGGTTTCCCAGTCGGACGATGATCCCATGATGATTCCGACCCGGGCGTTCATAGGTTGCTATGCTATCCGATCAACCGGCGCAGAAAGGCGAAAAGCTCGCGCACGCCGACCGGTGAACGCTGCTCGATGCGCTCCTTTTCAGCCTTTTCCAGGAGTTTGGCGAGGGCCGACCGGTCCGCCTGCGGGTACTCCTGCAACAGTTCTTCGAGGCCCGCGACGGGCTCCGACAGCAGCCGGTCGCGCCAGCGCTCGATCTTTTGAAAATGGCGGATTTCCAAATCGTGGCGCTGCTTGCGCTCCGCGAGCTTCGCGAGCACCGGCTCCGGGTCGATGCTGCGCATCAACTTTCCGATGTATTGGCGCTGCCGAACCTGCGCTCCATGAGAGGGCAGGCGGCGCAAGTCGCGCAGCGCAACGAAGAGGTTTTCGGGCAATTCCAGGGCTTTGATCTCCTGATCCGGAAGAGCCGACAGTTGGACGCCCAACTCCTGCAGCGAAGCCGCCTCCCGCTTGCGCGCGCTCTTGCTCAGGCGTTCGAGCTCCGAATCGCCGGATGCGTCACCGGATGCGCCGGCCTCAATGTCACTCGTCATATCCCCCATGCTACACCCGCGCCCGGTAGAATCGCCCCCGGAATCCTCAATGAGAGTACTTGGAGATGCCGATGGCCGTGTCCAGCCCCGTTCGCCTGGCCCAAGCAGACTTGGAATCGATCATCGCGCGCGCCCTCGACGAAGCGCGGGCGCGCGGCGCGCGCCAAGCGGAGGCGGCCGTCAGCCAGGATACCGGTCTTTCCGTCGGGGTGCGTCTCGGGGAGGTCGAAACCCTGGAGCATCAACGCGACCGCAGCATGGGAATCACCGTGTATTTCGGCCATCGCAAGGGGTCGGCCAGCACCGCGGATTTCTCGCTGGAGGCGGTGCGGGCGACGGTGGCCAAAGCATGCAGCATCGCCCGCTTTACGGCCGAGGATGCGTGCTCCGGGCTCGCGGACGCGGCGCTCATGACGCGTGCGCCCATGGATTTGGATCTGGCGCATCCGTGGAACGTCAGTGCGGACCGGGCCATCGAGATCGCCAAGTCCTGCGAGGCCGCGGGGCTCGGCTTCGATGCGCGAATCAACAATTCCGAGGGTGCATCGCTCGCCACCCATCAGGGGCTGCATGTATATGGGAATACGCACGGTTTCATCGGCGGCTATCCCACCACCTCGCATTCGCTGAGCTGCGTGGTGCTCGCAGGGACGGGCGAGGACATGCAGCGCGATTATTGGTACAGCACCTCGCGCGATTGGCGCGATCTGGAACCGGCCGAGCAGATCGGCCGCGAGAGCGCGCGCCGCACAATTGCCCGCTTGAACCCGCGCAAACTGAGCACACGGCGCGCGCCGGTGATTTTTGTGCCGGAAATCGCCCGCGGCTTGATCGGGCATTTCGTCGCCGCGATCCGCGGCAGCAGCCAGTACCGGCAATCGTCGTTCCTGTTGAATGCGGCCGGTGAACAGGTGTTTCCGCCCGGGTTCTCGATCGCGGAACGGCCGCACATCCGCAAAGCCATGGGCAGTGCACCATTCGATGACGAGGGCGTGGCGACGCACGACCGAGAACTCATCGCCGATGGAGTCCTGACCGGCTACATACTGTCGAGCTACTCGGCACGCAAACTCGGGCTCGAGACCACGGGCAATGCCGGCGGCGCCCACAATCTGCTGGTCGCAGCGAACCTCGCCGGCGGCATGGACGCAATGCTGGCGAAGCTCGGCACGGGCCTGATGGTGACCGAGCTCATGGGGCAGGGAGTCAACGCCGTGACCGGCGATTACTCGCGCGGCGCGGCAGGCTTCTGGGTGGAGAACGGCACACCGCAATATCCGGTGGCCGAGGTCACCATCGCCGGAAATCTGCGCGACATGCTCAAAGGCATCGCCGCCGTGGGCGATGACATCGATGCGCGCGGCGGCACCCGCGTGGGGTCGATACTGCTCGAGGAAATGACGATCGCCGGCGAATGAGGCCGCCGGGAACCGGTCTTTGAACACCTAGCCGTTGGACGCCTGGTCTTTGGAAACCGGGTCTTTGGATGCGATCAGATCCTTGAGCGACCGGGTTCCCAGCCGCGCGCGCATCGCGGCCTCGACTTCGCCCATCACCTGCGCCGCGCTGCCGACCCGATGCACCTCGACGGAGATGCGGCTGATTTGCTGCGTGCGCACCGCCTGCAGAATGTCGGCCAGAAGAATTCCGGCGGGATCGCGGCCGGGCACGAATTGCTCCTTTTCCGTCGCCACGATGAAACCGCCGCGCTCCAGGCGCGCCAGCACGGGCGCGAGCGCGATGCCCGGCACGTCGAGTTCGGCGGCCAGGCGGCCTGCGTTCCAATAGCCTTTGGCCGCGTCGAAGTCGCGGCCTATGAGGTACATGATGGACAGAGCCGCCTGCTCGCGGTCGCTCGCGGTGAGCTCGACGCTTTCGTGGCCGTGCCGCAGGTATTGGGGAAACTGCACGTAGAACGCGAGCTGCGCGCCGATGAGCAAAATCAGCCAGCTCAAGTACACCCAGATCAATGTCGTCAGCACGATGGCGAAGCCGGTGTAGACCGCGACCAACTGCGAGGAATAAACGATCACGGTCGTGAACACCCGGCCCACCAGCGCCCATATGATGCCGGCGGCGACACCGCCGATCACGGCGGCGCGAACCTGCACGCGGGTGTTGGGAATGAACGAATACATGAACGTGAACACCAGGGCGACGATGCCGTAGGGCACGACCTTGGCGAACGCACCGAGCAGCGCCGCCAGCGGCGCGACCGCGTGCAGCCACTGCGCAAAGGGACTGTGCTCCGCGGAACCGAGCAGTCCGATCGCGACGGCAAGCAGAATGGGTCCGACGATCATGACGCTCAAGTACTCGCTGAAGCGCCGCGCGATGCTGCGCACACGCCCGACGCGCCACACGAAATTGAAACTGCCTTCGACCTTCTGGATGGTGGTGATCACGGTGTAGACGAGAAACGCAAGGCCGATGGAGCCGAGCAATTCGCCGCGCATATTGGTCACGAATTGCATCACGCTGTCGGTCAGTTCGTCCGCCGCGCCGCCCATGGGGCGGAAGAATTCGTGCAGGATGAACTTGAGATCGCCGCGCGCGCCGATACCCTTCAAGATCGCGAAACTGAACACCATCAGCGGCACCAGCGACAGCAAGGTGGTGTACGCCAGGCTCATGGCGCGGATATTGATCTCGCCGCCGAGCCAGTCGCGCAGCAGCGCCGCCGGATAGCGCAGCCAGCGCAAGGTGGCGCCCCACGGGGGACCCATGCTGCGCGACTTTTGAAACAGCAGGTCCTCCAGCCGGTCCAGCCACGTCACGCGGGCGCCTACGCGGTCAGCAGCTTGAGCGCCTCGCGATAGTTATCGCTGGTGCGCTTCACGACATCCGGCGGCAGATGCGGCGCAGGCGGCTTTTTGTTCCAGTGCAGCGACTCGAGGTAGTCGCGCACGAATTGCTTGTCAAAGCTCGGCGGGCTGATGCCGGGTTTGTAGGATTCCGTCGGCCAGAAGCGCGAGGAATCCGGCGTCAGCACCTCGTCGATGAGCAGCAGGCGCCCGGCCCCATCCACGCCGAATTCGAATTTGGTGTCGGCGATGATGATGCCGCGATCGCGCGCGTGCTCCGCCGCAAACCGATAAATGTCGAGCGCGATGCCCTGAACCTGCGCGGCGTATTCGCCGCCGATCAAGCCGGCCATGGCCGCGAAATCGATATTTTCGTCGTGCTGGCCCGCGGGCGCCTTGAAGGCCGGCGTGAACAGGGGCTCCGGCAGCCGGTCCGCCATTTTGAGTCCGCCGGGCAATCCGATGCCGCAGACCGCACCGTGCAGCTTGTAATCCTTGTAACCGGAGCCGATCAAATAACCGCGCACCACCGCCTCGATCGGCAGGGGTTTGAGCTTTTTGACGACCATCGCGCGGCCGGCGAGTTGCGCACGCTCGCCCGCGTCTGCGACCACGTCCTCCACCTTCAGGGCGCACAGATGATTGGCGACCATGTGCCGGGTCTGCGCGAACCAGAACAAGGAGATCTGCGTCAGCACCTCCCCTTTGAACGGAATCGGATCGGGCAGCACGACGTCGAATGCCGACAGGCGATCGCTGGTGACGATCAGCAGATGTTCGGCGTCGACATCGTAGATATCGCGCACTTTTCCCTGATGAATCTTCGTCAGGCCGCGCAAGCGCGACTCGAAAAGCGGTGCCGAATGCGAAACCTGTTGCATCGTTGCGCGCCCTGCCGGCTGCTACCATTGAGGAGCCGGCGATTGTGGCGGGACAAGGTGGATAGGTCAACGCGAATGAGTTTGAAAGGCATGTTTTTCGGGGCTGTCGTCGGCTTTTTGCTGACCCGACAGGTCTGGGGAGCGGTGATCGGGGCCCTGATCGGGCATATGTTCGATCAGTCCTTGAATCCGGGCGGCGCGGCGCCGCGCGGGCAGAGTTCGCTGTCGATCGCCGACGAGTTCTTCCGCACGACCTTCGAATTGATGGGTCACGTCGCCAAATCCGACGGCCGGGTGACCGAGGCGGAGATCGACGCGGCGCGCCGCCTGATGCACGAGCTCAAGCTCGGGCCGCCCGAGATCAACGTGGCCATCGAGTGTTTTCGCACCGGCAAAGCCACGGCCTACGACGCCGAGCTCAGCGTCGAAAGACTGCGCGAGGCTTGCGGGCAGCGTTACGATGTGCTGCGCGCCTTCATGGAATTGCAGCTGCGCGCGGCGCTGGCCGGCAACGGCATGTCGCCGCCGGCGCGCGCGATACTGATGCGCGTGGCCGAACGCCTCGGCATGTCGGGCGTGGAATTCGCCTTCATGGAGGCATCGCTGCGGGCGCGGCAGCGCGCCCAGGGCGCCGCCGGCGCGGGCGCCGGAGCCCGCCGCGGCGCCGCCGCCGGCTCGCTGGCCGAGTGTTACGCGGAACTGGAAATCGATGCCGGCAAGACTGATCAAGAAGTGATCAAGGCGTATCGTCGGCAAATGAGCCGCCACCATCCTGATAAACTGGTGGCCAACGGGCTGCCGGAGTCCATGGCGCAAGTGGCAAAAGAAAAGACGCAGCGCATTCAGGAAGCCTACGAGGAGATACGCGCAGCGCGCGGCATGCGATGAACGCGCTGCGTGCGATGAAGGAGTGACGATGACGAGCATTATTTCGCCCTCGATTTTGTCCGCTGATTTCGCCCGGCTGGGGGATGAAGTCAACAAAGTGCTCGCGGCCGGCGCCGACTGGGTGCATTTCGACGTCATGGACAATCACTACGTGCCAAACCTGACCATCGGACCCTTGGTGTGCGAGGCATTGCGCAAGGCGGGAATCAAGGCGCCGATCGACGTGCATTTGATGATTTCGCCGGTCGACCAGCTGGTCCCGGACTTCGCCAAAGCAGGCGCGAGTTACATCAGCTTTCACCCGGAAGCGACCCGGCACGTGGATCGCACCATTCAATTGATCCGGGATTGCGGATGCAAGCCCGGTCTCGTGTTCAATCCCGCGACGCCCCTGAACTGGCTCGACTACGTGATCGAGAAAATCGATCTGCTGCTGATAATGTCGGTGAATCCCGGCTTCGGCGGGCAGAAGTTCATTCCACAGGCGTTGCACAAACTCAAGGAGGCGCGCGCACGCATCGAGGCTTGCGGCCGTGATATACGCCTCGAGATCGACGGCGGCGTGAAGGTCGACAACGCCGCGGAAATCGCCCGCGCCGGCGCCGACACCTTCGTTTCGGGCTCGGCAATTTTCGGCAGTTCCGACTACGCGGCGACCATCAAGGCGATGCGCGCGCAAATCGATCTGGGGCGCAAATCAGGCTAGCTGTCGGGGCTGACTGTTCAGGTCAGCTGTTCGGGGCGGCTGTTTATTCGTCGTCCTCGTCCTCGTCGTCATCATCGTCATCCGGCGTCTCGGTGCGGATGCTCTTCGGGGCGGCTGCGCTGCTACCGGCGCCGGCTTTCACCGGCACGATCAACGGCCGCGTCTTCACCTTCGGGCGGGCGTTGAAAACGACGATGGTCTTGCCGGTGGCGCGCAGCAGTCCTTGCTCCTCCAGCACTTTGAGCACGCGTCCCGCCATCTCGCGCGAACAGCCGACGAGCCGCGACAGTTCCTGCCGGCTCACCTTGATTTGCATGCCCTCGGGATGCGTCATGGCATCGGGCTCGCCGCACAGATCCATGATGGCGTGCGCCACACGGCCGGTTACGTCGACGAACGCGAGATCGCCCAGCTTGCGATTGGTGCGATCGAGCCGCGTCGCCAGTTGGGTCGCCAACTCGAAGATCAGCCCGGGGCTTTCGGCGGCAATCTGCCGGAAGCGTGGATAGGTCATTTCGGCGAGTTCCGATTGCTGCCGTGTGCGCACCCAGGCGCTGCGTGTCGGCTGCTCGTAGAACAAGCCCATTTCGCCGAAAAACTGGCCCTTGTTCAGATACGCCAGCACCATTTCGTTGCCATCCTCATCCTCGATCATCACCTCGACGGATCCGGAGATGATGTAGTACAAAATGTCCGGTAAATCGCCGGCGTGGATGATCACGGTCTTGGAAGGGACTGTCCGGATCCGGCAGTAGCTCAAGAAACGATTGATCGCTGGGATATCGCTTAAGGCCTTTGCCCCTTCTTCCATGGTCTCTCCCTAAGGTTCAGGATCGTCTGTTAAACGCGAATGCAGGCGCACGTTTTATTACATAAGTCCCGGAATCGCAAGCACTAACGGGTATCCGCTACAGCCAATAGGAGCCGTGAGTCATGAGGCGCGAGGTCAGGTTCATGGCGGCGCCCAACGGAAACGGCGGCTCGATGCCTCCGAGCGAACTCGCCTGGGCGCCGTGCTGCATCTCATCGTGCGTCATCTGCTCGAGAATGGCCAGACTGCGTGCGTCCGGACCCAGGCGCTGCATGTGGCCGCGCAGATGAGCCTCCACCTGCCGCTCGGTTTCGGCGACAAATCCCAAGCTCGCACCGCGCCCGAATGCGCCGGCAAGCGCGCCGATCGCAAAGGAGCCCACGTACCAGAGGGGGTTGAGCACGCTGGTGCGGCCGTTCAGCTCGTTGAGCCTCGATTCGCACCAGGCCAGGTGGTCGGCCTCCTCGGCTGCAGCAGTTTTGAGGGCCGCCGCAACGGTGGCATCACCGGCGGTGAGCGCCTGTCCGTGGTAGAGGGCCTGGGCCGCGACCTCCCCCGAATGGTTGACCCGCATGAAGCGCGCCGATTCGGCGCGCTGCGCCGCCGACAGGGGGGTGTCCTCCGCGGCCGCGGGCAACGGCCGCACGGATCGTGCGGGTGCGGCTAACACTTTGATTGCCTTGTCTATTTCGCCTAAGAAGCGATCGATTACGCTAAAACTTCGGGTACTCATGGGCACACTATATTATAGGGGCAGGCAAGGTTTCGCGGGGCTGGCATCTCTACGCGCCGTTCTGTACACTTTCGCGCCTTTCGTTAACGACCTGAAACAGCAGAGAATTTTCATGTATACCGTATTTTCCAAGCCCGCAGAAACCCGTGGCGACTGGTTTCTGGTCGATGCGGCAGGCAAGACCTTGGGCCGGCTGGCCTCGGAGATTGCGCACCGTTTGAAGGGCAAGCACAAACCGACTTATGCGCCCCACCAGGACTTGGGCGATCACATCGTGGTGATCAATGCGGGCACGGTCAGGGTCACGGGAGCCAAGCTCACCGACAAGTTTTATCATCAGCACACGGGCTACGTGGGCAACCTGAAGAGCATTTCACTGGGCAAGCTGCTCGCCGAGCATCCTGAGCGCGCGATCGAGTTCGCGGTCAAAGGCATGCTGCCAAAGGGACCGCTCGGCCGCCGCATGTTCCGCAAGCTGCATGTTTTCGGCGGCAAAGATCATACCCACCAAGCACAGCAGCCCAAGGCGCTCGAACTTTAATCGCAGGATAATAAAGCTATGGCATCAAAGACAGCCGTCAATTCCTTTTACGGCACCGGCCGCCGCAAGACCTCGAGCGCACGGGTGTACTTAAGGCAGGGCACGGGCAAGGTATCGATCAACGGCCGCAGCCTCGATGAATTCTTCGGCCGCGAAACGGGCCGCATGATCGTGCAGCAGCCGTTCGGCGCCGTGCAGCTCGGCGGTAAATTCGACGTCGACGCGCACGTCGAAGGCGGCGGAATCACGGGTCAGGCCGGTGCGATCCGCCACGGCATCACGCGGGCACTGATGGCTTACGATGAGAGTCTGCGCTCGCCGTTGCGCAAGGCGGGTTTCGTGACCCGCGACGCACGCGAAGTCGAACGCAAGAAGGTCGGACGCCGCAAGGCGCGTCGCGGCACCCAGTTCTCCAAACGCTAATCGCGGCAACGCCTAGCGCGGCTTGTGGGGGATCGTCTAGTGGTAGGACAACGGTCTCTGACACCGTTTACCTAGGTTCGAATCCTAGTCCCCCAGCCATATAGGGGCCCAGCAATGGGCCCTGTGTCTCAAACACTGCACGGGTAGCAATGTCGGGCGAACGAAATTCGAGTGCACGGCTCGCGCCATTGGCGCTTGCAGCGCTCGGTGTCGTGTTCGGCGACATCGGCACGAGTCCGCTGTACGCCATGTCGGCCTGTTTCACGGGGCCGGACATCGCAGTCACCCCCGCACATGTGCTCGGCGTCCTGTCGCTGATCTTCTGGTCGCTGGTCCTCGTCATCCTGCTCAAGTACGTGAGCGTGGTATTGAACGCCGACAACAAGGGCGAGGGCGGCGTGTTGGCGCTGACCGCGCTCGTGATCAATACCGAGCGCGAGAGTCCGCGCCGCAGACTGTACGGCACGCTCGGAATATTGGGCGCCTCGTTGTTCTTCGCCGACGGCGCGATCACGCCCGCGATATCGGTGTTGAGCGCCGTCGAAGGTCTGCATGTCGCGGCGCCCGACGCGCAGATTCCGGTGCTGCCGATCACCGCGGTCGTGCTGGTCGGATTGTTCCTGATCCAACGGCATGGCACGGGTACCGTCGGCAAGTTCTTCGGCCCGGTGATGCTCGGCTGGTTCGCGATCCTGGCGGCGATGGGCGCCGGTTGGATCGTGCGCGAGCCGAAGGTGATGCTGGCGCTCGATCCGACCCGCGCGCTCGCATTATTGGGGCAGCACCAGGTGAGTTCGCTCGCGGTTCTCGCGGGCGTGTTCCTGACGGTGACCGGGGGCGAGGCGTTGTATGCCGACATGGGCCACTTCGGCAAAGCGCCGATACGGCTCGGCTGGATTTGCATCGTGATGCCGGCGCTGGTCCTCAATTACTTCGGCCAGGGTGCGATGCTGATCGAGAATCCGCAGGCGATCGCCAATCCTTTCTACCTGATGGCGCCCGCATGGTCGCTGTGGCCCCTGGTCGTGCTCGCGACGGCGGCAACCGTCATCGCCTCGCAGGCGGTGATCTCGGGCGTGTTCTCGGTCACCACACAGGCCGTGAGCCTCGGGCTTCTGCCGCGTCTCAAGGTCGAGCACTCTTCCGCCGACAACGCGGGACAGATCTACGTGCCGACCATGAACTGGGTGCTGATGTTCGCCGCGCTCGCACTGGTATTAAGCTTCGGCAGCTCGGCGGCGTTGGGCGGCGCGTACGGCCTTGCCGTGTCCGGCGCCATGACGATCGTGACCCCGTTGACCTTGAGCCTGATCAAATCGCGGACCGGCAAAGACAGCCGCTGGCTGCGCACCGGCCTGTCGCTGCTGTTCATCGTCGACATCGCCTTCCTGTTGGCGAATCTGACCAAACTCGAGGACGGCGGCTGGTTGCCGCTGTCGTCCGGACTCATCATCTACTGGCTGATGCAGACGTGGCAACGCGGCCGTGCCTCGGTCATGGCGCGGCTGTTGCGCGAGCAGAAGCCGGTGCGCGACTTTCTCGAGGACTTGAAGCGCGCTCCGCCGGTGAGGGTGCCCGGCACCGCCATCTTTTTGGACCCGAAGGCCTCGGGCATTCCGCGCGCCCTGCTCAACAACATCAAGTTCAACCGCGTGATGCATGAGCGGGTGGTGCTGTTGGCGGTGGTGACCCGCGAGCAGCCGCGCATGCCGCCGTCCAAGCGGTTGACCGTGACCCCGGTATGCGAGGGCATCGTGAGGATCGTGGCGCAGATCGGTTTCATGGAAAAGCCGAACATTGCGGAGATTCTGCGCGATGCCGACGCGCACGGCGTGCCCTACGATCCCGAGTGCACCACGTATTTTTTGAGCCGCGAGGAATTGCTGGCGGGACAGCGCTCGGACCTGCCGGCGCTGCGCCGCCGTGCGTTCATGCAGATGGCGCGCAGCGCACAAGTGATCGCCGACTACTACGGCCTGCCGCCCAACCGGGTGATCGAAATCGGCACCCGCATGGAGATCTAGGCCGGCCGGCAATCGAGGGTCTTTACACCGGCATCGCCCGCCACGATCACGATATCCGCGCGGCGCAGGGCGAACAGGCCGACGGTCACCACCCCGGCGATTTGATTCGCGGCGGATTCGAAGGACACCGGATCATCGAGCTCGAGGTTGTGGACGTCCAGGATGACGTTGCCGTTGTCGGTGACCACGCCCTCGCGATATAGAGGCCGGCCTCCCATCTTCACCAGCTGGCGCGCAACATACGAGCGCGCCATCGGTATCACCTCGACCGGCAGCGGGAACTTGCCGAGCACTTGGACCAGCTTGCTGTCGTCGATGATGCAGACGAATTTCGTCGCAGCGGCGGCCAGCACCTTCTCGCGGGTGAGCGCGGCGCCGCCGCCCTTGATCAACACGCCGCCGGCGGTGGCTTCATCGGCGCCGTCGATATAGAGACTCAAAGTCCCGGTGGAATTGAGATCCAGTTCCGCTATGCCCGATGCGCGCAGAAGTTCGGAGGTCTGGCGGGAACTGGAAACCGCGCCGGAAAGCCGTATTTTCCGGTCTTTGAGCAGCCCTATGAGTTGAGCGACCGTCGACCCGGTGCCGATACCGAGCACCATGCCGGCCTCGATGTAAGCAAGAGCGGCCTCGGCGGCGCGGCGTTTCTTTTCTGCTGACAAATTTGCGACCCTCAAAAACAACTGTGCCCGCTTACGCGGGCACAGTTGATTACTTTCGAAGGATTACTTTTTCTTAGCGGCCTTTTTCTTCGCTACCTTCTTCTTCGCCTTCTTTGCTTTCGCTGCCATGATAGAAACTCCGTTAACGGGTTAGTCCGGGGTCCGAGTATATACACGATTAATTAATTTACAAGCAATACGTCACCCAAGATGCTCGACAATGTGCTAGCGATGTGAGCGACGTCACTCAAGCGTGAGCACGAACTCCCAGTCCTTCGCCGCCACCGGCATCACCGACAGACGATTCCCACGACGCAATAAAACAAAATTCTTGAGCGACTTTGCGGCGTGCTGCTTGAGCTCATCGAGCGTGATGATGCGGTTCAACTTGCGCACCAATTTCACATCGACCACGAACCAGCGCGGCGCGTCCGTCTTGGAGTCGGCGTCGTAGTGATGATGCTTGGGGTCGAAGGCCGTCGTGTCGGGGTAGCCCTCCCGCACGATGCTGACGATGCCGGCGATCCCGGGGACGTCGCAGCTCGAATGATAGAAAAACGCCAAATCGCCTTTTTTCATCGAGTCCCGCAGCATGTTGCGCGCCTGATAATTGCGCACCCCATCCCACGCGGTGGTCTGCCGGGGCGCCTTGCTCAAGGCATCGATGCTGAAGCTGTCCGGTTCCGATTTCAGCAGCCAGTAATTCATGATGCACCCCGTGCGTAATGTCGTAGTCCGGATTCCGTCGCCAGCGAGTCGAGCGCCACATCGTGCGTCTCTGCAAACCCCGTCCCGGTGCGCTGACAATCGAATGCGAGTCCGACCAAGCGCGGCCCCGCCCATGCGCGGCGGTGGCGGCGGAACTCGAGCGCTCGATCATAGAATCCGCCGCCCAATCCCAAACGCCGGCCTTCTGCATCCACGCCCACCAAGGGGAGCACGATCAGATTCAGCCAGCGGGGCGCGACCGGCTGCGCCGGGATCGAGGGGACGGCGATGCCGTATGTGCCGCGCTTCAGTCTGCCGGCGAGCGGATGGAAACGGATGCGGCCATGCCGCCGATCGACGATCACCGGGACGAATACGTGCACACCGCGGCGGCGCGCCGCGGCGATCAGCGCGGCGGTTGCGGTTTCCCGATCGAAGGGCAGATAGACCGCGATGCGTTTTCCCGCCCTGAACATGCGCAATCCGGTGATTGCCTTGGCGGCCCGGTTCGAGCGTTCGGCGTGGTCGGCAGCGCTCAAGGAACGGCGCCGGCTTCGCAGTTGTTTACGCAGTGTCGGTTTCATTCGCGGGCAAAGGAGATGGCGCCACCCGCAGATGCCGTTTTGGACCGTTGCTCCCGACCTGAGCAACAGGTGGGGCCAACTGCGGCACTTAAGGCTTTCCGCTCGAGGCGGACTTGCACAATGTTGCCAGCAAGCAATGGCCCCTGGGGTTTAAAACTTAGGGTCGAGAGGTAACCCGGTCCGCATCGAACACCGCAGGCAGCGCCAAACTTAACCATCCGAGGAGGGCGCCCTGTTCAGGGCATCAAAGCTCGAGCTGTTGACCCTTCTCCAAGGCCGACTCTACGCGCTCGCGCAGGATACGCAAGCGCCCGCCGACGTCGGATTCGAGATCGCCATCACGGTTGCGGAATCGAATCAATTCATTCGCCATGTTCAGCGCCGCGATCACGGCAATGCGATCCAGGCCGACGACCTTGCCGCTGTCGCGGATCTCGCGCATCTTGAGGTTCAGGAATTCGGCGGAATCGAGCAGGTCGGAACGCTCCTCGATCGGGCAGGTGATGTGATACTCCTTCTCGAGTATGCGCACGCTGACCCGCGCCTGATTATCGCTCATGCCTGTTCCATCGATTTCAAACGGCCGATCATCGCCTCGACGCGGGCGCGGACCTGTTCGTTCTTCTGCAGCAGACTGGCACGCTCGGCGGTCAACGTTTCCTGCCGCTGGCGCAACGCGCGGTTCTCTTCTTTGATGTGGCTGACGGTTACGATGAGGTCTTCGAGCCGCTTCTCCAGCCGCTTCAACTCCAGTTCGACCGCTGATTTCGGGTTGGGTTCGTTCATAGGCCACCAATATAGTGCGGCGCATAGCGCAATGCAAAGGGCGGCACAGGCCCTTACTGCGCTATTATCGGCACAATCATGATGTCCGATATTCGATTCAAGGACTTCGAGGACGTGCTGGCGACGGCCGGCAGCATGGCGGATGCCGCCGAAGCGCACGGCTCGTTGTGCGGCGCGCTGTGCTCGATGGCGCCCTACAGAATGCAGGACTGGATCAACGAGATCCTCCCCGACGGCGCCGCACTGTCCGATGAATCGGCGGCGATGATCGAAAGAGTGTTCACGGCAACCGCGACCTCGTTCGGCGAGCAGGGCATGGAGTTCGAGCCGCTGCTGCCGGATGACGAGCAACCGCTCAACGGGCGCGCCAATGCCCTCGCGCTCTGGTGCACCGGGTTCTTGTACGGGTTGGGCACTGGACATATTTCCGATCTCGAGGCGCTGAACGGCGACGTCGGCGAGATCGTGCGCGATTTCACGGAAATCTCGAGGGCGACGGGCGACGACGCGGATGCGGATGAATCGAATGAACAAGCCTATGCGGAATTGGTCGAGTTCATCCGCGTCGCGGCCCAGGTGGTGTTCGAAGAGCTCCTGCCGCTGCGCCGGCAGGTCTATCCGGCGCAGCAGCGGCTGCATTGATGGACCGCAAGGAATTCGCGCGCCGGCGGCGCCAATTCATGCACATGCTCGGCAAGGACGCCATCGCTATACTGCCCGCGGCGCCGGTGCGCCATCGCAACGGCGACATCGAATACGCCTACCGGCAGGACAGCCACTTCCACTATCTGAGCGGATTTCCGGAACCGGATGCCGTCGCGGTGCTCGTGCCCGGCCGCGCACAGGCTGAATACATGTTGTTCGTACGCGAGCACGACCCGCTGCGCGAAGCGTGGGACGGTGCGCGGGCCGGAACCGAAGGAGCGGTCGAGCACTATGGAGCGGATGACGCCTTCCCGATCGCCGATATCGATGAGATTTTGCCGGGGCTGATGGAGACGCGCCCGCAGATCTATTACTCCATGGGCGCCAACCCGGACTTCGACTCGCATCTAATGGGCTGGGTCAACGGCCTCAGGGTTCAGACGCGGCAAGCCGCCGGCTCGGCGCACGAATTTGTTGCACTGAGGCATGTGCTCGACGACATGCGGCTCTACAAGAGCCGCGCCGAGCAGACGAGCCTCAAGCGCGCCGCGAAGATCGCCGTGGGCGCGCACCGCCGTGCGATGCGCTTTGCGCGTCCCGGCCGCATGGAGTACGAGGTGATGGCCGAGGTGTTGCACGAATTCCGTTCGCACAACGCGGATTTTTCCTACTACCCGATCGTCGGCGGCGGCGCCAATGCCTGTGTCATGCATTATCGCGACAACGATCAGCCGCTGCGCGACGGCGATCTGTTATTGCTCGATGCCGGCTGCGAGCACGATTATTACGCCTCGGACATCACGCGCACCTTTCCCGTCAACGGCCGATTTACGCCGCCGCAACGGGCGCTCTACGAGGTGGTGCTGGAAGCGCAGCTCGCCGCCATCGACAAGGTCCGTTGCGGCAATCACTGGAATCATCCGCACGAAGCCGCGGTGCGGGTGATCACCCAGGGCTTGGTCCGGCTGGGGCTGCTCAAGGGCAAGGTCGCCTCGCTGATCAAAGACCAGGCGTACCAACAATTCTTCAGCCATCGCACCGGCCACTGGCTCGGGCTCGACGTCCATGACGTGGGCGACTACAAAGTCGGCGGCGAATGGCGGGTGTTGGAAGCCGGGATGGCGCTCACCGTCGAACCGGGAATTTACGTGCGCCCCTCGCCGCACGTCGCGAAGGAATTCTGGAACATCGGCGTGCGGATCGAGGATGAGGTGCTGGTCACCGGCGGCGCGGCGGAGGTGCTGAGCGGCGCGCTCGAGAAAACCCCCGAAGCCATCGAAGCCTTGGTGCAGGCCGCATGACCGTGGCGCAGCCTGTCGATGTGGCCATCGTCGGCGGCGGCATGGTCGGGGCAAGTCTCGCGGTCGCCCTCGCGCCGCTTGGGCTGAAGGTCGCCCTCATCGAAGCGCTCGCGCACGATTCCGCGGCACAGCCGAGCTTCGATGAACGCACGACGGCCTTGTCGAACGGCAGCTGCCGCATCCTCGAGACCTTGGGCGTGTGGTCCCGGGTCCTCGCTCAGGCGACGCCGATCCGCAAGATCCATGTCTCGGACCAAGGCCATTTCGGCTTCGCGCGCATCGATGCAGCCGAACAGGGTCTGTCGGCGATGGGTTATGTCGTGCCGAATCGTGCGCTCGGTGCGGCGTTGTGGTCGCTTCTCGAGGCCGACGGCAACGTGCAACTGCACTGCCCGGCCGAATTGACGCGCATCGCCGCCGCCCGCGCAGCGGTCGCCCTCGACATTGCACGCGGGGACGCCGGCACCGCGATCGATGCCCGGCTGGTGGTGGCCGCCGACGGCGCGCATTCGGCCGTTCGCAGCGCCTTCGGGGTCGACAGCTTCGCCCGCGACTACCGGCAGACCGCCGTCATCACCTCGGTGCTCCCGCAACGCTTCCACGAGCATGTGGCCTACGAGAGGTTTACCGCCGACGGGCCGTTGGCGCTGCTGCCGCTCGCCGACGGACGCTGCACACTGGTGTTGACGTTGGACAGTGAGACCGCAAAGGCCGCGATGGCGTGGTCCGATGCCGAGTTTCTCGCCGAAGTGCAGCGCCGCTTCGGATTCAGGCTCGGGCGATTTCTGAAAGTCGGACGCCGGGTGCCGTATCCCTTGGCGCTTACGCGTTCGGAGCGCACCAGCGCCGGGCGCTGCGTGATCATCGGGAACGCCGCCCAGGGTCTGCATCCGGTGGCCGGGATGGGTTTCAACCTGGGACTTCGCGACGTCGCGAGTCTCGCCGAGTTGATCGCCGAGCGCCGCCATGAGCCGGACTTCGATGCGGGTTCTCCCGGGCTGCTGGCCGATTACGATGCCTGGCGCCGCGCCGATCGACGCGGCGTGATCGCATTCACCGATGGACTGGTGCGCATGTTTGCCAATCCTCTGGGCCTGGTGAAGCGTCTGCGCAATGCCGGCCTGCTGGCCTTCGACCTCCTGCCGCCCGCCAAGGCGGCGCTGTCGCGGTTGAGCACGGGCGCGGGCGGCGGCGCGCGCGTTCCGAAGCTGGCGCGCGGCGTCGCCTTGCAATGAGTCCGCCGGGCAGCCGCGAATTCGACGTCGTCATCATCGGTGCCGGCGTCATCGGCACCGTCATGGCGAGCTTGTTGGTTGCCCGCAAGTTGACGGTGCCCGGACGCGTGGCGATCGTTGCCGATCGCTTGGCCGGCGCGGTGCCGCCCGGGGCTGACTGGGATCTGAAGGTATTCGCGCTGAGCCGCGCATCGCAGCGGTTGCTCGAGGCATGCAGCGTCTGGGAAAAGCTGCCGGCCGCGCGCAAGTTCGCCTACCAGCGCATGTGCGTGTGGGACGCCGCCGGCGAAGCCGGCGGCAGAGGATCGCTCGAGTTCGACTGCGCGGAATTGGGCGAACCGAACCTGGGGTTCATCGTCGATGGGCGGCATCTGCAATGGCAGTGTCTGCAGGCGGCGCGGGCGTCGGGCGCCGTGCTCATCGAGGCGGGCCTCGAGTCGATCGGCGCCGGCGACGCCGCCATGACCACACGCTTGAAAGATGGCCGTGCGCTCTCGAGCCAGCTCACGATTGCGGCCGATGGACAAGAGTCGAAGACTCGGGCGCTGCTCGGGATCGAAACCGCCGGCCACGCCTACCATCAAGATGCGCTGGTGGCGCATGTGCGCACGGCCAGGCCGCACGGCAATACGGCCTGGCAGCGATTCCTGCCCGGCGGCCCGCTGGCGTTCCTGCCGCTCGCGGACGGCCGTTCATCCATCGTGTGGAGCGTGCCGCGCGAGGAGGCGGCACACCTCGGCAAGCTCGATGACGCGGCGTTCGCGGCCGCGCTCACGGCGGCGAGCGGCGGGGTCCTCGGCGACGTTGCGCTGTCCTCGGGGCGCGCAGCTTACCCGCTCAAGTTGCAGTACGCGTCGCAGTACGCGCGGCCGCGCGCAGTGTTGCTCGGCGACGCCGCGCACGCGGTGCACCCGCTCGCCGGACTCGGTCTGAATCTAGGGTTGCTGGATTGCGCGGCGCTCGCCGAAGTGTTCGAGGATGCACGCGGCGCGGACGATTTCGGCGAGTACCGAATTCTGCGGCGTTACGAGCGCCGGCGGCGCAGCGAAAACCTGCTGGCCGCGGCCGCACTGGATGGGCTCGAGCGGCTGTTCTCGAACGCGCGGCCGCTCTCCACGGCGCTGCGGGCCGCGGGCCTCGCCGCCGTGGGCCGGCTGCCGATGGTGAAAAGAGATCTGGCGCAACGCGCCCTGGGACTCACCGGCGACGTGGCCGGGTTTCTCAAAGCCGATCGAGCTTGGCCGCACAAATAAAATCGTTCTCCGACAGGCCGCCGATGGAATGCGTCGAGAAGGTGACGTCGCAATAGTTGTAGCCGACCTTGAGATCGGGGTGATGATCTTCGGTATTGGCGATATGGGCGAGCGCGTTGACGAAGCTCATGGTGCGGTAGAAGTCCTTGAACTTGAGAGAGCGCTTCAGGCTCTTCGAATCCTTCGCCACCTGCCAGTCATCGTGCAGCTGCTTGCGCAGCAGTTTCACCTGCGCCGGTTTCAGCGGCGCGACGCCGCCTTCGCAGGGCACGCATTTCCTCGCGGACAGCGCGCTCATGAGGTCTTGGCGTAGGTGCGCTCGATGTAGCGCTCGACCAGTTCCTGGAAGTCTTCGGCGATGCGATCGCCCTTGAGCGTCACCGTCTTGGCGCCGTCCTCATAAACCGGGGCGACCGGGGTCTCGCCGGTGCCGGGCAGACTGATGCCGATGTTCGCGTGCTTGCTCTCGCCCGGACCGTTCACGACGCAGCCCATCACGGCGACCGACATGTCCTCGACGCCCGTGTGACGCTTGCGCCACTCGGGCATGCGGTGACGAATGTGGTTTTGGATTTTCTGCGCGAGTTCCTGGAAGTAGGTGCTCGTGGTGCGGCCGCAGCCGGGGCAGGCAATGACCATCGGGGTAAAAGCGCGCAGGCCCATGGTCTGAAGTATCTCCTGGGCGACGATCACCTCCTGGGTGCGGTCGCCGCCGGGCTCCGGCGTCAATGACACGCGGATCGTATCGCCGATGCCCTGCTGCAGCAGGACGCCCATGGCGGCGGTGGAGGCGACGATGCCCTTGCTGCCCATGCCGGCTTCGGTCAAGCCCAGGTGCAGCGGATAAGAACAGCGCGCGGCAAGATTGCGGTACACGGCAATCAAGTCCTGTACGCCGCTGACCTTGGCGCTGATCACGATCATGTCGGGCTTCAAGCCCAAATTCTCCGCGCGCTTGGCACTGTCCAGCGCGGACACCACGATCGCTTCGCGCATCACCTCGATGGCCGCGAGCGGCGCCGCCAGCTTCGAGTTCTCATCCATCATGCGGGTGAGCAGGTCCTGATCGAGGCTGCCCCAATTGACGCCGATGCGCACGGGTTTTTGGAACCTGCAGGCGGTCTCGATCATTTCCGCGAATTGCGGGTCGCGCTTGCTGCCGCGCCCGACATTGCCCGGATTGATTCTGAGTTTCGACAGCGCCTGCGCGCAAGCGGGATGCGCCTTGAGCAGCTTGTGGCCGTTGAAATGGAAATCGCCGACCAGCGGTGTGGCGATGCCCAGCGCATCCAGGCGGTCGCGGATATGGGGCACCGCGGCGGCCGCTTCATCGTTGTTGACCGTGACTCGCACCAATTCCGAACCGGCACGAGCCAGCGCCTTGACTTGCGCGACCGTGCCGTCGATGTCGGCGGTGTCGGTATTGGTCATCGACTGCACGACGATCGGGGCCTTGCCGCCGATGGTCACCGCACCTACTTTTACGCCCAGGGACGTTCTACGGGAAATCATGCCCGCAATTATACCAGGGGAGTGCCCTTGGCCACGCGTACCACCACGGTACCCGCTATCTTGTCGTGCCAGGCCTGATTGTTGGGGTCGAAGGCGATCCAGAAAAACCCGAGGCCGGCGACCACCAAGGACAGGAAGCAGCCGAGCGCCCGTACGATCGCGGTCTCCCAATCGATCTCGCGCCCGTCCAATCGCACCACCCGAAGGTCGAACACCATGCCGCCGATGGTCGTGCCGCGAGTCTTCCACATCACTGCGCCGTACGCCGCAAGCGCCAGCAACTCCAAGTGTTGCACATGCAAGACGCCCATGACGAAGCCGACCAAGAGGGCATCGAGCAGCACCCCGATGATGCGCACCCAGAAGCCCGCACGCGGCAATGCCGCGGTGATCGGCGCGTGAGGGGGAGCCGTCGAGGACGGGCCGTGCATGTCTGCGGGGGGCGGCGTGGGCCCGCCGGAGGCGGGTGCGGCGCCGGACGATGCCGGCGAGGCGGCCGACGCGGGTGCGGCGCCGGAGGTTGCCGGCGAGGCGGCCGACGCGGGTGCGGCGCCGGAGGTTGCCGGCGAGGCGGCCGACGCGGGTGCGGCGCCGGAGGTTGCTGACGAGGC
>Ga0181537_10000700_pt1 | contig 31173 bp, 24 predicted proteins | sample PEATcosm2014_Bin_39_FD_119765 | JGI IMG/M metagenome (GOLD analysis project Ga0181537, IMG submission 119765) | Peatland microbial communities from MTU Mesocosm Facility, Houghton, MI, USA - PEATcosm2014_Bin23_10_metaG | ecosystem: Environmental > Terrestrial > Soil > Wetlands > Peat | place... | reverse complement strand
GCTTCCGCGAAGATGCCGCACTTGCTGCTGATCTTGTGCAGCGTGTAACCGTCGTAACCCATCTGCGAAAGTTGATCGGTAGCAATTTCGAGCTTCCGCGCCGTCTTCTCGATAAAAGTTCCCGTGCCGCCGGAGCACGCGCTCTGCATCAGCACCTGCTTGCTCTTGGCGGCGCCAGCGCCGCTGAAGAAAATTGTCTTCATGTCTTCGCCGCCAATTTCGCTGACGAAGCGCACGTTCGGATGAACTTTCTCCACCGCCGCCGCCACCGCGACCACTTCCTGAATCACTTTCCCGCCCACCAGCGGCGCGATCAGCCCCGCTCCCGAGCCCGTAAAAAAGACGCGGTCCTGCTCCGGAGTGAAGTTGTACTGTTTCTCCATCCGGTTCAGGAAGTCGATAACTTTTTCCGCCTGCTTGGTGTTGTGCCGTTCGTAGGCTTGCCCCAGCAGTTCCCCGGAAGGCCCGGCAATCGTGTACTTGCAGGTCGTGCTGCCCACGTCGAGGCCGGCAATTTTCCCCGTGGACCGGGGACCATCCAACGCAGGTCTCGCCTGCGAAGCAGTTCCCTCAAGCGGTTGAATCTGAATCAAACCTTCACTCATCCCTCAACCTCGTCTCCGGTTTAACGTTTTGATTTTGGGTGGCGCAGCGCTTTCAGCGCCGCGGTCAGGCCTTTGTCTTTCCTAAAAGGCTTTAGCCTCACATCGCTTGTGTGGAGCGGGCGAGAGTGCCCGCTCCACACAACCACAGCTCCAACTGAGTTCTCGAGCCAAGGCATCAAGCCCGCGCCAGCCCCTTGTCGTAAGCCAGATGCATCACATAGTTGGCTGCAGTCCCCGCAAAAGCGCGATGCGGCACGTGATAAGTCGCCTTCCGCACTTCCGGATGCTTCGCCTCGTACGCTCGAATTTTCTTCTCCGTCAGCCCGGTCTTCTCCATGACGCCCTCGAACTCCGCGTGCGCCCGCTTCTTCGCTTCCGTCAGAATCATCTGGCAGCGGGAGAGCGCGTGCACTTCGGCGTCGCCCTTCACTTCAATCGGAGCATAGAGCAAGTCAGGATATTTCCCGATCACGTTGGCCATTGATCCAATCGACATCGTGTTCGGCATGCACGAATACGGCGACAACTCGCAGATCATGTGCGCCGTCTTGTGATGATAAGAATGCAGCGCCTTCCCAATCAGCATGTGCCCTTCCCCGCCCCGCAGCTGGAAATTGTAAAAAGGTTCCGCCAGCGTCTTGAGTTCTTCCTGGTCCGGCAGTTCGTGCGGCAAATTCGCCAGTGCCTTGCGGAAGCGGTTGTAGGTTCCACGATAAATCCGCTCGAGAGCGTGCAGAGCAAGGTTCTCAACCTTCGGGTACTTGCTCTTGCTATTGCGGTGCTCCAGTTTGCGGATGGTCGGGTGCATCAGGTAGTGCAGCCACACCGCAACCGGCGGCGCAATCACTTCTGACTCTTCCGACTCCAGCCAGCGCTTGATGTTGTAGTTACCTTCGCCTTCGTGCGTCTGCAGCCAGAACTCGCCGGTGATTTTCACTTTCGCTTTCACCCGCAGATGGTCTACTTCAATCCCGTCCCACTTCTTGCGGACCTCGCGCAGCGCCTTGGTGAAATAGCTGCTCATCAAATGCCAGGCCATGGTCCCGTACTTCTTGCCCTTGTCCGGCCGGTTGAGGAAGACGTCGTACATCTGTTCGACAACTTCGCGCAGCACCAGTTCCGTCTGCCCTTTGTTCGCTTCGTAAGGACGCGTCGCATATTCCAGATCGGTCACCAGATCGCCGCAGAGGATCGACCAGATCAGGCCCAGGCTCATCGCCATATTGATGTCCAACCCGCCGCCGGCGCCCGGTCCCTGGTCGAGTTCGTCTTGCGCCAGCAGGAACAGCCGGAAGTCGCGCAGCCCCAGCCCATCGAGGGCCATGGCATACGATTCATGGTATTGCCCGAAGCGGCACGGACCGCACGCGCCCGCCGTCAGGTAGACGAACTTTTTATTCACTTCTTCCTTGCCGTGTTCCTTGACTTCCTTCTTCAGGAAATTCACCAGGCTTCCCGTGGTGAAGATGGTGGGGCAGCACGCTCCCGTGTCGATCAACTCCTTGCCGGCGTCGAGATCCTCGCGCGCAATGTTCGGCAGCGGCTCAGCTTTGTAGTTCAGGTTGTGCAGCGCGCCTTGCATCATGCGCTCGTGCTTCCAGGTGAGGCCCCCGTAGAGAATCGTGGTGTCGGCACGTTGCTCGCGCGTGAAGGGCCGGGGTTTGTAAGCGCTGTAGTGCTCAATGATCGGCAGCTGTGCCACTTGTGCCATTGGATTCTCTCCTCACTTAATTTTTTCCCAGGGAAGTTGTCGGGATTGTACATCCCCTATCGTGCATCCTCAAACGCCAATTCGGCTTCCGGCACCAAAGTACCCGGTTCGTCATCCCAATGCCGGGCCAGTACCGGATGATGCAACCCGTCGTGCCGGATGCATTGGATCACTAAAATAAAAAACGCCGCTCCCGCAAGTTGCGCAAAAAGCGGTACATGCAAAGCCGTAATCAGGTTGTAACGGTCCGCCACTCTTCCGACCACTACTGGCGCAATTGCCATCGAAAACAGGTTCACGAACAAATAATAAAAACCTAACGCCGTTGCGTGCCCGCGCGGTGGAACCAGGTCGTGCACGGTCGCAGTCAGAGGGCCGTGATACCAGCTCAGGAAAAACGCTCCCAAACCAAAGAGCACGAGGAAACGCAATTTTCCGCTAGCATGCAACGCAAAATAAATTGGTGGAGCAGCCAACACAAAGCCGATCGGGACCACCACCGCTCGTCCCCAAACGCGCAGTTTCGCCAGGGCGTCTGATAAGAACGCGCCGGTCGCGATGCCAAGCATACCGCCCAACACGATCGTCAACCCAAGGGCCATGCTGGCTTCCTCTGGACTGAACCCTTTGTAGTCCTGAACCAACTCCGGACCCCAGACAACATATGAATATCCTGCAAAACTGCAGAAGAATCCACTGACGAGCAGCGCCAGGAAAGCCGGCACCCGCAACAGTTCCCGCACCCGCATCGATTCCTTGGCAACCGCAACCACCGACTTTGGCAAGCGCAGCGCAGCCAGACCCAGAATGAAGCCGGGTATCCCAACCAGGAAGAACGCGTACCGCCAGCCGAACTTAGCCGCAATGTATCCTCCCAGACTGATGCCGGTTGCGCCTCCGATGAACATGCCGATGTCGAAGGCACCCTGAACCCGGGCGCGGACCCCTTTCGAGAAGGACGCGGTGATCACCGCCGCACCGGCTGGGGTATATGCCGCTTCTCCGATTCCCACCATCCCCCTCGCGACCAACAACGAACGGAAGGAGCCCGCCAGTCCCGTGAAGAACGTGGCGCCACTCCAGAAGACGATCCCGGCACTAATTACTGCCCGCCGTGAAATCCGGTCGGCCAGCATACCCAGGGGGAAACTGGCCAGCGAAAGCACTACGGTGAACGCGGTCGCCAACGTGCCGAGCTGAAGACTGGTAAGTCCAAAGTCTCGCCGGAGGAAGGGAAACAGAGCGAACACGATCTGCCGGTCAACGTAGTTCACAAAGTTGACCAGCATCAGGATGAGCAGCACCCGCCACTGTTTTCCGGTGAAGTCAGAGAGCTTCATCTGGACGTGCCCACTGCAAACTGACTACATCCTGGGGAAGCAAGTGCGCAAGCGACAATGTGCGACATCCGGCGTCAAGTGAAGAAAAAGCAGGGGGTTAGCGGTTCGGATGGGGATGGCATTCAGAGGTTGGGACAGCGGCTGCGGTTCCCAGCGCAAAACCACTAAGCCACTAAAGGAAGGTCAGGCGTGAGGCGGGCGAACAAGGCGAGCGCCTAACTGTCTATTTGGCTGACAGTGGTTTGGGGGAGGCCTTCGTCGACTTCGAATTTGACCGTGTGGGGCGGGTACACCTGCCCGCGAAATCTCGCCCAACTTTCGATCAGCCCGTGGCACAGCTGCGGCGGCTTTTAATCCGATTTTGGCACAACCGATGCGCCGGCTTCTGATCCGCTTCCGGCCAAAGGCGCGCTCGCTTCGCTTCGCTGCACGGGCGAGGCGGCCGTGCCCACACTAACCCTTCCCCACAATCCTGTTGCCACGCAATCCTTTCCCTGTTCTTTGATTCCCACAACGGGATTGGACTCGAAGGGATAAGCGCGGTATTCTTGCGCCATTCCGCAAGCTCGGGTCCTTGGGGAGCAGGACGAATGGGTGGGGACGGGACACAACCTCGGATGACCGCACAGGACCGGCCCCCGAACGACCGGCTCGCCAATGACCGTCTCGACTCCTGGAAGGAGATTGCGGCTTACCTTAATAAGGAGGTCCGGACCGTACAGCGCTGGGAGAAGAGTTTGGGTCTGCCGGTCCGGCGGCTGGCGCACGGCAAGCAGGGCACGGTGTTCGCATACAAGTCGGACCTGGATGCCTGGTGGCAGGAAAGCCAGACCAAGCTTGAGGACGATGACGTCAGGCCGGACGCCGGTGCCGCCTCGACCTCTGAAGCGGGCATCGGGTCGGGGGCTCCCGAATCCGACATTGTTGTGCTGACCGCGGCGGCGGATCGTCTTGAAAGAGATTCTCCTGATAGCGATCGATCAGGAAGGAATCAGCCTGAAAAGGATCGAGCTGGAGAAGGCTCGGCTGTCGATCGTCCTCCCGACCTTATACGGCGGCTGACGGTTTTGTTTCTGCTCATGATTGTGGCTGCGGGGGTAGCGTCGGTGGCGGCTCGGTTCTGGCTGCAGACTCCCAGGGGTGTCCCAAGAGCCAAGATGGTGCTGGCTGTGCGGCCGTTCAAGAACATGAGCGGCGATCCGGGGCAGGACTTTGTCTCCGATGGACTCACCGAGGAAATGATCACTCGGCTCGGGCAACTGCATCCCGAGGAAATGGGCGTCATCCGCCTGAGCCCGGCCTATGCATCGAGCACGTTCGACCGTATCGCGAACGAAGTGCATGCCAACTACGTGCTCGAAGGCGGCGTGCGGCAATCCGGAAAGCGGGTGGCGATCACCGCGCAACTGATTCAGGTGAGCGATCAAACGCAGGTCTGGGGTGAGAGTTACGAACGCGACTTGCAGGACGTGATAAGCATTCAGGCGGAGGTTGCGAGCGCGATTGCCGGCAGCGTTCTGAATAAGTTGCCGCATGCTCATCCGCTGGTTCGTCAGGTGAATCGCGAGGCTTATCTCGCGTATCTGGAAGGGCGTTACTTCTGGAACAAGCGCACCGAAGAAGGCTTCTCGAAAGCGATCACGCTGTTCAAACGGTCGATTGAGATTGATCCGACCTACGCGCCGCCTTATGCAGGACTCGCCGACTGCTACGAGTTGCTGGGGTCGGCTCCCTATTCAACTCTGTCGCCGAGAGACGCGTTTCCACAAGCCGAGGCTGCGGCCCGAAAGGCGCTGGAACTGGACAGCACGCTGGCCGAGGCGCATGTGCCGCTCGGTTATTCGGAACTGGTGTACGAATGGAATTTGCCGGAAGCGCAAAAGGAATTCGATAAGGCTTTGCGGTTGCGACCGGGATATGCCACGGCTCACCAGTTTTACGCTTACTACCTTACGGCGATGGGCAAGTTGGACGAGGCGATCGTTGAGAGAAAAAAAGCGGTGGACCTGGATCCGATCAGTCCTCTGTTGAATTCGGCCCTGGCGGAAGCGTATTACCACGCGCGGCGTTTTGATGTGACCATCGATGAGAGTCACAAAGCGCTAGAACTGGATCCCGGCTACGCCATCGCGCTGGTCAACATCGGTCGAGCTTATGAGCAGATGGGGATGCACCAACAGGCGCGCGATGCCTTCCAGAAAGTTCTCGCGTTCGCTCCCGATGAGCCCGCGATTCTCGCGCTCATGGGTCATGAGTATGCGGTCTCGGGAGATAAGGTTCTGGCCAACCAGATTCTTGCTCAGCTGACCGCATTGTCGCGCAAGAAATATGTACCTGCGGTTTATTTTGCGCTGGTTTATATCGGGCTGGACCGGAAGGATGATGCGTTCAGCTGGCTCGACAAGGCTTATGACGAGCGCTGCGAGTATTTGGTTTACTTGAATAGCGAACCGCTAGCGGATCCGCTGCGCGGGGATCCGCGATTTTCCAGTCTGTTGAGCAAGATCGGGTTGAGTGCTGCGGGCGGTTCGGCGGAGCGCCGGGCGCAGTAAACCGGCGGTGTGGTTTGGGCTGATCAGGTACCAGCCGGAACCTGCCTTCGCTGCGCTTGCTGGACGGACGAGGCGTCCGTCCCTCCATGGGAGTGACAATAATTGCGAGTGGGACTGCTAAGGTGGTCTGATGACGTTTCAGGGCGGGGGCTGGGAATTGAATCCGCGCACATTTTTTTTCATTTCGAAAATCCGGAATTGGCATTGGCCTGAATTAATCGTTTTGCTGCTGGTCATCGCGGGTGCGACTACGGGATGCTCCATCAAGAAAATTGCGGTCAACAAGCTGGGCGATTCGCTGGCCAGTGGCGGAACTACTTTTACTTCCGACGACGATCCTGACCTGGTGGGTGAGGCGCTTCCCTTCAGCCTCAAGTTAATGGAAAGCCTTCTGGCGGAGAGCCCGCAGCATCGCGGACTTTTGTTGGCTACGTGCAGCGGATTCACGGAATACGCGTTTGTCTACGTGCAGGTGCCGGCGGAAGAAATCGAAGATCAGGATCTGGCGAAGGCGGATTTTTTGCGCATGCGCGCGCGGCATCTTTATTTGCGCGCACGTAATTATGGGCTGCGCGGGCTGGAAGTGAATCACCGGGGCTTTGCAACCGAACTTCGGCAGGACGCGAGGGCGGCGGTGAGCAAAGCGGGGGTGAAGGACGTGCCGCTGCTTTATTGGACGGCGGCTTCGTGGGGAGCGGCGATTTCGGTGTCCAAAGACAATCCGGAAATGATTGCGGATCAGCCGATCGTGGAAGCGCTGATTGACCGGGCGCTGGAACTGGATGCGGATTACGATTTCGGAGCGATTCACGGTTTTCTGATCACCTACGAGTCGGTACGCAGAACGGCGAATGGAGATTTCGCCGTGAGGTCGAGAAAACATTTTGAGCGTGCTGTGGAACTGACTTCAGGGCAAAGCGCTGCACCTTATGTCGCGCTGGCGACGACCGTGTCGGTGAGCAAACAGGATTCCACAGAGTTCGAGTCGCTGCTGAAGAAGGCTCTGGCGGTAGATCCGGATGCGCGGCCGGAGTGGAGACTGATGAACCTCGTCATGCAGCGGCGCGCGCGCTGGCTGCTTTCCCGCGAAGACGAGTTATTTGTGAAATAGATTTGAGGTGCCGTTTGCGAATTGGAAAAAGCAGAAAGCTGAAGAGAGCGACGATCGCTGGTTTGCTGCTGGCGCTGGGATTTTCTTCGAGCGCACTGGCGCAGACAAAGATTCGGCTGGCGACGATGGTGCCTTCAGGAACGTCGTACCATCACAGCCTGCAGGAGATGGGCGAGAAGTGGAAAAAGGCGTCGAATGGCGCGGTCACGCTGACAATTTATTCGGACGGCGTGATGGGAAGCGAAGATGACATTGTCCGGCGAATGCGCGTGGGGCAACTGCAGGCGGCGGTGCTCACTGTGGCGGGACTCGCGGATATTGATCCTTCAGTGGCCGCGCTGCAGAAGATGCCGCTGGTCTACCACTCGCTCGAGGAAGCGGCATACGTGCGCGACAAGCTTGCGCCCGATCTCAATCGGAGGCTAGCGGATAAGGGATTCGTCGTACTGTTCTGGACGGACGGCGGCTGGGTGAGACTTTTCTCCAAAGAACCGGGGATGGTGCCGGATGATTTCAAGAAGATGAAAGTGTTTGTGACTGCGGGGGATGTGACGCAATCGGAACTTTACAAGTCGGCGGGATTCAAACCGGTGCTGCTGGAATGGTCGGATGTGCTGACCAGTTTGCAAACCGGAATGGTAGACGCGTTGCCGACGATTCCGCTGCACGCACTGTCGAACCAGTTTTACATCTCGACTCACAATATGCTGGAAGTGAACTGGATTCCGCTGGTGGGCGCGTTGATCGTCACCAAGAGAAGCTGGGACGCGCTGCCGGCGGCGCAGCAGGACGAGATGCGGAAAGCGGCGGTGGATTGCGGGGCGGAGTTCCAGACGAATACGCGGCGGGAAAATCAGGAAGCGGTGGAGTCGATGCAGAAGCGCGGTCTGCAGGTTCACCCGGTGAGCAAGGAAGCGGAAGAGCAATGGCGGAAATTTTCGGAGAGCATGTATCCGGAGATTCGAGGACACATTGTTCCCGCCGACACGTTTGACAAAGTGATGCAACTGCTGCACGACTATCGCGCCGCGCAAGGAGCATCCGCGAAGTGAGCGATGCGGTTGGCGCTTCCGGAGAGTATCTCGACCCCGCCCGCCCGGGCGCGGCTTCGCGGCAAACCTGGCTGAAAACGGTGGAGAACGCCGTGGTGGCAGTGGCACTGTTTGCCATGGTGCTGATTCCGCTGGCGGAAAGTTTTTTGCGTCGCGCGTTTCATACCGGGATTCCGGCATCGACCACGATCGTTCAGCACATGGTGCTGGTAGTGGGGATGTTGGGCGGGGCGATCGCGGCACGCGAAGGCAGACTGCTGTCACTTTCGACGCTGGGAGAAACCGCGCTGCGCGGGCGGTGGAACGGTATTGCGCGAATTTTCACGGGTGCGGTGTCGGCGGCGATCTCAGCGTTTCTGTGTGTGGCTTCATATCAGTTTGTTGCGACCGAGCGCGAGGCGGGGACGATCCTGGGTTACGGCATTCCGATCTGGGTGGTGGAATGGGTGCTTCCGCTGGGATTTGCGGTGATTGCGATTCGAATTGTTCACCATGCGTCGGAAAAATGGGTGCCGCGGATTGTAGCGGGGCTGGGCGCGGCTTTGCTGGTGGGAATTGTGATGCTGTGGCCGGGAGGGTTGCATCATTTTGTCCCGATTGCGATGTGCGTTTTGTTTGTCGCTTCGGTGCTGGGGATGCCGGCTTTCGCGACGCTGGGCGGCGCTGCGCTGATTTTGTTTTGGGGCGCGGATCAGCCGATTGCGGCGATTCCGATTGCGCAGTATGCGCTGGTGACGAATCCGATTCTGCCGACGCTGCCCCTGTTCACGCTGGCGGGATATTTCTTGGCCGAGGGCGGCGCGCCGAAGCGGCTGGTGCGGGTGTTCTACGCTCTGTTTGGGCAATTCCGCGGCGGCCCGGCGATAGTAACGGTCCTCGTGTGTGCGCTCTTCACGTCTTTTACCGGAGCCTCGGGGGTAACGATTCTTGCGCTCGGCGGTTTGCTGATGCCAGTGTTGATGGGTGCCGGGTATTCGGAGAAAGATTCGCTCGGGCTGCTGACAGGGTCGGGATCGCTCGGACTGCTGCTGCCTCCGTGCTTGCCGCTGATTGTTTATGCCATTGTGGCGCGAGTTCCGATTGGGCAGATGTTTCTGGGCGGAATTATTCCGGCGTTTGTGATGATGGCGGCGACGGCAATTTGGGGCATCCGGCGCGGATCGGCCACGAACACGGCGGTGCGGAAGTTTGAGTGGAAAGAAGCGCGGGTCGCGTTGTGGGAGGGTAAGTGGGAACTCGCAATGCCGCTGGTCGCGTTCGTGGCGCTGTTCAGTTCTTTGGCTACGCCAGTGGAGGCCGCGGCGGTCACGGCGTTTTATGCGTTCTTCATCGAGGCGGTGATCCATCGTGATTTGCGAATTTTTCGCGACTTGCCGCGAGTGATGGCAGAGTGCGGATTGCTGATTGGAGGCGTGCTGCTGATTCTGGGAGTGTCGCTGGGGTTCACCAATTATCTTGTGGATGCTGAGGTTCCGGCGAAGGCGGTGGCTTGGACGACGGCGACGATTCATTCGCCGATTCTGTTTCTGCTGCTGTTGAATGTGTTTCTGCTGGTGGTGGGATGTTTGATGGAAATTTATCCGGCGATTGTGATTGAGGTTCCGTTGCTGGTGCCACTGGGCGCGGCGTTTGGGATTGATCCGGTGCGGCTGGGAATTATTTTTCTGGCGAATATGGAACTGGGTTATCTGACTCCGCCGGTGGGGTTGAATCTGCTGATGTCGTCGTATCGCTTTAAGAAACCGGTGCCGGAAGTGCTGCGCGCGGTGTTGCCGGTGGTCTTTGTGTTGAGCTTGGGTGTTCTTCTGATCACTTATATTCCGGCGTTGACTACGGCGCTGCCGAGATTGTTTGGATATTGAATTTGTTTGGCGAGCGAACCATGAGATCTGTCCGCGCCAGAAATCCCCACTTCTCGCAAAAGCGGCGAGAAGTGGGACGCCCACACTTGGTTTGGGGCCAGAGTCATCAGACCTGTAAATCGCGCAGGTAGGGGACGCTGGCTTTCATCTGGTCGAGGTTCATTTCGACGAAGTAATTTTTTATGCCGCCGGTTTTCGCCGCGGTGAAGATTTTTTTCCAATTGAGAGAGTCCTGGCCTACGGCCATCGTTTTTTTAGTTGCCGCGGACCAGCCTTGCACGTGCATGGAAATGAAGCGGCCGGGATATTTCGTGAAATATTCGGCGGCGTCAAAGCCGCGGCTGATGGTGGAAACCTGGAACTGGAACTTGATCAGCTTGGGATCGAGCAGGCTGAACAGCAGGTCGTAGGTTCGCTTGCCGTCAACCGTGGTGAGCTCGAAGTCTTCGTTGTGAAGTCCCTGCTGGATGCCGGCCTTGGCGGCTTGCTCGCCGATTTTGTTGTATGCATCGGCCGCTTTTTTCACGTCATCCATGGTTGGTTTTTTGGGACCGTCGAGGCTGGGCACGAGCATCTGGGTGAGGCCAACATCTTTCGCCCAGGCAATGGCGCGGTCCTGATTTTCTTTGAGTTCGTCGATTCCGAAATGAGAGCTCACGCAAGAGACACCGGCGTCGCTCAGAATTTTTCGAAGCTCGGCGCCTTTATATTTGGCCAGGCCTGCGAAGCCTGAATCGGCATAGCCCACCGGCGAGCAGAGTTCGATGGTTTGAAATCCGGAATCGGCGAGAACTTTGATCGTACCCGGAAAATCTTTGGCAATCATTTCCCTTACCGGCCAGGTCTGGCATCCGATGGGCATTCCGAGCGGGTTGGCACGAAGCTCGAGCCCGCTTGCGGATAGGACGCCGGCCGCGGCGGTGTAGGTCGCTGCGCTCTTCAGAAACTCTCTTCTTGAAATCGGGGACATGGATTTCTCCTCACGTGTTCAGGGATCAAATCATCGTCAGTCAATCGGGCGAACGAATTATAGACTGGTCTAGCTTATCTCACGCGGTCCGCAGGGTCTGACAACTTCCCTTCGGCTGTGGGACTCTGCCCGCGGGTGGGGGCGGGACGCCCCCACGACAGCCGCCCGGACGGCGGCGCTATGAAGCGCGGCTACAGTTCCCAACCGCTGCGGCGGTCTGGTTTTACGTATTTCTGGGCTACATCGGAGTTCACTTTTAGATTCGAGCGATCCCAGGTTAGTTTTTGTCCCATGCGACTCGCGACGTTTCCCAGTAGTAGGGTTTCAGTGACGAGGCCTTCGAATTCGAAGTTGCCGCCAGGTTTTACTTTGCCGCCTTTGCAGGCGTCGAGCCATTCGCGTTCGTTGCCGGGCGAACGGGGCAGGGTTTTCGGCGGCTGTTGATAGGCGTCCATTTTCGATTGGGGAATGATTTTTGGATTACCGCCGTTGAACGTGCAGAGAATTTTCCCGCGGTCTCCGGTGAACAGCAGGCCTTCGTCTTCTTCTTCGCCGTCGCCTTTCAGCGGACGGTTTTCTTCGAGCTCGTCGGGACGGCGCGGCTTCAGGCCGCCGTCATACCAGTTGAATTTCACTGGGGGCATGTCGCCGCGGGCCGGGAAACTGTAGCGAACGATCGAGGCCAGCGGATAGGTTTCGTCGTAGCGGTCGCTCGAACTCGATTCCACGCTCTCCGGCGCTTCCAGTTTCAAGACGCGAAAAATTGTGTCGAAGCTGTAGGAACCCATGTCGCCGAGAGCGCCGCAACCGAAGTCGCTGAACCCGCGCCACACGAAGGGGAGATAAGCGTGGTTGTAAGGCCGTTCCGCTGCGGGACCGAGCCAGAGATTCCAATCCAGACCGTCTGGCACGGGTTCGGTTGCCTTGGGACGTTCGATGCCTTGGGGCCAGAAAGGACGGCTGGACCAGTTGCTGACCTCACGCACGGGACCGATGGCGCCATCCCAAATCCATTCGCAGAGCTGGCGCGTAGCCTCCGACGCCTGATTGGCAACCGCAATCTGAGTGGCGACGCCAGTTTCGCGCGCGATCTCGGCAATGCGGCGGGCTTCATAGATGGTGTGAGTCAAAGGCTTCTGGCAGAAAACATGTTTGCGCTTTTTCATGGCAGCGGCGGAAACGGCTGCATGCAGGTTGTCCGTGGTGCAAACGACCACAGCGTCGAGATCCTTTTGCTTCTCCAGCAGTTCGCGGAAATCGTTGTAGGCCGCGCAGCCGTGATACTGGCCGGAACGCTGCTGCGTGCCGTAGTAGCCCTCGACAATTTTCTGGCAGGGCTCGCGTCCGGCAACGCCGCTGGTGACGGCGAGAGAATGACTCAACTGGATGGGCTGGTCGGGGCTGAGCCAGTCCCAGCCGCTTTCGACGTCGAGCAGCTTGCGGACAGAATTGCAGAACTCGTGGGCCGACCATTGCGGATAATCCGCTCCGGATTTGTTGACATCGCAGACCGCGACGCCTTGCACATCAGGCTCACGCAGGAAGTGCAGCATTACGCGCAGTCCCTGGGCGCCGACGCCGATGAAGGCAATGTTGACCTTGTCGCTGGGCGGAACATATCCCACGCCGCCCAACACGCGGCGCGGCACGATCGCAAGACCGACTGCCGCAGCGGCAGTTTGCCCCAGGAACTTGCGTCGCGAAACGGAGCCTGCTGAAACGCTGCCAGACTGAAGTGGATTTTTCATGGTTCCTCCCGCCGCACTTTGTTGCGGCCTGCGATGCGACCTGCCCACGATGCGGATCAACCCGGATACTGTAAACGAAAGAGCCGTTTGCGTGTGCGAAAGTTCGTGGCTCGGGCGTGAAGGGCATTTCACAACCGGGTCACAGAGAGAACCAACATCTTAGCGCAGCCCCGTTATCCTAAAATGGTTCTTAACTAGTTTTTCGGTTTTCTCTGTGTCTCTGTGACTCCGCGGTGAAATGCTCAGTGGGTTGGCACGATGCGTTCGATGGCGGCTTTCAATTCGTCTGACTTGAAGCCGAAGGGGCCGGGCTTGCTTTTGTAGGCGACGCGGCCTGAGGCGTCGATCAGGTACATGCGGTCGGGCCAGCCGGTGTAGGCCGACTCGGTGGAGTTGCCGAATTCGTCAAGCACGGCGGGAATCTTGATGCCGAGCTTGCGCACGCAGGAGCCAGCCACCGCGGCTCGTTCTTCTTCACTCTTCGGAGTCGCGAAGACGACCTGCTCTTTGATGTTGCTCTGCATCTGCCAGACGTCGCTGGGATGGGCCTCGGTGATGTAGACCACCAGAAACTCGACTTGATTTCCGTACTGGTCGTAGAGCTTGTTGAGAGCGGGAACCTCCCGCCGGAAAGGAGGTCAGGTGTAGCTGCCAAAGATCAGCACCACCGGACGCCGTTGCGCGGCGAAAGTGGAGAGCTGCACGTGCGCGGTTTTGTCCAGCTTGGCCAGAGAAAAATCGGGAGCGGAATCGCCGGGATGCAGAGTGCCGGAGCGGGCCCGCAGCCAAAGAGTTTCAAAGGGAAAAAGCAGAAATGGGACAGGGCCGGGGAGCTTGGCCATGAATCCGGCAAAGGCTTCCGGCGGGCGGAGCATGATGCGGTAGAGCGCTCCGCAACCGATCACCCAGAGCAGGGCGAGCAGGATGCAGGTGGTGATCACGGTTTTGATTACCGCCGGGTTGGTTACGAATTGCTTGATGGCGGGAAGTTTGGTTGCGAGCATTCGGTGTTTTTGATGTCGCGGGATTATACGGGTGCCGGGGATGGGGCTTCCATAGTTGAAAAATAGTAGAGGATGGCGACCCTGAGTGCAAGCGAGGCAGCGAGCGGCGTTTCGGCTTCGTGGATAGAGTGGCGGGCAAGAGTGCCCGCCCCACGCGATCTATACCACATGAGCAGTCCGACTCTCACAATCCCGGGCATGACGGCGTTCGTCCGGCTAAGGTATGATTCCATCCCACAGCGAAAGCAGAGGTTGGCTTCATGAAGATTGGGCGCGTGATTTTGATTTTTCCGGCAGTATCGGTGGTTGCGATTTCTCTACTGGTGATGGCCCACAGAGCGAAGGCCGCGTCGCCAGCGCAGGCAATGACGGCGGCTGCACCGGCAAAGACACCGGCTGCGAGTTCGATGGCAGCCGATGGAGGCGCGCTCTCGATTCCTGATACCACACTGGCCGTCAACTCGGACAAGGCCATGTCGGAGCGCGTGGTGCATTACGAGATCGACGCGAAGTATGACGCGTCCACCCATACCGTGAATGCCACCGAAGTGTTGACTTATCACAACCTGACCGGGCAGGCGCTCGACCATTTTCCGTTTCATCTTTATCAGAACGCATTTCAGCCGAAAGCGACGTTTGTCCGAGAGGCCAAGCTGGTGGGCAGCCGTGACACCACTTATGCGAAATGGGAGGACAAAGACTACGGCTCGGAGGACATCAAGAGCCTAGAAGTGGTGGGACAAGGCGAGCTGACTTCTCAGTTGCAATATATCCAGCCGGACGACGGCAACAAGGACGACAAGACGGTGGTGGATTTGCACGTTCCCCGGGCGATTGCGCCGGGAGCGTACGTGCAGTTCAAGATTGCGTTTCAGACGAAATTTCCTGAGACGCAGGCGCGGTCAGGCTGGAAGCGCGATTTTGTGCTCGGCGGCCAATGGTTTCCGAAGGTGGGAGTGTTCTGGCACGGGGCGTGGAATTGCCATCAGTATCACAACACCACGGAGTTTTTTGCCGACTTCGGAGTGTTCGATGTGAAGCTTACGGTGCCGCAGTCCGAAGTGGTGGGGGCCAGCGGCGTGCTGGTGAGCGACGCCACAAACGCTGACGGCACAAAAACCTACACCTATCACTGTGACGACATTCATGATTTCGCCTGGACCGCAAGTCCGCGCTACAAGGTGAAAGACGATGGCGTGTTCAACGGGCAGATGGGGCCGGTGAAGCTGCGCATACTGATGCAGCCGGCGCACTGGAGCCAGGCGGAACGGCACGAAAAGATCCTGATGGAAACGCTCGACCGCTTCGAGAAATGGTATGGACCTTATCCCTACAAAATGCTGACGCTGGTGGATCCGGAGCCGGATTCAGCGGCGGGAGGAATGGAATATCCCACGTTCATTACCGGGGACAGCAGCTGGTTCATGCCCAAGGGAGTGCTGTTGCCGGAGCTCGTGGTGGAACACGAATTCGGCCATCAGTATTGGTACGCCATGGTGGCGACCAACGAGTTTGAAGATGCATGGATGGATGAAGGCATCAACAGCTATACCGAAGTGAAAGTGCTGGATTCGATTTTCGGTCAAGACCGCTCGATGCTGCAGCAGGGGGGCGTGACACTCGGCGAGCGCGAGGAACAGAGGCTTACCTATGCCAGCGCGGCCGACCTGGACGCAATCGCGCAGAAGGCTTACGAATACTACGGTTCCGGTTCTTACGCTGGGATCACTTACGGCAAGACAGCGAGCGTGCTGCTGACTCTCGAAGGAATCATCGGCGAAGACACCATGGCGAAGGCCATGCACACGTATTTCATGAAGTACCGCTTCACGCATCCCACGAAAGAAGATTTCCTGAAGACGATTGAAGAAGTTTCCGGGAAAGACTTGCGCTGGTATTTCAATCCGGCAATTTATGGCACGCAGGTGCTGGATTACGAAGTGCGGAAAGTGGATTCTTACCCGGTGAATTGGTACGAGGACCAGAAGATCGCAGGCAAGAAGAAAGACGATAAAGACACCGTGTATCTCTCCACAGTGTGGCTGCACCGGAAGGAAGATTTCGTGTTTCCGGTCGAGTTGGAGGTGAAGTTCAGCAACGGCGAAAAGGTTCGCGAACACTGGGACGGGCAGAGCCGCTGGGTGAAATTCCAGTACGAGAAAAAGGCGAAAGTGGAGTCGGCGGAGATTGATCCAGACCATAAGATTCTGATTGACCGCAACAACTTCAACAACAGCCTCACTGCGGAAGAGAATACGAAGCCGAGGAACAAGCTTTCAAACTACTTGCTCTTTGTGACGCAGTGGCTGGGGCAGGCATTGGCGTGGTGGGCGGTTTAGGGGGCGGGCTTCGGGCTTCAGCTGTCGGTCTTCTGCGTTTACGGTTTAGAGGCGAGTGCGGGGAGTAACGCAAACGAGTGATAAGACATTCAGGATGTTGACGATATGAGTGAGAACTTATGAGCGAGAACAAGGGGTTGTTAAGCGGCGGCTACGCGCGAGTCGTGCGGAATAAGCGTTACATTTTCTGGTTCTGGTTGCTGAGTCTGACGCTGGCGGAATTTGGCGTGGCGGCGTTTCGCCAGCAGGCGGCCCCGATTTTGGATACCAGCCTGTATTCCGGCGGGCTGGTCCGCGGCTTCGACTTGGGCGTGTTCGTGGAAATGCTGGTCCGGCCGGAGTTTGGGCCTACGGCGGCTTCTACGATTCCGGCGATCTGCTTCGCGGCACTTTTTTTTGTTTTCACAGTTCTGTTTCTGCCCGGCGTTTTTCTGGGATATGCCTCGAACTACCGGCTGCCGCGGGACGAATTCTTCCGCGCCTGCGGGCGAAATTTGTGGCGGTTTATCCGGCTGCTGATCGTGGCCGGCGTGGTGATGGGAATCGTGGCGGGAATTCTGTTTGCGATTCGGGCCGCGCTGGTAAAAGCCGCGGGGGAAAGTACTAACGAGTTGCTGGGCTTTGAAGTGTCGGTCGCCTGCCTGCTGGTGATTTTTCTGGTGATGACCACGCTGCGCATTTGGTTTGACCTGGCCGAGGCGGATGTCGTGTTGAGCGATCGGAACGCGGTTCGCAAATCAATTGGCGCGGCCTTCCGGCACACTTTTCGCCATTTGGGACGGCTGCTGGCGAGCTACGTTGTGACCGCGATTGTGGCTGTGATCATTCTGCTGGCGGGAATTTGGTTGTGGCGCCACGGCGTGGCTCCGGACCGCGTGGGTCGGGCGTTGCTGGTGAGCCAGTTGACGCTGTTCCTGCTGCTGATTCCTCGGTTCTGGCAGCGCGGCATCGCGGTTGCCTATTGGCAGCGGGAAATGATGGTGCACACGGTAACGCCGTTGGCGCCTGCGCCGGTGACGCTTTCTTCGGGAGTCGTGGCATCGAGTGCGCCCCTGGTTTAAAAGGAAAAGACCGGCCGCGGATTTTCGCGGATCCTCGCGGGTAAAGCTGGAAGCGGACAAAGCTGGATCGGTCCGAAATCGTGATAGCCGCGAAGTCTTGCCGCTCAGGAAGCTTCCTCGCTCCAACACTTTTCTCGCTACAGCACAACGATCGTGATGCCCTGATTGCGACGGCCGAGATCGGAGTCGCTCTTTAACGCGGGATGGGATTGCAGAAACCGCCAGGTTTCTTCTTCCGATTTCGACCAGCTCTCCCCAAAGATGCAGCTGCGAATCTGGCCGTTGTCGGCCAACTCCCGCAGCCGTTTCTGCACGGCGATGCGGATATCGCCGCCGACGCCGGTCGAGCCGTATCCGTGGATCAGCTTGAGCAGGAATTCTCCGTGCTGACGTGCAGCCGCCAACTCGCGGTCGAGACGCGCCAAAGCTTCTGGCACCTGCGGCATATCCGACTTGAGGTTTACGGTTTTGATGGGAACCTCGGCCTAGTCGCCATCATAACAGCGGGTTTTTGGCCCCGCGAGATTCAACCGGACGGGTACGGTGGCGCGGGCTATAGTGCCCGCGCCACACGAGCTATGACTTTCTGCCGCGGTTGATCGCGTCGCGGGCTTCCTGGTCTGCGGTCCGGCGCCGCTCGGTTTCGCGCTTGTCCCAGAGCTGCTTACCTTTGGCCAGTGCTAGTTCAACCTTTACTTTACCGTTCTTGAAGTACAGGCGGGTAGGGATCAGGGTTAGGCCCTTTTGCTGGGTCTTGCCGATCAGCTTGCGGATCTTTTCGCGGTGCATGAGCAGCTTGCGGGTGCGTAGTGGAGCGTGGTTGTGAATGTTGCCGTGCTCGTAGGGGCCGATGTGCGCGTTTAGGAGAAAGATTTCGTTGTCCTTGACCAGACCGTAGGCGTCCTTGAGGTTAGCCAAGCCGGTGCGGATGGATTTGACTTCGGTGCCGGTGAGGGCAACTCCGGCCTCAAATTTTTCCAGCAAGAAGTAGTTATGTGAAGCGATCCTATTTACAGCGGCGTCTTTCTGTCCGGCAGCAGTGGGTTCGCGGCGCGGGGATTTCTCCGGCGTGGGTTTGGTCTGGTGCGTGGCTTGGCGGGGCATGGGTTGGATTCGGGGCTCATTTTCAATATTAACAGGCGTTCGGCATTGGCTTCGGCTTTCGGGCCTCAGCTCAAAGAGGTCGAACTTGATCGACCACGGATGTGCGGAGCGGTCGGGCGAGAGCAGACGCCCGGTTACCCAGGGCCGTTGCTGAGGCCCGATTGCCGAAGTCCGAAGCCTGCCAGCAGTCGTAAGCCCATTAGTGTAAATGCTGTGGGTGCAAGCAGTTCGAGAGTCTGGAGGCCGATGTTATAATCGCGGAATCCAAGTTCGCGGACGGCGAGGAGCGCTTGATCGCGGGAGTGTGCTTTCCCTGTCTTTCATGTGCGCGGAATTGTGCTTTTCCGGGACGGGAAGACTTACGAACGCGGACGTCTCCAGCTAGCCGCATTGGCAGCGGAATGTTCCGGCAAGGGACCAGTCTAGCCTTACAGCGCTCCAGTTATCCGGTCTGTAGGCATGGGCTCTGATAGATATCGGCTCTGATTAAGTATCGACTCTGCCAAGTATCAACTCTGAGAGGATCGACGTGAGGACCAACGAATGAGAAGCCTGAAGCGTCCGGCGCTTGTGCTGCTGCTGGTTGCGGCGATTACCCTGCCTGCGACCGCCGACAAGGCGAAGACTCTCTACGACCAGGGCCAGGACGCCGAGGCGCGCCAGAACTATGAAGGCGCCTACGACTTCTACAAGCAGGCCTACGATCTGAAACCGAAAGACCTGCGCTACCGGACTTCGCTGGCGAGGGCGCGTTTTGAAGCGGCCGCCGCGGTGGTTCACCGCGGGCAGAAGCTGCGCGAAGAAGGCAAGCTGGACGAAGCCCTGGCCACATTCCAAAAAGCCGTTTCCATTGATCCCTCACTATTTATCGCCCAGCAGGAATTGGCGCGCACGCAGAGGATGATCGACAGCCTGCGGAATCCGCAGCCGCCGCAGGCAGGTCCGCCCAACAATCTGGAAAAGAAGTTAAGGGAAGCCCAGGGTCCGGTCGAGCTGGCTCCGATTTCGAACACTCCGATCACCGTCAAGATGCTCGCCACCAAGTCGGATGTGGTCTACCGCACCGTCGGACAACTGGCGGGAATCAATGTGTTGCTCGACCCCGATTACACTCCCCGAGTCATCAACGTAGACCTCAATGGCGTGACCCTGGAAGAGGCGCTGCAGATTACCGCGCTGGAATCGAAAACCTTCTGGCGGCCGGTGACGCCGAATACGATTTTTGTGGCGCAGGATAACGTGGCCAAACGCAAAGAACTCGAACAGAGTGTCCTGAAGACGTTTTATTTATCGAACCTGTCCCAAGCGTCGGAATTGCAGGACGTGGTGAATGCGATCCGTTCCGTGCTCGACGTGCAGCGAGTGCAGCAACTGCTGTCGCAAAACGCGGTCGTGGTGCGGGGCACGCCCGACCAGATCGCGCTGGCGCAAAAACTGGTGGAAGATCTGGACAAGGCACATCCGGAAGTGCTGGTTGATATTGCGGTCATGGAAGTCAGCAAAGATAAGTCGCGTACGCTCGGCTTGAGTCCGCCGACCAGCATTTCGCTGCAGTTGCAAGAAAATCTGAATACGTCGACGACTTCGACCACCGGCACGACCGGCACCACCGGTACCTCGTCAAGTCCGGGAATCAATTTGAACTCCCTCGCTAACATTAACGCCACCAACTTCCAGGTCACGATTCCCTCGGCTAATTTGTCGACGCTGATGGGAGACAGCGACACCAAGCTGATTCAGAATCCGCAGGTGCGGGCGCTCGACGGCCAGAAGGCAACGCTGAAGATTGGCGAACGTGTGCCGGTGGCAACCGGATCGTTCCAGCCCGGCATCGGTGGCGTAGGCATTAACCCGCTGGTAAACACCCAATTCCAATACCTGGACGTCGGCGTCAATATCGAAATCACACCGCATGTGCATCAAGGCGGCGAGGTCACGCTCAAGCTGGTCATGGAAATTTCTTCGGTTACGGGTCAGGCCAGCATTGGCGGCATCAGCCAGCCCATCATCGGGCAGCGCAAGATCGAACACGAAATTCGTTTGAAAGACGGCGAAGCCAACCTGCAGGGTGGCATCTTTACGGAGTCGGAAACCAGGTCATTGACTGGAATTCCGGGCCTGGCGTCGATCCCCATTCTGAAATACCTGTTCGGCCAGACCACGCAGGATCACTCAACCGACGAACTGATATTCGCCATTGTTCCGCACATCATCCGCGGGACCGAGTTGAGCGAGGTCAACCAGCGGGCGATTGATATTGGAACCGCGACGACGATTGCACTGCGGCATGTGAGCCAGGCGGCGGTTCCGGCAGCGGCACCAGCTCCCGCAAATTCGGCTCCGGCAAATCCGCCTTCGGTTATGCCCAACCAGCCGAGTCCGGCGAACCAACCGCCCGCGAATCAGGCATCGGCTGCACCGGCGGCCGGTGGTGCGCCTGCGCCGCAATCCGCGAATCCGTCTGGCGTTCCGGTGATCCAGCCGGCCACACAGGCCGCAAATGGCATGCCCAGCTTTCTGTTTGATCCGCCGACGATCACGGCGGCGAAGGGCAACACTTTTGCGGTGAATCTGCTGATTTCCGGCGCACAGAACGTTTATTCGGTTCCGGTACAAATGTATTACGACCCGTCGCGCATGCAGTTACTCAACGTGTCGAACGGCAGTTTCCTTTCGCAGGACGGCCAGACCGTGGCGCTGGTGCACCGCGAAGACGAATCGACCGGGACGTTGACGGTGACGGCGACGCGGCCGCCGGGAGCGGGCGGAGTCAGTGGCCAGGGCACGGTGATTACCCTGACCTTCATGGCGAAGGCGGCGGGACAAACACCTTTGACCATCACGCGCGGCGGCGCGCGCGATCCGGGCCTGCAGTCGATCGTGGTAAACGGGGCGCAGGCGTCGGTGACGGTGCAGTAAGGTCTTGGAACTCGAGGCAGGGTCTCTGATTGAAAATCCAGGACGAAAAACGACGAGAGCGAAGGCAATCACGATGAAGCGGAGCAGATTCCATCGTCGGCCCAGCGGCAGGCTCGAGTTGGGATTCACGATGATCGAGCTGATCGCGGCCGTCACTATCCTGACGGTCCTCGCCGTGATGGCGATTCCGCTGGCGCAGCTCTCCATCAAGCGGGAGAAAGAACGCGAGTTGCGCCATGACTTGTGGGACATGCGCGACGCTATCGACCGCTATAAAGATGCCGCCGACCGGGGTGCATTTCAGTCCAAGCTGGATTCGGGGAATTATCCGCCCGATTTGGAAACGCTGGTGAAGGGCGTGGACGTCGGCACGAAGAAGCTAAAGTTTTTGCGCCGGATTCCGATTGATCCGATGACGAAGAATACGGAGTGGGGCCTGCGCTCGATGCAGGACGATCCGGACTCCGATTCCTGGGGCGGGCAGAGCGTGTTCGACGTCTACAGCAAGTCCCAGGGCGATGCACTGGACGGAACGAAATACAAGGACTGGTAGATGCCAAAAGGCGCGAAAAGATCGAGGCACGACGGGTTGGGCGCACGGTATCGAGGCCGGCGCCGACATGGGGAGCAACGCCGGTGCGGAGCCCGGCACGAGCGGGGTTTCACCCTGCTGGAGTTGATGATCGTGATCAGCATGATCCTGATCCTGATGTCGATTGCGGTGCCCATGTATACGCAGTCGGTGGTGCGGGCGCGTGAATCGGTGCTGCGGCAGGACCTGTTTACGCTGCGTTCCGTAATTTCCCAATACACGCTGGACAAGGCCAAAGCTCCGATGGGGCTCGAAGACCTGAAGACGGCGGGCTACATTCGCGACATTCCCAAAGATCCCATGACGAACGAGGCGAACTGGGAAGTGGTGCAGGAAGATGTGCTGCTGGCCGTGGACCAGACCGAGCCTGGCATTAGCGATGTGAAGTCGGCCTCGAATTTGATCGCCAGTGACGGAACGGCGTATAGCACGTGGTGAAGTTCGAACCACCGCAGGCGTGAGAGCGTATTCCCTGCAGTTCCCTTTCAAGTGAATCTTCTTCAATTGAAGCTTGCGCCCCAAGCAATTACCATCTATCCATGCCCGTAGAAACGGAAATTACGTCGTCCACCTACACGCCGATTCGCGCGCCGCGCGGCAGTCAGATCAGCTGCAAGGGCTGGCAGCAGGAAGCCGCCATGCGCATGCTCATGAACAATCTCGACGAGGAAGTGGCGGAGCGGCCCAAAGATTTGGTCGTGTACGGCGGAACCGGACGCGCGGCGCGGAGTTGGGAGGCCTACCACGCCATCGTCGCGACTTTAAAAAAACTGGAGAACGACGAGACGCTACTGGTGCAGTCGGGCAAGCCGGTGGGAGTGTTCAAGACGCACGATCACGCGCCGCGGGTGCTGATCGCAAATTCCAATCTCGTGGGCCACTGGTCGAACTGGGAAAAGTTCAACGAACTGGAACGCGCCGGGTTGATGATGTACGGGCAGATGACCGCCGGGTCGTGGATCTACATTGGTTCGCAAGGAATTGTGCAGGGCACGTTCGAAACATTTTCGGCGGCGGGTGAAAAACATTTCGGCGGCGATCTCGCAGGCAAGTTGATTACGAGCGGAGGAATGGGCGGCATGGGCGGCGCGCAGCCACTGGCTGCGACCATGACTGGCGCCGCTTTCCTGGGGATTGATGTGGATCCCGAGCGCATCAAGAAGCGGCTGAAAACCGGCTATTGTGATTTCATGGTGACCACGCTCGACGAGGCGTTGCGCATTCTTCAAAATGCCGTGCGCAAGAAACAGAATGTTTCGGTCGGGCTGGTGGGAAATTGCGCCGACATCATTCCGGAGCTCGCCGCACGCGGTGTGGTGCCCGACATTTTGACCGATCAGACTTCGGCGCACGATCCACTGAATGGTTATGTACCGGACGGCATGAGCTTCGAAGCCGCACTGGAATTGCGCCAGCGTGATCCGAAGGCATATCAGGAAAAATCGCTCGACGCCATGGCGCGGCATGTCGAAGGCATGCTGCAGCTCCAGAAGATGGGCTCGATCACATTCGACTACGGAAATAATATCCGCACGTTTGCCTTTCAGCGTGGCGTCAAGAATGCCTACGATTTTCCCGGATTTGTGCCGGCATATATTCGTCCGCTGTTTTGCGAAGGGCGCGGGCCCTTCCGCTGGGTGGCGCTGTCGGGTGAGCCGTCGGACATTCACGTGACCGACGAGTTGGTTTTAGAGTTGTTTCCCGAGAACCGCATTTTGCGGCGCTGGATTGATCTGGCGCGCAGGCGCATCAAGTTCCAGGGTTTGCCCGCGCGCATCTGCTGGCTGGGATACGGCGAGCGTGCGCAGTTGGGGCTGGCGATGAACGATCTGGTGAAAAAAGGAAAGATCAAAGCGCCGATCGTGATTGGACGCGACCATCTCGATTGCGGATCGGTGGCGTCTCCATTTCGCGAAACCGAAAGTATGAAAGACGGAACCGATGCCGTCGCCGACTGGCCGCTACTGAATGCTTTGCTCAACACGGCCGCAGGCGCGTCGTGGGTGTCGATCCACAACGGCGGCGGCGTAGGCATCGGCTATTCGCTGCACGCAGGACAAGTCACGGTTGCTGACGGTACCGACGAAATGGCAAAGCGCATCGAGCGCGTCCTGACCACGGACCCGGGCATGGGCATCATTCGCCACGCGGACGCGGGGTATGACGAGGCGAAGGAATTCGCGAAGCAGGCGGGCGTGAGAGTGCCGATGGGAGAATAGCGCTACTGGGCCAGCGCGTCATGCAGTGCGGCATATGCTGGCTTCTTCCAGTAATTGTCGTCCCATAGCAAGTCCCAGCCGTATCCTTTGAAGAAGCCGGGGATCCACGAATATTTGCCGGTGAATCCCCAGGTCTGAATCAGCTTACAACCTGGCTGCTGCAGGCAGAGGCGGGTGATTTCTCCGTAAAGGTGGGCCTGCGCCTCGAGCGACGCGGGACTTGAGTCGGTGAGCGAACATCCAGTTCCGTGATGTGTAGATCGAGGCCGAGTTTGGCGAAGCGCTCCAGATTCTTCGCGTAGGACGCCAGCTTGTTCGGCTCGTCGAACGTCAGAGTGACGTGAGTCTGAAAACCGATTCCGTCGAGAGGCACGCCGCGCTTCTTGAAATCTTTGGCCATCGCGTAAATAGCGTCGGACTTCGCATTGATTTCTTCCGCGTCGTAATCGTTATAGAAACGTTTCGCGTTCGGATCGGCGGCCCGGGCCCAGCGCAGGCCCTTCTCGATATAGCCGGCGCCCGACCCGGCGCCGATTCCCGGCTGGTCGTACCATAGCGTGGAGCGCATGGTGCCGTTATCGTTGAAGGCCTCGTTGCAACACGGTATGGATGTGGTCCTGAAGAAAGCTGGCCATCTGCGCCGGAGTGTAGCCTCCGCTGGTGAGCCAGTGCGGGACGTTGTTATGCCACAGCAGCGTGTGCCCGCGGACCACCATGTTGTGGCTCTCGGCGAACGCAACCAGCGCGTCGCCGCCGGCGAAGCTGTAAGGGTTGGGATCGGTGTTGGGACGCGGGTGAATTGAGCCGAACTTCATTTCGTTCTCCGACTGAATCTGGCTGAATTCTGAACCCAAGCTATGCAATTTCTTTCAGATGAACCACCTGCTAAACTAGGAACCAAGCTTGGCCCCTACTCATCGCAAACCTTCGCAGCCGCAGGCAACTCTGCTGGCCAATATCGGACAGCTTCTCACCCTCAGGTCACCGTCGGGTAAGCCCGGCCCGCGCCGCGGATCAGAACTCAAAGACCTCGGCATCATCGAAGACGCCGCCGTCTTGTGCCTTGGCGGAAAGATCACTTCGGTCGGCAAAACGAAAGATGCCGTGCGCGATCCCTGGCTCAAGAAGAATCGCAGGAGAATTACTGAGATCGATTGCCAAGGCAAAGTTGTCCTCCCTGGTTTCGTGGATTCGCACACGCATCCAGTTTTTGTCAGTCCGCGCCTGGTGGATTTCGAGAAGCGTATTGAGGGCGCGTCTTACGAAGAGATCGCCGCGGCGGGAGGCGGCATTCGGTCGAGCCTGCAGGGCGTGCGGAAGGCCAGTAAGAACACGCTGGCGGAAAAAGTCTTAGCAGTCCTCTACGACATGCAGGCCTGCGGCACAACCACCGTCGAAGCCAAATCTGGCTACGGGCTGACCGTCGCGTCCGAAATGAAGTCGTTGGAGGCAATCCGCCTGGCAGCCTCCCGGTGGGCCGGAACCGTGATTTCGACCCTGCTTGGCGCCCATGTGGTCCCAACAGAATTTCAGGGTTGCTCACGAAAGTATGTTGAGACCGTCTGTATGGAGATGATTCCCCGAGCAGCTCGGCGGAAGCTCGCCCAATTTGTGGATGTTTTCTGCGACCGGGCAGCATTTTCGGCAGAAGAATCTGAGCAGATCTTTGCCGCCGCCGAGCAACATGGATTGCAGGTGAGGGCGCATATGGGGCAGCTTTCAGAGACGCGCCTTTCGCCGTTCTTGCGCTTCAGTCCTGCATCGTTCGACCACATGGATCACGTGAACGGCGACGATATCGCTCGGCTTGCGAAACACGACACGGTGGCCACGCTGGTGCCGGGAGCAAATTATTTTCTGGGATTGAAAGAGTATCCCAACGCGCGCCGTCTGATTGATCAGGGTGTACCGGTGGCCCTGGCCACGGATTACAATCCCGGCACATCGCCGACTATCAGCATGCCGATGGCAATGTCGCTGGCCTGCACGCATATAAAGATGACGCCCGCAGAGGCGGTCGCGGCCGCTACAATCAATGGGGCATGGGCATTGCGTGTAGCGGATCGGAAAGGCAGCATCGAGCCCGGCAAGGACGCTGACTTGGCGATATTTGCGGTCGACGACTACCGCGAGATTCCCTACTGGTTCGGGACCAACCGCTGCGCCGCTACCCTGCTGAACGGCGCGATGTCAGGGGCGCTCTGATCGCAGAAGTCTGGTCGAACGGCCCTGAATGCACTGAACTCTTGCGGCACGCAGCCCGTATACAAGGTCTGTGTGTTCGTTGTTGCTGGCTATGCGTTTGCTTAACTATGTGCCAATCATTACTCAGTATCAATCGAACTCAATCTCCTGAAGGGCTCTAATCAGAGACAATCTAATGAAGGAAAATCTATCTATGAAGAGAATTCTTACGTCGGTGCTGTTCGCCTTGACGACACTCTCGCTCGCAGGTGCGCAGCGGCTGCCCGAAATCGCGCGTCCGGAAAACTACAAACTGACCTTCACTCCCGATCTGGAAAAAGCCACGTTTCAAGGCGATGAAACCATCTCGATCCGGGTGTTGAAATCCACGTCGGAGATCACGCTGAACGCGGTCGATATCGACTTCCAGGACGTTGCCATCACCAGCGGCGGCGCCACGCAGAAAGCCAAAGTCACGGCTCAGAAAGAAAAAGAAATGGTCGTGCTGACCGTGGAGAAACCGCTGGTCGCCGGCCCCGCGTCCGTTCACATCACCTATACCGGAATCCTGAACAGCGAGATGCGCGGCCTTTATCTGGGTAAGGACGATCAGGGGCGCAAGTATGCCGCTTCGCAATTCGAATCTACCGATGCGCGCCGCGCTTATCCTTCTTTCGACGAGCCGGACTACAAGGCCACGTTCGATATCACGGCAATCGCCGACAAAGGCCTGGTCGCAATTTCCAACCAGAAGGTCCTCTCCGACAAGCCCGGTCCCGGCGACAAGCACGCTGTAACGTTTGCCACAACGGCAAAGATGTCTTCGTATTTGGCGGCGCTAGTCGTGGGCAACTTCGAATATATCGAGGGCGAAGCGGACAGCATCCCCATCCGCGTCTACAGCACTCCCGGCAAAAAGGAAATGGGAAAATTCGCGCTCGAAACCGCTGAGAACGTTCTGGGCTATTACGACAAGTATTTTGGCATCAAGTATCCCTACGGAAAGCTCGACCTGATCGGCCTGCCGGACTTCTCCGCCGGCGCCATGGAGAACACAGGTTGCATCACGTTCCGCGAAGTGATTTTGCTGATCGACGAGCAGCACGGCTCTATCGACTTAAAGAAAGAAATCGCTTCCGTCATTGCGCACGAAATGGCGCATCAGTGGTTCGGCGACCTCGTCACGATGAAGTGGTGGGACGATATTTGGCTGAACGAGGGCTTTGCCACATGGATGTCGAGCAAGCCCATCGAAGCCTGGAAACCGGAGTGGAATTTTAATCTCGACGACGCTAACCAGGCCGGCAACACTATGAATGTCGATTCCCTCGCCAATACGCGTCCCATTCACCAGGCCGCCGAAACACCTGCGGAGATTCAGGAACTGTTTGACGGCATTGCTTACGGGAAAGCTGCGGCCGTACTCAGCATGCTCGAAGCCTATCTCGGCGAAGATACCTTCCGCGCCGGCGTGAATGCGTATTTGAGCCAGCATCAATACGCCAATGCCACCGCGGACGACTTCTGGGGCGCGCAAGCCAAAACCTCCAAGAAGCCTGTGGACCGCATCATGCCGACTTTCGTCAAGCAGCCGGGCGTGCCCATTCTTGACGTGAAGGCGCAATGCTCCGGCGACACCACCAAGGTCACACTCCACCAGCAACGCTACTTCAGCGACCGCGCGAAATTTGATTCGCCGGATGATCAGGTCTGGGAAATTCCCGTGTGCCTGAAGGGTTCGGCGGGAGCGAGCGCGCAGAAGTGCGAGGTCATCTCGAAGAGAGAAGAAACCGTCAGCCTGCCCGGTTGCTCCACTTGGGTTTTGGCTAACGCGAATGCCGCGGGATATTATCGCTCCGGCTACCAGCCCGAAATGGTGAAGGCGCTGGCCAGCGACGCCGAAACCAAACTCACTCCCGCGGAACGTATTTCGTTGCAGAACGATATCTGGGCATCGGTGCGCGTGGGGCGTGAACCCGTCGGCGACTATCTGGCTTTCGCGCAAGGCATCCAAGCAGACCGCAACCGCGCCGTGCTCGAAGCTACCACAGGCCGGCTCAGCTACATTGGCCAATACCTGGTCAACGACAGCGATCGTGAATCTTTCCGAGCGTGGCTGCGCCAGCTCTTCACGCCGGCGTTCGCAGAACTCGGATGGGAACCCAAGCCCGGAGAAACCGACGAGCAGAAAACTCTTCGGCAGCGGCTGCTGAACACCCTGGGCTATGATGCTCGCGATCCGCAAGTGCTCGCGGAGGCGCGCAAAATCGCCGACAAATTCATCAACGACCCCAGCTCGGTCGATCGCCAACTTGCCGGCGGAGCCTTCGGCCTCGCGGCGCTCAACGGCGATGCCGCGTTCTACGACAGAATTATGGCTGAGCTGAAGAATGCCAACGCGCCCGAAGAATATTACGGCTACCTGTTCACGCTGGCGCACTTTGGCGACCCCAAACTGCTGCGACGCACTCTGGATTTCGCCGTCTCTCCCGATGTGCGTTCTCAGGATGCGTTGCGACTTATCTCCGACGTCATGCACAATCCTGCGGGCGAGACGCTGGCCTGGGACTTTATCCAGTCCCATTGGGATGCGATCGCGAAAGCGGGCGGCCCCTTTGCCAGCGGCGAGGTCGTAGGAGCAACCAGCGCGTTCTGTGATACCGGAATGCGCGATCAAGTGACGGACTTCTTTGCCGCTCACAAAATCGCCGCCGCCGAACGCACCTTCCGGCAATCGATCGAACGCATCAACAATTGCGTCGATCTGAAATCCCGGCAGGAACCACAGTTGTCGTCATGGCTGGGCCAGCACGGCACCGCCGGCGCAAACTAGGGACGGAGCGCAGCACGGTAAGTCACAGTGCAAGCGCTATGACGCCGCTTGACAGCAAGGCTCGGAATTCTCCGGGCCTTGTTTATTGCAACGCGCTCCGCACCAACGTTGAGGGATTCCCTCAGCGTTGCTATAATCAAAAACGTTCCGCACGCTTCCGGCATCGGACCTGTTGCATCCATCCCGCCCACAACCGGCGTGAAGTGAACGATCCTCGCGGCCCCCGGCGCGCAGAGCGGGTTTCGTAACGTGGCCAGGTAGCTCAGGTGGTAGAGCGCAGCCCTGAAAAGGCTGGCGTCGGGGGTTCAACTCCCTCCCTGGCCACCATCATTCTAAAGAACTTGCACGACTCTCCCCAGCGGCCTTTCAGTCCGCTCTCGGTCCGCATCTAGAAAATGGCGCGAGAAGGTCAACGCATACATCCATGTCCTTAAAGAACTTATCTTGAACTGTCTTCCAATTCAGTCCGCTGTCAGTCCGTTTTTGTCTGGCGCATGACTGAGAATCGCAGTTAGCATTTTGCCTGCGGCGACCATTCGATCGCGGCTGACTGCATGGGTGTAGAACTGAAGCGTCAACTTGACGTCGCTGTGGCGAAGCAGTGTTTGCACGGTCTTTGGATCGGTTCTGATCCGGATGAGAAATGACGCGAGGCTGTGGCGCAGATTATGAAAACCGAATCGTCGCGGGTCGTCATCCACGAGTCCGCCATGACTGACCGGATGCGATGAAAGAACGCCTGCCTTGACAGCGGCTGGCCGCAGATGATCTTCGACAAGCATGTTGGCGACCCGTGGCTGTTTGCCGTTTAGGCGGGTTGACGGAAACACCCAGTCACCGGCTTGGGAATACGTCGTCTTCTGTTTCCAGAGGCGGATGAAGTCGGCGAGCAACGGATGGAGTGGCACCGGACCCTTCGACGCTTTGCTTTTCGGCAAACCCACTTGGCCACACGTCCAAGTACGACGCACGTGGATCATTCTGTCAGCGAAATTGACGTCATGCCATTGCAAGGCCAAGCATTCGGATATACGGAGCCTGTGCCGGCGGCCAAAGCGTCAGAGTGCGTTCCGGCTCTCGGAGGTTACACACGACTGCATACGCCTGTTCCGGGGTGAGAATCATCGCTTCGTATCCGCTGGTCGTCTTGCAGCGGACAAAGCGCATGGGGTTCGACTCCTGGTTTCGCGGAATTAGACCGTATCTTTGGCCATGCTAATACACCAAGGACATGACGCGACGAGTCTTGTCGAGTGTCGGATTGGCAAGATGTGCTTCCTTTTTCAAGGCCCTCAGCCACTGCTCCACTTCCAACGGTTCGATACCAAGTGCGATTCTGTTCCCCCATCGTGGGAGCAGGCGGTTTCGGAGAACTCGCTCGTAGCCTTTTATTGTTGTGTGCGCCTTGGGGCGGATTGATTCGGAGGCCTCAGCCAATTCGTGTTCTGAGTAGTGCTGAGCCAGGTCTCCGAAGATCAATCCGCGTCGCACATCTATCAGGTTGATTGGAAGATGGAGTCGTTCGACCTCGGCCCATGCACTGCTTGCCTCGGGAAAGTGTCGGACCAATCCTATGGGGACTTTGTTTTCCACTCGTTTGCGATCGGATTGTCGAGTAGTACGGAAGAACAATACCCAGGTTTCGCCTTGAGCACGCTTTTCCTTTTTTAGCCAGCCGGGTTGATGTCTCTGCGCCATTATCTTCTCTCCTTGATAAAGCGAATGCTTTACGGATTGTCGAACATTCTGAAACGTGAGACACGATAGGGATGAGAAGAATCCACGACTGCGGATCAAGAGGGGGCAACCGGGAAAGGTGAGACTCGCCTCCGGCGTTTTGTGCTAGCATCCGTGGCACATCTGAAAGGAAAATCCAAATGAGTGTCCTCCAAAAGTTTCTCTCATTTGTGCTGGCATGCGCTTCAAGCGCGACTGTGGCTCGCGCCCAATCTCAGACAACGCCTAGC